>Ga0315273_10008000_pt1 | contig 13314 bp, 16 predicted proteins | sample YL17G02_0_MG_FD_205753 | JGI IMG/M metagenome (GOLD analysis project Ga0315273, IMG submission 205753) | Sediment microbial communities from Yellowstone Lake, YNP, Wyoming, USA - YL17G02_0 | ecosystem: Environmental > Aquatic > Freshwater > Lake > Sediment | place: USA: Wyoming | collected...
TTCACTCGGTGAGAGCGCGAGAACCCGGAACTTCATCCGGGCGTGCTGCAGCCCACAGAACTCGGCGCATTGTCCGTAGTAGGTCCCGGGATGGTCGGCCTGGAGCAGGATGTGGTTCGTCCTGTTGGGGACGACGTCCTGCTTGCCGGCCAGCTGAGGAACCCAGAACGAGTGGATCACCGCGTAGTCGGCCTGCTCGGGATCGCCTCCGATCAGACCACCTACCGATGACAGATCCAGGTACACCGTTCGACCCGTCGGGATCACCATGACATCGGCCGCCACGATGGGGGCCTGGTCGTCGTATGCCGTCATCATGTCGGAGTCCGTGTAGCGGAACCCCCACCACCATTGGTGACCCTCGACCGTGATGTGGAGAGCATCGGCCGGAGGGGGCTTTGCCAGGTCCCAGATGACCGCCACGGTCGGCACGGTGACGAACGCCAACACGACCGCAGGCAAGATGGTCCATCCGATCTCCAGACGAGTGTTGCCGTGGGTCTGGGCCGGCATCTGGTCACGGTTCTTACGATGGCGGTACTTGATCAAGATGAGGACGATGCCGCCCTCAACGATCACGAACACGGCTACCGCGACCCAGAACACGGGCACGAACAGATCCATGATCGTCTGGGCGTAGGGGCCCTCTGGCTTAAGCGAGTCCTGGCTGGCGTTCGGCGCGCAGGAAACCAGCAGCAGCCCGAGAGCCAGCAGGCCCAAGACCCAGAGCAGCCGCTTCCGCAAGTTCCCCCTGCCTCCCCGGTGCGGTCGGTCCGACGCCTTCGCGGGCGCCGAGGCGCGCGCACTGTACCACCCTCCAGATGACCGGTTTGCGCTCACCGCTAGATGCCCGCGTACGAGTGCAGACCGACGATCCACAGGTTCACGACGTAGTAGGTGATCAGTAGCGACACGAAGCCGACGAGCGCCACGGCAGCGGCCGGTCGGCCCTTCCACCCCGACGTCGAGCGCGCGTGCAGATATCCGGCGTAGATCACCCAGGTGATGAACGACCAGGTCTCCTTGGGGTCCCATCCCCAGTAGCGACCCCACGCCTCCTGCGCCCAGATGGCGCCTGCGATCACCGCGAACGTCCAGATCGGGAACGCGAACGCGATGACCCGGTAGGCCATCACATCGAGCGTGGCGGCGGCCGGCAGGAACCCGCGGCGGACACCCGAGACGGCCGGCGGCTCGTCGGCGTCGGCAGCGAAGTCCGGCGGGGCATCCATGTCTAGGGAGCCGCCCATGATCGGTGGTGGGTCCTGTGACCGGAGCACGGCGAGCTGCCGCCGCTCCCGCCGATCCTGGATCAGGAACAGGGTGGTGAGCACACCTCCGCCAAGCGCGAAGAGCGACGAGCCGGAGATGGCGGCCACCACGTGGATCTTGATCCAGTAGGAGTTGAGCGCCGGCACCAGCGGCAGCGGATCCACGTAGAGGAACGAGACCGCGATGGCCATGGTGAACACGGCGAACATCAGCGCGAACCCGCCGAGCGTCCGGACCTTGTAGAACCCCTCCACGATCAGCAGGTAACCGGCCACGACCAACAGAGCCAGCAGGATCGAGTACTCGTACATGTTGCCCCAGGGCACTCGATGGGCTGCGAACGCCCGCGAAACGACGGCCACTACGTTCGCGCCGAGCCCCACGAGGGCCACCGTCCGAGCGAGCAGCCATAGGGTGTCGCGCCGGAACGCCAGATAGGCGAAGTACCCCACCATCGCCGCGACGTAGGCGAACAACGCCACGTTGAAGGCGTCGTTGGACAGCCGCCCCCACTGCAGGTCGGTCACAGCGAGTCCACCCGTTCCCTCTCTTTCGCGGCGGGCGCGTCCGCAGCGCGCGCCATGGCGTCCACCAGCTTGGCGAATTCCTGCTCGAACTGCGTCTTGCGCTGCAGCGCGAAGCCTCCGACCTTCAAGATGGTGCCGCTCCCGTTCGGCTCTGCGCGGACCCAGACCTTGCGCCGAGACGTGTACAGCGCGGGCAGGAGACCGATCAGGACGAGGATAGCGGCAAGGAGCACCAGGGGCACCCCGCGGTCCCGGCTCACCTGCAAGACGCTGTACTGCCGGAGCTCGGGGAACGCGATCGTCAGCCGGGAGGGCGCCTGGCCGGTGGGCGCCTGGCCGTCTTCGACCGGCTTGCCCGTCCGTAGATCGACCGTCGTGCCGGCTCCCACGATCCCGCGCGTCCCCGCGCGCATCACGCTGGTATCGAGCGACAGCTGGGACAGATCGGTGAGCTCGCCCCGGAACACCGCGAAACGCATGAACGGCTCGAACGCCTGGATCATGGCGACCGGTTGCCCCGTCTGGAGCTGCTGCAGGAACGCGCGGCTGTCGGGCCAAAGCTCGAGCTGGATGCCGAGCTGCGGGTCCGTAGAGGGGAGCTTCAGCACCCCATGCCACGGCATGGCCAGCTGTGGGACGCCCTCGGGCGCAGTGTCTTGCACGAACGTGAGAGGTTCAGCCGCGATCAGCTCGCCGTCACGACGGACCTCCACGACCGGCGCCCACCCGAACCCGTACTGATAGATCCCGAGGCCGTCGATAGAGGCGGGGTGGTTCACGCGGATATCGGCCCTCCGCACCAGGTTCCCCTCGGGGTCCAGCAGATCGACGTGGGACACGAAGTCCATGGGCTGTCCGGTTCGCCGATAGGTGTCCTCGAACCCGCGCAGGTGGATCCCGGTCCCAGTGAAGTCGCCGTTGAAGAAGCGGCCCGCACGGATCTGGCCGTCGTAGTTCGCCTGGGCGTCGACCCACGTCTTCCCCTCGATCACGACGACTCGGCCGGTGAAGCCCGTCCCCTTCCCGTAGATCACCCCGGCCACGATGAGCAGGAAGGCCCAGTGGAAGAGCAGGCTGCCGATCTCGCGGAGCGCTCCCTTCTCGGCGGCGAGCGCCGCACGACCGTCGCCGTCTCGGGCCACGCGGAACAATCGCCGCCTCAACACGCGCCGCGAACCGTCGATCGCCCGCGCGGGATCCGCGGGAACGACGCGCTCCTGATACAGCCGGAACCCGTCGATCTCCCGGGCCTGGACCGGTCGCTGGCGGAGCGTGCGGATCAACGCGCGCGTCCGAGGTAGCAGGCACGCCACCAGCGAGACGAACAGCAGCGTCGTGATCAGCACGAACCACCAAGACCCGTAGACGTCGAATAGGCCGAGGCGGCCGTATAGGGCGCCGACCAACGGATGGTCCAGCTGATAGCGGATCACCCGCTCGGGAGAGTTAGGCAGCTGAGGCACGAGCGAGCCCGCAACCGAGGCGAGCGCCAGCATCAGCAGAAGGATCAATGCCGTGCGCATAGACCGCAGGGTCCGCCAGACCAGGGCGAGGGATTGCCGGAGCGTGACGCGGCTGGAGGGCATGGGGTGTCGCCCTATCCTACGGTCGAGGCGGGAGCAGGCGCCGCCCGGGCCGCTAGAGCCCGGGCGCGAACCGGCTGAGAGGTGCGAACAGCCGTGTGAAGGTCCCGGTCATGAGCATCACGCCGACAACGATCAGGAGCGCGCCCGACGCGCCGGCGATCCAAGCGTAGTGGCGCTTCACCCACCCGAACGCACCCACGAACCGCTGTACGCCTATCCCGACCAGAAGGAATGGCACACCCAGGCCGAGCGAGTACGCCAGCAGCAGCAGGACGCCGCGGAGCGAGCTCTGGATGGAAGCGATCGCCAGGATCCCTGTGAGGACCGGGCCCAGGCACGGCGTCCACCCGGCCGCGAACGCCATACCCAGGGGCATAGCGCCCACGGTCCCGGGGCTCACCTTCCTAAGGAACGGCCTGCGCTCGGCGTAAAGCGCCGGACCCCCTCGCCGCAACGCGAAGACGAGCGTCAGGATGCCCATCGCGACCACCACGCCCCCCGCGATCCGCTGGCCGGTCTCGTCCCTGAAGATCGTCACGAACGTGCTGGCGAAGGCCCCCAAGAGCGTGAACACCATCGTGAAGCCAGCGATGAACAACAGGATCGGCAGGAGCGGGCGGCGCGACTCGCCGTCGATCGCGCGCTCCCCCGTCACGAAGGACACGTACCCCGGCACGAGTGGGAAGACGCACGGCGAGGCGAACGACACGATCCCCGCCACGAACGCGAGCACCGGCGCCCACCACGACGCGAGACCGGTCTGCACGATGTCGGCGATCATCGACCCCTCGGGTGACGGCGGATGCACTCAGTGTAGGGACCGGCGCAGTCCGGACCGATGGTCACCCGGATGGGTTGCGACGGCCGTGAGCGGGCGGCATAGTGATCTCTTGTGAAGGGATTCACAAGATCTGCCGACGCGATCCTGCGCAACCTCACATGTCTATAATCGCCCCGCCCATGGAGACGATGCCAGCATGAGCCAGACGGAGGTCGTGAAGCCGTCGCGCCTGGCCAAGCCGAAGGCGCGCGCCGAGGCCTTCCTGAAGACCTTCGAATGGAACTGGACGAAGGCGGTCGTCTTCTCCCTGGGACTCACTTTCTTCATCATGATCACCACGTCCGTGATCCCCTCGTTCTGGCTCTACTTCGCAGATCAGAAGCTCAAGTGGAACGGGGCGGGACCGAACGGCTTCTGGTTGAAGGAGCTACGCGACGCGGTCGCTATGGGTCTGGCCACCGTCCCCATCATCGTGATCCTGGTGGGAGCAACGATCACGCAGAACTGGCGCCGGAAGCTGCGTGGGCGATCGGGCGACGTCCGCCCGGCGGGTGGGTATCGGTAGGCCTATGCCGTTCACCAAGACCGAGGTCGACATACACGACGACTACGTGGTGGAAGCCGTCGATCCGGCTTGGCTGGCGATCGGGGTCAAGTCACCCAAGCACCTGATGCTCGACCCCGACAACTGCATCCTGTGCCGGGCGTGCGAGGACGTCTGTCCGTGGAACTGCATCTTCATGATGTCTACAGAGATCGTGCAGGGCGCGGGCGAGGACTCGGTGGGCGCCGAGGTCGCTAATTCGACCGCGATCTTCGTGGTCGATGACAACGCCTGCACGCGTTGCTCGGTGTGCGTGGATCGTTGTCCCACCGACACGCTGTACTATGCGCGACTGCCAGAAGGGGGAGCCGGCGGCTCACGCGCCATGGCAGAGGTCCCCATGTCGCAGGCCGAAGCCGAGTGAGGCCTAGATCGAACCGGTCTGAAGTGAGCAGGAGAGGGGAAGCCGGGTGAAGCTGAAGCCGCCGTCACCGAGTGAGGTGGGCGACCGCATCCGCGAAACCGAGGTCTGGAAGTCGATCTTCCGGCCAGGTTCGCTCTTCCGTAAGGGCTACAAGGACACCTCGCGCGACCGGGCGCTCGCGACCATGAACAACGTGCTCTACCACCTGCACCCGGTGAAGGTGAAGCGCCACGGCCTGAAGCTGACCTACACGTTCTGCCTCGGCGGTCTGTCCTTCTTCCTTTTCATCCTGCTGACGATCACCGGCATCTTCTTGATGTTCTTCTACCGGCCAGTGGCCGATATCGGCGGCTCAGGCGCGTACACCGACATGCAGAACATCCGCACGTCGGTCTTCTTCGGTGACCTGGTGCGTAACCTGCATCGGTGGGGCGCCCACCTGATGGTCTTCTCGGTCACGCTCCACATGGCGCGCGTCTTCTACACCGGCGCGTACAAACCGCCTCGAGAGTTCAACTGGGTCGTCGGCGTGATCCTGCTGTTCCTGACGCTTGGACTGTCATTCACCGGCTACCTGCTCCCTTGGGACCAGTTGGCGATCTGGGCGGTCACGGTGGGCACGTCGCTCGGGGGCTACGCCCCCTTCATCGCCAAACAGGCGAACTTCCTCCTTCTCGGAGGCGTAGTGGTGGGGCCGGAAACCCTCCTGCGGTGGTACGTGTTGCATGTATTGGCTTTGCCGTTCGTGTTAGTGATCTTCCTTGCGGTCCACTTCTGGCGGATCCGCAAGGACGGCGGGATCTCGGGACCACTCTAGGGGTGACATCGTGAACTGGGAGGAGTTGCCGAAGGATCTGGAGGCGTACCAGCAGACGCTGGACGCTCAGACCGCGGCCGGAGTTGACCGGCGGATCGCCGAGGGCCGCGCGCGGCGCGCGGCCGTGTCCGCCTACCGCAAGGCACACCCCGACGAGACCCACGAGCGCCCGGCCGCCGCTCCGGCGGCAGCGGCAGCGCCGACCGGCAACGGTGGCGCGGTGACGCCGGCGGCGGCGCCCGTACCGGTGGCCGCTGGGGCCGTCATGGCGATGGCCGCACCGACCACCACCCCGGTGCGCACCGCGCCGCTTCCGACCGGAAACATCCCCACGCCGAAGAAGGGGGTGGACGACAAGCACCGCCTCCTGGCCCTGGTGCCCCCCGAAGGTATCCAGCGGGTGGAGCGCGAGCAGGGCGACCGCGTGAACGTCATGCCGCACTTACTGGTCGAAGAGTTCGTGGCCATGCTCATCCTGATGGCCGGCGTGCTCATCTTCTCCACGTTCCTGAACGCCCCGCTCCGCCAGCTGGCGAACGCCAACCTGACGCCGAACCCGTCCAAGGCGCCCTGGTACTTCCTGGGCCTGCAGGAGTTGCTGCGCTACTTCCACCCGATGATCGCCGGGATCGTGATCCCCACGTTCATCCTGGTCGCGCTGGCGGCGGTCCCCTTCGTCGACCGCAACCCCAGCGTGAAACCGGGTGATCGCAAGATCGCCATCACCATGTTCACCTTCTTATTCACTTTCGGCGCCACGCTCACGATCATCGGCTGCTTCTTCCGCGGCCCCGGGTACAACTGGGTCTGGCCGTGGGCGCAAGGGGTGTTCTTCGACCTATGACGCTCGCGCTCTCCACCGGTGTCGTGGCCGCGATCGTGATCTTCATCGCGCTGGACATCTTCGCGGTAGTGTTCGGCTTGTCGTTCCTGCGCGCTGCCAAGGCGCAGAAAGCGGCGGCAGATGGAGATGCGGCACCGAAGAACCCCTTGCCACCCATGTCCCGGCGCGACTTCTTCCGTAAGTCCCTCCTCACGTCGCTGCTGGTGTTCGGTGCGCAGTTCGGAGGCGCCTCGATCGCGTTCCTGTGGCCGAACCTGAAAGGGGGGTTCGGGTCCGTGATCAACGCGGGCCAACTGGCCGATATCCAATCCCAGATCGAAGAGTCGGCCGCACCCGTCTATAACGGAGCGGGGCGCTTCTACATCGTGCCGTGGGCCGGCAACGTGACGCCCGACGCGGACTACCCCACCGAAGGGGTCACGTCCGACGGCATCATGCCGCTGTACCAGCGCTGCGTGCACCTGGGGTGCCGCGTTCCGTTCTGCGGATCCTCCAAGTGGTTCGAGTGTCCGTGTCACGGCTCGAAGTACAACTTCGCCGGCGAGTACCAGCTCGGGCCCGCGCCTCGCGGCATGGACCGGTTCAAGGTGGTGATCGAGAACGGCAACGTCATGGTCAACACTGCCGAGGTCGTCCTCGGACCGCCACGAGGTACCGACACCATCGACGAACCCCCACAGGGTCCGTTCTGCGTGGCCCCGGGCTAGGGAGGATCGAGAACGACGATGCTGGCGCTGTCCGATACCGCGGGAGTGATCCTGCTCGTCCTGGGCGGGATCTTCGTCGTGGCTGCCGCCTCCGCCCTTGTACTGCGAGGGCGAGTCACACGCGAGCCGGCGCCCGACATCCCCCCGGCCATGGAGCCGGGTCCCTCGGACTCCGCGCTCGAGACACCGCTGCTGCAGAAGCTCCAAGGATGGGGCGTCGTGCTGGTCACGTTCTTCGTGATATGGCTCCCCTACACCTGGTTGATCGAGCCCTCCACCAACCTGAAGCAGGAGGAGGCGCTGAAGACCGAGGCGATCGAACGCGGCCGCCGGTCCGTGGAGCTCTTCACCGAGGAGAACCAGCTGGGAGTCGGTTGCGTTCGTTGCCACGGACCGGAGCTCCGAGGTGGCGTGATCGCGTTCCAGGGCGGGTACGTGTATCCGCCGAACCTGACCACGATCTGCGGCGGACCCAACACGGGTCACAGTCAGATCCTGTCGCTCGACGACATCTACACCACGATCGAGCAGGGACGAGCCGCTGCCGGGATGCCGTCGTGGAGCATCCGCAACGAGGGCGCGCTCGACGACCAGCAGATCAACGACATCGTGAACTACCTGGTCTTCATGAGCTCCAAGAACGTTCCGGACGACCAGAACGTCTGCGTCAACCCGGACGCCGCGAAGGCGGCCGCGTCGCCGTCGGCGAGCGCAACGGCCTCGGCTTCGGCCTCACCGGACGCGAGCGCCTGATGATCGCCGCCTCCACCTGTCTGGGATTCCACATCGAGTGCGGCGTCCTCTTCAAGGGCGCCGGGGTCACGGTCATGGCGTTCATCCTGTTCTTGGGCAGCGTGTACCTGATGCTGTCGTTCGTGTTCGGCAAGTGGATGGGGTATCTGGTCCTGGCGGTTTGCTTCGCGGGCTGGCTGATCATCCACTCATCGCTCTGGTACTTCGGGTTCTGGGCCCAGGGTCCAGGCACTCCGACCAACCAGGGACCGCGTGGCACCGAACCCGCGTGGGTAGTGGTGGAGGGCGGGCTGTCAGCGTCCAACGACGTGTACGCCACTTTCGACGACTACCCGGCCCCTCCGTGGGCGGTGCCTACCGAAGCGCAGGACGGATCCGTCCAGTCGGTCAGCAGCGCCGGGACCTCTTTCCTGGCAGAGCAGGCGAACGAGCAGCTGGATCGAGCCGAGTTCGCGAGCGACGCCATATCGGGCACCCAGTTCACGGTGGACAGCGTGCGGTTCGCCACCGCCGAGGACGACAAGACGCCGCTCGCGGTCGTACAAGCGCACTTCTCCGGCGGGGGACCACTCACAACGCTGGCGCTGTACCACGACTCGGGGAGCGTGCCGCGCTACTCGATCATGTTCATGATCGGGTCGACGTTGCTGTTCCTGTTCCATCTGCCGCTGCTCGATCGCGCTGAGAAGAAACGCAAGAAGTTCTTGACCGGTGGGAGCGCGCCCGCTTGGTATGGACCGGCGTAGGCCAACGTCACGGCCAACGTCAAGGAAGGAGGAGACGACGATGATCGGTGCCGAGACTGTTCCCCTCCTGGATCAGGGGAGCATCCAGTTCATCCTGTTCGGAGTCATGGTCCTGGCGGTGCTCTTCCTGCTCTGGATCACGATCGCCAAGTAGCTAGCGCGGAATGTCGGCGATGGCGCGACCGCGACGACGAAACTCGGCGAGCGTTGCCTTACGTTGTTCGTAGAACGCCAGGATCTGGAGCTCGACCGCCAGATCAACCTTGCGGACCGAGACGCGATCCGGGACCGCGATCACCGCCGGGGCGAAGTTCAGGATGGAGCGGATCCCAGCCTGCACCATCTGATCGGCGATCTCCTGGGCGGCGGCGGAAGGCGTGGCGATCACCCCGATCGTGATCCCGAGGTCCCGAACCAGGGCTGGCAAGTCATCGACGTGGTGGACAGGGAGGCTCCCGATCCGCTGCCCGACCTTGGCCGGATCCACCTCGACCAGAGCCGCCACGCTGAAGCCGCGCTCGGGGAAGCCTCGGTAGTTCGCCAAAGCGTGACCCAGGTTGCCGATGCCGGCGATCACGATCGGCCAGTCCTGGGTGAGCCCAAGCTCCCGGCGGATCTGGTGGATCAGGTAGGCCACGTCGTAGCCCACACCCCGCGTCCCGTAGGAGCCCAGATGCGACAGGTCTTTGCGGACCTTCGCGGAGTTCACGCCTGCCGCCCCGGCAAGGGACTCGGAGGAAACCGTCCCAGCCCCCGACTCTGCGAAGTCGACCAGGGCGCGGAGATAGACGGGGAGGCGTCCGATGGTCGCTTCGGGTATGGGTCGCCCATTCACCATCTGCGACCGCGTCCCGGGTGCATGCCGGAAGCGTAGCGGACGGCCTTTCACGTTCTCAAGTGCACAAGCGAACCGGCGGAGCCTTTTAGTCGGCGGTGCTTCCCACCTCGCGAAGCACTCGGGAGAGCTCGATCGCGTCCACCTCGTACTCGAACCGCTCCTCGCCGTCGATCTCGACCACGGGGATCCGGACGCCGTAGCCCCGTTCGAGGGCATCGTCGTTCTGGACGTCGATCTCCCGGAGCTCGAACGGCGTTCGCTCACGCTCCGCCTCGAGTACCGCGCGAGCGGCGTCACACAGATGACACCCGGGCCTCGAATACAAGACGACGCGCACGGTTCGATGCTACTCAGCCGAGGGGTCGTCTGAGGTCCGGGTGATACAACTGAACCCACGTGCATGACCCCGTACTGGACGACCTGGAGCTCCACCGACGCCTCGATGCAGGCGACCGTGGAGCTTTCGACGAGCTGTACCGCCGCTACGGCCCGTCGGCCTTCGGATTGGCCTATCGGCTGACCGGCCAACAGGTCCTGGCGCAAGACGCCGTGCACGACGCGTTCCTGGCCCTGTGGCGAGCCCCCGAAGCGTTCGATCCCGCGCGAGGTGCCTTCCGCACGTTCTTCCTCTCCTTGGTACACCACAAGGCCGTGGACACCGTCCGCCGCGAGGAGCGCCTGCGTAAACGAGCCGAGCGTTCGGCGAACCTCGAGCCGGTGACCGGCGAAGACGTAGCGGAAGGCGTCGTGGATAAGGACTTCCTGGGGCTCCGTCGCCAAGAGGTCCGAGAGGCGCTCACGACGCTCTCCCCCGAACAGAGACAGGTGCTCGAGATGGCGTACTTCCAGGGGTACACGCAAGCCGCGATCGCCCAGGAGCTGGGGATCCCGCTCGGGACCGTGAAGACCAGGACGTTGGCGGCGATGCGTAAGCTCCGCCGGGTGCTCTACCGAGAGGACTGATGTGACGCAGAGCCACGAAGCGATCGAGGAGCTGCTGGCCGGCTACGTGCTGCGGAGCCTCTCGGGCGAGGACGCCGCGCAGGCCGATCACCTGCTCTCCGATCATGTTCCCTTCTGCCCCGTTTGCCGGGACTCGCTCGCGGTCTTCCAAGGGGTGACCGCGGATCTGGCGCTCGCGGCCCAGCCACTCGACCCACCCGAGACCTTGCTGCCCCGTCTGCACCGTGACCTGGGGGCCAAGGGGGCTCGCCGACGCCCCGTCGCCGTCTTCGCGGTAGCGGCGAGCGTCGTGGCCGTGGTGGGACTGGCCGGGCTTACGGTGTCGCAAGGGGTTCGCGCCAGCGATACGCAGTCGCGCATGAACGACATCGGCCAGGCGTTCGACTTCGCTCGACGTCCGGGAGCCTCCATGGTTCCGGTGGACAGCAGCTCGGCGAGCACGGACCCGATCACCGAGATCTCAGCGCCTGGCGTGCAGGAGTTCTTCCTGGTGGGACGCGACCTGCCGTCTCCGCCCCCGGGAACCGTCTACCGGGTGTGGTTGATCTCGGGAACGGACCCCACGTTCGCCGGGGAGTTCCTGCCCGAACCGGACTTCACGGTCGTGCACCTCGAGTTCGACCCGAACGTGTACGACAGCATCCTGATCACGGTCGAGTCGGCAGAGGCGGTGCCGACCTCGCCCCTCGATCCGGTATGGCAGGCGGCTAGCTAGAGGTCTACGGCTCCGCGAACCACCAGGAACATCCCCACCCCAACGATCGCCGATGCCGAAAACACGGGCACCAACCGACCCCAGAAAGACGAGAGCCTCTGGTTCATGGCGGTCCTCGCGCGAAGGGCGCCTAGGCTGATGACGATCAGAGCCGCGGCCAGGCCTGCGCTGAACGCCAGGATCAGCCCCAATCCGTAGCCCACGCGATGCGCGTTGATAGCGGCGAGCATGACGATCAGCGCGCTCGGCGAAGGGAGGATCCCTCCCGCCAGGGCGAGCACCGTCAAGCCCCTGCGTGACGTCGGTGAGACGCCCTTGGGCAGCTCGTGTGAGTGTCCGTGATCCTGATCGTTGTCGTGATGGCGACCCGCCTCGTGCAGTTGTCGGTGAACGGCCTCGCGACGAGCTTCCGACAATGCGGCCAGGCGACCGATCAGCAGGTGGGCCCCTAGGCCGATCGCCACGACCCCCGACACGAGGCCGAGCCAAGGATAGAGGGTCTCTGGCCGGAAGGTCTGCTCCAGGGTGATCACGGCGACCCCCAGCGCCAGCACAGAAGCCGTGTGCATCACGGCCACGGCCGCGCCCACGGCCACGGCCTGACGGACCTTCGCCTCCGATCCCACCATGTAGGCAGCCATGAGCGTCTTCCCGTGGCCGGGAAGCAGCGCATGCCAGGCCCCGAAAGCCACCGCGAGAGCCAGTCCCAGGAGCACGAGCCCGATCCCGTGGTTGTCGACGAGCGAGACGAACGGGCTCCGATCCACCCCCGGACGCACCGCCGCGCCTGCGGGCTTCAGTCCTGGAGGAGTAGATCCAGCATCGACGGATGAACCCGGCGCGAACGAGGCGTGCATCGTGGTGATATCGAGCGGGCTCGAAAGGAGGTCCTGCGGGTAGGACAGGAGCGCATCGCTCACGCTCTCGACCGGCACGCTGGAGCCGGTCACCACTCGGCCGTCCTCGCCGACCGCGGTGATCTCGCGCCAGCCGAGGGTGTCGGGGTAGTTGGCGTCGCGATAGCTGATGTCGCCTGTCTCAAGGGTCGCGCCCGCGAAGAGCCCTTCGAACCGAAGGATCGAAAGTCCGCCCTGGCCATCGCGGAAACGCGCCGACGCCGACCGGGTCTGCAGCGCCACCGGATCCCCGTCCACCGTGAGGGATAGGTTCCGAACGAGGGTCGGGGCGACGGTGGCGGCCCAAGCGGCCAGCTCCGCTGACGTCGTCGCTCCGTCCCCATCGGCGTCTAACGACGGTATCTCCTGGAAGGTGGGTATCTCGGCCATGTCGAGCACGTAGTCGATCCGGATCTCTCCCGGAACTACGTGCAGGCCGCTGTAGAGGTTGACGGTGAAGTTCCCGAGCGGATGCGCCCAGGCGGTCGCCACGGGCCAGACGACTGCCACGAGGACCAGTATCGCAAGCGCGAACACGCGCCGGATCGCGCGGGTCAAGCCGCACCATCCAGCATCGCGAGTCGTTCGGCGGCGATCGGAGCCCAACGGATCGAGAAGTGCGGGTTGATCGAGAGCGCCTCGGTCAGGAACCGTCGAGCCCCGGCCTGGTCGCCGAGGCGCAGCTGGATCATCCCGGCGTGGAACGCGAAGAGAGCGTTGCGATACCCGATGGCCATCGCCTTGCGGGAGATGGCCTCCGCATGCCGGAAGTCACCGTTCGCGTAAAGGGCCCAGGCGTACGCGTCGGCGACGTGCACGCTCTGGCGGCGTTCCCACTCGTCGCGGGGGGGGCGGCGCGCCCCCCCCCGGGGGGCCAGAGCGGCCGCCCACCACCCCCACC
>Ga0315273_10008002_pt1 | contig 13313 bp, 15 predicted proteins | sample YL17G02_0_MG_FD_205753 | JGI IMG/M metagenome (GOLD analysis project Ga0315273, IMG submission 205753) | Sediment microbial communities from Yellowstone Lake, YNP, Wyoming, USA - YL17G02_0 | ecosystem: Environmental > Aquatic > Freshwater > Lake > Sediment | place: USA: Wyoming | collected...
CCCTGTCCCTTCAAACCTATGGCCAGCAAGATGGCCACAATGATGGCAAAAATGCTAATGGCTCTATACTCCCTCTTTAAGAAAGCCATAGCCCCTTCATAGACTGCATCGGAAATCGCAATCATCTGAGGGGTTCCGGGGTCCTGCCTCATCACCTTCTTGGCGGTGAAGACGACAAAGACTAAAGCAATAATACCTGTCAGCCCAGCAACTCCAATCCAGACCATAATTAACCCTCCTCTGTTCTGATTTTTTTCTGAAACCGGTTCATCGCCGTTTGCAACCCCTCCACAAACATCACCTGGAAAGTCTCTGCTGCCTGATCGAGCGCCCTTTCTAAACAGGGTTGTTCAAGGACATTGAAAGCGTTCAGAACATATTCCGCTGGATCCATCCCCTTCGGAGGCCTTCCGATGCCGACCCTCAACCTCAAAAAGGTATTGGCCCCTATCGACTCGATGATGGAGCGAATGCCGAGATGTCCTCCATCTCCTCCCTTCACTTTGAAGCGAAGCCTCCCAAGCGAAAGGTCCAGATCATCATGAATGACGATCAAATCTTCCACGCCGGAGCGAAAAAAAAGGAGCGCCTTTTTGACTGCCTCTCCACTCCGGTTCATAAAAGTCATTGGTTTGATGAGGACGACTTCTTGGGAGTCGATCAATCCTTTTCCGAGGATTGTTTTGAAGCGTTTTGTGGAGATCAGAATATGATGTGCGGCCGCAAGCCGATCCGCCACTAAAAATCCGATGTTATGCCGGCTTCCCTCATACAGGGCACCCGGGTTTCCCAATCCCACAATGAGTTTCACAATCGATTACTCTTTCTCCTCTTTCTCTTTTACCTCCGCTCCTTCAACCGCTTCTGCGACTACCTCCTCCACCTTCTTCTCTTCCGCTATGGGTGGAACCACAGTGGCAATGGTGAAATTGGCCTCCGTTAAGATCTTCGCATTCTCTAACTGAATGTCTTTGACATGAACGGAATCGCCGATTTTTAAAGAGCTGACATCGAGATCGATGCTCTTCGGGATATCTCCCGGAAGGCATTGAATCTCGATGACTCTCCGGACCTGATCAAGGATGCCTCCCATCTTCGTCCCCTCCGGTTTTCCGACAAGATGGATGGGAATCTCCACGTTGACCAGCACATCCATGGCCACCTCATAAAAGTCGGTGTGCAGGGCTTTCCGTTGAAGATGGTCGTACTGGAGTTCCTTGACCATAACGACCTTTCGCTCGGATTGGTCACCCTTTCTGATCTCAAGATCGATCAGCACATTCCCTCCCGCCTCGGTCTTAAGGGTAAGTGATAATTCCTTGGGATTGACAATCAGAGGAATCGTCTGGGTATTGGCTCCATAGAAGATGGCAGGGATAAACCCTCTGTCCCTCAGTTTCCTCGCCATACCTTTTCCCGTTCCCTCTCTCATTTCCGCTTTTAAAACAGGTCTTTCCATAAGTTCACTCCCTTTCATGTTGCGTGAGGGTGATTCGTGATGGCCATGGGTGATGGTGAAATATCTACCACAATTCGCCAACGCGATTCACCGACACAGTATTTGTATTTACAGTATTTGTAATTAATGTCTCTTAAATGAAGAGACAACTTACTGATTCATCTTCATAGATTCTTCGTATGGCATCTGCGAGGAGGCCCGATACCGAAAGGACCTTGATCTTCGGGCAGGCCCTTGCCTCTTCCCGCAACGGAATGGTATTCGTCACAATCATCTCCGCAATGGGAGCTCCGGAAAGGATCTCTACCGCCCTTCCCGAAAGCACGGGATGGGTGCAACAGGCATAGACAGCTTTCGCTCCCTTTTCCATCAGGGCATAGGCTGCACGGGCAAGTGTCCCGCCTGTATCCACCAGATCATCCACAATAATAGCGACCATACCTTCGACATCTCCGATGATATTCATCACCTGAGAGACATTCGGACTCTCCCTCCGTTTATCAATGATGGCCAGGGAGGTATTCAACCGCTTTGCATAGGCCCGGGCCCTTTCCACACCTCCTGCATCCGGAGAGACAATCACAAGATCGTTCTTTAATTTCTTTAAATATTCCAGAAGCACAGGGGCGGCAAAGAGGTGATCCACGGGGATATTAAAAAATCCCTGGATCTGGCCGGCATGAAGGTCAACGGTCAGGATCCGGGAGGCGCCTGCCGTGGTGATCAGGTCCGCAAGCAATTTGGCGGAGATGGGCGCCCGGGGCGAGACCTTCCGGTCCTGTCTTGCATATCCATAGTAGGGCAACACCGCCGTGATCCTTTCGGCGGAGGCCCTTTTTAACGCATCGATCAGGATGAGAAGCTCCATCAGGTTATTGTTCACGGGGTGGCAGATCGACTGGACGACAAAGACATCCATCCCGCGGACACTCTCATCAATCTCGACATTGATCTCCCCGTCGCTGAAATTCTTCACCAGGGATTTTCCCATGGCCGTTCCCAGATCCCTGGCAATCTCCTCCACCAGATCGATGTTCGAATTCCCTGTGAAGATCTTCAGCCAGTCCAGGTTTTTGTCCTGCTCCAATATCACTCTCCGCCTCACCATTTACCCCCCCCCAATCTGGAATGTGGAGAGTGGAGGGTAGAAGGTCGCTTAAAATATTTTTTTCTACTTTCCACTTTCCGCTTTCTACTTTCCAAAAGATTGGCTGGGGTGGGAGGATTCGAACCTCCGAGTCCAGGTTCCAAAGACCTGTGTCTTACCGCTTGACGACACCCCAATCTTAAACCATAAATCCAAAACTCGAATATCGGTAACACTTTAGTTCTTTGAAAAAAGTTATCCAATCCCCCTTCATCCCCCTTTGGTCTCCGACCCAGAGAGGTCTCTGACCCGGAGGGAAAAAGGGGGAAATGTTTCTCCTCCCTTTGGTCTCCGACCCAGAGAGGTCTCTGACCCGGAGGGAAAAGCCTGCCTGCCGGTAGGCAGGGGAGGTAGGGAGGGATTTTAACAAGTTTATTTCAAACCGCTTAAATGGATACGATTATTCTAATTATTCCTTTCGGATTTCGTTTTTCGGATTTCGAATTTTATATTTTAGGGGATGCCATAGGCCTGGATAACCTGCCACCCTCTTCTCCTGACCATCCTTTTCAACAACCGATAGGCTTCTGTTGCCTTTTTCTCTCCCGGGAAGATGCCGAATACAGTCGGCCCACTTCCGGTCATCATGGCTCCCATTCCCCCGGCCGAAACAAGCATCTCTTTCATCAAGGCTATCTCCGGATATTTGGCGAAAACAACCTCTTCCAAATCGTTCTGAAGTAGGCTAAAAATCCCATTCGGCGATTTTAATAACTTACGAAGATTAAAATGATATTTCGTTTTTGTCAACCCTTCGACTCCCCAGCTTGAAGGCTGGGGTTTGCTCAGGGTTGACCCTGAGCGGCGCTTCGCTACCCCACCTTCAAATGCAAGTTTTGTCTTCGACCCAAGCTCAGACCGAGGTTGCCCCGTCGAACGTTTCAATATGAAATTCTGGTAAGCCCAGCGAGTCGAAACCTCAAAATTCGGATAGATGAGGATATACCATAAGGTAGGTAGTGTAATTTTTCTCAATCTCTCTCCGATTCCTGAACCAATTGCTGACCCTTCAAATAAGAAGAAAGGGACATCTGCCCCGATCTTTGCTCCTGTCTCCATCAACTCCTTTCTGCTCAGGTTCATCTTCAGAAGCTCATTCAATGCCTTAAGAGCGATGGCCGCATTACTGCTTCCCCCTCCGAGCCCGGCCCCGAGAGGAATCCTCTTTTCGATTTCGACATCAACCCCTCCCACGTAGTCCGATCTCCCCAATACGGACCGAACCGCTTGATAGACCAGATTCCTTTTTCCGGTCGGAAGGTCGGGATGGTCTGTCGTAATCCGGATTCCTCTTCTTCGTTTCAGGGAGAAATAGAGCGTATCATGAAGGCTGATCTTCTGGAAGATGGTTCTGATCTCATGGTACCCATCCTCCTTTTTTCTGAGGATCTCCAGCCTCAGATTGACCTTCGCCGGAGATTCCAAATAGATTGATTCTGTCATATGACTAAAAACTATTATTTTGACGGGGGAAGAATTTTAATCTCTATTGGACCCCTCCGGATCTCGATTCTCTTCGCCTCGTCATCCTGGGGCTGAATGTTAATGACGCCACTCCATCCCTCTTTAATAAAGGTGAGCATCACATTGTAAAGTTCGAAATTGCTCACCAGTCTCCATTGATGATTCGACATCTGTTCCTTAAAATAGTTGGCCAGCCTCTCCATCTCCCCTTTTCCCTCATAGACAAGAAGCCCTGTCCGGGTTGCCTTTGTTTCATAGACAAAAAACTCTTTTCTGTTGAGATTCATTCCCGGCGGCAAGGGGGTATCCTCAAATCGATAGGAAGTGGCGATTGGCTGTTTCTTCTCCGGCTCTCTCTCACGAATGGTCCGAAAGGAGAAGAGGTCCCCGCACCCATAGGCTCCGATAATAAGAAAAAGAATCATTCCTGCCCAGACTAAACTCTTCCATCTTCACAACCTCTCACGCCTCCTCCAATATTATTATTTATCATAGGAGACGCCATCTTTTTTTTCAAGTGGTTTGTTTGACCTGGTGGAGGTAAATAATTCTGTTCAGAAAAAGGTGGGTTTTAACTATGTTTTGAGGAAATTGACACGCAGGTAATGAATATTGGACAATCCATGTAGTGTGGTTATTTGTAAAATCTTATTAAATTGAAAGGGGGGACTGAAGCCCCCCCTTTCTTCTTACGCTGTCTCCACGCTCTTCACTTCCGGGACCTGCTGTTTCAAAACCCTCTCCACGCCCATCTTCAGGGTCATCTGGGACATGGGACACCCTCCGCAGGCGCCCGTCAGCCTCACCTTGACCACTCCATCAACCACATCGACCAATTCGATATCTCCACCATCCGCCTGCAGGGCAGGTCGAATCTTTTCCAATGCCTTCTCCACGCGCTCTCTCATCTCTTCTCACCTCCTCCGACTTTGAGTTATCTCACCATTTTGACATGTTTGCTTTTTGTGCAATTATAACACAAAAAAACAGAATCTCGAAATAAGAAAGGCCTTCCTGATGCAGGAAGGCCTTTCTTGAATAGATCTTCCATCCTTAAGATTCTCCCCTTTCCTTACTTCTCCTTCTTCTCCATCTCTTCCAATTTCGACTGGAGATATTTCTTGAGGGCATCGGGCTTTTCGCAGAACAAAACATCTCCCTCACAGATCGCACTGCTACTGTCGATATCGCAATAGCCGATTCCTTTTCCCATGCCCAGGCCTCCCGGTTTTCTAAAAAGGGGGCAGATTTTCTCCTCTACCACCTTGCACCTCCCTCTTTCCTCTTCTCCTCGAGTAAAAATTTTCTCATTAGGTCGACCTTTTTACAGCATTGAATATCCCCCCTGCAAATAATCCAGTCATGGTCAAGGTCGCAATATCCTCTGAAACTGCTCTCTTTCGAATTTCCGTATTCTCGATAAAAGGAGCATCTTTTAAAAACCGACATTCTCAACCCCTTCTCTCCTTGAAACGACGACCAAATAAAAAGGCCCGTGTTAGATTAAGCCACGGGCCCCCGACATTTTCTCCGGTCTTACGGTAAACAGGTTCATGATGACGGTTAATAAACCTGTCCGCCGTCAGTCAGATGTTTCGGCAACCCGGCTATCCAAAGGATTTGCAATTGCAAATCCACTAAAGATCACCTTTAGCTTTTAGCCAAAGGTAAGAAACCCTTTTTGGGTTTCATCTTGGACCCGTAGCTTTCCGTCCCACGATTACTCGTGGTTTGGCTTTATCGACAATATTTAATTTTTCCCCTGCTTATATATTTAGCAATTTTAATGCCAAATAAGTTTTACTAACTCAATCCATTGAATTCAAATGAGTTTATTGAAGAAAAAATAAGCCGGTAGGATTAAATATTGACTTTTTTTGACCGTAAATTGAAAAATTTGGCAGGAAAAAAGGTTAACGGAAAACCCATTCCGGGATCGTGTATGTTTCCTCAGGTTTCAATCTTTTCGTAAAATTTCCGTAACCGTCCGGATCCAGGAGAAGGTAATCGATCGGAGGATCCCGGTCCCTGTCCACTGCGTAAGCAAATACCTTTCCATTTCCACTGATCCTCGCCACATGGCCCCCATCAGGGGTATGGAATCTCTCAACGACCTTCTCTGATCCATCCACTTTTTTAAGGGTCATGGAGTATGGGATCAGACCTCTTAACTCCGGAATGGGCCATCCCTCCTTATTGATCTCCTCACCGTTTGAAACAACAGGAATAGCCTGCATCCCCAATAAGAGGATAATAAAGATGGGTATGGATTTAACCATTGAGCATTGCCCATTGACAATTGAACATTGAGAATTAGTAATTAACCTTCCTCTAAGTACTTCTCTGCGGCAAAAGCTGCCGTCGCCCCATCTCCCACGGAAGTCGAAATCTGACGCAGCAGTTTCTTCCGGCAATCCCCTGCGGCAAAGATGCCTTTAATTGAAGCTTCGCAATTTTCATTCGTGATGATATACCCTGATTCATCCATTTGAACCAGTTCTTTTAAAAAGTGAGTTCTCGGTGTAAGCCCGATGAAGAGAAAAGCGCCTTCGGTCTCCACTTCTTTCACTTCTCCTGACTTTACATTCTTCACAACGACAGAACGAACCACACTATCCCCTTTGATTTCCTGAACCACGGAATTCCACAGGAATTTGATTTTCGGATGGTTGAGCGTCCTCTCCTGATAGATCTTTGTCGCCCGGAGGGCATCCCTGCGATGGATGATGGTCAACTCGCTGACAAACTTCGTGAGAAAGAGGGCTTCGGTGAGCGCCGAGTCCCCACCCCCTACGACAATAATGCGGCTATCCCTGAAGAAGGCCCCATCACAGGTCGCACAATAGGAAATCCCTCTGCCCTTAAACTTCTCTTCGCCCGGAACGCCCAGCTTCCGGTATTCCGTGCCGGTGCAGATGATGAGGGCCCGGCAGAAAAATTCTCCTTCATAGGTCTTCACCCTTTTCAGGTCACTTTCTAAACCGATCTCCTCCACCTCGTCACTGATGGCCTCCATTCCAAATCGCTTTGCCTGTTCCTCCATAAGGCGGCTTAACTCTTCGCCGCTTATCCCCTGCGGGAAACCGGGGTAGTTCTCAATCAATTCTGTGGTCGTCATCTGACCTCCAAAGAGGCCGTTTTCAATCAAAAGGGTCCGGAGCCTTGCCCTCGAGGCATAAAGCCCTGCGGTCATGCCCGCCGGCCCCCCCCCGATAATGATCACATCATAAGTTCTCGCCTGTTTCTCCTTCATCGAATTCTCCTTTTTAAAAAAAATATATCAATTTAGCACTTTGAAAAAATACGGCAGAAATGGCTTTTAACAGGTTTGTCATTCCTGCGAAAGCAGGAATCCAGTTTTTTTAATCATATGGTTCCCTGCTTTCGCAGGGACAGATGCTGGATTCCCGCCTGCGCGGGAATGACATACGGTGAACCTTTTCAAAGCACTAAAGTGTTACGGAAATTTATATATTGTATAGTCGAATAGACTCTTCGTTGTCAACATTTCTCCCGCACCTTGACAAGGAAGATTTGGGGAAGATAGATTATAAACAATTCGTCTGCAGGATAGGAGGAAAGCATGGAACGGACACTCTCGATTGTCAAACCCGATGGGGTGAGTAAGAATCTGGTCGGAGAGGTGATCAAGCGTTTTGAGGGGCGCGACCTGAAGGTGATCGGACTGAAGATGATTTGGATGGATAAGAAGGAGGCAGAGGGATTCTATACGGTCCACCGTGGCAAACCCTTCTTTGAGAGTCTGATCGTCTTCATGTCTTCCGGGCCTTCTGTGGTCATGGTCCTTGAAGGGGAAGGAGCCATCTCAAAAACGAGAGAATTAATGGGCGCCACCGATCCCAAAAAGGCAGCAGAAGGGACCCTGAGGCGCCAGTTTGCCGCCGATATCGAACATAATGTTGTTCATGGATCAGACGCCCCTGAAACCGCTGCCTTTGAAATCGGGTATTTCTTCAATGCCCTGGAGATGTTTTCATATTGAGATTTGAACGGAATGATTCCTCAGAAAACACCTCCTCTCCCCTGGCGGGAGAGGATTGAGGTGAGGGGGTAAATGAATTCAATTGTTTACCCCCACCTTCACCCTCCCCCGTCAAGGGTGAGGGGAACTCGTTATATTTTCATGATCCGCGCTTGTCCCGTATAAACGGGAGGTAGCCTAACCGTCATGAAGGATTGTTTCGAAAAGATCGACCTTAAAAATCTCAGCCCTTCCGAACTGGAGGATTTTATCACTTCCTTCGGAAAAGAGCGATACCGGAGCATCCAGATCCTGATGTGGCTCTATCAGAGAGGCGTCCACTCCTTTGATGAGATGACCAATCTTTCGAAGAAATTCCGCCAGGCGTTGGAGCAGATCAGTTTCATCTCCACCCTTCATCCACTTATGGTGGAGGAGAGCAGTGACGGGACGAAAAAATTTCTCTTTCAGCTTGAAGACGGAAATCGAATTGAAAGCGTCCTTATCCCTGATAAAAAACGCCTGACCCTCTGCCTTTCCAGTCAGGCCGGATGTGCCATGGGATGCCGTTTCTGCCTCACCGGTAAAAACGGGCTTAAAAGGAATCTTGCCACCGCTGAGATCGTAAATCAGATTCTCGCTGTGAGAGAAACCTTACCGGATAAAACATCCATCACCAATATCGTCCTGATGGGGATGGGCGAACCTCTGGCCAATTATGAGAATACATTAAAGGCAATCGAGCTGATGACCCATCCCGAGGTTTTCAAATTTTCGTCACGGAGAGTGACCCTCTCCACGGTCGGCCTTCTTCCCGAATTGGAGCAACTGGCCAGGGAAAAGGTCCGTTTCCGCCTTGCCATCTCCCTCAACGCCTCGGATGAAGAGACTCGAAGCCGCCTCATGCCCATCAATCGCCGTTACCCGCTGAAGAGGATTCTGGAGGTCTGCCGGAAATTTCCTCTTCAGCCCAGAGCCCGTATCACCTTCGAATATGTCATGCTTCAAGGGGAGAACGATTCTTTAGAGGACGCAAAAAGATTGCTGAAAATGTTGAAGGGAATCCCTTCAAAGGTCAATCTCATCCCTCTCAACGAGGCGTCGGGTATTTCTTTTGAAAAGCCTTCGGAGGAGAGAATCAGGCAATTTCAGGAAATTCTAATGGAGGGTGGTCTTGCAGCGATCGTCCGTGCCAGCAAAGGCGCCGATATCTCCGCCGCCTGCGGCCAACTCCAGGGAAAAATTCCAGATTAAATCTGCCCAAACGGCTTTACCAAGTCTATAGTCGGACGGAATACGGATTGTTATTGATTACCATTCGAAAGAGATAACCTTTGATTTGAGTTGCCCGTTTTATAGCGGTGGCTGGGGTGAGTCGTTAAGATGTAAGAGGAGGGTGAGCTTGCGGTGAAATGTCACTATCCAAGAAAGTCTGTTTTTTTGATGGAGGAATGCTTTTTTTCGGGTGCCTTTTAATGGGTGATAACAAATTCCTTCTGCTTCACCCTAACACTTAAAGGGAAGCGGGGAATCCCCCGCTTCCCTGAGATGTTTACTAATTACCGGGAGGAACCGGAAGGGTAAAAAAACACCAATCAGAGAAAGAATGATTTTGTGATTTACCCGGTGGATTCAAGCCCTTAACCTTTGCTTTCGCCTCACCAGACAGCTGATCAGGCGGAGTTAAAGGTTCACCATCAAAATCATAGACGAAGTCAGTGAAAAGCACATCAAGGTTAGAGCCTTTACCACAGGGATTTTAAAACCATCCTGAAGAAGGCTCAATTAAGATCAATCCGTATCCATGACCTCAGGCATACCCATGCGGCAATCCTGATTTCCACAGGTCACAACCTCAAATATATTCAATCTCAGATGGGTCACTCTTCAATCAAAATCACCCTTGACCTTTACGGACACGTGATGCCTGAAGTTCATGATGGGGCTGCTAAAAAGTCAGAGGATTTTGTTTTTGAAAAAGTTAATGGTAACAATACGGTTACAAACCAAGAAAAAGGGGTCATAGCATGTGCCGTAACCCCTTGATGGTTTTGGTAGCGGGGGCTAGATTTGAACTAGCGACCTTCGGGTTATGAGCCCGACGAGCTACCGGACTGCTCCACCCCGCGATCTGAGCTAACACTAATCCATCCACAGGAATTTGTCAAGTTTTTCGAGCCATTTCTTGACCCATTCAACGGCATTAAGCCCTGTATTCGAAGTCTGAGGAAAGAAGTACCGCTCAGGGTCAACCCTGAGCCCTCGGACTGAGCGATTCGCCTGAGCTCGCCGAAGTCTCGGCCCTAAGGCAAGCCCTTTCATTTATACTGGGGAGTTGAAGGGTTGACATCCCCTCCCCTCTTTCTTAGAATACACTGAAAATGAAAAAAACGACCTACCTTTATATCCTGAAGGAGATCTTTCCGATCTTTCTCATCGGCCTGATGACCTTCACCGTCATCCTCCTCATGGACAAGATCCTTAAATTGATCGAACTGATTGTGACCCGAGGGGTCAGCCTTTCACAGATCCTCATGATCCTTCTTTTCATCTCCCCATCGTTCCTCATCTTCACCATTCCGATGGCCTTCCTCCTGGGCATCCTCCTCTCCTTCGGAAGGCTATCCGGTGACAGTGAAATTACAGCTTTTAAAGCCTCCGGGATGAGTCTCTATCAGCTTTATCTTCCCGTTCTCCTTTTCTCCATCGGAACCTACCTCCTCACCTCCTTCCTGGTCATCTATGGCCTTCCCTGGGGAAACCGTGGATTCAAGGCAACGCTCTACCTGATGGCTCAATCAAAGGCGGATATCGAAATCAAAGAGAGAGTCTTTAACGATGTCTTCGATGGATTTGTCATCTATGTCGATAAAGTTCCGATCCAGGGCAAGAAGATGGAAGGCATCCTCATCTATGATGAGAGGGATAAAGAGAAGGTCAATACCATCTTCGCCAGAGAGGGCTTTCTTGTCAGCGACCCGAAGTCCCAGGAGGTCCTCCTGCGCCTCCTTAGCGGAGACATTCATCGATTTGAGCCCCGAACGAATATCTATCAAAAGATGCAATTCGACATCTATGATCTCAGACTCGAACTGTCTAAGACCTTCTCCGCGGTGGGGAAGAAGCTGAAAGAGCATGAGATGTCGATCGATGATATCAAGGAGAAGATGGAAAAAAAGAAGTCGCTGGGCGAGGATATCACGCCCCAGGAGGTCGAACTCCATAAGCGATATGCCATCCCCTTCTCCTGTCTTGTCTTCGGTCTGCTCGGAGTTCCACTGGGAATTCAGCCCCGTCGTTCAGGAAGATCCTACGGATTTGTGCTCAGCCTTCTCATCCTTCTGACCTATTACATCTCCCTTACCGCCTCGGAAATTCTGGCCATCCGAAAAACGATACCACCTTTTTTGTCCGGGTGGGCTCCCAACCTCCTCTTCGGAGTTTTTGGAATCTACCTCTTAATCAGTGCCTCCCAGGAAGCCCCCTTCAAGCCTTTGGTCTGGCTGATGGGGGCATTCGATTTCATCCGGAGGAAGTGGAAAGGGCTTTTTGAAGATGTTTGAAAGCTATTGGGTTCTGCACCGTTATGTCATCCGTGAATACCTGAAGGCATTTTTTCTCAGTCTCAGCGGGTTGATCCTCATCTATATCGTCGTCCTCTTCTTCCAGAAGGTGGATATCTTCATCAAGTATCAGGCCCCTTTCCTTCTCATCTTTGAATACCTCCTCTACAAGATTCCCGAAGTGGTCTTCCAGTGGACTCTGCCATATGCGGTATTGCTCTCTACGCTCCTGACCCTGGGAAACCTCTCCCGTTACAGCGAGATTACCGCCATGAAGGCAGGAGGGGTCAGTCTCTATCGAATTACCATCCCTTTATTCATCATCGCACTTTTCATCAGTCTCTTTTCGTTTCTCGGAAACGAATATCTCGTTCCTTTGACGAACCAGAAAACACGGTATCTCCTTTCGGTTAAAGTGCGCAAGGAACAACAAACCAGCTTCTTCAAGAATTACAAGCTCTGGTACCATGGCGATCACGGGATCTATAATATTCAATTGCTGGATGAAAAGGAGAAAAAATTAAAAGGCTTCAGTCTCTATCAATTTGATGACCAGTTCCGTTGCACCCGGCGGATCGATGCCCGGGAAGCAAGATGGACCGATGGGAAATGGAAATTCTATCAAGGGTCTATCCGGGAGTTCGGAGAGGGAGGTTCTATTCGAACAGTCCCTTTTTCGGAACAGGAGTTTTCCCTCCCGGAGGACTGGGAATCTTTTCAGAGGATCGAACGTCACTCAAGAGAGATGAGCTACACCGAACTCCGGAACTATATCCAGAAGATCCGGATCTCAGGTTATGATGCTACCCGGTATCTGGCGGATCTCTACTCGAAACTTTCCTATCCCTTTTTAAACCTGATCATGGTCCTGATCGGTATTCCGTTTGCCCTCAAGACCGGCCGGTCAGGAGGGGTGGCTTTGAGTATCGGAATCAGTGTGATGATCGGATTTGCCTATGGGGTGACCTTTTACGTCTTCCTCTCCTTTGGAAAATCAGGAGTTCTCCCCCCCTTCCTCGCCGCATGGACCCCGACCCTCATCTTTGGTCTCGCCGGAATCTTTACCCTGATGAGCATCCGGCAGTAATCCCAGCATAGCGCAGAGCGCATAGAGTTAGGTTAGGTTGACTCAGTTTCTTGAGTTCATTGGGCTTATTGGGTTAAACCCAAAAAACTCAATAACTCAATATACCGATTAACCTATTTATGGATTGGCTAACATATTGAAAAAGATGTTGATCTCCCTGAAGGTATCGGTCAAAAAAAGGATCCCGATAATCATCAGGAAAATCCCGCTGATGAGGGTGACCCATCTCATATACCGTTTAATTTTATCGAATGCTGAGAGAAAGGCATTGAAAGCCAGGGAGGAAAGAAAGAAAGGAATGCCAAGCCCCAAAGAGTAGACCGTTAAGAGATAGACGCCGGTCATATAATTTTTTGAAGTGCTTGCATAGATCAAAATGGTAGAGAGGATGGGACCGATACAGGGAGTCCATCCTGCCGCAAAGATAACTCCTACGAGGAAAGAGCCCAGATAGCCCAGGGGCTTTTTTCGCAATTCAAATCGTTTCTCCATCTGCAAGAAGGGGATGTTGATGATCCCGGTGAAATGAATCCCCAGAACGATGATGAGTACCCCTCCCACCTTCATAATCCAGGATTGATATTCGACCAATACCTGTCCCAGATAAGAGG
>Ga0315273_10008003_pt1 | contig 13312 bp, 10 predicted proteins | sample YL17G02_0_MG_FD_205753 | JGI IMG/M metagenome (GOLD analysis project Ga0315273, IMG submission 205753) | Sediment microbial communities from Yellowstone Lake, YNP, Wyoming, USA - YL17G02_0 | ecosystem: Environmental > Aquatic > Freshwater > Lake > Sediment | place: USA: Wyoming | collected...
GCCTTATTATTGCTGTTTTCTGCACCCTGAATTGTCAATCATTATGCTCTTTAAATCAGGACAGTCAATGGCCGGCGCCTTGCACGCTATCCCGTAGTGTCCCCCACGGGATGGTCGAAAACCCCTCGCCTTCATGCGAAGGAGAGGGTGGCGAAGTCGACGAGCCTGGATTGTTCGTGGGCAATGACATCAATCGTTTCGAACCTGGCGCGAAAATGTAGGGGCGACCATCAGGTCGCCCGGCAGATCCCCCATGGTCAGGTTTTACGGACGACCTGACGGTGGGAGACCTGATGGTCGCCCCTACAATGATATGGTTTTCGCCGGTGGCAGCGGGCGCGGGACGGGCTGCGTCAGCCGAAAAGTATCGGTGGATGGCCGCCCTGCCGAAATGTAACCCTGTGTTGCCACTCAAGCGGATGTGGCAAGATGGAATCATTTGAGGAACGCGATGCGGACAAAACGATTCATGGGCGGTTTCTTTCTGGTGGTTGCCGTGTCTCTGGCTGCAGACAAGGCTCCGCAGGAAAGGATGACGGGCTTTTCGGCGCCGGGCGCGAAGGCGGAGAGGGAAGTGGAGAGCCGGTTCAAAGGAATCCCTTCGGCCGCCGAGGCTCGGAAATATCACCGCTATCTCACGGCCGAGCCGCACCCCGCGGGCTCTGAGCGCAACAATCAGCTGGCGCAATATGTGGCGGATCTCTGGAAAGAACAGGGGTGGGAGGACGTCACCATTCATCGCTACGATGTTCTGGTGTCTGATCCGCGCGAGGTGGTGGTTGAGATGGTCAGCCCGGTCGCCTACCGTGCAAGGATGCGCGAAGATTCCTACGGTGAGGACCCGGATACCAGAAACCCGAATGTCCGGGGCGGTTACCTGGCCCTTTCCGCTTCGGGTGAAGTCACGGCGCCGGTGGTCTACGCCAACAGCGGCAGTCCCGAGGATTATGAGGTGCTTCGCAAGCAGGGCATCGATGTCCGGGGCAAAATCGTGCTGGTGCGCTATTCCAATCCCTACAGCTATCGCGGCTTTAAAGCACTCATGGCGCAACGGCACGGTGCAGCGGCGATCCTGATCTATTCCGACCCGGCTGAAGACGGTTATGTTCAGGGCAAAGTCTTCCCGGAGGGCCCGTGGGGCCCCGAGAGCCACATCCAGCGGGGAGCGATTACCTATGATTTCATGGTTGCCGGGGATCCACTCACGCCCGGCTGGGCGTCGGTTCCCGGGGCAAAACGGATCACGACTCAGCAGGCGGTCTCTCTGCCCAATATCATGGCGGCTCCGCTTTCGTGGCGCGACGCGAAACCCTTGCTCGAGAACATGGGCGGGCCCGCCGCTCCCAAAGAATGGCAGGGCGGCCTGAAGATTTCCTATCGCCTGGGCGGCGCAGCGCGGGTGCACGTGAAGGTCGATATGGATACCCGGCTTGCGCCCAACTATGTGGTCGAGGCACGTATTCGGGGATCGCAATTCCCGGATGAGTGGATCCTCATGGGCAATCACCGCGACGCCTGGGAGTTCGGCGCTGTCGATCCATCCAGCGGAACCGCCTCCATGCTGGAAATGTCCCGGGCGCTGGGAGATTTGAAGAAGCAGGGGATGCGTCCCAAGCGCACGCTGATCGTGTGCAGCTGGGACGGGGAAGAAATCGGTTTGACCGGTTCGACCGAATGGGGCGAGCAATTTGCCGATGAATTGAAGAAGAATCTCGTGGCGTATATCAACGTGGATTCCTCAACTTCAGGGCCTAAATTCGAGCCAACCGCCGTCGGTTCACTCGCCCCCCTTGTGGTGGAGGTCAGTCGAAGTCTCATGGATCCTTCCGGCAGGCCGCTCTATCAGGCCTGGAAAGAGGACTGCCGGCTTGAGGCCCGCTCGCTCGGAGGAAAGAAGAAGGTGTCCGATGCCCAGATGGTCGACACGCGGATCGGCAGTGGATCCGATCACACGGTTTTCCTGAACTTCCTGGGCAGGCCCACGATCGGGCTCACCTTTGAGGGTACCTATGGCGTATACCACTCGGTTTACGACGGCTTCTACTGGATGAACCGATTCGGTGATCCCGGATACCGGTACCACATTCTTCTGGCTCAGGCATGGGGAGTGATCGCATTGCGGCTGGCCAATGCCGAAGTGCTCCCGTTCGATTTTGCTTTTTATGCGATGAACATTCGTCAGTTTCTGGAGGCGCTGACCAAGGGGAAGTACTCCAGGAGGGAGTTGGATCTGCAACCCGTGCTCCGCGGAATTGCGCAGCTGCAAAAAGCCGGCGATGTTTTAAAGCAGGCGGTGGACTCCCGGCTGGCAGCCGGGCCCCTGGATCCGGCCGTCGCAGGCCCGCTGAACCAATGCTTGATGGCCTTCGAAGGGAACTGGCTGAATCCTGAAGGGATCCCCGGCCGCCCGTGGTTCAAGCACATGCTCTATGCGGCGCGTTATACCTATGCCCATCTCGAACTGCCGGGCCTGACCGAGGCGGTCGAGAGTGGAGATTGGAAGACCGCCCAGGATCAGGCGCGCCTTCTCGAAAATGCGCTTGCGAAGAACGCCGAATTGCTGCGGCAAGCCGCGTCTAAGTTAACGGCACAACGGCATTGGGTCGGACCTGAGCAAATAATTGCCCTGAAAAGAGATCGTCCTGAAATGGGACGCAAAAAACAGTCTTAGCCGCAATTTCTGACCTTGTTTTTTTGATCTAAGCGATGTCGATATAGCCGGAGGGGCTTGACGGCGAATGAACCGAGTCCTCGTTCAGTTATTGCAGTGCCTCCCTCCGCGTGATCCACTCCGACACTGCGTTTCCAGAGGCTATGGCTGATCACTACGACCGGGTGAGTACCTTCGGTCCGATCTTCTTCCGGGGAGAAACCCCGGCCCAACGGCAGGGTTTAGCCAAGAACATCAAAGTAGTTGCCTGAGACCACTTCCGCCCAGAGGCTTTCCGTGTGCCTTGCGGGGTTCACTGCTACCGGAATGCGCGCATAGGCCAGAAGACCTGAAAAAATCTCCTTCAGGTTTGCATAGTCGAGAAAATCCGGATAGGAGGTGCTGCTGATTTTGGAATCGGCCGTGGATATGGTGTAAAGAGCAACTAACCGCTCGGGCTCGTGCACGGCGAAGTCGCGGAAAAGAACGGCATCCGCCAGGCTGAAAATCGCGGTATTAACGCCGATTCCAAGCGCGAGCGCAACCACCGCCGCCAGCGCAAAACCGGGATTCTTCGCCAGCGTTCTCAAACCATAACGGATATCTTGCAGGAATCCGGCAGTCACACGCAGAGGTTACATCAGGGTTTGGTGCCGGACCAGGATACTTGTTCGGAATCTCATGGATTCAGGAACATTGCATGGTCCGGCACCCATCGTTTATTTTTCCGGGAAAAGGACGACCTGGACGTAATTCTCGTTATTGAGGTACGCGCGGGCGGCTTCCTGGATCGCAGCTGGAGTTAATTTGCTGTAGTACTCCGGCACGGCGTAAAAGTCCTTCATGTCTTCCGAGACTTGATACCTGATATAGATCTGAGTCAGGAGATAGCTGTTCTGTTTCGCGTTTGTCTCATAATCCCGCAGCAATCCCTCCTTGACGTCGTTAACCTGTTTTTCGGTCGGACCTTTGTCTCTCAGGTCGCCGATTTCACGGAAGATGACCTTGACGAGTTCCTCGGCCCGTTCCGGGTTGCAGCCGAAGCCGATCGAAAGGTTATACATTTTGATCGGCACCTTCGTATAACCGGCGGATACACTGACTCCGTATGTGCCGCTTAGATCCTCGCGCAGCGTTTCCCGGAGCTTGGTTTCCAGCACCATGGTGAGCGCGCGTATCGCGACCCGATGAGCCTGGTCATATTGAAAATCTCCGGTAAACACGATCGCGGTCTGGCTCTTCGGTTCAATCCCTTTCTTCACGGTTTTCTGCACGACGCCCCTGGGAGGACGAATCCCGACATCCTTCCAGGTTTCATTGCGACGCAGCGAGGGCAGGGAGCCGAGGTACTGTTCCACCAGCGGCTTCAAGGCCTGCAGATCAATGTTGCCGACAAAAACAAAGGTGAAATCGCTCGCATCGGCAAAACGCTCTTTGTAAAAAGCGAGTGACTTCTCGAGATTCATCTCGTTGATCATCTCGGGCGTCATGGGCCGCGCCCGGTAGTGATTCTGGGACAGGGTGGTTTGGAGCATTTCGTTGAACGCATAGCCCGGACTGGCCTTCTGGTTGGCCAGCATCGCCTTCATGCGGGCGGTGACCACGCCGAAAATGGCGGGGTCGGGCCTCGGCTGAGTGAAGGTCAGATAGATCAGCTGAAACATGGTCTCCAGATCTTTGGGGGATGCACTGCCGGTGAGCCCTTCCTCAGTTTCGCCCATCAAGGGACGCACGACCGCGACCTTGCCCGAGAGGATCTTCTGCAGTTCGACAGCGCTGAACTTGCCGATCCCTCCGGCGGACAGGACCTGCGTCGCCGTAGTGGCGGGGAAAAAGTCCTGATCGCTTGCGAGCGATGTCCCCCCGGGGCTGAACGCGCGGAAGACCACCTCGTCCTGCTTGAAGCTGGTGGGCTTGAGGACGACTTTCACACCGTCGGAGAGTTCCCACTCCGTAATCCCTGAAACCTCCCTCGATGCAGTCTTGATGATCTTGCCCGGCTTGGGAAGCGTTTCGAGCAGCGCCTGGTTTGCGACGGTGTCGACGTAGGGCTGGATCTCCTTGCCGGCCGCGCCTTTGATAACGGAGGCGAGCCGGGCTTCATCCGGCGTCTTCAGCCCTTCCTTTTCAGGCGCGTTTACCATCACGACGCGGCTTTTTTCGCTTGCCCAGTCTTTGCCGAGGCGGTTGATTTCGTCCAGGGTGATCTCCGGCAGGAAGCGCTTATGAAGCTCGTACTCATAGGCGATCCCCGGCATGGGTTCCTGCTGCGTGAAGTTACGCACGTATTCCTCGGCATAGAGCGCCGATTCCTGTTTGTCCTTTTCTGTGAACTGGCGCTCCAGGGAACGGAGCAGATCCTTCTTCTGGCGCTCCAACTCGGTGGCGGTGAATCCGAAGCGCGCGACTCGCGCCGATTCCGTCAGCATCGCCTCCAACCCGCTATCGATGCCGTCTTCTTTCACCATGGCGCTCAGCATGAAGGCCCCCTTGGAGCGGACAAATAGCCCGATTCTGGAAAAGGCATTCAGAAACGGCCCATCGGGCTTCTGCGTGAGCTCGAAGAAACGGCGGTTGAGCATACCGGTATAGAGTCGCTCGACGATCTCCTCCCGGTAGGCGCCCACGGTGGCAGGATCCCGAAGCGGAAGCTTGTTGTAGACTCCGACACTCGTCATGGTCATCTCTTTGTCCGCGGCGACGGCATACAGAGTCTGCGCATGGTCCGGGACGTCAATAATCGGTCTGGTGCGCGGTTTTGAGCCTGCCCGAAACGAAGCGAAATGCTGCTTGATAAGACTCTCGACCCCGGCTTTGTCGAAGTCGCCCACAGCGATTACCGCCATCAGACCAGGCTGGTACCAGTCCGCATAGAAGCGCTTCAGCGCATCGTATTTGAAGCTCTCGATGACCTCCTTCTTTCCGATCGGCAGACGGTCGGCGTAGCGCGAACCCTGGAGCAGGATGGGAAGCTGTTTATCCTGCATCCTGGCGCCTGCCCCCCGGCCCAGCCGCCATTCCTCGATGATAACGCCTCGTTCCTTGTCGATTTCCGCGGGATCAAAAGTCAGGTTGTGCGCCCAATCCTCCAGAATCAGGAACGCCTTGTTCATCACTTCCGGTTTGTCCGTGGGAACCTGGAGCATGTAGACGGTTTCGTCGAAGCTCGTAAAGGCGTTCAAGCTCGGGCCGAATCGCATTCCGATGGACTCCATGAACTTCACGATATCCTGCTTGGCGAAGTTTTTTGTGCCGTTGAAGGCCATATGTTCGACGAAATGGGCCAGGCCCCGCTGATCGTCCTCTTCGAGCACGGATCCGGCGTTGACCACCAGGCGGAGCTCCGCCCGGTTCTCAGGCTTCTTGTTTACGCGCAGGTAGTAGCGCAGGCCGTTGTCGAATCGGCCGAGCGTGACCTCCGGATCGGCCGGCAGCTGCTGTGCCAGCGACGCGGATTGCGCCGGATTCTGAACTTCCTTCCCCTGTCCGCCGGCTATGCAGAGCAGGGAAGAGAATCCCGTGATCAGGAATAGCGCGAGGAATCTTTTGCGATCCGCCATTATGCCCCCTTTGTTTTGTGTGGACGTCGGTGTGCTATCGAACGCATGAAAACCAATGCTGTCTCCTCTGGGGTGCGGCGGCATGACGCCGCTTTGTGATGGACTGAATCCCCGACAAATGGAATGTTCTCCCAGACCCAGATGCAGACAATCATCCGTCATTTTCCTGAAAATTCACAAGAATAAATTGCACAGGGATCAAGGCTTTTCAGGAAAATCCCTGAGGATTCGGGCACCGAAGTCGACGCAGTTGACGACCCTGGGGTGTTCGTAGGCAATGACGTCAATCGCCTCGAACATGGCGCGAAAATGCAGGGGCGACCTGATGGTGGGCGACCTGACGGTCGCCCCTACCATAATGTGCTTTTCACCAGGTCGCAGAGTTCTTTTCTGGGGACACGGCAGTAACCCCTAACCCTCCACGTGAGGGTCATTCAGCTTTCAATCCCCCAGGATTCCGCCCGGCTGACGGTGGGTTCTATCGATTATCATTTTTTCGGCGGGCGTGCATCAAAAGGGCAGCGGCAACGGACGCATACACCTGCTTGCTCCCGACCTGCGGAAAATCATGCCGCTCGAAGATTCCGGCGGACCGGGTCTGCAGAAGTCCTGAAGGTTTTTCAGCGCGCGGCGGGTCCGGTGAGTATGCGGCCCGGGCGGGCCCCGGAGTGTTTTCCATCCTCCACGACCACGACGCCGTTCACCAGAACAAATGGAATACCGGCCGCCGGCGCGTGGGGCTTTTCGAAGGTAGCGCGGTCGGCGACGGTTTTCGGGTCGAATACCACCAGGTCCGCGTACATGCCCGGCCGGATAAGGCCCCGCTCGACCAGATGGAACCGCTGTGCCGGCAGGGATGTCATCTTGCGCACGGCCTCCTCCAGGCGGATGGTTCCCCGTTCGCGGACGTAGCGCCCGAGCACGCGCGAGTTGGTGCCGTAGCTGCGCGGGTGAGGCACCCCTTTCCCGAACTCGATGACGCCCCCATCGGAGCCGATCATGGTGTAGGGATAGCGCAGAATCCGCTCGACGTCCTCCTCGTTCATGGAGTAGTAGACCATGGAAGCCCCGCCTTGTCCGAGCATTTCCATGATCGTCCCGATCTCGGCTTCCAGATTCGGCTTCCGCCCCTTCTCCCGGTTGATTTGCGAAATGGTTTTTCCTTCCAGCGTCGGATCCCACTCGCAACGCGCCACCACTGCATAATCCATCCGTTTGAAGCCGCTGCGGCTGTAAATGACCTGCTTCGCTTCACGGACGATGCGCTGCCTCTGGGCAGGATCGGCGAGGCGCAGCTGGAATTTCTCACGGCCCCCGGCGTGGACCCATGAAGGCACCAGGACTCCCAGGTTCGTGCTCGATGCCGTGTACGGGTATTGGTCCACGGTGACATCGAGCCCCGATGCCCGGGCCTTTTCCACTATATCGAGAGTGCGCGAGCTCTTGCCCCAGAGCTGTTTCCCGGCCACCTTGAAATGGGAAATTTCGACCGGGATTCCTGCCTCTCTCCCCACCTGGATCGCTTCCTCGATCGCCTGGAACACACCGCCCTGTTCGTCGTTGCCCTCGTTGCGGATATGAGATGCATAAATCCCGCCGAGCTTCGCGGCGACGCGTGCCAGGGCGACGACTTCAGGCGTCTTCGCGTAAGTGCCCGGAATGTAGATGAGGCCGGTGGAAAATCCGACGGCCCCCTGAAGCATCGCCTGTTCCACCAGCGACTCCATCCGCGCCTGCTCGTCGGCCGTCGGATCCCGCTGTTCGGCGCCCAGGACTGCACTGCGCACCGTATTGTGCCCGATGAGAGACCCGAGGTTGATCGAGATTCCGGTCTGGCGCAACTCCGCGAAAAACTTGCCCAGATCGAGTTCCGACCCGCCGCAATTGCCGGTGATGACGGAAGTGACCCCGTCAAAGATATAGTTGTCGGCGGTGGGGACCTTCCGGATGCCGCTTTCGGAGTGGGTATGAACATCGATAAATCCGGGCGAAACGATCATCCCGTGAGCATCGATCTCGCGTTTTGCCCCGCAGCCCCCGGTATCGCACAAGCGCCCGATCGCCGCGATCCGCCCGTCGCGGATCCCGACCTCGGCGGCATACCAGGGATTCCCGCTGCCGTCGATAACGCGGCCGTTGCGAATCACCAGGTCATATCCCCCCTGGGCAAGAGCCGTCCCGGCAGCCAGGAGAATAAGTATCGGAAACAAGGTGCGTTTGTTCATAGGCACTCCTCGAAGCTGAGCGTCGTTGCTGATTCAAACACCGGCGCAAAGAACCGTTCGGTCAGATCTGCGAATACGGCTTGGGATCCAGCATGGTGCTGGAGGTCCTGGAAGTGTTGTTTGCATATTGCGGATCGGACTGGAGCTTTTTCCAGGTCGGATGAATGCGAAATGCGTCCCAGTGCTTTTTGTGGGCGTCCAGGTCCTCCCCGGAAGTCATATAGATCAGATGCGGCAGATCGCGGCCGACCAGAGTCTGGCCGTAAAAAATCGGTCCGAGCCCCACCTCGCGCATGGTTTCAATCTCGCCGGCATTGAACATCTCGACCTTGTTGATCGCCTTGAGTTCGCTGTGGCTCTCGTAAAAGCGCATTTCGAAAACCCGCGGCTTGCGCTGCCGGCAGTAGGCCGGCAGATCCATCTTCGGCAAACCTGCAAATGCCAGCGTCAGCCAGCTGTCGATGCGCTGAAACGCGGGGCTTGCCTTTGGCGTTTGAAGATACTCGGCGCCGGCCTTCAGATACTCCGGATCGGAATGGATGCGCGCGGCTGCGGCGGCGAAGGATTCGACCGAGGAATAGGGGATGAGCACATAGACGGTTGGCGTTTCTTTCGCTTCCCTTTCCGCAAAAGCGCCGACACTCTTGACTCCAAGGCGGTTCAGTGCGGGAAGCGCGGCTTTCTCGAGATAGGCGTCCAACAACGCGTGGTCGGCGGCGCTCTTGAGGCGATAGGCACGGATTTCGTAGTACTCCCGTTCGGGAAGCGCGGGCGCTGCGGCAACAGGTGCGGAGAATCCCGACGGATAAAGTCCGGCAAGCCCTGAAGCCGCCAGGGATGCCGTGATAAAACTGCGTCTCTTCATTTTATTTCCCCCTCTTCGATTAAACGGTTTGAACTGGAGTCCGATCGCCGGCCGGTTCCTGGCCGCCGATGGTGAATAGAAAACCTTATACCAGAACCTGCAAGCATGCAGATCGAATATTTTTTCCTCGTGCTCCCGAGCTAGTCCGAATGAGGCCTTTCTTCAGGAGAAGACCGGATCCATGACGGAACCACCTGCGGCAGGCCATTCCAGTATAACGCGCGCCAGGCAGGCGCTCGCCCGCTTCTATTGCCGGCGGATGGAGGAGCGGGAGGATCGCCTGGCGGCGATGACGACGGACCGGGTCGTCCGCCAGTTCGAATGGGGCCTGGATTGGACCCGGGGGTGGCCCGACACCGCCGATGTAGCGCGCGACGGCGATTCCCCGGTGAGCTACCTGGCCCGCCTGAACGAATCCGCCTTAGGCCGGAGCAGCCGGTTCTTCGGCTATCGCACCCCATCGGATTTCCGGCTCGACAACAGCCTGCTGTGATTCACCTCCGCCGTCGCGACGCCCCCTTGCGGACATTACAAAATGGGTGAAACCCCGTTCAAATACCTCGTTGGCTACCACATCCGCTCTTTCCTCAAGAAGACACTCTGGATCCGCAGACGATTTTCGGAGTGCGGCGGCACTCTCAATTGCAAATTGCATATTGCAGATTGCGAATTAAAAATCAACTGCGCCATGGCGTGCTCTTCCCTGCGAACTTCATGGCCAAGCACCAACCCGCCTTTTGCCCAAGTGGCCAATTTGCAATGTGCAATTTGCAATTGAAAGCGCCGCTCTACAAAACCTTTCATGCGCGATGGGTCCTGCTGGAATATAATCAGCGCTTTTGGCGGAGTATGCATGCCCGACGTAACCGTGAATCGCCTGCACTTCGGCAGCGCGGAACCTGTGCCTGAGTGGGTCCCATTGAGCGCCGGTCCTCTCTCGCTTTACTTTTCGAATGGCGCAGTGCCTTCGCCAAAGGAAATCCGGAGGCTGGAGGATCTCAAGCTTGATCATTTAAGGGCGGATTTACACTTGTCGAAGGCGGGCTGGGAGCACTCGTTCGAGCAGGCCGCATCCCTGACCTGCTTCTCCGTCAACCCGCAGGTTCATGCCTTCGACAACGCGACCCTGGTGGAGAATCTCCGCGGCCTGAAATACGTGATCGAAAGCGCCGTTGAGATTGCGGGGGGAAGGCCGATTGCCGTCAGTCCTCTCACATTTCGCCCGCGTTACCAGGCAGGCGCCACGCGCACTCCGGGCGGTCCGGCTCCCGACAGCCTGCCGCTGCAGGTCGACGCCCGCCAGACTTGGCTTTTTGGCGCAGGGTGGACGGCGTGCAGCTTGAAATACCTTGCCGATCCACACGTCCGCAGCCCTGCGGCGCCTGAACGCCGAAAATACGCTCCTGTCGATGACCGATCCGGAAAGCTACCGTTCCGAGCCTAGAGAGAATATTCCCGTTTCCCCTGATGGATTGGAGATATGCCTCCAACCTTTTGAATTGATCCGGCTGGAATCGGAAAGTGGAAGATGATGAAGCGCATCGCTTCAGACTCGTGCTTTCCGCCCCTGCCCATGGTGGGCAGGAGAAATTGTCCCGGCAGCCGGGCCGGAGGAAAATTCATGCGTAACCGAAATCTGGTCCTGACGTTATTCGTCCTTCTGCTCGCCCTGCCTTTGATCGCTATGCCGCGCCTGCGTGTTTCGGAGAACCGGCGCTTCCTGGTTTATGAGGACGGGCGGCCATTCTTCTACCTCGGCGACACGGCCTGGGAGCTTTTTCACAGGCTCAGCCGGGAGGATGCGGAAAAGTATCTTCGAAACCGCGCCTCGCTGCGTTTCACCGTTATCCAGGCGGTTGTGCTTGCGGAGTTGAACGGATTGGACGACCCCAATCCTTACGGCCACAAACCGCTGCTGGGCAATGATCCCGCCCGGCCCAACGAGGAGTACTTCTCACACGTCGACTGGATTGTGAACAAAGCGAACGAGCTTGGTCTTTTCATCGGGATGCTGCCGACCTGGGGAAACATGTGGAGCCCACGCCGGGATGCGAAAGGGATCTTCAACCGTGAGAATGCCGCCGTCTACGGGCGCTGGCTCGGGCAGCGCTACAAAAACAAGGACCTCATCTGGATCCTCGGCGGCGATCGGCCGGCGGAAGCTGAGGAGCAGAAGGAGATTCTCCGCGCCATGGCGCGCGGCCTGCGGGAAGGAGACGAAGGGCGCCACCTGATTACTTTTCATCCTTCGGGGGGCGAGGGCTCGTCCACGTGGTTCCATGAGGAACCATGGCTGGACTTCAATATGCGGCAAAACGGGCACGAGCAGAATTTCCGGCCGCGCTACGCCATGACTCAAATGGATTATGAGCGGTCCCCGGTCAAACCGGTGTTCGACGGCGAGCCGCTCTACGAAGACCACCCCATCGCTTTCAATGCCAAGGATCATGGTCATTCGGTCGCGGCGGATGTGCGGCGGCCCCTTTACTGGGACCTGTTCAGCGGCGCATTCGGCCACACCTACGGGCACCACAGCGTCTGGCAGATGTGGACCGCGGCGCGAACTCCGGTCAACAACCCGCTGATGCCCTGGTATGAGGCGATCCTGCAGCCGGGCGCGGCCCAGATGCGGCACGCGCGGGCGCTGCTCGAGTCGAGGCCATTTCTTACCAGGATTCCCGACGATTCCGTGATTGTGCCGGCAACACCCCCCACTGCCGTCCCCGGAACCGGGCTGAAACGGCTTGTCGCCACGCGCGCTTCGGCGGGGAGCTATTGCATGATTTACACGCCCGCGGGAAGGCCGTTCAAGGTCCGGCTGGAGGTCATCACCGGTTCGAAAGTGAAGGCGTGGTGGTTCAATCCCCGCACCGGCCGCGCACAGGCGGCAGGTGAATTCGACAACCGCGGCGAACGCGAGTTCGTCCCGCCCGATAAAGGCGAGATGCTCGACTGGGTCCTGGTACTGGATGATGCCGCGAAGCATTTCCCGGCGCCCGGCCTCGCCCGTTGACCGTGCCTCCGGCGGGAAAAGGTCTTGAAAGCGCAGATGCACACAGCGCGGCAAGCCGCAACCAAAGAGAGGTTCAAGCCGGATTTACCCAAGCGGCTTGCCGCGCTGCGTGAAAAAGGCAGCTTGAAGATTTCTTTCCGACCGGTGCCGACGCAGGTTCCTTCGACCTGGCCCTGCGTGTTGACCTTGGTCGAAACCGCGTTCCACCCCGATATGACCATCGGGCCCTGGGCGATCGGATCGATCCAACCCTTATTGATGGCATGCGCGATTCCGTAGGTGTAGATAGCGGTGGCGGAAGTCTCCAGGTACGAGTCGCTTCTGTCCAGCAACTGGTGCCAGAAGCCGGATGCCGACTGGCATGCCGCGAGGCCGCGGATATGGGCGCGGAGCAGATCGATTATTGCGGCGCGGCTCGGGTGATTCTCGGGGAGGACGTCGAGCAGATCGACGGTGGCCAGCAGAGCCCAGCCGTTGGCGCGCGCCCAGTGAAACTCGGGGTGGACGTCCATACCCTGAACCCAGCCGTGCATGTAAAGGCCTTTGTTCCTGTTGAACATGCGCTGGGAGAACTGCAGGATCTGTTTAGCTGCGTCGTCGAAGTAGCGCCGCTCGCCGGTGGCTTCCCCCGCGAGAAGCATCCCGGTATAGGTCACTCCCCATTCATAGCTGATCAGGCGGAAGACGCCGGGTTCCAATGCCGCCTCCCTCGTGATCCGGGAGAAATCCTTGATCTCCTCTTTGGTCCGCGCATTGATCAGCCGCGGAGGGGTCGAGGCATCGAGGTAGTCGCGCAGCCGGTTCAGGACGGCGGCGATCTGGTCGGCCTTCATGGGTCCGTAGGGGACAGGGTAATCGGGCCTCAGCAGGTGTAACGGAGTGTTGGCATCGTTTGGCTTTTGTGCTGGAGTCTGCGCAAATGCCGGACTGGAAGTGATGATGGACACAAGCAGGACGTAAAAAATCAGATGAGCGGATTTTCTCATCAGGCTCCTCTTT
>Ga0315273_10008004_pt1 | contig 13312 bp, 9 predicted proteins | sample YL17G02_0_MG_FD_205753 | JGI IMG/M metagenome (GOLD analysis project Ga0315273, IMG submission 205753) | Sediment microbial communities from Yellowstone Lake, YNP, Wyoming, USA - YL17G02_0 | ecosystem: Environmental > Aquatic > Freshwater > Lake > Sediment | place: USA: Wyoming | collected...
CCCCGCGAGCATCCATTGAACGATTCAACGAACGAGGTTGCAACGGGTTTCAGGGGAGGCATCAATTCGAGCTGCAGGCCGCGGCGACACGCCCAGTTCTCGAGCGCTCGGGGCGATGAACTACTCGCGGGCCACCGCGACGACCACCTGCCGCTGTTCACCCAGGGCATGAATCGAGACCAGGTAGACATCGTCCCGGGCAGAATTGCCCGATTCCGTCCGTCCGTCCCAGGTGACGACCTGAGAGCCGGCGGGGAACCACTGCGCGATCGCAACCCGCCGAATCAATCGTCCGGCGCGGTTGTAGACCTCCGCGTCGACGTTTGATGGGCTGGGAAGCGTGAACGCGACCCGCACCACGTTCGCACCGGGAGCCGGGGTGCGTCCGAGGACGCGGGGAGTCACGCCGAGGATCTTGAAGTCCAACGCGATCGGCCCGGACGCCGCGGGCAACTGGCGGGGACCCAGCGCGAGGACATACGTTCCGCCGCTCCCGATCGGGGCGAGGAAGCGGGAGGGATCGTCCGGGCTCGGGCCTCCCCCGACGAGCGCGGGTGGCCCGCCGTCCGCCGGAAGCCGGAACAGGCGCAGGACCGAATCGGGATGTCCGACCCCCGTTGCGATCGCGACGTCGAGAGCCGCCAGTTTCTGCAACGCGGCCGGCGACCAGATGAGGTCCATCACCTGCTGCGGGGCCCCCATGGCCGAAAGGAATTCCGGCCGAATCGAAGTCCCGGGCAACAGGTGGATGTCCACATCGCTGTCTTCGGCAAACGCCCGCGGCGGAAAGGCCAGATGAACCTCGCCGTGGTTCGTGTAGGCATCGCCACCGTCCTCCGCGTGGATGCGGACCCTGGGCACGGTCAGGCGGGCGGGGGGGAACACGTTGTCGATGCGGACTTGCGCGGAGGCCGCCCCGATGAGCCCCAGGGAATCGGTCACGGCAAGTCTCAACTCGTAGTCCCCGTCCGGAAATGTGCGCGTATCGAACGTGGCGAGCGTGGTGTCCCGATCCGCGGACTTCATGACGGCCAGCACGGTGTCCGGCTCCGTCACGCCGGGATCGCCAATCGGCGCGATCCGCAGTTCAGAATGAAGATACCGTGGGTCGTACGATCTCCCCACGATCGCGAGGGTTTCGGAAACCACGTCGCTGCCGATCGGGCTGGCAATGCGGGGTGCCGGCGCGGTGGCGTCGACTTCGAAGAATCGAATTCCCGGAGACGGATCCACCCGGCGGGACTGGTCGCGACTCCATGCCCGCACGATGTGGTGGCCATCGGAGAGTTCGGGCGACTGCCAGACGCCCGCTGCCGAAAACATGGAGGGATCGGGCGTGCGCTCGTCATCCGCGCTGAACGCGAAGGCAGCGTCGACTTGCGAGGATCGCGTCGCCGCGGCGGAGGCCGTGATCCGGGACGTGCCCACCAGCGGCGGGATGGAGTTCAGCAATTCGGTCTGCGGCGCGAAGTTGTCGGGGACCGCCAGCAGGAGGTGCTTGGTCCCGTTGTTCACATTCCCCTGGGCCCAGATCGTGCCGTTGTTCTCGACGAACAGGGCCTGCAATCCGTAGTAGGGCGACAGGCCCTGTGGGTCGGAGTAGATCGGAATGGTCTCGACTCCCCAATCGTTCACCTCCTCGTGCCACCGGGCAGCCAGGAGAGAGGAGGCACTCGGGCCGGCGCCCGTGAGCGTCGTGCCGGTCGTTGGATCGATACGAAAGCCAAACGGCAAACCAATGGCCGCGCGCGATCCAAAGTCCAACCAGACCCGCCAGGCCCCGTTGGTGAAGAGCCCCACTGCGATCGGGAGGTCATTCGGCAGGCCTTTATAGAAGCCAATGGCCCAGGTTCTTCCGAGGGCATCGGACACGAGCTGCCGTACTTCCAGGAACGTGCTATCGGTTTCCCAGGCGCCGGCATGGAATCGGAGCAGCCGAAAGTCGCCACATCCCGAAGCCGCCCAGACGTCCCCCGACTGGCCCTCCCGTAAGATCCGAATGCACTGCCCTCCGAATCCTCCGAACCCATCGGACGCCCCGAAGCGACTCCAATTGCCGTTCGACAGGACGGCGCAACCGGAGTCCGTCGCGGCCCAGAGACGGCCTTCGCGGTCGGCGAGAAGGGGAGCGCCCGGGTCCGAGACGATGCGCCCGGCGCCCGCCGTGGGAATGCTCGTCCAGCTCGATCCCGTGTTCTCGAGCAGCCTGCCGTCCAGGGTCAGGAACACGCGTTGATCCGGGGCGCGCTCGGCCAGCGCCGTGAGCACCGGCCGACCCAGGGAATCGGGAACGGGCAAGCGCGTCCACGGTCCGTCGCCCTCGAGGACAAAGGTTCCGCCGGGGGTGGAAGCATAGAGCGCGCCGGCGCTCGATTCCAACAACCCACTGACCGGCGCGAGCCCGGAGTCGGCGATCGCTCCCTGCCAGGTGACGCCATCATACTCGTAAAGCGAATCGGACGGCAGGCTGCCCCACAATCGGCCCCGGTGATCCTGATAGGAAGGAACCCGAAACGGTTGATCGTACGCGGCGCTGGCGAGGAAGCGTGAATAGGCGGGCTCGAGACGAGCAATGATCCCGGTCTCGGTTCCGACCCAGAGTTGATCCAAGTCGTCCACGTGCAGGCACGAGGCCGCCGCGGGCGGGTCCAGGGTGGCCGGGAGGCACGACCAATGCTCCCCCAGAAATCGAACGACGTGGCGATCGAATCCGACGCCGTTGGACGTGAGCAGCCAGAATCCCCCGGCCGGTGCCGGGCTCCAGTCGATGACTTCCTCGGACGAGCCCGTGCACGGATCAAGAACGCTCACGGATGACCAGGCCCCGTTGCGAAAGCGGCTCAACACCCCGCCGGGGTGGACCGCCCAGACGGCGCCGTCGGTCGTTTCGAAGAGACCAAGGACGGTCATCGATGCCAGCCCGTTGGTCGGATCGAAATGATGCCAGGCGCCCTCCTCGAACTCCCAAACTCCGTCGGGGGTCCCCGCGCATTGGAGTGACGAGCTCCCGACACATGAGCCGAGCTGCGCTGAGATCCACACTCGGCCAGCCCGATCCCAGAGGCAGGTGGAGGCCCACATCGGATTGACCGGCAGGGAGACAGTGGTCCCCGGATCAACGTGTCGCAGAACCAACGAGGCCCGGAATACCAGCAGGGAGTTGCCACTTGCCACCAGGAGCGAATCGCCCGGACCCGGGGACATGTCGTGGAATGCCCGGATACCAAACAATAGACTGCCGCCACTACTCGGATCGAGATTCCGCAAGATGAGCTCCGTGTCACCCGAGTAGAGGGGTACGCCGACCCAGAACAACCCCGCCGGTGCCCGGACAACGCGTCGACCGTGCGGTGCGGATAGGCGGTAGTCATAGAGAAATGCGCCCAAGATCAGGGGCTGCCACCCGTCCGCCTCCTGGCGCCAGACCTCACCCTTCGCGAACGCAGCGCAGATCGCGCCCGTGGGGTCCTCGCCGATCGAGATCACGGGACTCACCGGAATGCCGTTGCGGGAATCGATCAAGGTCCAGCCTGCCCGCGCCTCGAGCGGGAATGCCAGGATGCCTGTCAGCAGGGCGACGCGGAGAGTCAGGGCGGGCAGGGTCATCGCGGGTCAATTCAGAGTGTCGAGGGCCGATCGCAATGCGGCGGTCCCGCAATTTGCGTGCGAACAGTATGGCAAAGCGGAATCCTGCTGACAAGGTTGAATCCGATCAAGCCGGGGCTGCGGGCCCAACCCTTCGCAGCAATGCCGAGTACCGCAGGTCGTTCCGGATCGCGTCCATCCGCGCGTGGACGCGCAGGAAGATCAGCCCGGTCGCCTTCTCCTCGACCGCGACGTCGAGCCAGCGGAACGCTTCGTCCACGTCGCCCGGGCTCGCGTGCAGCGCGGCGATGCCCCACGCGGAGACCACGCGATGGGAACACGCGGCGATCAGTTCGTCGAGGATCCGCCGCGGCTCGACCTCGTGCCCCATGCTGGCCTCGAGGTGCGCGAGCCCGAACGACGGTCCCGCCACGCCGCCCGCCAAACGGCGGCCCTCCTCGTATTACGCGCGCGCCCCGTCGAAGCGGCCCAGTGCCTCGCGCGCGTGGTAGTAGGCGTCGCCGACTGTGGTGTGAATCACCATGGAGAGGGGATCGAGGCTGAGCGCCTTGAGCATCGCCTTCTGCCCCCCGGCGTGCCGCTCTGAGCAATTGAACAGCCGGCCAAGCCAGATGCAGGCGCAGGCCAGCTCTGGGTTCAGCTCGATTGCGCGCTCGAGCGAGCGGATCGCGGCCACGAAATCTCCCCGGTGGGCGAGCACCGCGCCCAGCGCGGCCCATGCGGGCGCGGGGTCACTGTGTACGGGATCCACGAGTACGGCCCCGTCCCCTGGGACGGCGCGCCGCGCCACCCCTACGACGTGCTGCTGCCGCTGCTGCGCGCGGGGACGCTGCGCGTGGGCGACCTCGTCACGCATCGCTTTCCACTCGCGGACTACCGGCGCGCGTTCGCCGCCGCGCTCGGGCGCGCGGACTCGGACGCGATCAAGGTCGCGTTCGTCCCTGCGGCGCCGGCCCCGTGATGCCCGCCCGGCGGTTCCTGTTCGTGATGAGCGCGCGCGCCGGCCGCCGGACGCGTGGCCTGGCACGCGACACGGCGCGCGCGCTCGGAGACTCCGTCGAGATCGCTGTCGTTGGCGACGTCGACGCAGTCCGTGCTTGCGTGCGGAACGCCGACGACGCCGTCGTCCCGGTGGCGGTCGGCGGGGACGGCACCGCCAACCTGGTGGCGCGCGCCCTGCGGGCCGAGGGCATGGCGATGCGCCCGATGGGCGTGATCCCCGCGGGCACCGGCAACGCGTTTGCGCACTCGATCGGTGCGGGCCGCATGCCCGAGGCGCTCGATGCGCTGCGCCGCGGAGTCGCGCGCCCGATCGACGTCATGGTGACGGACCACCCGGTGCTGCCCCTGGCGCTGGTCTCGTTCAGCGCCGGGTTCGAGGGTGAGTTCCTCGCGGGCGTGGCCGCTCGCCGCGCGCACGGCCTGCCGGGTTACGTGTCCCCGTGGTTGTTCGCCATGCTGGCGCGCTCCGGCTGCGGCGCCACGCTGATCTGCGACGGGGAGGTGGTGCTGCGGCGCGACGAGAACTCCCATTCGGCCGGTGTCTACAACCTGCCCTGCTACTTCTTCGGGCGAAGGGTCGTGCCCGAGGCGGACCCGGCCGACGGGATGGCGCACGCGCGCGTCTATCTCCGTGCGGTGGATTACTGGCGGACGCTGCTTGGCTCGGCCGGCCGGCCGGCGGCCGGCGTGCGCGAACGCCTCTTCCGCCGGGCGCGGCTTGAAACCGCGGGGCCCGTGCAGGCGGATGGCGAGGCGGCAGCAGGTGGCGCGTTCGAGATCGTCGTGGAGCCCGGCGGACTGTGCCTGCTCATGGGAGCGCGCGCCTGGCGCGGCTCGAGCCCGCCGCGCTTCAGAAACCGGAAGGCGCGCGACGGGAGTGCTGGCCATCTCCCGGTGACTTGCGCGCCGCCTACAGCAGGTCGGCCGTCACCCGGATCACGACCAGCGTGACATCGTCGCTTGCGGGACCCCCGTGCGCGAAGGCGTGGATGTCGGCCAGGAGGCCGTCGGCGATCGTGGTCGCGGAGGTCTTCGCCCTGGCGAGTCGTACGACCGCAGCCGCCATGCGCTCCTCGCCGTACATCGCCTCCTTGAACGGGTACTCGGTGATGCCGTCCGAGTAGATCACCAGCACATCCCCCGGGGTCAGCTGGATCTCCCGAGCTTCGTACGGGGGTCCATCGAGAATCATTCCGAGCGGGAGCCCGGTGGCTTCGAGCCATTCCGCGGAATTCCCTCGCACGAGCAGTGCCGGATTGTGACCTCCGCTGCAGTAGCGAAGAACGCGCGCATCGCGATCGATTACGCCGAGAAAAAACGTGGCAAACTGACGCGCCTCGGCCACCTGGTAGAGCGACAGGTGCATGGACTCGACGATTTCCCGAGGCGAGCGGTGGAGGCGTGTCTCGGCATGGAACGAAGTATGGAGATGCGCCATGAGGAGCGCAGCCCCGATACCCTTTCCCTCGACATCACCGACCGCAATCGTCAGCTCCCCGTCCCCGGTCGCAATCCAGTCGTAATAGTCTCCCCCAACCTCCTGCGCCGGGACATTGATGCCGTACACGTCCAGGCTCGGATGGCGAGGTCGCGCCTGGGGTAATAGACCTTTCTGGATGCGCGCCGCGATCGCGAGTTCCTTCGCGCGCACACGTTCCCTCCCCTCGACGAACAGAACGCGATGACTCTGGACCGCCGTATACACCAACGGGGCGAGCAGTAAGCCCGCCATCGGGGGCAAGTTGATCCCCTGAAGGAATAGCCCGTAGTCCGCAATTGCAAACGCGACGGCCGTTCCGGCCGCAATTCCCAGCGCTCCGAGCAGGCTCGCACGCATTGCGAAGTATCCGACGAACAGCGACATCGCAGCGAGGAGGAGCAGGCGCACGACGCCGGGCACTTCGGAAAGCATGTGATCCTGGATGAGCGCGTTGAGGAGATTGGCATGAGTGTAGAACAAGGGCGTGGCGGCCTCGTAGGGCGTCGTTCCCAGATCGGTGGCTACGTGTCCTTTCGAAGTGGCTCCTACCAACACGATCTTTCCTTGAAACGCCTCACGCAAGCTGTCGAGCTGGCCAGCCTTGCTCCATTGCAAGACTTGGAGCATCGAGTACGTGTGCGGGAACGCACTGCGATCTCCCGCAAAATCGATGGCAGTCGCGCCTTCGCGATCGAACGGAACGTACAAACTCCGGCCCGATCCCCACGACAGCTCCAGCCCGCCTCGGGCCGGGGATACGGTCGGAAGTCTTCCCTTCTCCATTCCGGCGGAAAACAGGCTCAGGGCCAGCGACGGGTAGATCCGGTCCTCGTATCGCAGGAGCAGCGGGATGCGGCGCACCACTCCATCCGGATCGACGGCGACGCTAACGTGGCCGAGTCGAGGACTTGCAGCCAGGAGCTTCGGAAAGGGCGTGGCCACCCGGCCGGCGCGCGCGACCTCCACCGTTGAATTCTCGATGCCCTGGCGGAGGAGAGGAGAATCCTTCGGTGACGGCGCGGGGACCGGGCCCGCCGGGTCCTCCGGCGGGAATGCGAATGCATGGACGACTCCGGTTTCGTTCCCCGTTGCCAGCACCAGAAGAGAATCCGAATTCGGATCGCAGGAGTCCGGACCGAGGAAGAGCAGATCGAGGCCCACGGCGCTTGCACCGGCTTCCCCGAGCGCACCTATCACCGCGGCCGGCACGTTGCGAGGGAGCGGCCAGCGGTCGTCGAACGCGCTGATCGTGGCGTCGTCGATGACGACGAGGACGACCCGGTCTGAAACGGGCCTTGTCCCCCGAATCTGGAAACGCCAGTCCAGCAGCTTGAGATCGGCGCCGCCGAATCCCCCGAGAAGATCGAGTATCGACAGCGCAAGGCCGCAAAGCAGCGCGATCAAGAACGCGGGTCGTCCGGGAAGAGACTTGAAGAGAGTCGACCGGAACGGCAGGACGACGCGCATCCCGTCAGCGCTTCCAGTAGAGATGCATACCCGCTTCGGCGATCTCCTCGGCGCGTGGTCCGGCGATACGACGCGGCGATTCCGGTCTGGGACGGCCGGTAGCCGCGGCACGGGTCGAATCCGCGGGCAGTTTCTGGAGCGAAACCCGAAGCAGGTTCCGGATCTCCTGCTGGGTCAGGCTGGAGCCCGTCGCGGCGCGAGACCCGGCGGAGTCTGCCTCCGCCCTGAGGCCCAGCAGCGCAGATGCGGCCATCGGGCTACCGGCGAGGCGAGTGCCCTCACGGACTTCGAACTGGGATTCCCGTTCGTGTCCGAGCAGTGCGAGAACGAGCGCGCGGTCGAGCCGGATCCCGCCATCCAGCGTGTCCGCCAGCACAGCCCGGTCATAGAAGACCAGCGCCAGGGCGTCGTCCCCCCGGAGCAACGCGAGGTTGCCCAGGTTGGTGAGTGCGCGACCGTCCCGCGGCGAAACCGACAGCACCGTGACGAAGAGCGACTCGGCAATGTCGACCTGACCCGCCCAGGCAGCGATGATCCCCCGAGCGCAATAGGCATCCGCCGGAGATGTCGAGGCACTCGATGCCGTGCATGCGAGCAGAAGCAACCCGGCGCCCACGACGAGTACGGTCCGAGTCCGCGCAAACCTGTGGTGGGTGGCGCTCATTCCCGCTCTCGCCAGTAGAGGAAGCTGCGCAGGTCCGCATCTTCAGCGTCCTCTCCTCGAGACGCCGCGGACATGGATCGAATGGGCTTGAGTTTGCCCGGGGGAGCCTGCGGGCCCCTGCCGGCCGAGCGCAGGGAGTCGAGAAGCAGGATTCTCCCGAGCGTAGCCCGAAGCAGGCGGCGCGTCTGCACCCTCCTCACCTGCGGGGAGCTCCCCTTGACCTCGGAATCGTCCGCCGACAGTCCGAGGAGCCTGCAGGCCTGCACGTAGCCCCCGCTCCGCGCGAGGCCCTGAGCCAGGTCGTCCGCCGCCGCCGCCGTGTCGCCCGAGGCCTGAAGAACCAGCCCGCAATTGAGCCAGATCCCCGCGTCGGCTGGATCGAGTTCGAGCGCCTGGCGGTAGTCCCCGATCGAGGCCGCGAATTCCCCCCTCGCGGCGTGGGCATCTCCCAGGTTGTTGTGGGCGCGCGCCGATCGCGGACGAGCCTGAGTCGCCGCCTCGAGCTGATGAACGGCCTCGTCGATTTCGCCCGCCAGGTAGTTGACGTGCGCCAGTTCGTCCCGGGCGTCGTCGGATATGTCGACCTTGCCGGACCCTTCGGGGAAGTGCGATGCCAGGTATTCTGCGCGCCATCCAGCGACCGTGCTCGCGTCTGAGGCCAACCGACGCAGAAGCGCGTCGGCGTCGATCTCGGGTACGGATTGGCCCTGCGCGGGGAGGCTGGATTCGAATTGAGCCTGGGCGCCCTGCACATCGACCAGCGTCAGGGTGTGATTCGCCTCGGATGCCGCATACTTGGCAGCCCCAATCCGCCACGCTTCCGCGAATCCTTCCCGCAGCTCCGTTGTCTCCACGGGAATCCAGACACCGTCGTCGACCACTTCGAACAGTCCCTCCTCGATGCCGAGCGAGAGCCGGTCGCGTTCGTGATACCCGGTATCGAACAACAGGAATAGATGCCCCGGGACATCCACGAGCTTGGTTGGAATGCCGACGTGGCCGAGCAGTGCGGCAAGGAGAACCGTCGTGTCGTCGCAGTCCCCGGCGCGCTTCGCGAGCGTCTGGCGCGGGTAGTTGATCCGGTCGACCGCATCGGCGCGGTGCGATGGAGCCGGGTAGGGAGCGTTTGGGTCCGGGACGTAGCTCACGCCCAGGGTTGTGAGCGCATCGAAGATGGCCGCCGCGTTGACGACATTCCTGCTGGCGAAGGGGTTTTGCGCCAGCGCCGGGACGACAGTCGTCGCCCGGATCGCGACGGAGTCGACGACCGGGTCGTCGGTCGTGATGAACGCCGCCGCCTGATCGACACCGCGGGCCCAGTCGATGATCCCGGGCGCGTACACGACGACAGATTCCGAGGCGCGATCCGTCCGCACGAGGCGATCGCTCTGGTAGGAGACGGACACGCGAATCTGCTTTCGGCCGGTTTCCGGAATCTCCATCGTGTTCGCGTCCAGGTTGGCAAGCAAATCGATGGGCTCGGCCGCTCCGCGCCCGAGCGTGAACTGATGTTCGGAAGGCTCGTCCATGAGCCCCGGGATTTGCACGCTCACCCGGGTATCGAGCGCCTTGTCACTCAGGTTTCTGACAACGACCCGGCCAAAGGGAACGCGGGCATATGTCTTGTAGAGGGAGGCGAAGATCTCGTCGGGCTCGATCTTCTCGATCCGGACCTGTGCAGGATTGAAATTGAAGGCCAGCGTGAGCCCGAAGTGGCTCGTCGGGCTCAGGGTGGGCGGGATGACATAGGCGTAGTCGACGCGGAAGATGCCCGCCTTGATCCCGATGCCGGTCGTGAGGGTTGCTCCTTCAGACGCGCTGCGGTCGCCCTCCACGCCCACGCGCAGTGCAAGTAGATCGAGCGGCCCCACTTCGGCACCAATGTGCCAGCGATCATCGATGTCGCAGGCAAGGACGGCGCGGTCCCGGTAGCGATAGGACGCTCCCGCGCGGACGTTTCTCGGAAAGGCCAACGTGGAGTAGCCCCCCGAATAATGGATCGACGTGTCGAACACGTCCTGCGCGACCAGCCCGATCCGCAGGCCTCGGAGCGGATTTGCCAGGGCGCCGACATCCATGCCGAAACCGGATCCATGATTGACCGTGACGCCGTCGAGGTCGGTGTCGCGGGTCCGAAACTTCGCGGTGAGGCCTGCCGAGAATTTCCGTTGGATCTGCATGGCCCAGGTCAGATCGAACCGGTTCTCACCGAAATTGAGTTCCGAGTCGTCGAAGCCGGAATGATACCAGTCCATTCCAACCGCATTCTTGCGGGAGATTGGCAGGATGAACGCAGCGTAATTGTCCTTGATGTCCGACTGGTACAGGTTGGCGTACGTGCCCATCAGCTCCTGGTGACCGATCCAGCTGAGGCCGGCGGGATTCCAGAACAGGGCGCTGGCATCCGTGGCGAGGGACGAATAGGCGCCGCCCATCGCGATGGCCCGTGGACCGATGGGCACCTGCTCGCTCGGCTCCGCGTGAGCGGCTTGCAAGGGACAGGCGATCAGGCCGAGGGCGAGCAGATCCCTCATGGTCAGGAGAAAAACTCGGGCGCTGAGCTGCACGTGAAATCGCATCATGGGATCGAAACTTCATTCATGAGCGTTCCTGATCGGCAGATTGAGCTCCGTACCGGCAGCGGAGGTGCCCGAGGGTGGGGGGTGGTTCGAGACGCGAGGAATTAGATCACGTCCCGGCGGGTCGGTCAATCTCGAGTCCAGCCGCCGGGTGGTGATCAGCCGCGGGCGCCCGGTCCCGGCGGGGCCGCCTCGAGGACGGATCGAAGGGCCTCGCGAACGGCCGGAGGAAGCACGCCATCGAGGTACTCGAGCGCGGTTCCCCGGAGCGCGGGGTCGTCTCCCCTCAAACCGCGAAGCGCGAGCATCAGCGGGGTTCGTGGCAGCACGAGCGAGAGCAGTGTGAATACATGTTCGAGGCTGCGTTCCGCGCGCTCGCGAAGAAACGCATCGAGGTGGCCCGGCGAACGGTGTGAATCCCGGGCATCAAGCGCCGCCCAGGTCTGGTGCCCCAGTTGGGCCTCCCACCGCACTGCGTCGAACATGAGTTCCCGATTCATGGGAAGGGTGCTCTCGAGCTCCATCAGATGCGCGAGGGCAGTTGCGCAGCGGGATCGCACTTCGAACTGGTGATCCATCAGCCCGTGCGTCAGCCCTTCGACGGCGCGCGGATACGGCAGGGTCGAGAGAATCCTGACAATGCCGCAACGCATCGCCAGATCCCCGTCCGAATCAAGAAGAGCGTCGATGAGCTGACCCATGTGCTGGTCGGCGACGGGAATCAGCGCCTCCATGGCCTCTCGGCCTCCGCCGTGGTTCCCCAGGCTCAGAATCGTCTCGTGAACGCGACTGGCGTCGAGTCGCGACGGAGGCAGGTTTACGGCAGGAACCGGGTCGGCATCCTTTGGCCGGTCGGGAGCTCCCCCGGCTTCGGCGCCTTCGCGGACATCGCCGGCCGGGATCCGCGACCCGCTCGGCGGCCCGACGGGGTCGCTCTCGGGGTCCGTGACACCCGTGGCACCCATCGCGAACTGCAAGGAGGAAAGGCTCGCCAATTCCCCGGCGCGCGCCTCAAGGGAATCCGCGAGCGAGGCCACGTGGCCGCGGGCCAGTTGCAGCACAACGAGGAGAGTGATCCCCGCCACGACGGCGGCGAGGAGGAGCATGATTCTGCTGGAACCTGACGGCAGATAGTACAGGACGAACGCAAACGCGCCATACCCGACAACATCGCCGAGCCGGTCACATCCCACGTCGATGAGCGTCCGAACCGACTGTCTCTGTGCCTTTGGGAGTCCGGCATAGAGCAGCTCATAGCCCCCGCGGAACACGGAGCCATGCATGACGGCCTCCGATCCTCGGACGAGCGCGATGAACCATGGCGAGGACACGAAGGCCGCGGTCAACCCACTGATCAGGACCGTCACCGGAAGGGCTCCGATGGTTCGCACGAGACCGGCGCGGCCCGCCGCCAGGCGCGTGAAGGACAGCTGCATGGCGAACGTGCCGAGCGTGACGAGTCCGTTGAACCCCAGGAACACGCGCATGAGGTCGAGGCTCCCCCGCGAGTGCTCCCTGGCGTGAGCCTTGAAGAGGAGGTCCAACATCGCTGCGCTGACGGAGGCCCCCAGGACGATGAATGCCATGTTGCGCAGATGGGGGACCCTGAACAGGGCTCGACCATGGTCGAGGGATGACGTGCGTTCCTCGTGAGGCCCCGGCATGGTTCGAGTGGACGTGGAATCCGGCATGCGGGCGGTGCTCCACACGCAAGACACGTTCGCTACGGCGAGGGCAAGCATCGTCGCGGGCAACCCGAACCACGCCGTGATTCGCTCCGCCAACAGGAAGCCGGCCAGTCCGCCGATCGTGGCGAGCGCAGAGATTCGCCCGATGGCAAGTCGGGCTGTCCGGGGATCGAAGCCGCCATAGAGGATCGACCAGAATCCGGAAACGAGCACAGGACCGAATACTGCGATGTGCGTGAAGAACACGATCGCGCCGACCGCGGGCCGATGCACGACCAGCCACCACTCGACCACGAGCAGTGCCGCACTGAGACCGAAGGTGACGGGAACCAGGGGACGCGGTCCCGAGGTCGCCATCCGGGCGCTCGCGTAGATGGCAGCCGGGATCGAGAGCAGGGATGCAATCGCTGCCATCAGCGGGAGCCAGTGGAGTTCGAAGTGGGTCAGGAAAAGCGTGTCTCGCGTCGCCCGGGAGGCGCCGTGGTACGCCATCAGGACCGCAGCGCTGAACGCGATGCCCAGACCTGGAGTGCGTGGGTCAGTCCTTCCCTTCATACCGGGCATGATGGTTCCAGCGGACCACTGCGAATGGCGGTGGCCCTTTTCGAGACGGATCTCGACCGGGGCGAGCGTCGTCGAGGGAGGGTGGGTGATGAGTGTCCATGCGCTGGCCCCGCGAGCATCCATTGAACGATTCAATGAACGAGGTTGCAACGGGTTTCAGGGGAGGCATCAATTCGAGCTGCAGGCCGCGGCGACACGCCCAGTTCTCGAGCGCTCGGGGCGATGAACTACTCGCGGGCCACCGCGACGACCACCTGCCGCT
>Ga0315273_10008005_pt1 | contig 13311 bp, 12 predicted proteins | sample YL17G02_0_MG_FD_205753 | JGI IMG/M metagenome (GOLD analysis project Ga0315273, IMG submission 205753) | Sediment microbial communities from Yellowstone Lake, YNP, Wyoming, USA - YL17G02_0 | ecosystem: Environmental > Aquatic > Freshwater > Lake > Sediment | place: USA: Wyoming | collected...
GATGTGGGTCCGGCTTGATGTGGGTCCGGCTTCAGCCGGATGCGACACGGCAGGACCAACGGTTCGCGCGCGAGCGGCGCCGGGGGCATAATCTCCCCGGCATTCCATCGGGAGGACGTTTCATGGCCAGCATGTACGACTTCAGCGTCAAGGACATCCACGGCAAGACCGTCAAGCTCGACGCATACAAGGGCACGGCGCTCCTGATCGTGAACACGGCCAGCAAATGTGGATTCACGCCGCAGTACAAGGGCCTGGAGGCGCTCTACCAGAAGCTCCACGGCAAGGGGCTCGAGATCCTCGGCTTCCCGTGCAACCAGTTCGGCGCGCAGGAACCCGGGAGCGAGGCGGAAATCGAATCGTTCTGCGAAGTGAACTACGGCGTGACGTTCCCGCTGTTCGCCAAAGTGGACGTCAATGGCGCCGACGCGGCGCCGCTCTATCGGCACTTGAAAGCGGCGAAGCCCGGGCTGCTCGGCTCCGAGGCGATCAAGTGGAACTTCACCAAGTTCCTGGTCGACAGGAAGGGCAACGTCATCGAGCGCTACGCGCCGAACGTGGAGCCGGAGAGCCTCGCCGGCGACATAGAGAAGCTGCTGTAGAGGGCCCGCGATGCGCCGGACGATTGCCGGTCTCGTGTGCATTGGCGGGTTCGCGCTCGCGTTCGTGTCCGCCCCCGCATTCGCGCAGGCCGACGCGAACAAGGTACTGCGCGTCTCGTTTCCGGTTGCCGAAACCGGCTTCGATCCGCACGCGACGTCCGACTACTACTCGAGCCACGTCGAGCGCGCGATCTTCGATTCGTTGTACACGTTCGATTACCTCGCGCGTCCGCACAAGCTCATCCCGAAAACGGCGGCAGAGATGCCGGAGATCTCGGCGGATGGCCGCACGTGGAAGATCCGGATCCGGCCGGGCATCCATTTCGCCGACGATCCGGCGTTCAAGGGCAAGAAGCGCGAGCTCACGGCGGACGACTACGTCTACTCGTTCAAGCGGCTGCTCGATCCCAGGATGCGCGCACCGTTCCTGTGGTTCCTCGACGGCAAGATCGCGGGTTCCGACGAGATCCTCGCCAAGGCGAAACAAGCCGGGCGGCTCGATTACGACGCGCCGATCGAAGGGCTGAAGGCGCTCGATCGCTACACGCTGCAGATCACGCTGAAGGAACCGGACTACGTGCTGCAGGGCTACCTGACGCAAGTGTCGATGGCGGCGGTCGCGCGCGAAGTGATCGAAGCCTACGGCGACAGCTCGGGCTGGGCCATGGCGAATCCGGTCGGCACCGGCCCCTACCGTCTCAAGGAGTGGCGGCGCGGGCAGAAGATCGTGCTCGAGGCCAATCCGAATTTTCGCGAGGAATATTTTCCCGAGGCGGGCGAGGCGGGCGACCGCGAATTGATCGCGAAGATGAAGGGCAAGCGGCTGCCGCAGGTCGGGCGCATCGACATCTCGATCATCGAAGAGTCTAACCCGCAGCTGCTCGCATTCGCGAGCGGCGAACTCGATTACATCAACGTTCCCGCCGATCTCGTCGGCAACGTGCTCGGCCCCGGCAACGCGCTCAAGCCCGAATTCGCGGGCAAGGGCGTGACCCTGCACCGGGTGACGCAGCCGGCGCTCTCCTACACGTACTTCAACATGGAGGATCCGGTGGTCGGCGGATACGCGCCGGACAAGATCGCGCTGCGGCGGGCGATGATCATGGGATTCAACACGGACGAGCTGATCCGCGTCTGGTACCAGGGCCAGGCGATCATGGCGACGCAACCGATTCCGCCGGGCGTCGCCGGCCACATCCCCGGCCTCGTTGCGCGGCAGCCGTACGACATGGCCGCCGCGAAAGGGTTGCTCGACAAGTTCGGGTACGTCGACCGCGACAAGGACGGTTGGCGCGACCTGCCCGACGGCAAGCCGTTCACGATCGTCATGGCATCGACCCCCGCGGGCCGCGATCGCGAGCGCGACGAGTTGTGGAAGAAGAACATGACAGCGCTCGGAATCCGGATCGATTTCCTGAAGCAGAAATGGCCCGATCTTCTGCGGATGGGGAGGGCGGGGCAGCTGCAGATGTGGCCGATCGGCTGGATCAACACCTATGGCGAGGGCGACGCATTCATGCAGCTTCTCTACAGCCGCAACATCGGGCAGTCCAACTATTCGCGGTTTTCGTTGCCCGAATACGACGAGCTCTACCGCAAGACGAAGCGGGTTCCCGACGGACCCGAACGCAACGCGATCTACCGCAAGATGGCCGAGCTCGTGGCCGCCTACAATCCGTGGGATCTCGGGGTCTACCGGATCGAGAACACGGTCGTGCGACCATGGGTGCTGGGCTACAAGAAGCACGTGAACCTCGAACACTCCTGGAAGTACCTCGACATCGACGCCGTTCGACAAAAGAGCGGGAGATGAACGGCCCCCACGCTCACTACGTTCGCTGCCCCCCGCGGGACGCCCGCGCGAGCAGGGCGAAGCCAAGGCCCGAAGGGCGCGTCTGCGAGCACGGGTGGCGGCCGACCCCACCACGTAACGCATCGGGCATCACTTCGCGGAGGCCGCGCACAGTACCCTTCGGGCGGCCGGGCGGGCACTGAGATTGCGGGTGCGGGGGCCGTTGCTCCCGCGCGACAGTCGGCGGTTCCGCCGCGCCGAAAGGCGACGCGACCGATTGCCGCGCCTCGCGCCGCGGCGTAACATTGAATCCATCACGACCTGATCGATCCGGCCACCCATGTTCAACGCACGCAAATTCATTCCGCTCCCGCCCGCCGTCGCGGCCGGGACGGTCGCGCGCGCCGACGGCAGCCTCGACTGCACGGGGAAACCGGACATCGCGCGTCTGACCGTCTCGTTCCCGATCTGCCGCGGCGTCATGCGGTAATCGCCTGGCCGGAGTCCCCGCCAGGCAGCAGGCGGGATCCGGATTCTCAGCAGCACCCGCCTGCCCATTGCGATTTGTCGCCGGTTTCATTCGGCGCGTTCCGGCATTGCCGGAGATTAGGCAGGCACCCTCATGTCGATGCTACAGCGAAAATTCGGACAGCTTTTCCACGGCCTCTGGCGCCACCCGGAGTTCATGAAGCTCTGGACGTCGTCGACGATCACGTCGTTCGGGGCGCAGATCACGAACCTCGCGCTGCCGCTCACCGCCGCGGTGCTGCTGCAGGCGACGCCCTGGCAGATGGGCGTGCTGGTCGCGCTGGAAACGCTGCCGTTCGCGCTCGTGAGCCTCCACGCGGGCGTGCTGATCGATCGCGTGCGCAAGCTGCCGATCGTGATCATCGCCGATATCGGGCGAGGCGCCGCGCTGCTGGCGATTCCGGTCGCCGCGTACATGGGCACGCTGTCGGTCGAGATTCTCTACGTCGTCGGCTTCCTCTGCGGCGTGCAGAACGTCGTCGGCGGGGCCGCGTACCAGGTGCTGCTCGCGCAACTCGCCGGGCGCCAGCGTCTGGTCGAGGTTAACGCGAAGATCGCCCTCGGCGAGACGTCGGCCGCGCTGGTCGGGCCGGGGATCGCCGGCGGACTGATCCAGCTCGTCACGGCGCCGTTCACGATGGTGATCGCGGCGTTCACCTTTTTTGCCTCCGCGCTGATGTTGCGGCGAGTCCGGACGCAGAACGATGTGCCGCATCCCGGCCCGAACGCGTCCGTGGCCGCCGAGATCCACGAAGGCCTCGCGCTCGTCTGGAACAGCCGGACGCTGTTGGCGCTCGCGTGGCTCGCCGGACTGTGGCAGATCCTGCACCACATGCAGCTTGCGGTGCTGATCCTGTTCGCGACGCGCGACCTTGGCCTCTCCGCCGGTGAAATCGGCCTTGTCTACGGCTTCGGCGGCCTGGGCTGCGTACTCGCGTCGGCCATGGCGGAGCGGCTTTCCGCGCGGTTTGGCGTCGGGCCGGTCATCGTGCACGGGCTCGCCTTGACGGCGCTCGCGTGGCAGGCGTTCGGCCTGATTTCGGGCTCGGTCTGGTTTGCCACGGTCGCCCTCGGCTGCGCGATGCTGGTCCTCGACTTCGGCGCCGTGCTTTACGGGATCAACTACCTTGCGCTGCGCCAGGCCATCACGCCGGACCGGTTGCTGGGACGGATGACCGCGACGATGCGCTTTCTGACGGTGGCCGCCGCGCCGCTAGGGTCGCTCGCGGGTGGGGCGCTCGCGACGGCGATCGGCTTGCGCGCGACGCTTCTCACGGTCGGCGTGCTGGCACTCATGCTGGTGGCGGGCGCGGTCATCTGGTCGCCGGTGCGGCGCCATCGCCAGATGCCGGTGGTCGCGAACGACTGATTGCCATCAGCCCCGCAACCATTCGCCATTTCGCTCCGGCCTGCTTCGCGCCGTGAATTGTTACGTCGCTGACCCCAACGGCGTCGCCGTGCCGGCAAACGAGGCGCGCGCGCGATTCGCCCCGAAAGCGCGCTAGACCAGCACGCGATTGAGCGCCGTCTCGAGGCGAGCGAGGCCTTCGAGAATTTCGTCGAGGCTGATGACGAGCGATGGCGCAATGCGCACGACGTCGGGGCCCGCGACCAGCACCAGGAGCCCGGCCTCGCCGGCGGCCTTGACAACGTCCATCGCCTTGCCCGTCCACGCGGCCTCGAGCTCACATCCGATCCAGACGCCTTCGCCACGCAGGTCGGCGAACACGCGCCGGCGAACGTTGATCGCCTTCAGCCCTTCGATGAACAGAGCGTGCCGGGCCTTCACGCCGTCCAGCACCTCGGTCGTATTGATCACGTCGAAGACCGCGCCGGCGACCGCGCAGGCGAGCGGATTGCCGCCGTACGTGGTGCCATGCACGCCGACCGAGAACACGCTCGCAATCTCGGAGGTGGTCAACATCGCTCCGATCGGGAAGCCGCCGCCCAGTCCCTTTGCGCTTGTCAGGATGTCGGGGACGATCCCCTTCTGCATGTAGGAGAACAGCGTGCCCGTGCGGCCCATCCCGCTCTGGATCTCGTCCAGGATCAGGAGCGCGCCGTGCGCCGTGCAAAGCCGCCGTGCCGCCTGCAGGTACTCGGGCGTGCCGGGCGTCATTCCGCCTTCGCCCTGCATCGGCTCGAGCAGCACCGCGCAGATCTCGCCGCCGTGCGCGGCGAACTCGCGCTCGAGCGCCGCCGCATCGTTGTAGGTGAGGTGGGTGATGCCGGCGGGATTCGGCCCGAACCCGCGCGCATACTTTTCCTGGCCGCCCGCGGTCACGGTGAAGAGCGTGCGGCCGTGAAACGCGTTCAACGCCGAGATCACGCGCATCTTCTGCGGGCCGTGCCGGTCGTGCGCATAACGCCGCGCGAGTTTCAGCGCCGCTTCGTTCGCCTCGGCGCCGGAGTTGCAGAAGAACACCCGCTCGGCGAACGTCGCGTCGATCAGGCGCTTCGCGAGGCGCAGCGCGGGCTCGTTCGTCAGCCAGTTCGAGACGTGCCAGAGCGCTCCCGCCTGCTCGGTCAGCGCGGCCACCAGCACCGGATGGCAGTGGCCGAGCGCGGTCACGGCGACGCCGCTCGCGAAATCGATGTACATCCGCCCGGCCTGATCCCAGACGCGCGAGCCTTCGCCGCGGACGGGAACGAACGACGCCGGCGCGTAGCACGGCACCATCCACTGGTCGAACATCGCACGGGTCACCGGCATCGTCGCGGCGCTGCCGGGTGCTCCCGTCACGTCGCGCCGCGAGGTCGCGACGACGATGTCCCTGGCAGCGGTGGAGGGCGTCGACATCGCCGGCAGTCAGGCCGTCGCGGCGATGACCTGGATCTCGACCGAGTACTCGGGCGACGCGAGCTTCGCCTCCACGGTCGCGCGAGCGGGCGTCTGCCCCGGCACCACCCATTTTTCCCACACCGCGTTCATCGCGGCGAAATTGCCGATGTCGGGCAGATAGATCGTCGCCGACAGGATCTTCGTCTTGTCGGTGCCCGCTTCCTTCAGCAGGGCGTCGACCTGCGCCAGCACCTGCCGCGTCTGGCCGGTGATGTCCGCGGTCGGGTCGTCGGCGACCTGTCCCGCGAGATACGCGGTGCCGGAAGTGCGGTGGATCACGAGCCCCGAGAGGCGTTTGCCGACGTGCTGACGTTCGATGGTCATGGTGAGATCCTGATGGGAGCGCCGCTGCCGGGCGCACGGCACGTATTGTAAACCGTCCCGTCTTCATGTTGATGCCAAGCTCGCGTCGGAGAGCGCCGGGACGACATCCAGCAACAGTTGAATTCAAGTTGCGACTGCGGGGCGGTGCTTCCAGCATTGGGTGGCCTGCTCGAAGGCGTGCGCGAGTTGAAGCACGCCGACGTCGTCCCGGTAGCGCCCGACGATCTGCAGGCCGACGGGGAGCGCGGGATCGTCGCCGGTGAATCCGGCGGGCACCGAGATTGCGGGGTGGCTGGTGATGGTGATGTAGTAGCAGCTCTTCATCCAGTCGAGGTAGTTTTCCATCTTTACGCCGGCGATCGCGCGCGGCCATTCCTCGGTGACCGGATAGGGCGGGAGCTGGTTCACCGGACAGAGCAGAAAGTCGTAGCGCTCGAGAAAGCGGCGCATGCGGTGAAATAGCTCGGTGCGCAAGCCTTCGGCCCGGGCGATCTTCTCGGCGGTGAGTGCCTGGCCCTGCTCGATGTTCCAGATCACGGTGTCCTTGAGCTTGTCGCGGTGCTGGCGGTAGAGCGCGCCATGGTTCTGCAGGAAGGCGAGTGCACGCAGGGTCTCGAACGATTCCGTCGCGCCCGAGAAGTCCGGTTCGGCTTCTTCCACGATGCATCCCAGCGCAGAAAAAACCTTCTTCTGACCCTCGAGGACGGCGGTCACGCGTGGATCCATCGGCAGCCCGCCGAGATCGCGGCTCCAGGCGACGCGCACTTTTCTGAAATCCCTGTGCAGCGGCCCGAGGAAAGCCTTGCCCGGGTCGTTGATCGACGTGGGCGAGCGAGGATCCGGACCGGCCATCGCGCCGAAGAGCAGGGCACAGTCGGAGACGGTGCGCGCCATCGGTCCCAGCACCGAGAGCGTGTTCCAGGCGTTGGCAGCGGGCCACGCCGGCACGCGCCCGGGAGTGGGCCGGAACCCGACGACGTTGCAGTAGTTGCCGGGATTGCGCAGGCTCGCGGCGAGGTCGGATCCGTCGGCGAAAGGCAGCATGCCGCAAGCGACCGCCACGCCCGCACCCCCCGAAGAGCCGCCGCAGGTCTTGTCAAGGTCGTAGGGATTGAGCGTTGCGCCGAACACCTTGTTGAAGGTCTGGCTGCCCGCGCCGAACTCCGGCGTGTTGGTCTTGCCGATCACGATCGCACCTTCGGCACGCAGGCGCAGAACCAGGGCGTGATCCTCCTGCGGAACGTTGTGCTCGAAAATCGGGGAGCCGAAGGTGGTTCGCACGCCCTTGGTCGGAACCAGATCCTTGAAGGCGATGGGGAGGCCGGCAAGGATGCCCGGCGGGCCTTTCTTTCTGTCCATCGCCTTGGCCGCCTTGATCGCGTCTTCAGGCAGGAACGTGACGATGGCATTGACCCTGGGATTCACGCGTTCGATCTGCGCGATGTATGCCCGGGTCACCTCGGTGACGGATACCTTGCGCGAGCGGATCATCCGCGCAAGCTTGCGGGCCGATGTGAAACACAGCTCGGTGTCGGTGGGCATGGAAGTCACATGAACGGAACGATGTTGCAAAGACGCGAACCCGAGTATTGCGGCGGCGATCGCGCGGGTCAACCGTCGGTTGACACGACCGCGCCCGGTACGAGACGATGCCTGCCTTTGCCGCGGCACGCCGCTCGCCGCGTGCCACATTCTACGCATCGATCCACGAGGACGCTCCGCATGATCACGCCCGACACGCACGCCACCCGCGGCCTCGCCGTCGCGCGCCTCAACACCGAGCTCGTCCGCATCTTCACCTCCGCCGAAGCGAAGGAGAAGCTCGGGCCGCAGGGATTCGATCTCGCGCCGCGCTAGAGCCCCATTGCATCGGCGACGAGTTTCCTCAATTCGCGGCACAGCTTCTCGCGCACCGGCGCGTATGCGCGGCTGCGGTTGAGATTCTTCAGTTCGTAAGGATCGCGGTCGAGATCGTAAAGCTCGTCGAGTTCGCCAGCGCTGCCGCGGTTGACCCAATGGATGTACTTGTGGCGGTCGGTGCGCACCGCCTTGTACGTCATGCCGACGAGCCACGGCATCGCCTGCTCGGCCCAGTACTCGACGAGGAATGATTTGCGCCATCCGGCATGCTTGCCCGCGCGCTTGCCGGTGAACAGGGGCAGCAGCGAGCGCCCCTGGATCTGCTTGCCCGGCCTCGCGCCGGCGAGCTCGAGCAACGTCGGCGCGATGTCCTGGGTAATGACGAGCTCGCGGCGCTTTGATCCCGCCTTCACCTTGCGCGGGTAACGGACGACGAAGGGCGAGCGGATGCCCTCTTCGTAGGCGAAGCGGCGTTCGGGACCGAGGGCGTGCTCGCCGAAGAAATAGCCGTTGTCGCCCAGGAACACGATGAACGTGTCGTCGAGCTTGCCCTGCCGCTCCAGCGTCTCGAGGATGGCGCCGATCCCTTCGTCGACCGAGGCCATCATCCGCGCGCGCAGCCGGATCTCCTCCTGCTCGCCCGCGTGGAGCGCCGCCAGGATCGCCCGCGCGCGATCCGAGTCCTTGAGGCCGAAGCATTCTGCCCACGCGGGCTTCTGCCGGATCACCTCGGCGGCCGGCAGCATGTTCGGCGACTTCGGGAACATCGCGTCGCGGTAAAGGCCGCAATGGCGCTCGGCCGCGATGTACCCGCCCTCGGTGGAGATGCCGAACGTGCCGTCCGCGGCCTGCTGGGCGTCCGGATGCACCGCCTTGTGCGCGAAGAACAGCGAGAACGGCTTCGATCGCTTGCGCTCGAGGAAGTCGACCGCGAGCTCGTTCATGATGTCGGTGATGTAACCCCTGTGCTCGACGTAGCGGCCGTCGTGATTGAGCGTCGGGTTCACGATCTTGCCGTGGCCGTCGTAGCTCACCCAGGTATCGTAACCGGGCCGCGGCATGCCGTCGTTGCCCATGTGCCACTTGCCGATGTGCGCGGTCTCGTAGCCGCGCTTCTGCAGATCGAGATGGTAGTTCGGCAGCCGATGGCTCATCGCGTCGCGCGCGACGTTGTCGATGATGCCGTGACGGCTCGCGTACTGGCCGGTGACGATCGACGCGCGATTGGGCGAGCAGATCGGCGTCGTGTGGAACGCCCGTTCGAACAGTGCGCCCTCGGACGCGAGCCGATCGACGTTCGGCGTCTGCATGTACGGGTGGCCGCCCGCGCCGAACTCGTCATAGCGCAGGTCGTCGATCAGTATGACCAGGAAGTTGGGCTTCATGAGGACAGGAAATTTCAATGGCGCCGAGCGCCGACGATTCAGATTATCACGGGTTGACGCGAGGGGCCGGCGGTCGGATCACGTCTGCGTTAGGATAGGCGGAATGAACGCCCGCCTCGCGCTCGGTCTCGCCGCTCTCGTTCTATTCGCGGCCGTCGGTCTGGGCGCGTTCGGTGCGCATGCGTTGAAATCCAGGCTCGCTCCGGACTTGATGGCGATCTATCAGACCGCGGTGCAGTACCACTTCTGGCATGCGCTGGGCCTGCTCGCGGTCGGAATCCTGCTGACGCAGAAGCCGGAAAGCGCCGCTCTGGCCGCCGCCGCGTGGCTGCTCGTCGCCGGGATCGTGCTTTTTTGCGGGAGCCTCTACGCCCTGGCGCTGACCGGCGTCCGCGGACTGGGCGCGGTGGCGCCTGTCGGTGGCGCCGCCTTCCTCGCCGCTTGGGCAGCGGTCGCGTGGGCCGCTTGGCGGTGGTGAATCCGGGGTCAAATACGGAATAGCGCAATCGGGGTCAGATACCTAACAATTCGCAGCGCGGCCGATTGACTGAACGGGCGATTTGTTACGTGCCTGGTCCCGAGTTCAGTCGACCTTCGCGCCCGACTCCTTCACCACCTTCGCCCATTTCACGGTTTCCGCCTGGATATGTCGCGCGAAATCCTCGGGCGTCCCGCCGGCGATGTTCGCGCCGATGGCGACGAGCTTCTCCCTGGCTTCGGGCGACGCGAGCCATTTCGCGATCTCGGTGTTGAGCTTCGCGATGATCGCAGGCGGCGTCCCGGCCGGTGCCAGCAGGCCGAACCACGACGATGCCTCGAAGCCGGGCAATCCGGATTCGGCGATCGTCGGCGTGTCGGGCAGCGCCGGCGCGCGCGCGGCCGACGTGACCCCGAGCGCGCGCAGTTTGCCGCCCTTGATCTGCGGCAACGATGGCGGCAGGTTGTCGAACATCAATTGAACCTGGCCGCCGAGCAGGTCCGCGAGCGCCGGCGCGCTCCCTTTGTACGGGATGTGCGTCATCTGCACGCCGGCCATGACCTTGAACAACTCGCCGGAAAGGTGGATCGAAGTGCCGCTGCCCGACGACGCGAAGTTGAGCTTGCCGGGATTCGCCTTCGCATACGCGATCAGCTCCTGCACCGAGTTCACCGGCACGGCGGGATTGACGACCAGCACGTTGGGCACGCCGGCGACGAGGATGATCGGCGCGAAGTCCTTCACGTGGTCGTAGGGCATTTTCGCGTACAGGCTCGCGTTGATCGCGTGCGTGCCGACCGTGCCCATTTCCAGTGTGTAGCCATCGGGTGCCGCTTTCGCCACGAGTTCCGAGCCGATGTTGCCGCCCGCGCCGGGACGGTTGTCGACGACGAAAGCCTGTCCCCAGGTCTCGGTCAGCTTCTGCGCAACGGCGCGCGCGAGGATGTCGGTGGCGCCGCCCGCGGGGAACGGGACGACGATGCGGACGGGTTTCGTCGGGTAGGCAGGCGCCTGCGCGCTTGCGGGTGCTCCGAACGCGAATGCCGCGATGCCGAAGAACAGCATCCACACATGGCGCAATGACGATTTCATGCCGGCTCCTCCATTGTTGCAATTCCGTGCAGGCAGGGTCCGCAACGCCTTTCGTCGCGTTCGCCCCTGTGTTTCGTGGTCCGCGGGAACGCCGCCTCCGGCGCTGCGTTCAATCGACTTTCGCGCCCGAAATCTTCACGATCCTTGCGTACTTCGGGACTTCGCTCTGGATGAAGGCGGCGAATTGCTCGGGCGTCGTCGGCGCCGGTTCCGCGCCCTGCACGTTGAGCCGCTCCCGCATCTCCGGCGAATTCAGGATCTTCGTGACCTCGGCATTCCACTTGGCGATCACATCTTTCGGCGTGCCGGCCGGGGCGAGCAAACCGAACCACGTCGAGATGTCGAAGCCCGCGAGCCCCGCCTCGGCCATCGTCGGCAGCTCGGGGACGAGCTTCGAGCGTTCCGCGGTCGTGACCGCGAGTGCCTTCAGCTTGCCGGCCTTGACCTGTGGCATCGCATTGGCCAGGTTGTCGAACATGAACTGGGTGTCGCCGGCGAGCAGCGCCTGTGTGGCCGGCGCGCCGCCTTTGTACGGGACGTGGATCATGTCGGTTCCCGTTTCGACCTTGAACAATTCGCCGGCCAGGTGTCCGGCGCTGCCATTGCTGCCCGATCCGAAGGCGAGCTTGCCGGGATTTGCCTTCGCATAGGCCACGAACTCCTTCGCGGAGTTGACCGGCAGCGCCGCGTTGACGACGAGCACATTCGGCGTGACGGCGACCAGCGTGATCGGCGCGAAATCCTTCACCGCGTCGTACGGCATCTTCGCGTACAGGCTGGGGTTGACCGCATGTGTCGACAGCGCGCCCATCAGGATCGTGTAGCCGTCAGGAGGGGATTTAGCGACGATATCGGCACCGATGTTGCCGCCGGCGCCGGGACGATTGTCCACCACAACGCTCTGACCCCACGCCTCGGCGAGCTTCTGCGCGATTGCGCGGCCGACGATGTCGAGCGGCCCACCCGGCGGAAAGGGGACGACGAGCTTCACGGGCCGCGATGGGTAGCCTTGGGCGGCGGCATCTTTGCACGCCACGAGCGACGCGCCGACCGCGAGGGTCACCGCGAGCGTAAACAGCGTCGCCAACGGGGAGCGGAACTTCGTTCGCCGAAAACGTTCGGAAAGAGGCATCGAGGCGCGCGGTCGGTGTCAGCGGGATTGCGGCGGGCCTCATTCTAGCAGCGGTCGTGGAAGGGCAGAGCGGCGCGCCGGCGACGATACGCCGACGGCGGCATCCGGCCGGCGCGTTTGCCGGGAATCGCCGGGCCAGTGCATAATTGCCCGCCATCCGGTTCTGCCCCGTCCGGGTTCTGCCCCGTCTGGCGCGGGTCCGGGTTAGGATCCCTTTCCGCCAAAGGCGCGATTGCGCTCCGGTCCGATCAACAACGCGATTTCGTTACATCCTGCTTCCGTTGATGAAAAAAAGTACTTTTGGCTCGCTTGTCGTGCTCGGCCTCCTCGTTGCCGCGGGCGGCGGCTACTGGTTAGGGCAGCAGCGCGCCGGCAACGCGGAGATCAATGCGGCGGCGCCAGGTGGCGCGGGCACGGCGGGCAAAGGCGGGGCGACACCGGCCAGCCAAGGTAACGCGGTGACCGTCGAGGCGGCAAAGGTGGCCTTTGCGCCGATGCCGCAAGGGATTACCGCGGTCGGGAGCCTGCGCTCCGACGAATCGGTGACACTGCGGCCGGAGGTGGCGGGTCGCATCAGCGCGATCGGCTTCCAGGAAGGCCAGCGGGTCACGAAGGGCGCCTCCCTCGTGCGGCTGGATCCCGCGGTCCCCGAAGCCGAGGTAGCGCAGGCACGCGCGAATATGACGCTTGCCCGGTCCAAATTCGACCGGGCGGTCGATCTCGCCCAGCGCAACTTCATCTCCGGCCAGGCAAAAGACGAAGCCGAGAACAATCTGAAGGTTGCCGCGGCGGCGCAGCAGGTTGCGGAGGCGAAGCTCGCGAAGATGGATATTCTCGCGCCGTTTTCCGGCATGATCGGGCTGCGCGGCGTGTCCGTCGGCGATTACGTCAAGGAAGGCGCCGATCTCGTCAATCTGGAATCGATCGACACGCTCAAGGTCGACTTCCGCGTGCCCGAGACGTACCTGAAGCAGGTGCAGGTCGGGCAGTCGCTTGCCGTCATGCTCGACGCGATCCCCGGCAAGACCTTCGACGGCAAAGTGTTCGCGGTGAACCCGCTGTTCGACGCGGCCGGTCGATCGATCGTGATCCGCGCGGTCGTGCGCAACACGGACACGTCGCTGCGCCCCGGGCTGTTCGCGCGCGTGCGGCTGTTCACGCGGGAGGCGAAGGACGCGATGGTCGTCCCCGAGACCGCGCTGGTCCCCTCGGGTGACGAGCAATACGTCTATCGCGTCGTCGACGGCAAGGCGCTGCGCACGAAGGTCGACATCGG
>Ga0315273_10008006_pt1 | contig 13311 bp, 7 predicted proteins | sample YL17G02_0_MG_FD_205753 | JGI IMG/M metagenome (GOLD analysis project Ga0315273, IMG submission 205753) | Sediment microbial communities from Yellowstone Lake, YNP, Wyoming, USA - YL17G02_0 | ecosystem: Environmental > Aquatic > Freshwater > Lake > Sediment | place: USA: Wyoming | collected...
TGCACTTTAGTCACTTTCAACTTTAGCCACTTTAGTCACTCTTAACTTTAGGCACTTTACACTTTAGTGAACTTTAGCCATTTTAACATTAGCGATCGGCATTATTCACTTGTTTCAATGAATTTCATGCAACTCGACCTTTTTGGCACGAGTTGCGTTTATTTCTTAAGTCCTTGTAAATAAAGAGTTAGATACTTTCAATTTTGGCTAAACCCCACACTTTAGGCACTATCGACTATCTCTCATTTTCCCTGTATATTTTTCCCTCCCGGAAGTCCCGCCACGCCGGTTCAAACGCCTTTGCGTCGCTCGGTGCCGCCCTTAGCCCCACACTCTCGCATCGGAACATATCCGGCAGACTGTCATCGTATGCAACTCGCAGCACCGAGTCTCTCAAGGACGGGTTCTCGGGCTTGAACTTCAGGACCGTGCCCGCCGCGGCGGGCTGGCCGGTCGTCCCTACGATAATATCAGGATGTATCTCAACTCCATCCCTTGCAATGACAAGATGCGATCCCCGCGATCCGCTGCCCTGCCGGAGCAGCTCGACAATCGCCTTCAAATACGCGATGCTCGTCAAGGCCAGATGCTCGGCCTGTATCGCCCATACGAGCGCCCTTTTGCCCGGGGCGCTAAGGCCATTTTTCTGAATGAGTATAGAAAGCTCGACGGCTTCTTTCAGAGCCCTGCGCGCAGTCTTCGACTCTCGCATAAGTCCGGCCGACAGCGTCATACGCTTTTGAATTCTCTGTATCATCACCTTTGGCATCGGGCTGCCGACGGCTCTGTATTTGTCGAATTTGGCGAACAACTGATCCAACTGCCCCGCTATTTCTTCCTCCGACGCCGAGTAATCCGGCAGTTCACAGCCATAAACGTTCACAATGTATTGCGCCGCCCTCAGACCGCCGACCTGCCCTGCGTTAAGGGCCGAGCCGCCGGGCCGCTTGACGCCGTGGGTCGCGGCCATTTCGCCGATTACAAAAGTCCCGGGTATATTGGACTCCCACCACTTATTCACCGCGAAGCCGCCGTTGTTGTGCTGGGCGCAAACCGCAATCTCTAACGGCTCGGCGTACAAATCAATACCGTTCTGCTTGTATATCTCGATGGCGGGCGGATTCATAGCAAACAGCCGATCAATAGGGGTATCCTGGAGCGCGCCGGCCCTTTTCAGGTATTGATACGCCTCAGGCTCAAGGGCCTCAATGTTGAACATCTCCATTGAATCGCTGCCCACGGCCCCCCGGGGACCCACGGGATTGTGCAGAAAGTCCAGAAAAACGCGCCTGCCTTTTTGCGTTTCGTTGAACACCAACAGATCGACCAATGAAGATTGCTGATTCTCAATCCGCTGCGGGTCGAACGGCCACTGATAGCCCTTGAGAAAGATATTCGTCGCCATTTTGCTCATTGACGGGAAGTAGCCCGCCAGGAAGTCCCGCTCATCACTCCCGCCGGCGTCCGGCGCCAGCCGTCCCCGGGCGGATGTGCTGAAGATTCGCGGAATCGCCTGCATGTACGTGCCGGACACATTCCACCGGAACTTGGTGCTCGCCAGCCCGAACTGCGACTCGGTCAGGTTCTCACCGACCAAGCCCGCCTTGAACGCAAGCCCGTGAATTCCAACCTGGCCCTTGGGATAAACGCTCGTCTCGTAAAGCTCTCCGGGGCCGCCCGCCGCGAGGACTATATTCGCGCCAAGATAGACGTTTACGCGGAGCCTCACACGATAAAGACTCTTCCTGTCCACAGTCACCACCCCTGCAATTCTCCTGGATTGGCCGCAGCCAATCGTGAGCAGGTGGGCGACTTCTTGGTTGTCCGCTATCTCGACACCATATCTGGCGCCAGCCATCCCGGTGATTTCAAGCTGCCTCTGCAGGCATTCGCTCATGAACTTGCTGGTCTTGGGGCCGGCCGACGTCGCCCGGCACTGGCCGTCCTCCCGCCAGGGATGGCTTGGTCCACCAGTGGGACTTTCAAAAGTCCCACTTGGGACTCCCAGCGGAGGATCGTGGTCCGTTTTGTACCCTACAAAACTCCCCATAGAATCCGTGGGGAACGGCACGCCCGCCTGGACTAAATGGTAGAACTCTCGAAGCGAGCCGATAGCCTCGGCTATAGCGAGGTCCCCGTGGCAGCACCCGGCGGCCGTCAGGGTCCCGGCAAAGTCCTCGGCGCTATCGGGCACGTCCGGGCTTGTGCCCATCTTGTAATAGGTCTGCTTGTCCGAGCCGCTCATCCGCGACGCGCCCAGCGCGAGTCCCCGCGTCACCACCACAATTCGCTCGGCGGATTCCTTTTGGGAAAAGCCCTTTTGGCGCATAAATTCATACAGGTGCACCGCGCAGTTCATCCCCGCAGCGCCCGAACCGACGATTACCGTGTTGTAGCGATGAAACGTAATTGTCTGATTTGCCGTCTGTTTGTCTTCCATGCCTTATCTTAAATCTCTCTACTGTAAAGTGCCGTTATTCTCCATCCGGCCCCGCCGCCCCTGGGCGGGCCTGCCGAGTTGTCAAAACGATCATAGTGGCACGGGCGTCTCGCCCGTGGTTGGCGCGACGGGGGTTCATACCGAGGATTCTCCCCGCTCTTGGCGGAAAATGCAAGCCCGTTACCGGAATCCGGCTGCCACGCGAGCGATTTCGCTCGATATGACTGCTATCAGGCATACTCAGGCATACGGCAGCTCGCTTGTCGCTCCAAGTACTTTACATAAAGGCAATGTTGAAGTTCCGGCCGGTGGCTCGACTTATTTCTTCCACCGAAGCGCCGGCAAAGTGGCCCTCGCCGCCCCCGAAAGAAATTCGCGGATATTTCTCTATCCGCAGTGTATCTATCAAGTGTTTGACCTCCGTGAATTCTTTGGCCAGAAGCTCGTAGTCCTGCTCATCAATGATTTTCTTCATTGTCGCCTTGTCAATCATGCTAAACGATCCGCCTAAGACCAGGACGCCGGCGTCTATGTAGTCGGGGATGTTGCTCGGGTTGGTTCCGCCCGTCGGCACTAAGCTGATGATTTTGTGAAGAGGGGCATCAATCGCTTTGACAAAGGCCGGGCCGCCAAGCTGCTCGGCCGGGAATACCTTGCAGAGATTCGCCCCTTTGGAGAACTGATCGACCACTTCGGCCGCACTGCCGCATCCTGGCATCATTATGTACCTGCCGCCAAACTGCCGATAGCTCTGGTCTCGAAACCCGACGGCGGAAACAAGATAGCACGCGCCGGCATCCACAACCTGCTGCACCGAAGGCAGCGGGTCTCGAGGATTGGCCCTGTTATAGACATCGAGCATCGCAGGGGCGTCAATCAGGCTGGCCGCGCCGGCTGCAAAATCGGGCAGCTCCTTACGCAGCCGGGCGAGTTTCTCCAAAGGCTTGCTTATTCGGCAGGTCACTTCCATATTGTTCAGACCCGCCCTGATAAGCGACTCAGCCGTCCTGACAATATCGAGCTTGTCCTGATTGAACACCAGGATAAATCCGTCCCTCAACAGCGTCGTAATAGTGTCCCGCTTGGGACTCCCAGCGGAGCTCTTGATATCCATGCCGATACCTCGCTAAGTGTAAAGTGCCTAAAGTACAAAGTGCCTAAAGTGACTAAAGTTAAGAGTGCCTAAAGTGACTAAAGTTGAAAGTGGCCTAAAGTGGTCGAATTCGATGGCGTCTGAGACGCCAATAACTTTAGCTCACTTTAGTTCACTTTCGCTCACTCTAGTTCACTTTAGCTCACTTTGGCTCACTTTTTTTACAGTCTCCTTAGATGAAATCCCCCGTCAACGTCTATAGCGCAGCCAGTCGAGAAATCAAGACGACCTTCGGCGATGGCGCCGACGGCGGCGGCTACGTCTTGCGGCCGGCCCCACCGCCTGATCGGCGTGAGCCCCTCGGCAATCAACTTGTCGTACTTGTCCTTCGCCGCACTGGTCATATCCGTCGCTATGATGCCCGGACAGATCTCAAACACCCCGATATTATATTCAGCCAGCCGATCTGCATAAAGCATCGTCATCATCCTCATACCCGCCTTGCTTATGCAGTACTCTCCGCGCGACGGTGAACTCGTATAGGCGGAGATCGAGCCGATGTTCACAATCCGAAGCGCCCGCTGCGGATACTCCCGCCGCTGCTCGACCATCCAGTTGGCCACCTGCTGAGTCAGAAAGTAAGGCCCCTTGAGATTCACCCCGATGACCCTGTCAAAGCTCTCCTCGGTCGCTTCAAGAATATCCAGCCGCTTGAGCGGCGCCGCGCCGGCGTTATTCACCAGCATATCGCACCTGCCGAACTTGCTTTTAGTTGTCTCAACGAGCCGATTCCGGTCTTTGGCCTTGCCGATGTCACCCTGTACAAATTCGCACCGTGCGCCAAGCCCTTCGGCCTCGGCCTTAGTCTCCGGCACCGCAGCCTGAACGCGGTTCACCACAAGGTCGTATCCCAAACGCGCTAACTCCAGCGCGATAGCTTTTCCGATGCCACGACTTGCGCCGGTAACAATTGCTACGGGCCTTTGCGCCATTTTTTGATAAGTCCTTCCTGCGGCCCTGCCGTGGCGGGGCCACTTTGCAACCGCGGATTACGCGGATTGCACTGATTGTGTTATGTCAACTATTTTCATCTTTACTCTGCGTAATCTGTGTAATCCGTGGTTTCATTTTTAAGAATTCGTTGATTTCCTTCGCTGCCCTCATCCCGTCCGCCACGGCTGAGACCACCGTGGAGGCCCCCCGCACGAGGTCGCCGCCGGCAAAGACCCCTTCCCGGGATGTCGCCAAGCTGCCTTGACGGGTTTGGATCAGTCCATCCTCGAACTCCACGCCCGGCAGGATCTCCGCAATACTCTGCGGGCTTCTCTGACCTATCGCCTCAACCACAATATCCATATCGAGATCGTATGTGCTCGATTTCACAGGCTCCGGCCTGCGCCGACCCGAAGCGTCCGGCTGGCCCAGTCTCGTCGGACAGACTCTTACTCCTGTAAGTCTGCCGTTTTTGGAGTTGTACCCGATCGGCTGGGTTAATATAAGAAAATGCACTCCTTCGTTCATCGCCCTGTCCCGCTCGGAGGCCCACGCCGGCATCTCCTTAAACGACCGGCGGTATATGACATAGACATCTTTGGCCCCGAGCCGTTTGGCCGTGACCGCCGCGTCCATCGCCGTATTGCCGCCGCCAATCACAGCTACGTTCTTACCGGCAACTGCGTAGGGCGGGGCTTGCCCCGCCAAAAATGATCTGTTTTCCCTGCCCGGCTCTCTGGCCACAGAAAGAAACTCCAGCGCGCTCCACAGACCTTCAATATGCTCATCCCCCTCGGGGCCCGGCACTGGCCGTCCCCAGTGGGACTTGCGGGCTTCATCGCTCGCACTGACCGACTGCGGCAGGCCCATACCAATAAAGGCCGCGTCGAAACCCTCTGCCGTAATCGTATCAAGATTGAACCCGCCGTCCAAGTTCCGGCCAAGACGCAAGACCATTCTCTCTTCAGGCACATCGCTGAAGACCGCCGCAATCTCATTATGCAGCGAAGCACTCTGCCTGTCCGCCGGGATCACCGATTCAATCATCCCGCCGAATTGCCGGTTCTTATCGAAGATTGTCACGCTGTGCCCTGCCTCAAGCAACCTGGCCGCGCAGGCAAGGCCCGAAGGACCCGCGCCGATTACAGCAATCTTTTTGTCGGTCTGCTCTTTGGGGATTCGCAGCCTCGACCAGCCCTTTTTATTGGCCTGCTCGGCCAGATACATCTGAATTTCGGCAATGGGCAGAGGCCCATCACCGATGAACCTCTGCAGGCAACTGCCCTCGCACTGCTGCTCGACAGGACACAGCCACGCACAAATCTCCGGAAAAACATTGGATTCTCTTAGCACCTCATAGGCCGCCTGCTCCTCGCCGTCCAGGAAAAGGCTGATGAACCTCGGAATATCGACGCCGGCAGGACAGCCCAACTGGCACGTCGGCTCCTGGCACTTCCGGCACGCCGAGGCGAGCCTCGCCAGGTTGTCCCTGTCACTCATCCTGCCGCGCTCTAATATCGGCCCATACACATCGTTGTCCCGCACGACGCAGCCCGTCATCCCCCCGTCGCGCATTATCTGAGTGCACGCGCTGCAGCCAACGCAGACCTTCTCCGGATACATCCTGCCTTTCTTGAGAATATCCCTGGCGAAATCCGGATATGCAAAGGCCATCCGCCCGGCGCCTGCCAGGCTCACAAGGCCCTTCGCCTTGTTCGCCGCCGCCACGTTCGCAAACAGCGTCCGCAGCCAGCTATAACCCGTCCCCACAATTGCAATATCGGCGAATTCCTTCTGAATTTGGCCTGTCAGATTCACCAATCTGGCGACGCCAGCCAACGGATGCTCGGGCTCTTCGTATCCGCCGACTATCGGCTCATTGAAGGGCCTTCCGACGTGCGGATTGTAATACGGATTCGCCGCAGTCACGTTAATCAGCCTGACCCCGCGCTGCCGCAGAAGCCCAATCAGCTTCTTAGGCTCGGCCAAATCCGGCTTGTCGTAATCATTTTTGTCAACACCCCAGCCGTAAGGGTAGGGTATCGCGTCATAAACGCCGAGCCTCGTCACCACTGCTTTATCTTCACCAAGCTCCCGATGAATTCTATCAACGACATCCAATAAGAATCTCGTCCGGTTCTCGAACGAGCCGCCGTATTTACCTGGCCTGTTATAGCAGGCAAGCAGCTCGTTAATCAGATAGCCGTGGCAGGATTTCACATCCACCGCATCGAACCCCGCCTCAAAGGCAATCCTCGCGGCCTCGACATAAGCATCCACAAGCCCATCGAGATACTCATCCGTTACAACAGGCCAATCGTCCGGTATCCTGCTCTTCCTGTTAGGATCGGGCTTTTGCTGCGGAGCCAGAGGATCCCGGTAAGGGTCGCGCTGAGCAATCATCGGATGGGTGATGTCCTTGGGCTTGCTGTATCGGCCGGAATGGGTAAGCTGCATTACGATCACGGGCCTGTGCTTGTGCCCCATACTCTCGGCAGCGACCTCTCGCATCCTCTTGGCCATCGCCGCGAAGCTGCTTTTGCTTTTTTCGTGGAGCCACAACTGCCTCGGGTTGGCCCTGGCCTCCGGCACAACCGCCGTCGCCTCGCCCCATATCAGGCCCGCTCCGCCGCCGGCGAATCTTTCGTATCGTCTTACGGTAAGGCTGCCCGGGCGACCCTCCGAATCACCGTCGCAGCCCTCCATAGGATGCACAGCCAATGAATTAGGGATGACAAGGCTTCCAGCGGCGCCAGCCGTCCCCAGGCGGACCTGCACCGGCTCAGCTAAAATCGAAACGTCTTCAACGGCATCGACATCGACACCTAATCGGCGGCTCAACCCCTTCAAGTCTTCAACGCTGCTCAGTTGAAACTCCCACATAAAAACGCCTAGAAGTTGGATTGCCTGAATTTTAGAGTGACTAAAGCGCCTAAAGCTCAGAGTGGCTAAAGTTAAAAGTGACTAAAGTGCAAAGTCAGCCCACTTTAGTTCACTTTAGTTCACTTTAGTTCACTTTAGCTCACTTTAGCTCACTTTAGCTCACTTTAGCTCACTTCCAACTTGCCTTTGAGATACTTGGCTGTATAACTCTTTTTGTTCTCAACAATCTCCTCGGGCGCGCCTGCGACCACTACCTGCCCGCCGGCATCGCCGCCTTCAGGGCCAAGGTCTATTATATAGTCTGCTATCTTAATAACATCAAGATTATGCTCGATAACAACCACCGTATTACCCATATCGCACAGCCGACCCAAGACGTTTAAGAGGTTGTGAATATCGGCGAAGTGCAGGCCCGTGGTCGGCTCATCGAGTATGTAGAGCGTGTGGCCCGTTGCCGCCTTGCCCAATTCAGCCGAGAGCTTGACCCGCTGGGCCTCGCCGCCGGAAAGCGTTGTCGAAGACTGCCCCAGCTGCATATAGCCAAGACCGACGTCCATAAGCGTTTGCAGCACCCGCACAATTTTTGGAAAATTCGCAAAGAAATCAAGCGTATCGGCGATGCGCATATCCAAAACCTCCGCGATGTTTTTGCCTTTGTATGTAACCTGCAGAGTCTCCGGATTGAACCTTGTGCCTTTGCAGCTCTGACACGTTACATAGACGTCCGGCAGGAAGTGCATCTCAATCTTCTTGGTTCCCTGCCCTTTGCAGGACTCACAGCGTCCACCCTTGACGTTGAAGCTGAATCGGCCCGGCTTATAACCGCGAATCTTCGCCTCCCGCGTCATCGAAAACAATTTCCGCATAAGGTCAAATACGCCGGTGTAAGTCGCCGGATTGCTCCGCGGCGTCTTTCCGATAGGCGACTGGTCTATCTCTATGACCTTGTCGATCTGGGAAGTGCCTATGACGTTCTTGTGCCTGCCCGGCCTCTCGCGGGATTGATACAGCCTGCGCTTCAGGGCCCGCAGCAGAATCTGGCTTACCAGAGTGCTCTTGCCCGAACCCGATACGCCCGTTACACACGTGAATACCGCAAGCGGAAATTTGACATCGATGTCCTTGAGGTTGTTCTCGGCCGCGCCCTTCACCTCGATGCACCTGCCCAGGCTGTATTTCCTTCTCTTGATCGGCAGCGAGATACTCTTTCTCCCACTCAAATACTCGCCCGTCAGCGACCTCTCGCACCGCGCAACGTCGTCTATGCTTCCCTGCACGACGACTTCGCCCCCGTGTGTCCCCGCTCCCGGCCCTATATCGATGATATGGTCCGCACTGCGCATGATATCCTCATCGTGCTCGACCACTATGACCGTGTTGCCAAGCCTCGTGAGCCGCTGTAATATCCCAAGCAGCCGGTCGTTGTCTCGCCTGTGCAGACCTATCGTCGGCTCATCGAGCACGTAACAGACACCCACCAAACCGCTACCCACCTGCGTCGCCAGGCGAATTCGCTGCGCCTCGCCGCCGGCAAGCGTGCTGCTCATCCTGTCCAGTGTCAGGTAACCAAGCCCGACGTCAACCATGAATTTGAGCCTGGCTTTTATCTCCTTGAGCGCCTGGGCGGCAATCACGGACTTCTCTTTATCCAATTTCAGCTTGTTGAAAAACTGCAGCGCGTTTTCAATGCTCAGCGAGGCCAACTGATTTATGCTATTGCCTCCGATGGTTACGCAAGTAGCTTCGGGCCGCAGCCGGGCGCCCTGGCACTTTTGGCAGGGCTGTTCGGACAGATAACCGTGGAGCCTGGCCTTGACGTATTCGCTGGCCGTATTCTCCCACCGCCTTGTCAAATTCGGAATGACCCCCTCGAACCCCAAACCGTATTTTCCCTCGTCGGCCGGCGTCGTCCCGTACAGCAGAATCCTCCTGTATTCACTCGGTATCTGCTCGAATGGAACCGCCTTGCTGATGCCTATTCTCTTGCAGAATCTCTTAATCAGGCGGTTATAGAAGATATTCATTCTCTTGCCGCCCTTGCGCCAGGCATCGACGGCGCCGTTCTCCAGCGAGACGCTCTTGTCGGGCACTATCAGATCGGGGTCGAATTCGAGAATCGTACCCAGGCCGTCGCAGCTTTTGCACGCCCCGTACGGACTATTGAAACTAAACAGCCGGGGCGACAGCTCCTCGAGACACGCCTGAGGATGTTTGGGGCAGGCGAACTTCTCGCTGTAGATAACCTCCTTCCACTTGTCCCGCTGGGGATGGCCAGTGCCACCCTCGCCGTCGTTTTGTGGCCTTGCCACGGCGGGGCCGCCTGTGTCCTCGCCGGGTTCCTGCACAAGCACCAGGACGATTCCATCGGCCAGTTTCAGCGCCGTCTCCACCGAATCAGCCAGCCGAACGCGAACCGAATCCTTGATTACGAGCCTATCGACCACCGCCGCGATGTTGTGCTTCTTGTTCTTGTCCAAAGCCGGTGTTCCGCTTCCTCTGGATACATCGTAAATCGCCCCGTCAACGCGAACGCGCACGAAACCCTCTCGCTGAATATCGGCGAAAATCTCCTTGTGCTCGCCCTTCTTGCCGCGCACCAGCGGCGCACAGACCTGCACTTTGGTCCCCTCGGGCCGCTCAAGTATCATCTCGACTATTTGCGACGAATGCTGGCTCGCAATCTCCCTGCCGCACACCCAGCAGTGCGGCTGACCCACACGTGCAAAAAGCACCCTGAAATAATCGTAAATCTCGGTCGTTGTGGCGACAGTAGAGCGGGGATTGCCCCCTGCCCGCCGCTGCTCAATCGCTATCGTCGGCGGAAGACCCGTAATGTCTGATACCGCGGGCTTTTGCATCTGTTCGAGGAACTGCCTGGCGTATGCACTGAGCGACTCGACATACTTCCTGCGCCCCTCCGCATAGATCGTATCGAATGCAAGCGAGCTCTTGCCCGAGCCGCTTATCCCCGTAATCACAACAAGCTTATCGCGTGGAATGCTCAGGTTGATGTTTTTGAGGTTGTGCTCAGCCGCCCCCGTTATCTCAATCCTTCGACTCCGCTCAGGATGGTGAGCTTGTCGAACCATCGCCTTTTCCACCCTTTTGCCCATATTGTCTTTTCAACTCAAAAATCAAAGTGCAAAATGCAAAATTGAGGAAGTCACTGCCGCAAAGTGGCCCCGCCACGGCAGGGCCGCGGCATTTCCACATTTTTGATATTTCATTTTTGACTTTTGCGGCCCTGCCGTGGCGGGGCCACATTTCTCACTCGTATTACCCGTACTGCTCCGGAAAAATCGACAATAACACAAACTGCTAATTGTACCAAAAGACCGGCCGAAGGTAAAATCTTAATTGAAGATTTGCCAAAGACAACCGCCACGTGGCCCCGCCATGGCAAGGCCATTGGAAAAGACTGCAAGAATCAATGAAAAAACTGCATAACTGGAACCTATCTTATTCACAGGCCAGAGACTTACAGGAGCGGTTGGCCTGCAAAGTGCGGCATACCGCCGTGAGAAAAATGCCCAAAACAGTCGCAGGGATAGACTGCGCCTTCAGCAAGGATGGCGAGAGAATCTTTGCCGTCGTCGTTGTGCTCAGGCTGCCCGACCTTGAAACCATCGAAACCGCAAGTGCCTCCGGAGAAGTAGCCTTCCCCTACATCCCAGGGCTGCTATCGTTTCGCGAGGCTCCCGTCTGCATTGCCGCTGTGGAGAAGCTGCGAAAACAGCCGGACGTCTTCATCATCGACGGCCAGGGAATTGCACATCCCCGCCGCCTGGGACTGGCCGCTCATCTCGGCTTGTTTTTCGACAGGCCCACCATCGGCTGCGCAAAGAGCAGGCTGATCGGCCAATTTCAAGAACCCCCGCTGCAAAAAGGCGCCTACGCCCTGCTGACAGACAGAAAAACCACGGAACAGAATACGCAATACCAGACCATAGGCGCAGTGCTCAGAACACGGGCCAATGTCAAACCAGTCTTCGTCTCAGTGGGCCATAAATGCCGGCTGGAAGACGCTGTCGAAATCACCCTCGCTTGTACAACCAAATATCGCCTGCCGGAACCCACACGCCTGGCTCATCAGCTCGTCAGCGGATTGAAGTTGAAACCCTGATAGTTATGCGTCACAGCGGCCCTGCCGTAGCAAGGCCACCTATCTCTTCGTTCCACCTGTGCTTCTTGACCGAGCGCAGAATCATCGCAGCGCACTCCAGCGCCGCCAGCCCCTCTTTTGCGCTGACCTCAGGCATTAGACTTCTGTCGGCAACGGCTCGAAGGAACGCCTCCTGCTCGAGGCGAATGGGCTCTTTGTCGTCTATGTCGAGCTGCTCGATGTGCAGCAAATCCGGCCAGTTCACCGTCGTCATATCGAAATCTCCGGCTTCTTTGCGCTGCTGAATCCACTTGACGACGTTGATATTCGGGTCGGCCTTTATGATAATCCCGCTCTTCTTGAAGTAATCCACGCTCAGATATGCCTGCCGAGAGAACACTCGCACCCGTCTCTCGGTCTTCAGCGCCAGCCGCGAAGCCGTGATATTTGCGATACAGCCGTTGTCAAAGACAATCCTCGCGTTGGCTATGTCCTCCTTGTCTTCTATAACGCTGACTCCGACGGCATCGACCCTCTTAATCTTGCTTGCCGCCAGGGACAGAATAATATCTATATCGTGGATCATCACATCCAGAACAACGCCCACGTCCGTCGATCTGAACGGATACGGACTGATGCGGTTGGCCTCGATAAACTTCGGCTCGATATCCAGCCGCTTCATTGCCTGAACAACCGGATTGCAGCGCTCCGAGTGGCCTACCGCAACCACGCAGTCATTCTTCCTCGCAAGCGACACAATCTTTTTGCCCTCCCTGACGCTGGCAGCCAGCGGCTTTTCAATCAGAACCGCAACCTTGTTCTTGATAAAAACCTTTGCCAGTTTCAGGTGCGTCACGGTCGGCGTCGCTATCGTCACGGCATCGACCTTGCCGAGAATATCCGCACAATTCGTATAGGCTGAACAATTGTACTGACCCGCCAGGCGTTCCGCCCTGGCCTTGTCGATGTCAACCACGGCCACAAAGTCGCTCTGCGGAAGCTGGCTATAGACCTTTGCGTGTATCGCCCCCATCTTCCCGGCGCCTATTACCGCAGTGCGCACCTTCCCATTTTGCATATTGTCTCCATTACTGGATGCTCGATTCTGGATTCTGGATTCTCGTCGCCCCTGCGTGCGAGTATCCAGTATCGAGTATCGAGTATCACTTTCTGAAAGTCTCGAGGTACCTGCCGTACCGATGCTGGCTGCTCCTCTTTATCGCATCAATGATTGCGTTGACATTCTCATCCCTTACGGCAGAGTCCTCCTGCGCCATAGCGATTGCATTTTCCAGGAGGGCGCCGCCCTGACGGTACAGCCTTCTGTAAGCCTCTAATATCCGGTCCTGCTGCTCTTGGCTCAGGCCGGCTCGCTGCATCCCACGCTTATTGACCCCGCGAATCACAGGCGGATAATGCCCGCTTACCGTCATAAAAGGCGGTATATCCTTATTAATCCCGGCAAGCCCCGCAACATAGCACCACTTGCCAAGAGTGACAAACTGATGCATGCCGACCACGCCGCTCAGCCAGACCCCTGTTTCAATCTTGCAGTGTCCGCTGACCTGTGCACAGTTGCTCATGACGATCTTGTCCTCAAGCGTACAGTCGTGCCCAATGTGCACTCCCACCATAAGGAAATTATCATTCCCTATTCTGGTTAGTTGGCCGCCGTGCATGCTCGAATGGATAGTCACCTGCTCGTGCAGAACGTTTCGGTCGCCTATCACAAGCCCGCCGATTTCCGATTCCTCGGTCAAACCCAGGACCTGAGGCCAGGCCCCAATAACGGAATTGGAA
>Ga0315273_10008010_pt1 | contig 13308 bp, 10 predicted proteins | sample YL17G02_0_MG_FD_205753 | JGI IMG/M metagenome (GOLD analysis project Ga0315273, IMG submission 205753) | Sediment microbial communities from Yellowstone Lake, YNP, Wyoming, USA - YL17G02_0 | ecosystem: Environmental > Aquatic > Freshwater > Lake > Sediment | place: USA: Wyoming | collected...
AAGTACGTCCCATTTCCTGATCACTCCATTCCTCGGCCTGATCGATCGACTCCAGAGCCGAACCGCTCCATTCCGCCACCTCATCACCGCTTTCCACGCTCTACCCGCGCCGTCCCGAGCCCTGACCACTCCATTTCACGGACTTACCACGCCGTTCTACGCCCTCACCACGCCGTTCCGCGCACCTACCATGCCGTTCTGCGCCCTCACCACGCCGTTCTGCGCACTCACCACGCCGTTCCGCGCCCTCACCACGCCGTTCCGCGCCCTCACCACGCCGTTCTACGCCCTCACCACGCCGTTCCGCGCACTTACCACGCCGTTCCGCGCCCTCACCACGCCGTTCCACGCCCTCACCACGGCGTTCTGCGCCCTCACCACGCCGTTCCACGCCCTCACCACGCCGTTCTACGCCCTCACCACGCCGTTCCGCGCCCTCATCATGCCGTTCCGCGCACGCACCACCCTGTTCCGCGCACGCACCACGCCGTTCCGCGCGCTTGCCACACTGTTCCGCGCGCTTACCACACCGCTCCGCGCCCTTCCGGTGACATATGCCGTCGGTGCGCCGGTAAGAAGCCGATTGCCGGCGGCGTTGCTAGCGCATCAGACAGCATGACCTAAGCTGTCGAAGCAGTGACACGCACTTTCCGCGGATTCTCCGCCGCCGTCCGATGGCTCGAGACATCGTGCCGTGGACCTGCCGGCCATTGCCAGGCGCGTGGCGGCCCATTCACAGCAGGTGGTGATTCGCTGCTGCTCGATCGGGTCGCCTATCCTGGGCCGGGCGTCACTCTGGCCGCTGACATCACCAGAGCCGCACCGGCGGTGGGGAGCCAGCCGATTGATTAGCTTTCCGCGCGGCAAGAACCGGGTCTCACCCCGCCAGCTCTGGACCAGACGAGACAAGGAGCGATGACAGGTGGCCGAGGCGAACCAGCTGGCAGCGCGGATCAGTCGGGCGGTGGATGATGCCCGAGAGCGAATCGTGGAACTCCACCGGTCGTTTGTGACCGTGCGATCCGTGACGGGAGAGGAGGGGCCGATGGGTGCCCGGGCCGCCGCCGCCTTCAAGGAGCGGGGGCTTGAGGTGGACACCTGGGTGGCGACGGCCGCCGAAATGCGGGCCTACCTCGAGCATGTCGGCGAACAGACGGTCTACGCGGGCCGGACCAATGTGGCCGGGCGGCAGAAGGGGACGGGTGGGGGCCGCTCGATCCTGCTGAACGCCCACATCGACACCGTGCCCGAGGGAGACCACGCACTCTGGACCCAAGCTCCCTATGGCGCCGCCTTGGTGAACGGCCGAATCTACGGTCGGGGCAGCTGCGACATGAAGGGCGGCCTCACCACTCACCTCGCGGCCCTCGATGCGCTGGCCGCGTGCGGTATCCGCCTCAAAGGTGATGTCACCGTCACCGCGACCGTGGGTGAGGAGGACGGCGGGCTCGGCGCGCTCTCCACCGTGCTCCGCGGCTATCGGGCCGATGCCGCGCTGGTCACCGAACCGACGGAGCTGGCCCTGGTGACCGCCTGTGAGGGCTCGCTCGTCTTTCGGATCACCGTAACGGGACGGTCCGCCCACGCCGCCACCCGGGACGAGGGCGTCTCGGCTCTCGAGAAGTTCATTCCGATCTTCCAGGATCTGATGCTGTTCGAGCACCAGCGCAACACGACGCTCCGCCATCCACTCTACGATGTCTTCGCCAACAAGGTTCCCGTGAACGTCGGGGTGGTGCGCGCCGGCAACTGGGCGTCGACCGTGCCCGAGATGCTCGAAGCCGAGGTCCGTGTTGGTTTCCTGCCGGGCGAGGAGCTGGAGGGGTTCAAACGGGTGGTGACTGAGCGGATCCTGGGTGTCGCCTCCCGCGACCTCTGGCTCCGCGATCATCCGCCGGCGATCACCTTCTTTGGCGGTCAGTTCATCGCGGCAGAGACGCCGTCGCACTCCCCGATCTGCGGCGCCATCCGCGACGCGCACCGGCGTGTCACTGGCCGTGAGGCCACGGTCGAGGCGGCTACCTATGGCGCAGACATGCGCCACTTCATTGCGTTTGGAGGGATGCCCTGCGTGATGTATGGGGCTGGAGACATCCGGCTGGCGCACGGCCCGGATGAATACATCGTGGTGGACGAACTCCTTACTGCGGTGAAGGTCGTGGCGGGACTGCTCGCCGATTGGTGCGGAGTGGCGTCATAGCCACACTCGGCACTCGGCACTCGGTACTAGCTACTCGGCACTCGGCACTCGGCACTCGGCACTTCATTCCGATCCCTCAGAATCTCGAACGTAGTCCGGAAACCGGAACCGCATCTCCTTTCCCAGCAGCCCGCCGTGGCCGAGCTCAGCCAGCGTGTCGGCGGTGATGCGTTCGCCGGCGAGGAGCCTGGGGAGGATGAGGTCCGCGGCCGTCGCCATGCTGAACATCCCGCACTGTGGCAATCCCAGCAACGTGGTTTCGCCCAGGGCCGCGAGCCAGATCATCGACCCTGGATGCGCCGGCACCCCCCGGCGCAGCAGCCGGCCGTTCAGCGCCTCCAAGGCGGCGTAGAGCGGGGAGAGCGGATCCCCGGCCGAGACGCCACCCACGAGGATGAGCGCCACGCGTTGCTCGAATGCGAGCGCGCGAAGCGTGTCGCCGAGCCGCCGCGCCGCGGATTCCGGATCCTCGTCTGCGACGCTTGAGGTCCCCAGGAACCGCCCACCGAGCGAGACCACCTTGGTTCGGACCGCGCGGTCAAAGCGCTCCAGGCTGCTGGGTTCCAGTGCCTCCGCCGCGATGGCAGCGACCTCGAGCGGCAGATAGGGGTCGACGTTGATGAGCGGCGCGTGGCTCCGCGCCACCGCCTCTCCCGCTTCGACGATTGTGCCTGGGACGAGATGAGGCGCCACCTTCACCGATGCCACTACCTGCTTCGCTCGGACCGCTTGGCCGTGAAAGAGCGTGAAGACCTCGAGGGGGTCGATCCGGTTAAGCTGTCCCAGCGCCTCGACCCGTATCCGGAGCACCCCATCCACCTTGGCGGCGAGGTCCACCCGGCTCTGGGCGGGAGAGCCGATCGCGACGCCTGGCCCGGCCACGGCGGCCGCCAGTCGGAGCGCCGCATCATCCTCGTGCAGATCTCCGAGGTCACCCCAGGCGAGCCGTAGCAGCGGGGGCAGTTCGGCCTTGCGCGCGGCCAGCTGCAGGGCGCGCGCCAGCGACGCATCGATGCGGGTGCCCTTGGCGAGCGAACGCTCGCCAAGCCGGATCGGCGCCAGCAGCACGGCGCCGACCAATTGCTCCGCCCCGTCGGACGCGATCTGCTCCGACGAAACCCGTTTGCTGCGCATTCGCTATTCCCTGCGAGGGCTGTGTGGTGCCCGTAGTCTAGCTCGAGCCGGCCGCTTCAGGCTACCTCGGCGTACAGCGCCTCGATCACCGCGCGGAAGCGCTCTTCCACCAGCCGCCGTCTGACCTTGAAGGTCGGGGTCAACAGGCCGGCGTCGACCGTGAACTCCTCACTCAGGACCGCGACCTTCTTCGGACGCTCGAACTGGGCCAGATGCTGCAGCCGCCCGATCGTCTCGTCCTCGATCAATTGATGGATCACCGCCTCGTGGCAAAGCCGTTCCCGGTCCTCGACCGGGAGTCCGTGCTCCATCGCCCAAGTGGTGAGCCGCTCGAAGTCGGGGACCACCAGAAGCGCGGGGTAGGGCCGCCGATCGCCGATCAGCATGGCCTGCGCCACGAATGGCGAGAGCCGGGTGCTCCCCTCGATCGGCTGCGGCGCCACTTTCTTGCCACCCGCGGTCACGATCAGCTCCTTGATCCGGTCGGTGATGCGCAGGTAGCCGTCCGGGTCGATCTGGCCGACATCGCCGGTGTGCAGCCAGCCGTCCGCATCGATGGCCGCACGGGTCGCCTCGGGGTTGTTCCAGTATTCCTGCATCACCATGGGCCCGCGCGCCAGGATCTCCCCCTGCGGGCTGATCTGGAGCTCGACCCCGGGATAGGGAATACCCACGGTCCCCAGGCGCCAGGCGCTCGGCCGGTTGGCCGCGAGCACCGGGGAGGTCTCCGTGAGCCCGTAGCCCTCATATAGCGGAATCCCCGCACCCAGGAAGAAACGGCCCACCACGGGGGAGAGCGGTGCTCCGCCGCAGATCATGGTTTCGAGCCGGCCACCAAGCTGGTGGCGGATCTTCCGGAACACCAGCAGGTCCGCGAGCCGGTGCTGCAGGCGAAGCCAGAAGGCAGGTCGCAGCCCTTCGGTCCGATGATCCACCACCAGGCCCCCCACCCGGGCGGCCCAGGCGACCAGCTTGCCCTTCAGCCCGGTGGTGCCCATCACCTTGCCATAGACCTTATCGAAGAGGCGCGGGACGGCGATCATGATGTGGGGCCGCACTTCGAGCAGATTGGCCGGGACGCTGGCCACCGATTCGGCGTAGGCGATCGTCACGCCATTGTCCCAGTAGTAGTAATCGCCCGCCCGTTCCAGGACGTGGGAGAGCGGCAGGAGCGACAGGGCGATCATCCCAGGTTGCGTGTGCAGCGTGCCGTGCTGTCGCGAAGCCGCCACCATTGTCGTGAGGTTCTCGTGGGTGAGCACCACCCCCTTCGGGGTGCCGGTGGTGCCGGAGGTGTAGATGATGGTCGCGATGCTCTTCGGCGCCAGACTGTAGGCGCGCTTGCGCAGTTCCCGGCTCCAGCGGGCAAAGGAGTCGTCCGTATTGTCGAGGTCGCGCTCCAGCGAATCGATGCCCTTTTCCGCGGCCGCTCGGTCGAAGACCACCAGGCGCTCGAGACTCGGCACCTGGGCCCGGATGCTCTGGACCTTGTCGCGTTGAGCCACCGTCGAGGCGAAGACGATTCGCGCCCCAGCGTCCCGCAGGATGAACGCCACCTGGTCGGCGGGCAGCGTGGGATAGACCGGGACGACGATCAGACCGAGCGCCAGCGCCGCGTAATCAACGATGGCCCATTCGGGCTGGTTCTCGGACAGGATGGCGACGCGGTCCCCTGGCTGGAGCCCCCAGGCCTCCAGCAGGGCCGCGGTGTGCGCGACGCGCAGTTCGACTTCACGATAGCTGAGGCTCCGCCATTGGCCTTCCCGCTTGAAGCGCAGTGCCTCCTGCGGCCCGAAACGGTCAATGGCCTCGAAGAAGATCTGGTTGAGTGTGTGGCGGTCGAAGGGCACAAGCGGAACGACCGGAAGAGACGGGGCAGCGGGGGCGATCGTCGTCATAAGCACCTGCCTGCAGAGGCGCCAGCCGAAAGCGCCATCCCGCGGGGGCATGTCGCTCGCCGTCGGGTGGGATTGCGGGACGGCGGGGATCGGCCTAGCAGGATACTGATAGCACCCTGGTCCTTAAGATCCCGTGAAGGAGGTCTGTGGGTTCCCGGTGGCTCGAGTGGGCACCCGGCTCATGGCATACTCCGCCAGGGCAGTGATCGTCAGACTCGGGTTCACCCCGGGGTTGGCGGGCATGATCGAACCGTCGATTACATACAGGCCCGGGTACCCATGAACCTCGCATTCGGCGTCGATCACCCCCTCCTGGGCGGTCCGGCCGAACGGAACGCCTCCCAGGATATGGGCCGTGATCGGGATGTTGAACAGACCCTCGTTCACCGATCCCATGGCGATCCCATTGGTGCGTCGGGCAAAAGTCCGGGTGACCTCATGGCCGATCTCGATCTTGCTGGGAATCGTCGCCTCGGGGTCGGGCTCCGACACCAGGTCCCGGCGGAAACCGGTGAAGAGACTCCGTCCCGGCCGCAACCGGATCCGGTTGTCCTCCCACTGCATGACCAGGATGATCGTCGTCCGCTCGGCCCAGCCGGGGAGCACATGCGTCCGCAGGAAATCTCCCGGGCGCCGGGCGATCGCGAACACCGACTGCACCAGCCGGGATGGGAGGCTTCCCGACTCGATCATCGGGCCGCCGAGCAGCCGCATGGAGGAGGAGCCGGCGGGATAGCGGACGGGTTCGATCGTCGTCATCGGGTCGGCGCGAAACATCGAGGTGATCGCGATTCCCTTGGAGTAGTCCGTCTCCGGCGTCCGGGCCACGCTGCCGAGGAGGGCTTCGTTGTTGGTCCGCACCATGTCGCCCAGGCGGGGGGAGATATCGGCGAGCGAGCGGGTGGTGTCGCGGCAGCGGAAAAGGAGCCGCAACGTGCCGAGGGATCCTGCGGCCAGAATCACGTTCCGGGTGCGGAGCGCTGCGCCTGCGGGGTGGGTCCAGCCGGTGGTGCGCCGATAGCTCACCTCGTAGCGGGCGCCATCCTGCTGCGGGCCCCGGAGCGGCCGGATATCCCGGACCGTTGCTTCTGCTATGATCTCAGCGCCGTGACGCTCCGCGAAATGCAGATAATTCTTGGGCAGTGTGTTCTTGGCATTGTGCCGGCAGCCCACCATGCAGCCGCCACAGTGCTGGCACCCCCGCCGGGATGGGCCCTCGCCGCCGAAGTACGGATCGGGGACCTCCTGGCCCTCCTCCCCCGGGCGGCCGAAGAAGGTGCCGACGGGAACCGGTCGGAAGCTCTCCCCCTGCCCGAGTTCGCTGGCGATCTGCCTGAGCACCTCGTCGGCAGGCCACATGCGAGGGTTGCCGGTGACGCCCAGCATCTGCTTCGCCGTGACGTAGTGTGGCCGCAGTTCGCGGCCCCAGTCGATCGGCTTCTTCCAGGCGGGCGACTCGAAGGTCTCGTCGCCCGGCTCCATCAGCACGTTGGCGTATCCCAGGCTGCCCCCGCCGACGCCGGCCCCGTGCAGGACGAAGATGTTCCGGAAGGCGCTGATCTGCAGAATGCCGTAGCAGCCGAGGCTGGGGGCCCAGAGATAGCGCGGAAGATGCCAGCTGGTGGTCGCGAAGTCCTCGTCGCGGAAGCGGCGGCCCCGCTCCAGCACCGCGACCCGGTAGCCCTTCTCCGCGAGGCGCATCGCGGAGACACTGCCACCGAATCCCGAGCCGACGACGACGTAGTCGAAGATCGTAGACACGCCGAAGCGTATGGCGGGATCGGGAGCCCCGCAAGCACGGACCGAGACCTTCGACACGAGGGTTGGCCGGGACATCTACGGGTGATAGAATGGCCCTCTCCCCGGGTGATTGAGCCTTCATGAAGCTTCTCAGCGCATTGGCCGAACGACAGCTCGTCGTGGTGACCGGCAAGGGTGGCGTCGGCAAGACGACGCTCGCTGCGGCGATCGGCCGTCTCCTCGCCGCCGGGGGGCGGAGGACTCTGCTGCTGGAGATCGACCCGCGCGAGAGTCTTCATCAATTGCTCGGGACCGAGCCATCCGGCGGCCGTATCCTCACGGCCGGTGACCGGCTTGCCGCACAGAATCTGCAGCCCAAGGTCGTGATGGAGGGTCTGGTGCGGGAAAAGGTTCCGATTGGTGCCCTCGCCAAGAAGATCGTTGCCAGCCAGGTATTCCAGCACTTTGTCGAAGGGGCGCCCGGGGTCAAGGAGATGGCGGTACTGGGTTACGCCCTCCGCATGGTGGAGGGGGCCTATCGGCACAAGGCCGAAGTGGTCGTCCTGGATGCCCCGGCCACTGGCCACGGTGCCTCGATGCTGGCTGCCCCGCTGATGCTGGCGGACGCGATCGCTGGCGGGCAGCTCGGTGATATGGCAAAGGAACTCGCCGCCTTCATCGCCGATCCCCAGCGGTGTGGCGTGGTACTCGCCACCCTTGCCGAGGAGATGCCCGTGCAGGAAGCGATCGAACTCGTGGCGCTGCTCCGGGAACGCATGGGACGGCCGCCCGAACTGGTGATCGCCAATGCGCTCTATCCTCCGTTCCCTCGTGAGGCGCCCAGCCGGGGCGGCGCGGAGCAGGCGGAGATCCTCGGTCTCTGGCGCCAGCGCCGCGCGGTGAACGAACGGGAGCTCAAGCGGCTGCGGGGCAGCTGGAAAGGGCCACTGGTCGAGCTCCCGCTCCTCCCCCTCGATCGCGGGCCGGCCCTTCTCGCCGCCCTCGAGATTGAGCTTGGGGGGCAACTGCAATGACCCTCGGCACACTGGATCGTGAGCTACTGGTCGTGGTGGGAGCGGGCGGAGTTGGCAAGACGACTCTCGCTGCGGCGCTGGGGCTGCAGTCCGCCCGGGCCGGGGCGGATACGCTGGTCATGACCTTTGATCCTTCACTTCGCCTCAAGGACGCACTCGGTGTCGCGGAGACGGCAAAGGAACGCCCCGCGGTGGTGAAGGCGGGAACCCGGGGCCGGCTGGAGGTCGCCCTCCTCGACGCCCGGACGACCTTCGACCGCCTGATCCGCCGCTACGCCCCAGACACCGAGGCCGCGGACCGGATCTTCGGTAATCGATTCTATCGCGATCTCGCCGGCAATCTCGCCGGAATCCTCGAGTACATGGCGGTGGAGCGGCTGTTCGAGGTGCAGTCCGAGCGGAAATACGATCGCATCATCCTCGACACTCCCCCCACGCGGCAGGCGCTCGACTTCCTCGGGGCGCCCGACCGGATCGTCAACTTTCTGGCTAGCGGCGCCGTCCGCCTGGCGCTCAAGCCGTGGTGGGAGCAGGGTGGGGGACTCAAACGATTGCCGATGCGTCTCGCGGCAAAGGGGGCCGAAGGGATTGCGGACCGGATCATAGGCATTCGGCTGCTCGGCGATATCATGGAGTTCTTCCGCGCCTTCGGCCCGCTCTACGACGGATTCCGGCAGCGCGCGGAGGAGGTGCGGACGCTGCTCAGATCACCGGAGACCCTCTTCCTGCTGGTGAGCGGGCCGGGTGCCGACAGGATCCCCGATACCCTGTTCTTCGCCCGGAAGCTGAAGGAAGCCGGGCACCGTGTTGGACCGATCGTGGTCAACCAGGTACATCCGCAGGTTCGGGGGAGGGGAGCCCCCGGATCCGGCGAGCTGGCCATCGGCATGGAGCTGTTCCGCTACCTGGGCGAGCGGGATAGCCAGGGGATTGGGCGGCTTCAAGGACTGCTCTCTCGATCAGAACCGCTCCTCACCGTACCCCTCCAGGCGGCTCCTCCCACCGACCTCGCCGAACTGGAAGCACTCGGGCGGATTATCCTCGACCAGCTTGACGGCTGAAGCTGGCTTCATGAGCATCCGCCGATAGACCGCCTCCGGCCCACCAGCCCTTCCTCGCCAGCCCGCGTTGTGTTCGCCCGCCGGAATATTCCCTAGTCTCGCCGTCCCCGATCACGATATTGCTGGCGCGCAACGCGTTACCGCGTCGCGGTAAACGGGGCTTGATTTTTTGCCGCACTGCGGTATATTGCCATCGTCCAAAACGGAGACCAGTCATGATCCGGCTCATCAAGCGCTATGGCGGCGGCAGCCGCAAGCTCTACGACACGGAAGAGAGCCGCTACGTGTCGCTGGATGAGATCTCGTCCTGGATTCGTGACGGTCAGGAGTTGCGGGTGGTGGACAGCTCGAGCGGGGACGACGTCACTGGCCAGACGCTGGCGCAGATCATTTATGAAGATCATCGGCGGGGGCAGTCCTTCCTGCCGACCGAGTTCCTCCACGACGCAATCCGACGGGGAGGACGGGCGATCGCGGATGGAGTTGAGCAGGTGCAGGCGGGCGTCGATCGGCTGGTGCGAGCCTCAGTCGACAAGATTGCGCCGGTCACCGGGATGCAGGAAGAGTTGGATCTGCTCCGCGAACGATTGGCTGAATTGGAGGCGTCCCTCGCGGATCTGGAGGTGGAGGCGCCGCGGCGCCGTGGTCCACGGGCTGGCAAGGCAGTTCGGCGCGTCGCGCGCGGCTAAAGGTACGGCATTCACATGGTAGTCCATTTCCATAGCAGTCCCGGCCCTCGTGGCCGGCAACCAGGAGGGAATTATGGCGGCCAGGAAGAATGGCAAGAAGACCCAGGCGGTCCCGATGCTGAAGGAGTCGGCGCACGAGATCTACCTCGCGGGGTTGGGTGCCTTTGCCCTCGCGGGTGAAGGGGGCGGCCGGCTGTTCCGGCAACTGGTCAAGCGGGGCGAGGGGATGGAGAAGGTCAACAAGGCCCGGATCCACAAGATCGCGAGCCGGGCGGAGAGTCTGCAGGGTGAGGCCCGGACGGCAGTGGCGAAGCTTGCCACCCCGATCGAAGCGGGCATGACGAACGCGATGCATCGCCTGGGCGTGCCGACCCGCAAGGAGATCGCCACCCTGACCAAGCGGGTGGAGGAGTTGACCCGGGTCGTTGCGAAGTCGAAGGTCAGGGCTCGGAAGCCCACGCGGCGCGCTCCGAGGGCCGTAGCGGCCACGGTCTGAACGAGGCGACGAGCCAATGGCCACCGCGCGCCGAGGGCGGCGGGGTCGCCGGCTGGGGCTCGCCCTGGCCGGTGGAGGGCCGGCGGGCGCCGTATACGAAATCGGCGCCCTCCGGGCCCTCGAGGAGGCCGTGGACGGCCTCGATCTGAATGAGTGCGAGGTCTATGTCGGCGTGAGCGCCGGTGCGTTCATCGCGGCGCTGCTCGCCAACGGCCAGACACTCTCCCAATTGGTACGTGGGCTGGTCACCGATGAGCCGGGCGAACACCCGTTCGACCCGGCCGTCTTTTTCCTGCCGGCCTACCGGGAGTGGGTCGGCCGCGGAGTGCAATTACCCAGATTGCTGGCCGATGCGCTGCTGCAGTTCACCCGTGGGCCCCAGGACCAGACGCTGCTCGAGTCGCTCATCCGGCTGAGCCGCGCGCTGCCGCTGGGCGTCTTCGACAACGAACCGATCCGCCGCTACCTGGAGCGGGTGTTTTCTCTGCACGGGCGGACCGATGACTTCCGCCGGCTGCGGCAGAGGCTGTTCGTCGTCGCCGCGGATCTGGAGGCGGGCGTCCCCATCGTCTTCGGGGCCAAGGGATGGGACCACGTGCCCATCTCCCGGGCGGTCGAGGGCAGCACTGCGGTGCCCGGGCTCTACCCACCTGTGGAGATCGAAGGCCGGCTCTGCGTGGACGGGGTGTTGCTCAAGACCGTCCACGCCTCCGTGGCGTTGGAGCACGGTGCCGATCTGCTGCTCTGCCTCAACCCGCTGGTCCCCGTGGACGTGGCGGCGGGTGAGCGCGACCGGGAGCTGCCGAAAGGCGCCCTCCTGCGGCGCGGCCTGCCGGCAATCCTGTCACAGACCTTTCGCACGATGATCCACTCCCGCATGGTGGTCGGGATGGCGCGCTACCACACCCACTACCCCGACGCGGACGTGGTCCTGTTCGAGCCGGAGCGACACGAGTACCGGCTCTTCTTCGGCAATATCTTCAGCTTCCGCTCCCGGCGGGAAGTCTGTGAAATCGCGTACCGGGCGACGCGGCGAGATCTGTGGCGGCGGCGCGAGACCCTCGGGCCGATCCTGCGGCGCCATGGGTTCCGGCTCAGCCTCGATGCCCTGGAGGACCAGGATCGGACGGTCTGGGAAGGTGTGGGGCTCGACCCCGACGGTCCGGGGGCCCGCGTGGCCGATCGATTGTCTCACGCGCTGGCGCGACTGGAGACGGGGGCGACTCGGGTCAGGTCACGGCGACGGGCCGCGCGGGCGGTGTAGCGGCCGTCCCTAGAGCGCCCGCAGCGCCTGGAACTCCTCCTCGAAGGCGCGGGCCAGATCGCCGGCATCGGGAACCAGGCGAGCGTCGGCGATTACCCCGACTTGGACCTTGCCCGCAAAGCTCAGAATCGAAATACCCACGGCGATATCCGCCCGCTGCGGCACCCAGAACATCATGCTCCGCACCCGCCGGCCGGCCAGCGCCAGTCCGCGCTGGGGTCCCGGCACGTTGGTCACGACCGCGGTGCACTTGTTGGCGAGGAAGTCGATCAGCACCTTGCTCGCCGCCTGAGGCAGCACCATGAGCAGGGCACTCTGCAGCCCAAAGACGACAATGGGTTCGACCGAGCGCTTGAGCGCATCCATGCGCTGCTTCACCGCCGCCACCCGTTCGCGCACCCCGGCGATACCCGCCGGCAGCACCAGCGGCACGGCGGCGAACCGGTTGCCCATGCTGAGGGGCTCGTTCGGCGGCCGGATGTTCACCGGCATCGAGACGTGGATCTTGCGGACCACCTCCCCCGCGTGCCGCTGGAGGTAGCGGCTGAGGGCGCCTGACACACAGGCCATCAGCACGTCGTTCACCGTGGCGCCAAGTCGGTTCTTCACGTCCTTCAGCACTTCCATGTCGAAGGGCTCGGTCCAGGCCACCTGCTTCTTGCCGGAGACCTTGGGCCCGTGCAGCGCATGCCGATCGCGCGGCCAGAGCAGTCGCTGGATCAGCACCTTGGGCGCGGCGAACGGGATCCGGATGAGCTTGAGGAGGTCACGGCCCGGTGCCCCGGACGCCGGACGGATTGCATCCGGCCCCGAGCCATTGTCCGAGTCGGCGAGCGCTTCCATGAACGAGAAGATCACCGCCATCAGGGAGACGCCGTCTCCCATGCTATGGTGAATGCGCATGAGGCAGGCGCTGCCCCCGCCTTCGAACTCCTCCACGACCTGGAATTGCCATCGCGGGCGATCGTCCGGCAGCGGCCGGGACGCCTCCGCGCCGACGTAGCGCTGCAATTGCTCGGTCGTCGTGAGGCCGGGCTCACGCGCGGGGATGATATGCCGCGCGACGTCGAAGTCGGGGTCGTCCTCCCAGTAGGGGTCGCCCATCACCCAGGTGATGCGCCGCCTGAATCGTGGGTATCTGCGGCCGCCGTCGGCCTCGATCACCCGCTGCCGGAAGGCCTCGCTGACCGTGGCGACATCGAGGCGGTCACTGATGAACAGGCCGTTGATCACCATCAGGTTGGTCGCCGAGTCCTGCAACCATACCGCATCGTTGGATTCAACCGGCTCGCGCATGATGCCTAGCCTCTCCGGATGGCGAGGAAGAAGGCAATCACGAACAGCCCTGCCCATACCGGCCATGGTGCCCCGAAGCCCATCGAGATGGCGCCGGCCACCAGGCAGGAGCCGGCGATGAGCGTGCCACGGAGGCCAGAGAGCGGGTTCTGCTGCGGCTGCCGCGCGACGCGTTCCAGCACCCGGAGCCCATCGGAGACCAGCAGCGGCATTTTGGCCATCGCGTCCACGAGATCGGGCGCGCCGCGCATCCCCTCGGCGAGGAGTCGGAGCGGGCTGAACTGATGAATGAACAGCGTGCGGATGTGCTTCTTGGAGACCTCGGCCACATCAAAGCCGGGGAGGAGCACATGCCCTACACCCTCGAATGTCACCAGCGCCTTCACCATGAGCACCAGCTCCACGGGGAAGTACATCCCATACTGGGCGCCCTGGGAGAGCGAATCGAGAATGAGCTGACCGAGGGAGTAGTCCTCGAAGCTGGAACCGCGCTTCC
>Ga0315273_10008011_pt1 | contig 13308 bp, 11 predicted proteins | sample YL17G02_0_MG_FD_205753 | JGI IMG/M metagenome (GOLD analysis project Ga0315273, IMG submission 205753) | Sediment microbial communities from Yellowstone Lake, YNP, Wyoming, USA - YL17G02_0 | ecosystem: Environmental > Aquatic > Freshwater > Lake > Sediment | place: USA: Wyoming | collected...
GGAGCTGGCGGTCGAGTTTGGCTTACGCGGCGGCACCGATATCACTGGCTATGGTTTGCTCGGCCATAGCATGGAGATGGCCCAGGCTTCGGAGGTTGGGCTGCGATTTGTCTTTGAAAAGATGCCCTTTATTAGCGGGGCGCGCCGCTACGCCGAGGAATGGATATTCCCGGGTGGATCGTCTGACAACCGACTGTATTTTGGCTCGCAGGTGCGGTTTGCAGCCGGCCTTGACGAACCTTCTCAGATGTTACTGTTCGACGCTCAGACTAGCGGCGGCCTGTTGCTGTGTGTGCCTAAAAACCAGTTTAACCCATTGATGGAAAGGGCTGCGCAAACCGGACAGCCGTTCTGGGAGGTAGGAGAGGTAGTCGAAGGGCACGGGATCGATGTATCAGGATAACCGGATTGAACAGAGCAGCCTCGAACGCTCGACAAATCCAGCCGGATCGAGCTGAGCTTTAACCAAAGTAATGATTAAGGTTGCGATGAGAAGCGGTCAAGAGATTCCGTCGATTATCCAGATCATATGGACGGATTATTTCGCTTTTATTTCAGCATTGCTGCCGGTTTGCATCTGGGCTGTGGTCCTGTTTATCTGGAAGGCGCAAGTTTATATCAAAATAGGGGGTTTAGGGACCCTGATTGTATTGGGGCTGCTCACCTGGCGGGTGTTATTATTTCGTAAAGTCTTCCGCGAGGGGAAATCAGTCCTGGGTCGCGTCTCTTCCGCCTACTTAATCCGCGATCGGGGCAGGGTGGAATATACCTTTTCTTACCAGGGGAAATTCTATAAATCGGGCGTTTCCATCCACAGAAACAGCCGTACAAAAGCGTTGAAAGAGGGAGAAGGGGTGATCCTGGTGGTGGATCCCCGGAAACCCGGGCGGGCTTTTATCCGCGCCCTTTACCTGGATTAATGAGCGAGATGTGGTCGTCTCTCTCATTACCCTGTCAAGGTTGCCTGGAGCAGGCCTGGGAGCCTTTTGCATATCCAGTCTACGGGAAAGCTTCGACGCGCTCGATTTGAGGGAAAAACTGCTTGACCGTGCCTTCTACCCAACCGTGCAGGGTGTTTGGCGAGAGCGGGCAACCCAGGCAAGCGCCGCCCAGATGGACTATCAGCACTTTTCCATCAAAAGAAACCATCTCAACCGAGCCACCGTGGAAATGCTCGATATAGGCGCTCAACCTGTCCAACAGCCCGCGCAAACGCTCTTCCTCTGAAAATGAAAAGTCATTATTGGGATCAGTCATTTTTCAACCTCCTGGGAATTTCAGGGGTTTACGAGTTGTTCAAACTGGTATGCAGGCCCTGTTCCAGCATGGCGACCACGCTTTCCTGAGAAGAGTGCAGGCGCTCGGTAAGTTTGGTTGCCAGGCGCTCCAGAATGCGGGTGCCGGTCACTGGATGCTCCTCGCACAAGGCACGCAGATCCACGCCAAGCACGCGCAGCATTTTACATGGGGTGGCGCTGATAGCTGCCGAGGTGTAAGTGGTGCTTCTTAATGCCGCCGACCAACCTACCACTCCTTCAGGGCGTACATGGGCTACCACCAGAGGTGGGCCGTCATCGGGCTTAAAGCGCACGACCACCTCCCCCTCCACAACCAGGTACAGATACTCGGCTGGATCGCCCTGTTCAAAGATAACTGTCCCAGTTTCGATCCAAATTGAGGTAAACAGGGGCTCCACCAGGGCTACCTGCTCGGGGGTGAAATCCTGAAAGAGGATTACTTGGCTAAAAAGATTGCAAGTCATATGCGGATATTGCCTTTTCCTTCCTTAACAATTTACCCCAAAATCGGGTGTATGTTCTAGTGGCAAATATCCTGAAAGTCTAGACAAATATCACAAAACGAAATTCGTTTGTTCCATTTGTCATATGACAGTATAAAATAAAGTTATGGGGTGTTCAAGCGGCATAGCGGCAAGAACACCCCATAATTTCCACGGTGAATTAGCTGTGGGCTTCTACCTGGCCTAACTCCTTGGCCGGGATGCCCTGCCCAACTGGTTTGAAGACCAGGTTTCCCCCGGCCGCGTCCACGTCTACGACAATTGTATCCCCCGGTGAGTAGTTTCCCCCAAGCAAGCTGACTGAAAGCGGGCTTTCTACATACTTTTGCAGGGCCCGTCGCAAGGGGCGGGCGCCGAAGGCGGGGTCAAAGCCTTCGTTCGCCAGCCAGTTGCGAGCAGCCGGGGTGAGTTCCACATTCAAGCCGCGCTCCGAGAGCCGCTCCTGCACCTCTTTCATTTGGAGGTCCACGATCATACCGACTTGCTCCACAGTAAGCGGCGAGAAGGTGATAATCTCGTCAATGCGGTTGAGGAATTCGGGACGGAATGTGCCTTTAAGCGCCTTCTCGATCTTTTCCTGTTCCTGGCGCTCTTCGCTATCACCAGAGCGCTGCAAAAAGCCCAGGCTACCTGACCTGCGTACGTACTCGGTTCCCAGGTTGCTGGTCATGATCAATACTGAGTTGCGGAAATTAACCACCCGGCCCTGGCCGTCGGTCAGGCGGCCGTCGTCCAGGATTTGCAGAAGGGCGTTCCATACTTCAGGGTGGGCTTTCTCGATCTCGTCGAACAAGATCACCCGGTAGGGACGGCGGCGCACCGCCTCGGTGAGCTGACCACCTTCTTCGTAGCCTACGTAGCCTGGAGGGGCGCCAAACAGGCGAGAGACGGTGTGCTGCTCGCGGTATTCACTCATGTCGATCCGCACCAGAGCGTCTTCATCATCGAACAGGAATTTGGCAAGCGCCTTGGCAAGCTCGGTTTTTCCAACCCCAGAGGGGCCGATAAAAATGAAAGAGCCAATCGGGCGACGCGGGTCTTTCAGCCCAGAGCGGGCGCGGCGAATCGCGTCCGAGATAGCCCGGATGGCTTCACTCTGGCCAATGATATGCTCGCGCAGGCGTTCCTCCATCTGCAGGAGCTTTGCGGACTCGGTTTCCATCATTTGGGAGACCGGGATGCCTGTCCATTGGGCGACTACCTCGGCAATGTCCTGGGTGTCTACCACTTCATCCAACTGGTGTTCGGCCTCCCACTGGTCGCGGTTTTCGCTGAATTCATTCTCGAGGCGCAAGCGCTCGGCTTTCTTTTGCGCGGCGCGTTCGTAATCGCGCTCCAAACCAGCCTGCTCTTCTTCGGCGGCATGCCGGTCAATATCGCTTTTCATCTCTTTGAGGTTCGGGGGCAGCGAATACAACGCCACACGCACCTTGGCGGCAGCCTCGTCCATCAAGTCAATGGCTTTATCGGGCAGGTGTCGTTCGGTCACGTAGCGGGCCGAAAGACGGGCGGCGTCCACCAGAGCCGCATCTGAGAAGCGCACTTTGTGATGAGCTTCATAGCGGTCGCGTAGGCCGCGCAACATCTGGATGGTATCGTCGACGCTGGGCTCTTCCACATAGACGGGTGAAAAACGGCGTTCGAGAGCGGCGTCTTTTTCGATATGCTTGTGGTATTCGTCCAGGGTAGACGCGCCGATGCATTGCAGCTCGCCGCGCGCTAAAGCCGGCTTGAGCATGTTCGAAGCATCCATTGCACCTTGGGCTGCGCCAGCCCCTATCACTGTGTGTAGCTCATCGATGAACAGGATGATCTCGCCCTCGGCGCGCTGCACTTCTTCTATAGCGGCCTTCAAGCGCTCTTCAAATTCACCGCGGAAACGGGAGCCGGCGATCATAGCCCCCAGGTCAAGCGCCAGAACGCGCTTACCCGACAGAATCTCCGGTACATCGTTGGTGGCAATCTTTTGGGATAGGCCTTCGACAATGGCAGTCTTGCCCACTCCAGCCTCGCCGATCAAAACCGGGTTGTTCTTTGTGCGTCGTGACAAAATCTGAATCACGCGTAAAATCTCGCTGTCGCGGCCAATGACCGGGTCCAGCTTGCCCTCGCGCGCCATCTGAGTCAAATCGCGTGAGAAGCGTTCCAGGGTACGGTAGCGTGTCTCCGCGCCCGGATCGGTGACGCGCTGACCTCCGCGGATTTGTTGGATGGCTTCGTAAACACGCTCGCGCGTCACGCCCGCGCCTTCCAGCAAGCGAGCAGCCGGAGTGCTACGTTCGCTTAGGATAGCCAGGAAAATATGCTCTGTGGAGATATACTCGTCTTTGAGCCGGTTGGCTTCTTCGTTGGCTAAATCGATAATCCGCTTCACTCGGGGGGTAATAAAAATCTGGCCGGCTCCCCCGCCAAAAATATTAGCCTTGGGGCTGGTGCGCAAGATGTAATCCAGCCGTTCAGTCAGTGAGGCAGAATCCACCTTTAATATTTCAAGGATTTGAGGGATAACTCCCTGGGGTTGCTCGATTAGCGCCAATAAGATATGCTCGGTATCGATCTGGTTATGGCCATAGCGCTGGATGATCTCGGCAGCCCTTTGAGCGGCCTCTTGGGCACGCTCGGTAAAACGATCAAATCGCATCATACTGGTAACCTTCCTTTATTTAAATAGGGAAACCCTATATTGAGATTATAACATTTCATTAATGAGGAGAGCAAAAGAAGGGTATAAGAAATGTATATGAAATTGTTAGTGGAGCAGATCTCAGTAGGGAAAAACCATGATAAAATCTCAAAAAGGGGAACTTTGTTGAGGGGTAAACCGTCTACTCGTCAATTAGAACCAATATCAAAATGGAGGAGTATATGAAAAACAAGATTATCATCACTGTCAGTCTGATCCTTATGGTAGCCGTGCTGAGCGCTTGTGCAGGCGTGGCCTCTGCCCAAAGCCTGGCGCCGGTCGCTCAGCAAACTCAAGCCACAACCACCCCGCGCACCATCAACGTCGGTGGCACTGGCAAAGTGTATCTGACCCCTGATATCGCCTATGTGACTATCGGGGTACATACTGAGGGGAAGGATGCCGGGCAGGCCGTCACGAGCAATAATACTAAGTCAAAGAGCGTGTCGGATGCCCTGAAAGCGCTGGGTGTGGATGCAAAAGACATCCAGACCACCAATTTCAGCATCTATCCGCAGCAACAATATGACCCTCAGGGTAAAACCACCGGTGAGATTACCTATATGGTGGATAACTCAGTCATGGTGACCGTGCGTGACCTGAGTAAAATCGGGACGGTGCTGGACGCCGTAGTGAAAGCAGGCGCTAACTCGATCTCCGGGATCCAATACGACGTGGCTGACCGGCAAAAGGCCCTCTCAGATGCCCGCAAGCTGGCTGTTGCAGATGCGCAAAACCAGGCTAATGAGCTGGCTACTGCAGCCGGTGTGACACTTGGCCCCGTGCAGAATATCAGCTCTAACACCACCAACTCTCCGATACCGATGTATGACGTCAAGGGTGTCGGTGGCGGTGGGGCCATGGCAGTGGCTGCCCCAAATGTGCCAATCTCGGCCGGGCAGCTGGTCGTAATCGTGGATGTCGGGATGGTCTTCGCAATCCAATAGAGTCAAGGATAGAAAAACCAGCCGGGTAGCGAAGCAGTCAGGCCTCGCTGCCCGGTTTATTTATGGTATAAATATCTTACGTGAACGAGCCGCAGAACTTCCCGCCTGAGCGTAACCTGGGACTGATTTTCCTGGCTGCTGCCACCGTGTTGTTGGTCATCATGGGTGGGTGGGGCATATGGCAAGCTTCCAATGCGGTGATTGGGCCGGTTTTTTTGTTCTCTCTGGTGCCGGTAGTCCTGGCTCTGGCTCTGGGCCCATTGGTGGGATATCGCTTTTATGCTCTTCTCATGGCGAATTACGTGATTGAGCGAGACGGCTTGCGCCTGCATTGGGGGTTGCGTGCCGAAGTGATCCCAATGGATGTCGTGAAATGGATACGCCCAGCCAAAGACATGGATATCGCTATCCCTTTACCCAGGCTATATTTGCCTGGCTCGGTACTGGGCAGGCGGCGCATACCCGACTATGGCGAGGTTGAATTTCTGGCCTCCACTGCAGACAACTTGATATTGATCGCTACGACTGAGCGGATCTTTGCCGTTTCCCCAGATGACCCGCAGGGCTTCTTGCAGGCTTACCGCCGATTCACTGAGCTTGGCTCTCTGACACCCCTTGAAGCGCAGTCTGTTTATTTGACTTTCCTTTTGGCGCGGGTCTGGGACGATCACATTGCTCGCTACTTGCTGCTGGTGGATATCGTTTTGAGCCTGGCCTTGCTGGTTAGTGTTAGCCTGGCGATTCCCTCCCGACAACAGGTGACCTTGGGTTTCAACCCGAGCGGAGCGCTGCGCGACCTGGTTCCATCTATCCAGCTGTTTTTATTGCCGGTATTGAACGCGTTTTTCTTAATTGCCAACCTGGTGGCGGGATTGTATTTTTATCGCCGCGACGAAAGCCGCACCCTGGCCTACCTGATATGGGGTTGCGGGGTCGCGACACCCGCGCTTTTTATGGCAGGGGTGTTGTTTATCTTGCAAGCCAGCTAAACCTCCACCGTCTTTGCAGGCTTTAGCCCGGTTTTCCACCGGTTTTCGACGCTTATCCACAAAGTTATCCACATGATCCCTCAATTTCTGATCGGCTTTGTCTTCGGCGCATTGATCGCCATCCTGGCCTGGCGGGTGGGCGCATTAAGTCGCAGCGGCGGATGGGCGGCGGCCCTCACCGGCGGCTTGATTTTCGGATCAGGCGGCCTTACATGGGCGGCGCTCTTGCTAACCTTCTTTATCTCCTCCAGCGTGCTCTCCCGCCTTTTTACGGCGCGCAAAGCGGAAGTCAACGAAAAATTTTCAAAGGGCAGCCGGCGAGATTGGGGTCAGGTCTTTGCCAACGGCGGGCTAGGGGCTTTGCTGGCAGTCGCTTATCTATTCGCCGTGCATCAAAATTGGGTTTGGATTGCTTTCGTAGGGGCTATGGCAGCCGTGAACGCCGATACCTGGGCCACAGAGCTGGGCATTTTAAATCCTACCTTGCCGCGCTTGATCATCAATGGCAAAACCGTCGAAAAGGGCACTTCGGGGGGAATCAGCCGGCTGGGGACTCTTTCGGCCCTGGCAGGGGCAGCGTTGATTGGGGTCGTGGCGGCGCTCTTCTCCCTGCCTATGGGGGCGCTCGGGATCATCCTCATTGCCAGCCTGAGTGGGCTGATAGGTTCGCTGTTTGACTCGCTGTTAGGGGCCACCGTACAGGCAATTTACTACTGTGCGGTCTGCCAGAAAGAGACCGAGCGCCACCCACTGCATACCTGTGGCACACAAACTGTCCGGGTGAGGGGCTGGCTTTGGCTGAACAATGACCTGGTGAATTTCGCCTGCTCGTTGGCCGGCGCATTGTCAGCAGCGGGGCTGTGGCTGCTGCTGGCGGGAGCGCATTAACCCCCGATTTCACTCATCACCCGGTTCAGGGGGATTAGCCCTTCGGCCAGTCCGTGTCCCCAGGGTTTGAACCAGATCCCATCTAAAATCAACTGCCGTAACTCTTCCAGGGTTGCTCCCGAGCGTAGTGGAGTGAGCAGGTCCACTTCGCCCTCCCGTAGCAAGCACAGGCGCAGGCGACCATCGGCGGTCAGGCGGGCGCGTGTGCAGGTAGCGCAAAACGGCTCGGTGACCGATGAGATAAAGCCCAGGTCGCCATGCGAACCAGCCAGGCGGAGCAGGCGCGCCTCGCCGTCCAGATTGCCCCCATTGGCAATCTCCAACGGCCCCAGGGCTTCGACGATGCGCGACTGGATTTGTGCGGCGGTGATCACCTGGTTGAGCTGTAGATCGGTGGCGCCAGCAAAAGGCATCATTTCGATAAAGCGTACCTGCCAGGAGTGTTCGAGCGTCAGGCGGGCCAGATCCACCACGTCGCTTTCGTTGTAGCCTCGCACCACCACGGCGTTGATCTTGACTGGGGTCAATCCAGCCTCTTCGGCGGCTTGAATGCCTTCCCACACGTCTCCCAGTTTTCCCCAGCGGGTTATGCGGTGGAATTTAGCCGGGTCCAGGGTGTCCAGGCTGACGTTGACGCGCTGCAAGCCGGCTTCGGCCAGCGAGGACGCCAGGCGAGCGAGTAGGAGGCCGTTGGTGGTCATTGAAATGTAACGCACTCCGGGGGTATGGGCGATTTCCCGCACCAGGTCGACAATATGGGCGCGCACGGTGGGCTCGCCGCCGGTCAGACGGTATTTGTCGAAACCCAGGCTGGCAAACATGCGAACCAAAGCCAGCAGCTCGTCATCCTGCATCAATTCGGCGTTGGGCCGGAAAGTCATATCTTCCGGCATGCAGTAGACGCAGCGCAGGTTGCAGTGGTCGGTCAGACTGATACGTAAATAGTGAATTTGGCGTCCAAAACGGTCTATAGCCATAAGCTACCTGTAAAACAATATTTAATAGGAAATTCTATAATATTATACCTTATTTCTCCAGTTTATAGAGGTGATGGATCGTGGAAAAATCAGGTCATTGGCGCAAGAATCAGGTGAGCTTATTTGGCGGCAACAACTTGCCCACCGGTTATTCTCACCAGATCGGCTGGGGTGAGGCGGAAGACGGCGTGCGGAGTCCCCGCGGCAGCCCAGATTTCGTCGTATTGCAAGAGATCCTGGTCGATAAAAGTTTCCAATTGCTCGCTATGCCCTACCGGCGGCACACCGCCGATCACAAACCCGGTGCGCTGGCGCACGAATTCGGCGTCGGCTTTGCCCAGCGGTTCGGAGATCAGGGCTTCGATCTTCCGCTCATCCACCCGGTTAGGGCCGCTGGTTGCCACCAGCACCGGGCGCCCGCTGCGTTTGCCTTTAAACACTACTGACTTGACGATTTGCCCAACCTGGCAGCCGATGGCCTGGGCGGCTTCGACCGCCGTGCGCGTGGAATCGGGCAGCTCGACCACCTGCAGGGTCAGACCAAGGCTGGAGAGGGCATCCTGCACTTTCTGTGCGCTAGAGCTCAACGGTTCAGACATTTTTAAGCATCCTTCTTAATTCAAGGTTGGCCGGGATAGCCTTCTACATCCAGCGCTTACTGCGCATCCACAGGTACATACTAAAAGGCGTGATGAAAACCAGCGCCAGGGTTATGAAGAACGCCGGCAGGCTGGTCCATTTTGGTAAGGCTACGACCGGTCCAAAGAAATTCATCCCGAAGAAGGTGCCAATGAATGAAATCGGCATGAACAGGGTGGTGATCAAGGTGAGGGTTTTCATAATATCATTCATGCGGTTGTTGATGACAGAAAGATACGTATCCAGCGTGCCGCTCACCAGGTCGCGAATGCTCTCGGTGATGTCCTGCATGCGGACGAGGTGGTCGTACACGTCCCGGAAGTAGACGCGTGCCCGGACGTCGATCACGGCGATATCGTCGCGCGCCAGCTTATTGAGCACCTCTCGTTGTGGGCCGATAACACGCCTCAGGTACAATGTGGCGCGTTTGAGCTTGAAGATTTGTTCCAGGACGTGTGGATCAGGGTTTGAGAAAACCAGGTCTTCGACCCGGTCTACTGCCTCGTCGATTTCCTCAACGACGGGCATATAGCTGGCGGCTACTTCGTCAACCAGTTTATACAAGAGGCGATCTACCCCGCTCTTCAAGGGGCGATCATCCCGCTGGATGGATGACCAGACTTTCTCGACAGCGCTGATCTGCTTGTCGTGATGGGTTACCATATAGTTTTTACCAAGGAAAACGTCCAGCTCCAGCGTTTCGATATCTCCCCCGTTCTCCTGGTTGAATAATACGGAGTGCAGGACGATATAAAGGAATTCTCCCCAGTCGTCCAATTTAGGCACGTGCGATTCCTGGAGGGCGTCGTCGATGGCCAGCGGGTGGAAACCGAAGGTCTCGCGCAGGATCGGTTCGTCCTCTTCGGGCGGGGTGTTCTCAAAATCCACCCATAATACTCCTTTAGGGTCTTGCATCGCAGCATGAAATTCCGAGATGGTGAGGCCAGTGCGCAAGCCTGAATCAGGCGTAAAAAAAGCTGTGCGGATCATGACGTCTCCTCTGCAAGGAAGGGGTGCCCCTCAGGTTCTGTAAGGGTTTTTAGATTGTATCCGATGTTTTCGGTTTCGTCATCGTATTTTGATTCAAAACTTCTAAAGTTATGGAAACTGCGAGAGTTTGGCAAGGTTTTTATCCCTTCCCTGATCCCCTATCCTATCTTCCCTGCCTTATGGTACACTCGCATGGCGAACGCGCCAAAGATTTACTCGCTTTACATAGAATGGACGAAAAAACCCTTCACACGCTAGAATACATCAAAATCCTGGAGCGCCTGGCGGCTTATACTGCCTTTGCCGCCTCGGCGGAAAAAGCGCGCTCCCTGCGGCCGACCCGTGATATCGAAGAAGCCCGCCGCCGCCTGGCAGAGACCCGCGAAGCGGTACAGTTGATGGTCACCCACGCCGACCTGACCATTGGCGGAGCGCGTGACGTGCGCGCTCCGGTAGACCTGGCCCTGCATGGCGGCGTCCTGGTGCCAAATGAGCTGCTGGATGTTAAATCTACCCTGGTCGCGGCTCGCAACCTGGCACGCACATTCGAGCGCCTGGGCGGGTCCTATCCCAACCTTTATCAGATCGCTTCCCGCCTGCCGGCCCCGCTGGGACTGATCGATGCGATCACGCGCGCGATCTCGGAGCGGGGTGATATCCTGGATTCGGCCTCGGATAAACTTTCCAACATTCGCCGCGATCTGCGCATTGCTCACGAGCGGCTGCTCAGCAAGCTGCAGCGCATGGTAGCCGATCCAAAGAACGGCCCATTTTTACAAGAGGCGCTGTTTACCCAACGGGATGGGCGCTACGTGCTACCGCTGCGGGCTGAGTTCAAGGGCCGCATCAAGGCCATCGTTCACGACCAGTCTGCTTCGGGAGCCACCCTGTTCGTCGAGCCGCTGGCGGTGGTTGAGCTGAACAACCAATATCGCGAGCTGGAGCTGGCCGAGCGCGACGAGGAACGGCGCATCCTGACCGAGCTTTCCCACCAAGTGGGCCTGCACGCCGCCGTGATCCTGTTAACGGTTGAAACAATTGCTGAGCTGGACCTGGCTCTGGCGCGCGGTAAATATGCTGAAGATCTGCGGGCCACCGAGCCGGCCCTGCACGCCTTTCCCCGCCGCAAGGGAGTGCTGGAGGGTTCCCCGAATCCAGGCAGCGTGATCCGTCTTTACCAGGCGCGCCATCCATTGCTCGACCCGCAGACGGTCGTGCCGATCGATGTGGAGCTCGACCCCCAGACGTATGCCCTGGTGGTCACCGGCCCTAACACCGGCGGCAAGACAGTGACGCTTAAGACGGTCGGCTTACTGGCTCTGATGGCCCAAACCGGGCTGCACATCCCGGCCCAGTCGGGTTCGGAGATCAGCATTTTCGATGCTATTTATGCCGACATCGGCGACGAACAATCCATCGAGCAGTCGCTTTCGACATTTTCGGGACACATCACCAACATCATCCATATCCTGAAGAAAGCAGACAGCCAATCGCTGGTGGTCCTCGACGAGCTGGGAGCCGGAACCGATCCGCAAGAAGGAGCCGCCCTGGCGCGTGCTCTGCTCACACATCTACTGGGGCGTGGCATCACTACCCTTGTCACCACTCACCATCCCGAGCTAAAGGCATTTGCACACTCCACTCCGGGTGTGGTCAATGCCAGCGTGGAGTTTGACCTGGACACCCTGCGGCCTACCTTCCATCTGACGGTCGGCCTGCCGGGTCGCTCGAATGCTCTTGCAATTGCCCAGCGCCTGGGCTTACCCGAACCAATCATCGCCGACGCTCGCTCGGACCTCAACCCGGAGGATCTGCGTGCGGAAGACCTGCTGGATGAAATCCACCACCAGCGTGATCTCTCCCGCCAGGGGCGCCTGGCGGCTGAAAAAGCCTATCAGGAGGCTGAAAATCTGCGCGCTGAGCTTTCTGCGCGCCTGGAGCGCATTGAGGATGAGCGCCGGGAGGTGCTGGAGCAGGCTCGCCTGGAAGCCGAGGCCCAGGTGCGGGAGTTGCAGGACGAAATCCGCGAGGCGCGGCGTGCCCTGGCGCGCGCCCGCCAGCCCTTAGATGTGCTGCAAACGGTCGAGGAACAGGCAGAGGTCCTGGGGGAAGCGGTCGACAAGCCAGTTGAGCGCGTATTGCCGGATGTGGCTGGCCCAAAGCGTCGCTCGATCCGCCTGGGGGATAAAGTGCGGCTCCGCACGATCAACATGCAGGGAGTGGTCACTGCCCTGGCAGAGGAAGAAGCTGAAGTGCAGGTGGGTATATTGCGGGTGCGTACCCGCCTGGCCGATCTGGAGCTGGCCAGCGGACAATCCCCTACCACCGCCATACCGTCAGGTACGGTTCACGGGTCACGCCCAGCCGCTGGTGCAGTCAAAGCCAACGTGCTGCCGGCCTCACCTGGCATAGAGCTGGATTTGCGCGGCCAGCGCGCCGAGGATGCCCTGGATGTATTAGATCGCTACCTGGATGCCGCTTACCTGGCTGGGCTGCTCTTTGTACGTATCATCCACGGCAAAGGCACCGGACGGTTGCGCGAAGTCGTGCGCCAGGCTTTGCACCAACACCCGCACGTACGCTCCTTCGAACCCGGGGGTGAAAAAGAGGGCGGGGAGGGTGTGACGGTGGCGATCCTGGCAACCGATTAAATAGAGTGGGCCAGCAGCAACCCTGCTGGCCCAAAAAGCTATCTTTCTAAACCTGAAATTCCCCATTCTTGTAGAACAGCTCACCATCCACGAGGATTTCGCTATTATCGCGCATATCACAGATGAAATCCCAATGGATGCTGGACTCGTTCAGACTGCCGGTCTCTGGGAAACCTGAACCGACCGCCATGTGAATGCTGCCGCCGATTTTTTCGTCATACAGGATACTTTTGGTGAAGCGCTTGATACTATAATTGGTGCCGATGGCAAACTCACCCAGGTAGCGCGAGCCCGCGTCGCTGTCCAATTGGCTGATCAAATATTCTTCGTTTTTATTCGCCCGGGCTGCGATAACTTTCCCGTCCTTGAATTCAAACTGAACCCCCTCTACCTCTCGGCCTCCGCGGATAGCAGGGTAAGTGAACCGCACCCAGCCGTTAGCGGAATTCTCCACCGGGCCGGAAAAGATCTCACCATCCGGCATATTCTCCTTCCCATCACAGTTGATAAAAGTCCGACCAGCGAAAGATAAAGTCAGGTCACTATTCGGGCCGCGCACCACCACCTGCCGTTTGCCGTTAAGCCACTCCACCAGGCGTTGTTGCCGATCGTGAACCTCCTGCCAGCATTTAATCGGGTCAGGCTGGTCTGCGAAAGTGGCGGCATACACAAAGTCCTCATAGTCCCGCAGGCTCATGTCGGCTTCCTGGGCGTAAGCGTGGCAAGGATAGTTGGTGAGTGTC
>Ga0315273_10008012_pt1 | contig 13308 bp, 9 predicted proteins | sample YL17G02_0_MG_FD_205753 | JGI IMG/M metagenome (GOLD analysis project Ga0315273, IMG submission 205753) | Sediment microbial communities from Yellowstone Lake, YNP, Wyoming, USA - YL17G02_0 | ecosystem: Environmental > Aquatic > Freshwater > Lake > Sediment | place: USA: Wyoming | collected...
TTTTGCCGGTTGCGCCATCGGCGAATATTTTATGGACAAAGGCAAAGACGCCCTCATTATTTATGATGATTTATCCAAACATGCCTGGGCTTACCGGCAGATTTCCCTTCTTCTGCGCCGGCCGCCCGGCCGGGAGGCCTATCCGGGAGACGTTTTTTATCTGCATTCCCGTTTGCTGGAAAGGGCGGCGAAGTTAAGCGAGGAGCGTGGCGGCGGATCGCTTACCGCTTTACCCATTATCGAAACCCAGCTCGGCGACATTTCCGCGTATATTCCCACCAATGTCATTTCCATCACCGACGGCCAGATTTATTTGGAGAGCGATTTATTTTATCAGGGTGTCAGGCCGGCGGTGAACGTGGGACTCTCCGTATCCCGTGTCGGCTCTTCTGCCCAGACCAAGGCGATGAAAAAACTGGCTGGTAAGCTTCGCCTGGAACTCGCTCAATTCCGGGAATTGCGGGCTTTTGTCCAGTTCGCTTCGGATATCGACGAGGCGACCCGGGCGAGAATAAAGAGAGGGGAGATGCTTACCGAAATATTGAAACAGGAAGATTTGGCTCCGGCTTCCATTGAGCATCAGGTCGTCGTACTTTACGCGGCCGGCAACGGTTATTTGGATGACGTGCCGAAAGAAAAACTTGTCGCCAAGGAAAAAGAATTGCGTGAATATTTCGAATCGTTCCATCGGCGCGACATTCTCGATTCGATTAAGAACGAGAAAGAGATAAGCGAAGCGACGGAGAAAAAAATGAAAGAGGCGCTGATAATCTTTTCCGCGAAATCAGAACAATAATATGCAATCGCTTCAGGGCATAAAAAAAAGATTGGAGGGTATCGGGAGCATCAAGCAGATTACTTCGGCGATGGAGCTCGTCGCCGCCACCAAAATGAGAAAGGCGCAGGAAGCGGCGCTTTCTTCGCGGCCTTATTCTTTCGAGGCCTTGGAAATTCTTGCCAATCTCGTAAATTTTATCGAGTCCCAAAAAAAGAAAATCGATGAGCCCCTCCTTGTGAAGAGGCCGGTTGTCCGGACCGCCTTTCTGGTGGTCACTTCGGATAAGGGCTTGGCCGGTTCGTTCAACGGCGCCTTGCTGAAAACTTTCGACGATTATCTTTCAAGCCGCGGCTTTCGCGACCTTTCCGAGGCGAAAGAGGCGAAATTCATCGTTGTTGGAGAAAAAGGCGCGGATTATATCAAAAAAAGAGGCGGAGATGTCGTCAAGCAGTTCACCAAATTTGGGGACGCTCTTTCATTCTCCGAAACCGAAGAGCTCGCCGAATTCATTATGGCCGGTTTTGTCCGCGGAGAGTGGGATGAGGTCGTTTCCATCTCCTCCAATTTTATCTCCGCCCTAAAGCAGACGCCGATATCCTTGTCTCTTCTCCCTCTTGATTTCAATAAAATTCGCAAGACCGTTCTGGACATCATTCCCGAAACCGGAAGATACTCGGGATTGCGGCAGGCGATTATTTCGCGGCGGACCAAAGAACCGGCCGAATACATTATCGAACCTTCCATTGAAGAAGCTTTTCGCAAGCTGATTCCTCTTCTTTTCAAAATGCAGGTTTTCCATTTGATTCTCGAGGCGAACGCCGCCGAACATTCGGCTCGGCGCTTCGCCATGAAGAGCGCGTCCGATAATGCCGCCGGATTGCTTGACGAACTGCGGTTGGTCTATAACCGTTCGCGTCAGGAAGCGATTACCCGGGAGTTGAACGAAATTACCTCTGCTATCGCCGCCATAAAATAAATAAAAAAATGAAAATGAACAAAGGGAAAATCATTCAGATAATCGGCCCGGTCGTCGACATCGAATTCTCCGCCGCGGAGACCCCGGCGATTTACAATGCCTTGAAAGTAGAGAAAGAAGGCAAAGCGATTATTTTCGAAACGATAAAACATTTGGAACCGGGCCGGGTAAGGGCGATTAGCTTGGGGTCCACCGATGGTCTTCGCCGCGGCGACGAAGTTTTGGATACCGGAGAACCGATTAAGGTGCCGGTTGGTTCCGAGGTGCTCGGCAACATCTTTAACGTCATCGGCGAATCGCTTACAGCGAAGACCAAAGAATTTAAAAAATACTGGCCGATTCACCGTTCCGCTCCCGACCTTGTTCATCAATCGGTCAAGACCGAAATTTTCGAAACAGGCATCAAAGTCATCGACCTTATCGCTCCTTTTATCAGGGGCGGGAAGATCGGGCTTTTCGGCGGCGCCGGCGTGGGTAAGACGGTTCTTTTAATGGAACTAATTCGTAATGTCGCCACCGAATCCGGCGGCGTGTCGGTGTTCGCCGGAGTGGGTGAGCGCACCCGCGAGGGTAACGACCTTTACCGGGAAATGAGCGAATCCGGCGTTCTCGACAAGACCGCCCTGGTTTTCGGCCAGATGAACGAAGTGCCCGGCAGCCGTTTAAGGGTGGCTTTAAGCGCGCTCACTATGGCCGAGTATTTCCGCGACGAAGAGAAGAAAGAAGTCCTGTTTTTCATCGATAATATTTTCCGTTTCTCCCAAGCCGGACTGGAGGTGTCCACTCTGCTCGGCCGTCTGCCTTCGGCCGTGGGTTATCAGCCCACTCTGGCCGAAGAAATGGGCAAACTGCAGGAGAGAATCGCTTCGACCGACAAGGGCTCGATTACTTCGGTGCAGGCGATTTACGTGCCGGCCGATGACATTACCGATCCGGCCCCGGCAACCACCTTTAGCCATCTTGATTCGACTATTGTTTTGTCGCGCGCCCTGACTGAAATCGGCATTTATCCGGCGGTTGACCCCTTGGCTTCCGGTTCGAGCGCTTTGAGCGCGAAAATCGTCGGCGAGAAGCACTATGAAACCGCCCGCGAAGTGCAGAGGATTTTGCAAAGATATAAAGAATTGCAGGATATCATCGCCATTTTGGGCATCGAAGAATTATCCGACGAGGATAAATTAATTGTCAGCCGGGCGAGGAAAATCCAGCGTTTTCTCTCCCAGCCGTTTTTCGTCGCCGATACTTTTACCGGCCTGGCCGGAAAATTCGTTTCCCGCGAAGAGACCATCCGCGGTTTTTCCGAGATTGTCGAAGGCAAGTATGACGATGTCTCCGAGGATAATTTCTATATGAAGGGCGGGATAGACGAAGTTGTTTCCGGTTAAATGAAACTCCGGGTGTATTCGCTAAAAGAGGTCTTGTTCGAGGGCGAGGCCAAGGCCTTGAATTTGAAAACCGAAATCGGCGAAATCACCATTCTCGACCATCACCGGCCGCTTATCACCGTCCTGAAAGAAGGAGCGGTAAAAATCACTTTGGTTGGAGGAGAGGAAAAATTTCTAAAATCTGCCGGCGGATTTCTCGAGGTCAAGCCGGGAAACGAGGTAAGCGTGCTTATTAATTGAGATGGAATTATTGATAACTATCATTGGCATTACCGGCGTTTTGATTATTCTTCTGGCGTTCGGATTGAACGAGCTTAACAAGCTTTCGATTGATTCTTTAACCTACGATATTCTCAATTTTGCCGGCAGCGGGCTGCTAATTATGAACGCCGCGTATTTCCATAGCTGGCCGTTTCTTATTCTGAATATCGTTTGGTTATTGGTTTCTTTGCGCGGTGTTTTAAAAAGATTTTGACGAGAGATAATTTTCAGAAATAAAAAATTCCCCGTAGGGGAATTGCTGGCGGGAGCGGGCCGTTACTTGCTGCTTGCGGCAGCCTGTAGCAGCCCGCCCCGCTGTTTTTCTTCGCTCCGTCCGCCCTCTCTTGCGCGGGTCAGATCAGAGCGAGTGGTTAAAGAGCGAGTTCGGAGGGGGGTGCGGTCGAGGGAGGAAGAACTTCTCGGGTGCCAAGGGAATCGTTATTCCTGGGACCGAGAAGTTTTGCTCCGGAAGCTTGAAGAACACTCAACCAGCTCCTTCCAAAGACTTGAATCTTAACTGTTTGGGTCTCTTGGGCGCCTATAGGGGTCCCAGTCTCAGGGGGCTACATGACCATGTACTGGGCGCCGCCGGCCGCGATGTTGTCGAGGGTCATCCTGCTATCAACCGAGGTGATCGTCATGTCGGAGCAGAGGGCGAAGTCGTCGCTACCTCCGGCATTCGGAGGGCGGGCTCGGGCTCTGCCTTGGTGCTTCCCCGGTGCTTGAGGAACGATCCTAGAAATTGCGGGGTGATCCCATTCTGGCAGTAGAGATATGGACACTTAAGTCGCCTCCTTTCTATATTGTCGCTATCACCTTTCTTCGTGGCGGGGCCCTCCTCGAGGACGAGCCACCTCCACTTGGAAAGGTCTCCTTAAGAGACACGAACACCTCACATCTGCCTCGGTCCCTCGGTTGAACCGACTTAGATTTGGGGTATTCGTGCGACTATCAATGAGAAGACCTGTAGCTAAAAAGCTTATCCATTTTATAGCAGAAAGAAATCATTTCGTCAATTCCTTCTTTAAAAAAACTCGCCTCCGGCTGGATTTTCTTCTATAATCATCCTATGAAAAAAATCGATAATCTTCCGAAATTCGTTCTGGGCTGGCTCGTTTGTTTCTTAATCCGGCTCATCCCTCCGCCTTTTCGGCCGGCCAATTTCGAGCCGGTGATGGCGACCAATATGCCCTTTGCCAAGAAATACGGCCCGTTCGGCGGTTTTGCTTTCGGGTTTTTGAGTATCGTTCTTTTCGACCTTGCTGTCGCTAAAACTGGCTGGTGGACGCTTTTCACCGCCGTGGCCTACGGCCTGGTCGGTTTGGGTGCTTCCTTTTATTTCAAAAATCGGCCGAGCAATTCCTTAAATTATCTTAAGTTCGGTGTCCTTGGAACCTTGGCTTATGACGCGGCGACCGGCTTGACTATTGGCCCGCTTTTTTGGAATCAGCCGTTTATGGCCGCTTTAATAGGACAAATTCCTTTCACCGCCATGCATCTTGCCGGAAATATTTTTCTCTCGTTTTTCTTGAGTCCGGTTATTTACCGCTTTATCGTTTCCAATCCGGCCTTGAACTGGGGAAGTTTATTTAGTCGTTTTGCCAAGAGCAGTTCTTAAAGCAAAACTTGATTATCCATATTTTTTATTCAGGCAGTTTAAACTGTGCTATAATTTATTCAAATTAAATAAGTGGCCAGCTCACTCGATTCGCTTCCTTCAAATAAGGGATTGAACAGGGCGAACTTCCAGAAAAGCTTTTTCCGTTTTATCTCCGGCTGCTCGAAAATCCTGATATCTGTTTGTTGTTTATTAATCCTCGCGTCCAAGGGTGTTGTTTTCGCGGCTGACGGTTCGGGCGCGAATACGGTTTCGCCGACTTCGGTTATCCGCAATTCCACCGGCAACACGCTTACTTTCACTTTCACTTCTGCCGAGACGATGGATTCCGGCGGCGCCAGCATCACCGCGCCGGCTGGCTGGAGCGCGCCGCAGGGGATAAATGGTCTGGCTGGCTATACAATCGCGAACTCGACCGGAACTATCGCCGATGTGAGGAATAATTTGGATTTGGCGACAAACTGGTTTTCGTCAAACCATATGGCGCTTTCAATCGATGCTTCCGACAAGCAACAAGGGACAGGTTCTTTGGTTAACGCAATCAGCAGTACAGCGGTTATTAACGAACAATGGTATTTCAATTATGGGGCAAACACCAACTGGGGCGGAGTAAACAGCGGCAATTTGAGAGTTGGAATGTGGCTTAAATCCAGTGTCGCGACTTCGTCCGGAGATTTAAGTTGGCAAGACGGGAGTTCAACTAATCTAACAGCTCCCTTGGATACGGTGGCGATTCCTGGAGTTCTTGCCAATATTTGGACATATGAGTCGGTAAATTTGGGGTCGGCGACAAGAACGGCTATCCGTTCCTATGGCGTTCGTCATACAACTCAAATCGGAGCCGATACCGTTAAACTGGATTCAATTTCCGCTATTTTTGATTCCGCCGACGTTATTACCAATTGGTCGGGAGACAGCAATATTGCCGTTTCTTTTTTGAATACAGCGGGCAATTTCAAAGAAGGCGCTGGCGCCATCCGTTGCGTTTACGCGGCGGCGGCCGGGACAGGGACGAATGGAGATTGTTTTCGGTCGGCCGGCGGTGGGAGCAACTTTACAATGGGACCCGGGACAATAGTCAGTTTTTGGGTGAGATCGAGCGTAGCTTTAAACGCGGGAGATTTTGCCTGGACCGATGATGGAAGCGCGAGCGTGGGGTCGCCGGAAGACGTGGTTAATTTGTCCGCGCTTCCCGCCAATACTTGGACGTATATTACTTTGACTGCCGCGAATTCGAATAATAAAATCCTAAGATCTTATGGTCTGCGTCAATTGATTGATAAGGGCGCGATGACAATCGACATCGACGCAATGGGAAAAGAAATTGATGCGTGCGATGCTATTTCCAACTGGACCGCTCCAAGCGCCAATACTTTGGTTCTTTCTGTAAACGTTGCGACCAAGCATGAGGGCGCCGGTTCTCTTCAGAATATTATTTCCTCCTACGCGGTAAACGGGGATTACTGGTACGAAAATTTGGGGTCGTCCGCGAACTGGTCCGGGTATGCCACGGTTGGCTTCTGGGTTAACTCCACTGTTGCCACATCAACCGGCGACATCCAATTCCAGTATTCCGGCTCCTCTGATTTGGCGAGTCCTATCGCGAGCATCAATTTGGGCGCGCTTTCAGCCAACATCTGGACTTATCAAAAATTAACTCTGACCGGGACAAGGGCGAGTATTTCAAGCTATGGTTTTAAATATAATGCGAACACGAGCGCGAGAACCGTTTTTGTCGATGATGTTTTACTCGGACCGGGCAGGCCGACTTTTTCGGGCCAGACGATTGATGTTCGAACATTGGCTTTAACCAGCCCCCAAACCATAACCGTTATTTATGGAAATGGCGGAGGAACAAGCGGAGCTACGGCCACAAACGCCGTCGGCAATTCTGTTTTTACCACCCAATCGAGAATTTCCGATTCCGGAACACTAATCAATGTCGCGGTTTCTCCGGTTGTCTTAGTGACTGACTCTGCTTCGGTTTTTGTCTTAAATAATCCGGGCGCGATTACTGCCGGCGCCCGAGCCGCGTATACCGTCACGAGAAAAGACGCTTTTGGCAACCCGGTTACTATCGGAACAACGATTGTTAATCTTTCGAGCAGTTCAACAGGCGTAAATAAAAAGTTTTATGACGCCGCCTCGGGCGGAAACATTATTACATCCGTTACCGTTCCCAATGGTTCATCGACCGCCAATTTCTGGTATTACGACGAATTAGCCGGAACTTGGACGATTACCGCTTTTCAAACTGGATTTACTTCTGGCGTTAATACCCAGATAGTTAATCTGGCGGCAGAGGCGGTATTATTTCTCAATCATCCGGGAACTGTTCCGGCGAATACTCGCGCCGCCTATGTCGTAACGAGGAAGGACGCGTTCGGAAATTTAACCACGTCCGGGTCACTGGTTATTTCTTTAATCAGCGATTCTACGGGAGTCAATCATTTTTACGACGCGGCGAGCGGAGGGAATATTATTACTTCTGTCACGATTGCGAATACCAACTCATCCGCCAATTTCTGGTATCTTGACGATAAACCGGGTGTCTGGACGATTACTGTTTCATCGGGGACATTAACTTCGGCGATGGATTCTTTAACCGTCACGGTTTCTGCCGCAAAATTTGTGATTGTAAATCCGGGGCCGGGGACCGTCGGGATTCCTCTGGTCGTTACGGTGCGGGCGGAAGATAACTACGGCAATGTTGATGTTGGTTACGGCGTCGGCGTTACTTTAGCGACCACTGGCTCGGCTACCGGCGGAGGATTGGTAAATATCACTAACGGCGTTGGCGCCAAAACTATTACTGATAATGTCGCCGAGACAACCGCTCTTTCCTTGACGGATTCGCAGTCAACCGGACTGAATGTTTCATCCACTCAAAATGTCGCTTTTTCACCGGCGGCGGCCGCTCAATTTTTCTTAAATCATCCGGACTCTATTTCCGCCGGCGCGAGAGCGGCATATACAGTCACTCGCAAAGACCTGTTCGGCAATTTGGCAACAAGCGGCAGCCAGACAGTTTATTTATATTCATCTTCCACTATCCTTAATAAAAAATTCTACGACGCTTCAACCGGAGGCAATATCATTACTTCAATTTCGATCACCAATGGAAACTCTTCCGCAAACTTCTGGTATTACGACGAATTAGCCGGGACTTGGACGATTACCGCTTCGGATAATTCTTCGGCTCCGGATGGCGCGACCGGAATTATTGATGCCACGGATTCGCTTACAGTGAGCGCGGTTCCGACTTCTGCCGCCAAATTCGTGATTTTGCCTCCCGGCAACGACACGGTCGGCAATCCGGTCACAATCACCATTCAGGCCGAGAAAGCCGATAATTCGATTGACTCCAATTACACTAACAACGTTACTTTAGTTGTTTCCGGATCCGCCACCGGCGCCGGAGTGGTTAATGTGGTAAACGGCATAGGAACAAAGAATATTTCTGACACGGTGGCGGAAAGCGTTAATCTTTCTCTAACTGATTCGGCTTCAACCGGGTTGGACATTTCTTCGACCGGCGTGGCTGTTTTTAATGCCGGGCCGGCAACGCAATTTGCCTTAAGCAATCCGGGCAATATGGCCGCGGGGACAAGGTTGGGTTACGTCGTTTTTCGAAAGGACCAATTTAGCAATCCAGTCGCTTCCGGCTCGATTGTGGTTTACTTGTATTCCTCCTCGGCCTCGGTCAATAAGAATTTTTATGACGTCGCTTCCGGAGGAAGCGCGATTGGCTCGGTTGCGATAAGCGACGGCTCTTCCTCGGCCAACCTCTGGTATTACGACGATACAGCCGGAACTTACGCTGTTACCGCTTCGGACAGCGCCATTTCGCCGGATGGAGCGACGGGGATAATCGACGCGGTTCAGTTAGTCGCGGTTAGCGCTACTGTGATTGTTCCCGCGAAATTTATTATTGCGACTTCGTCCAATTCGGCGCAAACAGGAGGTTCGATAACCGTAACGGTTATGGCCGTCGATAACGACAGTAATTTGGCCGTCACTTATAACAATTCCGTCACCCTTGTCGCTTCCGGTTCGGCTACCGGCGGAGGAGAAGTGAATATCACGGATGGAACCGGCGCCAAAATTATTTCCGATGCGGTTGCGGAAACGGTTAACCTTTCTTTGCAAGATTCGGCTTTAACCGGATTGAACGTTTCCGCGACAGTTTCGATTTCTTTTACCGCCGTCCCGCCCCCGCCCCCGCCGGCAGTAGTCCAGTCATTGGCGGCCGCGCCATTCCGAGCAGACATAGTTTTTAATGGCCGGGCCTTTCCCGGAGCCAAAGCGAACATTATTGTTTTGGACGACAATAATGTAGCAAGCGTTCTCGCGCAGACCACCGTTACCGGCGCCTCTGGCGATTTCGAAATCCGTTTTAATGACGTGACCAAAACCGGATTTTACGCTTTCGCTCTGCTCGTCACCGATAAAAACGGCGATTCGGTTCAAACCCAATCTTACCGATTTGAAGTCGCGGGGCCGCTTTTCAAGAAGAGCATCCTTGTCTCGCCGACTACCGGTCTTCTTCGGGAAACAGTCACCAAGGGCGATTTTCTGACCGTCCAAGGTTATGCTTCGCCGGACAGTCGGGTTGAGTTTCAGATCGATGGGGGACAATCGTTAAGTCCGGACATTACTGCGGACAAAACCGGGTTTTACAAAATTCTGTTTGGCACTGCCGATCTTGATTTTGGTTCCCATTTTGTCCGCGTCAGACAAATTTCGAGCGACAGCAGGAAAAGCGAATATTCTCCGCAAAAAATCTTTAATGTTTCCCGTTTGTTCGCCCCCCGGACCGACTTAAACAACGACGGAAAAGTTGGAGTAAGTGATTTGAGCATATTTCTTTCACTCTGGAATTTAAGCGACCAGACAGCCAAAAAACAGATCGATTTTAACAATGATGGAACGGTCGATCTAAAAGATTTCAGCATTTTCGTAAGGACGGTTTCCAGATAAAAAATAATGAAAAAATGAAAAAAACTTTTTCTTGCATCTTCGTCTTGGTTTGTCTCGGATTGAGTATTTTCTCGCCGGTCAGGGCTTGGGCGGCATCTTTCAATTTGAATGCGGACAAAACCGCTCTGGTTATCGGCGACACTTTAAATGTTGATATCCATACGGATAGCGAAGGAAGCGGCGTCAACGCTTTTCAGGTGACTCTTTCTTTCCCCGCCGATATTCTCGAAGTTCAAAAATTGGACAAAACCGATTCGGTGGTTAATTTTTGGCTTCAAGAACCGGCTTTTTCCAACGCGAGTGGCCAGGTGACTTTCATCGGCGGCTCGACCAACGGATTTTCCGGCCAATCGTTGCAGATTTTGCGGATAAATTTCAAAGTTAAAGGTTCGGGCCAAGCTAATCTGTCCTTTACTGATGGAGCGATAACCGCGAGTGACGGTAGCGGGACCAATGTTTTGTCGAAAATGAATGGGCTTCAACTGAATGTTGTTCCCGAAAAAACGATCGTCTTGATTCCCCCCCAAATTGTTCGGGAGGCCGCGCCAGCAAAGGGCCTGCCGATCAAGCCGGTTCCGGAAATATCTTTATATCCGGATCCATCCAGGTGGAATAACGTTCACACCAATTTTCTAGTCAAATGGACGCTTCCGCCTGATGTTACCGACGTGGCTGCTTTTATCGACAAAAACCCGCAAAGCCAATCAACGAGAAGCCGGGGGCTTTTTGACAACGAGGTGTTTCCATCCTTAGACGAAGGCATCTCTTATTTTCATCTCCGATTCAAAAACAATGTCGGCTGGGGGCCGACGGCGCATTATCGTCTGGCGATTGATACCGGCCCACCCCTTTCTTTTGAAATTAAAGTCGAACCGGGAACGGAGACATCCGATCCAAGTCCGAAGATTTCTTATAAAAGCGCCGACCAACTTTCCGGCCTCGCGGATTATCAGATCCGGCTCGACAGCGGTCAGCCGGCTTATACCGACGAGAACACCTTTGCTTTTTTGAAGTTGTCCCCGGGAAATCATGTCGTCAAAGTAAACGCCGCGGATAAAGCGGGTAATGAAACGAGTTCCATTATCGAGTTAAATATTTTGCCCTTGCCGTTTCCGGTAATCGCTTCGGTGAGTGGCAATCTTTTTATCGGTGAGGGAGGGCTGGAAATTTCCGGAACAGCCCTGCCTAATGCCGATGTCGACGTAAAGATGGAGAACAAATCAGGCGAGGCGGTTTTCGCCGAGACAACAAAGGTCGAATCCAACGGCAATTGGATTTTACGTTCGGACTTTCCGCTTAAAAAAGGGAAATATTATCTTGAAGCGGTCGCGAGGGATGAGAGAGGCGCTTTGAGCTATCCGGCAAAATCGTCGGCCATAATCGTGCGGGAAAGGCCATTGCTTGTTTTGGCGGGGATTGAAATTACCTCTGCCTGGTTTTTCTTCGGTCTTGCCGTAATCCTCCTTCTCGGATTTGGAGCAGGCGTTTTTTTGGCAAGGTTGGCCAGAGAACAGCGGGGAAGAAAGATTCTTATTTCCCAACGCGATGTTGCTTTCTCTTTTCAGGCGGTCACCAAAGACATCGATAAAATTCTTGAACATTATTCGGATAACGAGATAACATCAAAGGAGGCGGAAGAAATCAAATTTCTTCTTCAGAGGATAAAGGTCACTTTGGCTAAACAGAAGTACATTGTCGAAGGGATTAAAGAAATTGGCGTTTAAACAAGAATTAATCAAAAAAATAAATGGAGAAAATATTGATAATTGAAGATGAGGACGCGCTGGCTAAAGTTCTGGGAGAAAAATTCCGCCAGGAAAAATTCGAGGTTAGAATCGTCGATGACGGAGAGAAGGCCTTGCCTGCGGTCAGGCAGTTTATGCCGAACATGGTTTTACTTGATTTGATTCTGCCCGGGAAGAGCGGTTTTGAAGTATTGAAAGAGATGAAAGGTGATCCGGAGCTTGAGCGGATTCCGGTAATCGTTTTGTCCAATCTGGGAGAAGATGAGTCCATCAAAGAAGCTCTGTCGCTCGGCGCGAAAGATTATTTCGTCAAAACCCAGCATCCGATTAACGAGGTCGTCGACAAAGTGAAGGAAAAGCTGTTGTCGTCCGGCGCCTAAGACGACTTAAAAATCGAAAGAAGATCATGGATTTCGCTAAAGCGAAGTTTTCTTTCCGGTCAAAAATTGGATGTCGGTCGGTCATCGTTCTGATTATCGTTCTATCGGTTCTTCTGGGTTTTTCTGTTTCCTGGTATTTCTTCTCCGGAGATTTTTTCGTGGGATCGGTTATTTTCCTGATTTTGTCGGCGGCTATTTACTTCATTTTTGATCAAACAGTCAAAAAATTGGAGGGAGCAGAGGACAAAGTCAGAGAGAAAACCGTCGAACTAGATATTAAGATTGTCGAGGCGGAGGGAAAGAATAAAATACTCGAGGACACCAAGGGAGCTCTTTTAAACGTCCTCGAGGATGTCGAGAAAGAGAAGGAAAAATCCGAGGCCTTAGCTGCCGACTTGCGGAAATTCCGTTTGGCGGTGGATAACGCTTCTGACCACATTATAATTACTGACGCAAACGCCAGAATACTTTATGCCAATAATGCCGCCGAAATTACTACCGGTTATCCGGTAGGTGAAATGCTCGGCAATACACCGTCTCTTTGGGGCAGTTTGATGCCGCGCGAATTTTACAAAAAAATGTGGGAGATGATAAGGGATGAAAAGCAGCCCTTTATCGGAGAGGTAAACAATCGCAGGAAAAACGGAGAATCTTACGTCGCTGAAATAAAAATTTCTCCCATTCTTGACGATGAGGGCAATATAAAATTTTACGTTGGTTTGGAAAGAGACATTACTAAAGCTAAGGACGTAGATCGAGCGAAAACAGAGTTCGTCTCTCTTTCTTCCCACCAATTACGCACGCCTTTATCCATTATTAATTGGTACACCGAGATGTTGATTGACGGCGGAGTCGGGAAATTAAGCGTCGGGCAAAAAGATTATATCGAAGAGATTCACCGCACTAATCACCGGATGATCGATTTGGTGGATGCCTTTCTGAACGTCTCGCGGATAGATATGGGAACTTTGCCTGCCAACCCGCAGAAAATTAATCTTGGCGAAATCAGCGACGATATTATCGGAGAGCTTTCGCCGCAGATAAAATTAAAGAAGCTTTCCGTGGAGAAAAATTACTCTTCCTCTCCTCTTTATATCGAGGCCGACCCTAATCTCACGCGCATTATCCTTCAGAATATAATTTCGAACGCGGTTAAATACAATAGAGAAGGGAAAAAGCTCTTGA
>Ga0315273_10008013_pt1 | contig 13305 bp, 15 predicted proteins | sample YL17G02_0_MG_FD_205753 | JGI IMG/M metagenome (GOLD analysis project Ga0315273, IMG submission 205753) | Sediment microbial communities from Yellowstone Lake, YNP, Wyoming, USA - YL17G02_0 | ecosystem: Environmental > Aquatic > Freshwater > Lake > Sediment | place: USA: Wyoming | collected...
TCACGAGGGCAAGGGGCTCGGACTGCGGTTCTTGCGGCACGTGAGCCGGTGCTCCGTCATCGCCTACGTCGTGGACCTCTCGTCCGAGGCTCCGGCGATCGATCTGGCCACGGTGAGAGCGGAGCTCGAAGCCTTCGACCCCGCTCTGATGGAACGCGCGGAGGTGATCGTCGCGACCCACGTCGATCTCATGGACGAGCAGGAGCGCAAGGAAGCGCTGGCGGATCTTCCCCTCGCCGACACGGTCGCGGTCTCCGGAGTGACCGGCGAGGGCATCCAGCTTCTGGCGGGGCGCCTCTCCGAGATGGCAGGCGAGCAGGCGGCCCAGGGCCCCGTCCAGAAGCCCAGGGCGGTGATACTGCGCCCGGGCAGGGAGGAGTTCACCGTCACGAAGGAGGGCGGCCGGTTCCGCGTGGCCGGCCGTTTCGTGGAAAGATGGGTGGCCGACACCGACCTCGAAGACCCTCGAGAGGTGGCGGCGCTGCAGCGGAAGCTCGTGAAGGAGGGCGTCGAACGGACGCTCCGGAAGGTCGGCGCGCGCCGTGGCGACGAAGTCGTGATTGGGGATACTGCTTTCGAGTTCATCCCGGCGGAAGGAGAGACGTGATGGGCAAGCGTGAGGACATGATCGCCGCAGAAGAGCGGAGTTGGAACGAGTTGCACGCGCTGGTGACGGACCTCACCATAGAGGACGTGGAAGCGCGGGGGATGGGACCGGACGAGTGGTCGGTCAAGGACGTCATGTGGCACCTCGGCTGTTGGACGGCCGAAGGGGCGCAGCAGTTGGAGGCCATCCGTCTCGGGAGCTACGTTGAGCAGGCATGGGACAACACCGACGAGCTCAACGACAAGATGACCGTAGAGGGACGCCGTCAGGACCTGGCAACCGTCAAGACCGAACTCACGTCGGCGCGGAACCGCGCTCTTCAGGAGTTCGGCGCCATCGACACGATCACGCCCGAGGTGGAGGAATGGTTCTCGGAGGCGGGTCCTGAGCACTGCGACGACCACCTTTCTGAGCTCAAGGCCTGGATCGCACAGCTAGAATCGCGGCGTGGGTAGCCGTCTGGGGATCATGGGTGGGACGTTCGATCCCATCCATATCGGACACCTGGTAGCGGCCGAAGAGGCTCTCTCGCAGTACGGTTTGGACGAAGTCGTCTTCATCCCCGCGGGAAGTCCGTGGATGAAGGACCACGCCGTCGCGGCGCCTTCCGAAGACCGTTACATGATGACGTTCGCCGCCATAGCGTCCAATCCCGATTTCTCGGTCTCGAGGATGGAGATCGAACGAGAAGGTGCGACACACACGATCGATACGTTGCGCCGCCTGCATGAGGAACGCGGAGAGGACACCGAACTCTTCTTCATCACCGGCGCGGACGCTGTTCTCGAGCTTCCGGAATGGAAGGAACCCGAGGAGGTCCTCAGGCTGGCTCGTGTGATCGCGGCCACGCGGCCCGGCTACGACCTCAGCGCCCTGGAAGAAGGTGGCTCAGCGCATCACCTGAACGTGAGCGTGATGCTCGTGCCGGCGCTGGCCATCTCCTCCACGGACATACGAGCGCGCGCCAAGGAGGGCAAGCCGATCAGATACCTGGTCACCGACCCCGTCGTGGACTACATAGCGAAGGCCGGGCTGTACAGGTGAGCTCCGGATACGACCCCCGGGACGGCGGGCCATTGGAGCCGCACGGGCGGATCAGGCGGAGCGAGAAGCGGAAGGTCAACAAACGCGTCTACGTTGCGATGGCGATAGCCGGTGCACTGATCCTGGGTTCGTTCGCGGCCTCGATGGGGCGCGCCGCCCAAGAGGCGAACCGGAAGCCGCCGTCGTCGCCGGCCGATGTCGTTCCGGCGGACCTGACGATGTTCGCGGTTCAGGACAAGCAGCCGTTCTCCGCGATCATCGGGACCAGCAACGATCGCCCGCCGGAGATCGTTGCGGTGCCCTACAACCTGCTGACCACGATGCCGGGAGCGGGAACCGGCACCGTCGGTTTGGCCGTGGGCCAGTCGGGAAGCTTCGGGCGCACGGTCGTCGCGAACCTCCTCGGGGCGTGGATACCCCACTACGCCAGCATCACGATGGAGGAGCTGTCCGCGCTCATCACGCAACGAGGCGGGCTGGAGCTGGACTTCCCGCGTGCGGTTCGTGTGGGAGAAACCACGCTCGGGCCTGGTCCCGTGAAGATCCTGGGACCGCAGGTCGCGCAGTACCTGCAGGAGGCGAGGGGCGGAGAGAGGAACTACCGCTGGGAGAAGGTCCTCGAAGCTCTATTCGCGAAGGGTTCGATCCCGCTGAGCAGTACTGCGGAATCGGACAACCTGGACGCGGTTCGCGCAGCCCTGGCGGCCGGCGGGGGCGCGGTCATCAGCGAGTTCCCGTCCACGCTCGGCAACGCCGGTTACCGCGACGCCGAACCTTCGATAACGAGTCAGATGCTGGCCGACACGTTTGGGATCCGTCAAGCCTTGCCGGAACCCGTGACGCTACTCAATGGCGTGGAGAACCCGACCCTCGCCCGGGACGTGACCTCGGATCTGGTGCCGGCGGGGTTCAGGGTCAACGTATACGCTGATGCGCGAGGGATGAATCATCAGACCTCTCTGATCTACGTGACGAACCAAGAGACCGTGCCCGCCGCGATGAAGCTCAAACAGACGCTCGGAGTGGGCAGGGTATTGTTGAGCAAGCAGCAATCCGGACTATCGGATATCACGGTGATCGTGGGGAAGGACTACCTGGCGCTTGGCGGATAGAGAAGGCATCTCCAGCAATGACCTGGCGATAGCGGCGGCTCGGGCCGCCGCGGACAAGCAAGCGGAACGCGTCGTCGTTCTGGATGTGCGGGAACTCATCGTCATCACCGACTTCTTCATCATCGCCTCGGGCACGAGTGAGAGGCAGGTCAAGTCCATCTCGGAGGACGTCGAGAAGGCGCTGCGGGAGCTCGGCGCGAAGCCAGTCCGCCGCGAAGGTGAGGCCGGCGCTCGCTGGTTGCTCTTGGACTTCATCGACGTGGTGGTCCACGTGTTCGACGAGGAAGAACGTGACTTCTACGACCTGGAGCGCCTGTGGGCCGACGCCCCCAGGGTCGCTTGGGAAGGATCGGACGTCGTATCGGGCTAACGGCGCGTCCTCGCGTGAAGTAGAATCCCCCAGTTCCGTGGGCCCATAGCTCAGCTGGTAGAGCGCTTGGCTGGCAGCCACAAAGGGCCGAACGGTGTGCGACTCGGCGTTTCGTGCCTATTCCGATCGAGCGAAGCGGCGAAAGTTATGTGCTGTAGGAATGGGAGTCTCTAGCTTGGCTGCCAGCTCACGGAGAGGGGGGAGCGAAGACGACCGGCACCGCCGCAACCGTCACTGCGCCAGAAGGGGCAAGCCGATCAGGAGGAAGGGCATCTTGCGGGACTTCCTTCGGAAGCAGGAAGACGCTGACCCATCCAAGCCCCGGTTTGCCGCAGTCGGGTCCGAACGCTAGGCCGGCATGCATCGGGTAGGCGGTCCCCTGAAGGTTCTCGGTGAACGTCCCTAGGTCGATGGGGGCGCACGTCCTATCGGGAACGGTCACGCTTTGGTCGTGACGCTGAATCCCTCCGGCGGTCGAGTAGGTGAAGACCGACACTTTGATCAGATCACCGGGGCTGACGGCTTGCCCAACCGCAAGGTTGGTGAGCAGGTTCGAGGACCAGACCTCGCGGACCGCCCACTGCGCGTTTGATTCCGCTCGTACGTCGAGGTTGTCGTTGAAGGGCTGGGCCATGACGACTTCGATCGCCGGATGCGTCCACGGGCAGGCCTTCCGGTGGCAGCGGCGGTTCCCGGCCCCTACCGAGATCGGCAAGGTGTCTCCTTCGGGGTCCATCGGGGGTGAGGCGGGGAGATCGACCGGCCAGCCGAGGGCATCAACCGCGAAGGCTTTCGCCATGGCGACGGGGCCGTGGGGGGTTCCCGTGAAATCGGTTTGCAGATCCGCGAGCGTCTGTCCGGGCCACAGTGCCACGACCGGGTTAGCCGCTGAGGTGGTCGGCAACGAAGGGGTGGTCGGCAGCTGACATGTCTTCACCGAAGGGCTACTGGCGTTCTTCGAACTGGTGATCGTGACCACGCGGTCCTCGCTCGTTTCGATCTGGATGGACGAACTTCCGCCCGTTGCCTTGTCCGCGAATCCCTCGACCGACTGGCCAAGTTCAGGAACCCTTGCCCCCATACTTCCTGTCGGCTGCACTGTGTCCCCGATGTTGAAGGCGCAGGTTGGCAGGGCGGTGTGGCTCGCTGGAGGCGAAGACGAAGCACAAGCGGCGAGGATGAGGGCACCCAGTGCCATGACGCTGCCCAATCGATGACTCGGCCCATCCGTCAGGGAGTTCACTGGCCCAGTTGGATCTGACGGATGATGCCGGTCTTGCCGTGCAGGAACACGATCTTCCCACCAGGATCGGAGCCGAAGACAACGCGAACGGTCTTGCTCACCGGACTCGGAGATGGACACGGCGGCACAGGAACAGGGTTGGTCGGGACGCTGTAGTGGACCGAGAGCGTCATCAAGTCGGAGGACCCGCCGTCTGCACCCCCCGCGCCGACCTCGACCCCGCAGGCGGGAGGCGTGTATTCCATGGTCACCCGGCCGTTCTTCACCTTCCCGTCGCTCGTCCAGGGGATCGATACGACATAGCGAGCCTTGGCGATCCAGTGTGCGGTCGCTGGCAACCCGCAGTAGGAGGTTCGCGCAGAGTAGGTGAACGCGGAGACCGTGCCATCGGTGGGAATGACCACTGCCTCATAGCCTGAGGTTGGTGGCGGAGTTACGGTGCCTGAGGTTGGTGGCGGAGTTACGGTGACGGCTGGGGTGTCCACGCACCTCGGCCCGCCGCCCCACGCGAAGCCGATCCATGCTGGCATGCGCTCGGGTGTTGGACCTCCTTGGATGGGGCGCAATAGGCTGGCACCGATCGAAGGCTCATTGACCGTGACCAGGCCGAACCCCATGACCGCACCCGAGCGGGGACCGACAACAGTGGGACTGGCCCAGATCCTGGCCTCGGCCTGCTGCTGGGTGAACAGGCTTGGGGTCACGTTGGCGGTAGCGGGTTCGACCATCAAGGCACCTTTGTCGAGTCCCACCGGGACGATGAACCGCCCGTCGCGAACCGAATCGGTTGAGGGCGGTGAAACCACGGTGCTGCCTCCGGCTGGTGCTGAGGTTGTTGCGGAGCTAGTCGAGGGAGCCGGCGAGGACGTACACGCGCCGACCAGCAAGGCCAGAAGGAGTAGACCAGTGGCCGGGGCTCTCATGCTGCAAGTATGACGCCTACCCATCGGGGCAGCCCACTCTGACCCACGCCAACGTCTCTGAAGCACACCCGAGGAAGCAGCCCAACTTGCGCTCGCTTCGGGGGCGACGAGCGCCATCTTGGGCAAGTGCCGCATCCGGCTTCGTAGGAGCGGCTGGGCAACTCAGTTCGCTTCCGTTCGGGACCGAAGGGAAGTCGGTCGCGCTTCCCTCGGGAAGGGAGTCAGGTTAGTGTCGTCTCACTCGACAGACAGGGGAGTCATGTTCAACATCGGCCTCACGGAGCTAATCATCCTAGTCGTCCTCCTGTTGATTCCGGCTGTAGTCATTTGGTTGATCGTCAGGGCGACCAGAACGAGCCAGAAAGCGAATCAGGCCTTGATCGAGATGAACGAACGTCAGAAGAGAGCGGAGCAAGGACCGCCTTCCGCCTAGCGGAGGCGGACGGGAATCGAACCCGCCGAGGAGCTTTCGCCCCTCCACCGGTTTTGAAGACCGGGGTGTCCAGGTCCGGAGACGTCGCTACACTTGTGCCACGCGGAGCAGACGTGGCGACCGTACGGGAGCATCGCGAAGTTATGCGCTGTAGGCTTCCAGGATCGCTGTGCAGAAGGTCGATGTCGCGTTTCCGCAGGTAGAAGGGCCCATAGCTCAGCTGGTAGAGCGCTTGGCTGGCAGCCACAAAGGGCTGAGCGGTGTGCGACTCCCCGTTTCGTGCCTACCCCGATCGAGCGAAGCGGCGGAAGTTATGTGCTGTAGAGTTTCGGCACTCTCAGGATGTCGAGCCCCCGTCCGGTTCGACGGCTTGCAGTCAAGATGCGGGGCCGGTGAACGTGACGTTTGCCTCCACACAGATCAGCTCCAACACTATGAAGGGCGGACCGGCATGTTGATACCCTCACGAAGACGACAGAGGATGGAGCCCGGAACCCTCAGGATGGCGATAGCTGCGGTCGCGATATCCGGAGCGGCGATCTTGGCGGGGGCCTGCTCGCAGGGGCACTCCTCCGGAGCCACGGCGACGGACTCCGGTACCGAAGAGGCGTCTGCCTTCATCTACAGGGCGAATCCTTTCGGAGGGTCCGGCGCTCAGGTGCCCACGGGCGTGGCTGCGGCAACCGGCACTTCCTCGTCTTCGCGCGACTTCACTCCCGTGGTGCCCAATAACCTTCCACCGTCCGAGGAATGGACCCTCCACGGCCCGGGAGCAGCTGTCGCCTTCGACTATCCGGCTTCACAGATGCAGATCACTGAGACGGTCGTAGACGTTGCCTCGCCATCTCAGTACCTGTTCGACGCGATCGGGCCCCCATCTGCGACTCCCGGATGTACCGCTACCTCTGGGGGAGGGCAAGATTGCCACTACTACCCTTTTCAGGCAACGACGCTGAAGGACGGAACGAGCGCCATGGTGACAACGGACGGGGGCACAACCGTAGTCTGGTTCGCGCCCTTGAGGAACGCCTCCCCTTCTGCGACCTCCGGCATGACGAACCCGGTCCTGATGATGCAGCTGAACGCCCCGGCATCGTCGCAGATATCGGCGAACCAGGCGGTGTCGTACGCGAACGCCTTCGCCTCCGGGGGGTGACCGCCAACCCGACTTCCCATGATGCGGTCCGCTGTAGCGGAGGTGGATGGGAAATCGAACCCACGAGGAGCTTCCGCCCCTCCACCGGTCTTGAAGACCGGGGTGTCCAGGTCCGGAGACGTGGCTACACTTGTGCCACGCGGAGCAGACGTGGCGACCGTACGGGAGCATCGCGAAGTTATGCGCTGTAGGCTTCCGGGAGCGCTGTGCGGAAGGTCGATGTCGCGTTTCCGCAGGTAGAAGGGCCCATAGCTCAGCTGGTAGAGCGCTTGGCTGGCAGCCACAAAGGGTCGAGCGGTGTGCGACTCCCTGTTTCCGTGCGTACTTCGCTGAGCGGAACGACGAAAGTTATGTGCTGTAGGAATCGGGGTCGCTGGCGAGCGGCATATAGGCCCCGCAATATCGCAGTCAAGGGCGAAGTCTGGTCACGTACGCGGTCCTAGTTTGCATTCCCCCCGACCGTAATGTAGACACAGGTATCTGCCGTTCCTACCAGCCGACCCAAGGGGCCATGATGATCAAGTCCTTCCGATCCCTGAGAGTTCTCCTTGCCGCCATGATGGCCTGTGCTGTCCTCGTCGTTGGCCCGAATGCGAATGCCTCTTGCGTTGGCGGTTGGGCACACGATGTTCTCGACCCTGTTCCAGGAACCTGGCCGATTTACTACGGCGTTGCGATGATCGGCTCGGACGATGGGTGGATCGCCGGGACAGGCCAGAACCTGCCCGCGCTCCAGCGGCTCACCTCATCGGGTTGGGCACCCTTCGATGCGCCCCTGTTGGGCGACAGCACCCGCCTCTTCGGCGCGGACGGACTTGCCACGGACGATGTGTGGGTGGTGGGTGACGCCCATCAGTACCCGGCATCCAACTACGGAATCGCGATGCATTGGGACGGCACCACCTGGACGCCCCAATACGCGGTCGCCGGCAGCGGCCCCACGCTACGGGACGTTGTCATGATCGGGAGCAACGATGTGTGGGCTTCCGGATGGCAGTTTGATGGGGACAAGCAGAGGGCCCTCATCACCCATTGGGACGGCACTACTTGGTCCGAAGCGGCGCTCCCCGTGCACCCTGGGAAGCTGCAACCGACCTTGTTCGGCATCGCGGGGACAGGACCGAACGACGTGTGGGCGGTTGGGAGCGTGTGGACTGGGACAGTGGTCAAGACATACGTGCTTCATTGGAACGGTGCCAAGTGGCGGGAGGTCCGGTCTCCGAGCGAGGGATCTGACGACACGCTCTACGACGTGGTCGCGCTTGCCACCGATGACGCTTGGGCTGTGGGCGCCTCGTCGAACGGGAGTCGGACACTGATCTTGCATTGGAATGGATCGAAATGGAACCAGGTTCCCTCGCCTAGCCCCAGCAACGGCAGCAGTTGGCTGAGTGCGATCGCCTCGTCTGGTGATCGGCTACTTGCGGTCGGAGCCGAGGTTTCGAATGAGACCGGGACAGGAGGGTCCCTGATCCTGGAATGGAACGGGAACCAGTGGCGCCCGATCGCTGCCCCGGCCCCTGAGGAACATGAGGGGTTGAGCGCTATCGATGGCATACCCTCCGGCGGAGGGTTCGTGGCCGCCGGGTACTCGTTCCAGGACGAGTTCGTGGACTCGACCTGCTAGCGGAGGCGGACGGGAATCGAACCCCCCGAGGAGCTTTCGCCCCTCCACCGGTTTGAAGACCGGGGTGTCCAGGGCCGGAGACGTGGCTACACTTGTGCCACGCGGAGCAGACATGGCGACCGTACGGGAGCATCGCGAAGTTATGCGCTGTAGGCTTCCAGGAGCGAGGTCGATGTCGCGTTTCCGCAGGTAGAAGGGCCCATAGCTCAGCTGGTAGAGCGCTTGGCTGGCAGCCAAGAGGTCAGGGGTTCGAATCCCCTTGGGTCCACCACCCCGGACCACGGTAATAGGAATGCTCAGGGTGATGGGTTTCCCCTAGGATTAGCGTTGGTGGCCTAGGGGGTCGACCGTTCGCGTCCCCTGGCGACACCGCCGGACGGGAGGAGAGCAAGATGTCGGACAGCGTGTACCGCGTCACTGAGGTCATCGGGACAAGCAGCGAATCGTGGGAGGCCGCCACGAGGCAGGCGATCGAAACAGCAGCCAAGACCTTGCGGGACCTGCGCATCGGTGAGGTCGTGAAACTCGATGTGACTATCGAGGATGGTCGCGTCACGCAGTACCGGTCCCGCGTGAACATCTCCTTCAAGTACGCGTCGGACTAGCATCCGTGGCCGAGCGTATGCAGATGTGGACAGGGACGTGACCTGGAGGAAGACCCGGTGGTGCGGACCTCGGTGACGGGGATGCTCAGGGTGATGGGTTCCCCCGAGGACTAGCGTTGGGGCCAAGAGGCTTGATGGTTCGCGTCCCGTGGGGGGTGCGCGACCTCTAGGCGAAGGGGAAACACCTGTGAGAACTCGCATCGGAACGAGCCTGTTGTCGCTGGTACTCACGGTCGGGTTCCTGGTCGCGGTCCCGGCAGGTCCCGTCTCGGCGGCGACCACTGTGTTGAACCCTGCCGATAGAGGACGGTGGGATGAGTTCGGCCAGCACCTTTCCTTTGACCAGTCCTACACCGCCGGGATCTACGCGGGGCCCCCGACGGGGTTTCGCAACTACTTCACGTTCGATCTCAGCGCGGGTCTTCCTTGCGGCACCATCACTGGCGCGACGCTCACCGCCCCCAACCCCGGCGGCGTAGGTCTCCTGCGTTCCTACACGCTCCATGACGTGTCTGCCTCCTCTGCCGCGGCCCTGGACTCCACCGACTTCGGCAGTGCCGCTGGAATGGCCATATACAGCGACTTAGGGACGGGTTCCAGCTTCGGCTCCGTGCTGCCGACGACCGTGAACGACACCCCTATCGTGGTTCCCTTCAACGCTGCTGGCATCGCTGCGCTGAACGCAGCGCGGGGAGGAACGTTTTCGGTGGGCGGCGCCCTCGCCGGAGCCACTCTCGGGGATATCTTGTTCACCTTCACAAGCTCCGTGCCAGTGGCTGATGTTTCCCTCACTCTTACCACCGATCCTTTCCTCCAGCCCGATGCCCAGATCAAGGGCGGCCCCGCGAGCCTCACCTACCTCGGGGATGACATCTACAACCACGACGGAACGGACCAAACGTTTCAGCGGCAGGTGCGACCCGGCTTCGGAGACAAGTTCAACGTCAAGGTCCAGAACGACAGCAACTGCTTCACCGATAGCTTCCTCGTGGAGGGCGGACCCGTCCCCACGAGGTTCAAGGCCTCCTACTGGTACGAGGGGGTCGATGTCACTTCCGACGTGGTGGCCGGGATCTTCGAGACCCCCAAGCTGAAGTCCGGGGAGTCGGTGGATCTGACGGTCTTCATCTATGCCAAGCGGGGTACGAGGTCGGGAGCATCGATGACGGACCTGATCACTGCCACCTCGGGGGGCGTCTACCGCTGGCGGGGAGAGACAGTGCCGGTGGCGTCGGACGTCGTCGGTGCCAGGTTGGTGGTCAACAAGAAGGCAGGGGACTTCAACAGCCAGCTTCCCATCCCCTGATCTCTAGCCTGCACCGCAACCCAAGACCGGGGAGGACAGTTCCCCGGTGGTCCACGCCGATCGGGATGCTCAGGGTGACGGGGAAGAACCCGGACTCATGGTCGCGGACTCCAGTTCAGCACCGCGGCGTGGGCGGCGGACTCCAGTTCCTTCTGCACCCACTTGTCGCCAAGGTCAGGTCGAGCCATCGCCTGCCTTGTCTGGTCCTCGCTCCAGATGCAGGAGAGGGTGCGTGTGAGAGGCATCAGGTGTCGCTCCTGGACCTCGGCCTGCTTGCGCTCGGCTGGGGCAGGGTCGGCCCCGATGCCGAAGACCTGCCGGTGGTCCGTGGCCTCTTGTAGAGCCTGCGCAGCCTGCTCCTCCTTGGACTGCACCCGCTCCCTTGCCTCGCCGTAGGCCTTAGCGTGACGAGCGATCATCTTGATCAGGGCCTCTGCGGTGCTCGCATCTCCGATCCTATGGAGGGCTTTCTCAGCCTCATAGTTGTCGGGACCCCTGTCGAGCGTCTTGAGCAGCGCCTTCCAGTTGCGCTTGCTTTCCAGTTCCTCCACACTCCGCGCCAAGCCAGCTTCCCCCTTCCCCATCCCCTTCGACCGGCGTCTGGTCCTCCGGCCCGATGCACAGACCTTAGACCCGGGGGGACAGTGATCGGGATGCTCCGCGTGATGGGTCCCCCGGATGAAACACTGGTACTTGGGGCTCTGGCGGTCAGAGAAGGGGCCCGACGGACGAAGGGGAACGCAGATGAGAACACGTGTCGGAGCAAGCATGTTGTCGCTGGTACTCGCGGTCGGGTTTCTGGTCGCGATCCCGGCAGGTCCCGCCGGTGCGTCAACCGCTGTTCTGGATCCGGTGGACAGAGGATGGTGGACCCATGAGGGCATCCACTTCGCCGACAACCCGGTCTACTTCGTCGGAGACAACGGCACCGTTGGAGGCAACCTCGGTGCTGCGCGCAACTACTTCGCGTTCAGTCTGGCAACCGTGCCGGCGACGGGAGGCATGATCACGGGTGCCACGCTGAGCGCGATCAATCCCAACTCGGGCCCGGGCACGGTACGTCCCTACGTCCTCTGGGACGTGACGACCAGCCAGGCATCACTCCACGCCGGCGACACCGGCAGCGCCGCGGGGATAGCGATCTACGGGGATCTCGGGTCCGGCACCACGTTCGGGTCGGTTCTTCCGGCGAGCCTCTCGACGTCGCCCATCGTCGTGCCGTTCAACGCCGCGGGCATCGCTGCTCTGAATGCGGCGCGCGGAGGACCCATGTCGATCGGTGGCGATCTGCAGGGCGCAGTCGGGCCTGATGACTACATGTTCACCGACACCGAGTTCGCAACCTCCGTTTCCCTCACCCTCACCATCGCGGGCCCTGCTCACCAACCCGATGCCCTGATAAGGGGTGGCCTCGCGAGTGCCTACCTCGGAGATGACATCTACAACCAGACCGGTGCCCGACAGACCTTCGTTCGGCAGGTGCGTCCAGGCTTCGGCGACCAGTTCAACATGAGGATCGAAAACGACGGCAGCTTGGAAGACAGCTTCTCGGTCCATGGCGCGGGCAGTTCCATGAAGTTCAAGGTCAGCTATTGGTACGGAGCGACGGATGTCACATCCGAAGTGGTTGCCGGGACCTTCAGGACCCCGAATCTGAAGCCCGGCGCATCGGTACACCTGATGGCCTTCATCTACGCCAGGCGGGGTACGAGATCTGGAGCATCGATGACGGACCTGATCGCCGTCACCTCGGTTGGTCCGACAGAGGAGAGAACGAACGGCATCGTGCACGCCATGGACGTGGTCGGTGCCAGGTTGGTGGTCAACAAGAAGGCAGGGGATCTCAACAGCCAACTGCCCATCCCGTGATCGGCAGTTAGAGGAGCGCCACGTATTGCCCCAAGAACGACCGGGCTGACGGCGTGTCCATGCGGTAGGTGACGTTGGTGGCACGGCACATCGCGTCTCCCGTGACCGTGGTGGCGGCGACGATGTTGGTTTCCGTTGAGCCCGCGCCTAGGAAGTTGGGCCCGCCCGAATCCCCATAGCAGGTGCCACCGTTCCCGAGAGCTGGGTTCATCGACAGCTTCAACCAACTCGGGGTGCTCGTGGTGAACGTGCCGACGGCCGCATAGCGAACATCCGCGTAGTGGAAGGTTGGACCCTTGTCGATCGTCACGGCCTGCGCGCCGTAGCCGACCGAGGTGAACCGCGTTCCGTTCGCCAGGCCGCCCAGTGATCCCGCTGCGGGTAGCCGTGCGGGCGTGATCCCCTTGACCGCGCGATCGAGAACGACCACTGCGATGTCCTGGGGGTTGCTCGACGTTTGGTTGTAGTTCGGATCGGCGTGCCACGTACCCCAGTAGACCTTTCCGGTCTTCGCGTCGTACGAGGAGTCGAACGTGACGGCGAGCCGGGCGACCCCCTCGTCGCAGTGAGCGGCCGTCAGGAAGACCGTGGGCGAGATCAACGTGCCGGAGCAGGCTATCCAAGTGCCGTCGGAGTAGGCGGCAGGTGCGAGCAGTCCGCCGACGTAGGGGTGGGCATTCCCGTCCGGTGCCCCGTTCGTGATCGCCCCCGCTGGGCCCCCGGCGCTCAGCATGACGAAGGCGATCGCTGCCGATACCGCGATGATCGATACGAAGCGGGCTTTCATCCTGACCTCCTTGTTGGTGTTACCGCCACATGGTCCTCCTTCTGGGGGATATGGGCAAGTTCTCGGCCTAGGCCCTATGGCTTATCCTTCAGCTGCTCTGAATACGAGGAGGGGTTCCTATGAGGCTCGAGAACAAGGTGGCGATCATCACTGGGGGCGGTTCTGGGATCGGAGCGGCCGCCGCCCGGATGTTCGCGAGCGAGGGGGCGAAGGTCGTCGTCAC
>Ga0315273_10008014_pt1 | contig 13304 bp, 19 predicted proteins | sample YL17G02_0_MG_FD_205753 | JGI IMG/M metagenome (GOLD analysis project Ga0315273, IMG submission 205753) | Sediment microbial communities from Yellowstone Lake, YNP, Wyoming, USA - YL17G02_0 | ecosystem: Environmental > Aquatic > Freshwater > Lake > Sediment | place: USA: Wyoming | collected...
CTACCGCAAATTCAGAAAGCATTTACGCCCTTCGAGCAGCCATGAATCTCATCCCGATACCAAGGGCAATGAGAGCGGCGAGGCCTAAAACCAAAGTTTTCTTTTGAACAATTCCGACAACAGGTAGTGTTGTAGTACCAACCAACCAAGTAGGAGTTGTTATTGATATGGGGGATCTTACAACAGGCTTAACTACTGTTGCAGTTGATGGGGCAGGAGTAAGACCTAATTTTTGCGCCCACGTTAGAGCTTGGTTGGGGTCAATGTTAACATCTGTTGCTGCTTCTTCTATTTGACTTGCTAAATCGATATTTATGCCTGTTATATCCGCTAAACTTGGGAATCCGCTCATGCCTGTTATTTTTCTGGCATAGTCATCGTTTGTTTGGCCTGGATTTCTTGGCATTAACGCCCAAGGAGAGCTTCCCATTCCACTTGGAATGGAACCTTGAGATGGCGCAATCGGTTTTCCGGCCACATATCTATCAAAATCCGTGGGAACACCAGCATACGGATCATATTGATACGGGTCAGAGTATGTGCTGTATGTTTGAAAATCTGCATGGCTTCCAAAATCACCTTTTGCTGGTATCGTATTCCACTGACTAAAGTCGGCGGCATTTCCAAAAGCATCTCGACGGGTTGTTCTCATAGATTCTCCCAATATTAAAAGTTCATTTAAAGTGGCTGGCGCTTTTGCTTCTCTGGCGACTTCAAGCCTTTTTAAATTATCCCTGTGTTCTTGACCGAGTTGAGCGTTCATTCTCATTGCCCGTTTTACTTCTTTCATTTCAGCTTTTTGCAAATCTCTGACTTCTTGAGCTTGCTGGCGAGCGACAAGATCAGGCACACTTGAAAGAACAACACTTCCCTCACTCACAGGAGTTGCGTTTCTGCCAAATCCTTTTCCGTCATGACGAGCGCCATCACTTTGAATGAGGCGGCCCATTGAATCAATCGCAATCATTGGCATTTTAAGCCCCCTGTGGTTTTTGTATCAAGAAAATCAAAAACATCGGATGAACTGTTGCTTGAGCCTGAGCGGGCAAACTATTTCGAGCTTGTTCCATAGTTACAGGCGCTCTTGCAGTTGTTGGACGTTGTAAATCTTGAGAGGAAATATATTCTCCTTCTTCTTCGGTGAAACCTGCGGCTCTTGCCTCAAGCTCATTAATGCGAGCTTGTTTTAAAGCATTAGCGATTATTTGTCGCTCCATTAATTGTCTTGCTTTATGTTGTTCTTGCTCCCCTTTATCTGTTTGAGTGATTGCCGCCTCATCAGCGTATGGACTCTCAGATGGAACAGATACTTGATCGGCCCGTGGAGCCACAAGTGAACCATCAGCTCGTCTAAAAATATTTAAACCAAGAGCAATTTGAGCGCCCATTTCTTGTCGGCCCATTCCTGCTTTTCCTGTCAAGCCGTTTGATGTCATTCCATTTCCTGAAAGGCCAATATTTCCCTCAACAACGGAGTTGAGCATTTTGGATTGGTTAAGTCCGGTATTAACCAATCGTCTGATTGTCTCTGGTCTGTGGGCATTGAAATTATCTTGCTCAAATTTTGCCGCCCTTGCCGCTCGAAGCCTATTTTCTTTAGCTATGGCTGCTTCTTCCATAACGTCGAGAGCTGCAAAACCAGCATTTGTTCTTGCTCGATCAAGTTGTCGATAATTGTCGGCCTGACTTATTGAATTATCAAATGATACGTCGCCGGTAACTGAGGTAGGAACTTCGCCCTTACATCCATCACCCTCTGAACTGTCGGGATCGGTTTCATAATATCTTCCAAATTTATCAATCGCTAAAATAGGCATCTTTCTTCTCCCTTTAGGCTTGTGCAGCCTGTGTAACACCAGTTAAAATTGACGTAATCGGGTGATCTCCAATAATCATCGGCTTTGATTCCTTTAATGTTAACACATTATTAGCCGGATCAAGCTCTTTTGCCAGGACTTCCGCATAACTAGGGTCAACTTTCTGAAAAGCTCTTATAAGTCCAATGGCGGCCAAATATTCTCCTTTATCGCATAATTTAACGATACAAAGCTCTCTATTATATTCAAGGTTAAAATCGGCTATGGGGTCCAGATTTTTAACATATTCATTAATTACATTGTTTCTGAGCTTCCACTCGATGTGTATGATGTCTAATCCATATACAGTAGGAATGTCTTGGTCTGGGTAAGCATTGCGCCAACCCTTGTATTTGGCGTATTCCCAGGTCCAGGCGCTTATTTGGTTAGTGTCACAAAATTCGTTATTCACATTGCCATAATAATCCCATAGCCCCCTAAAAATCGTCGGCCAAGCATCATAAGGTGCATATACAATGTTGGCTCTAGTATCAATATCAGAAGCAGATTTGGCAATAATACTTTGCCACATTCCTCCAACCTGTTTTTGTCCTAATGCCACATTAATATTGCCATGAGGTACTACAGGATAAATATTATCTAAAATCCATTTTCTAATTAATTGTCGTGGCACTTGCAAAAAACATTTTTTTATTTGAAGAAGGGCATCAGCTCCAATAACATTTTCTATTGGTTGATCAGATGATGACATGGGTTCATCACCCGCCATTATATAACAGCCTCCATAAACCCAATATGGTGTTTGTTTTCCGGTTTGTAGGTCGTGAACAAAATTTACATCATAACCTGATTCGCCAGTGTAGGCCATAACATTGTTAAGATCGCCAAAAGACTCAACACGACTATAATCATCTCGCTTAGGGAAGAAAAAAGCCCACTTCTCTCTTTCATCTTTGAGAGCGTCACCGTAAATTGGTTCTAATAAAAAATGATCCATCGGCATTTGTGCCTATCTCCTCAATAGAAATAAAATAGCCGCAGCAATCGCATACGGCATCATGTTTTGTTGTTTTGCATCTACGGGCAAAATCGGATTTTGTGCCGTACTTAGTGGCGGTAGTTGCATATCTAAAATATTGTTAGCTAAATTTTCAAGTGACACAGGTGCCGCTCCCTCACTTGGAATAATAGACTGTGCCATCGGTTGAGTGACTCCAATCACAGAACTTGGGTCAACCGCTGGACTTGGCATTTGAATCAGATTCCCAGATGAATCAACAGAATATAAAGGCATTGTTTCAGTTGTCGGCATGACTTGTGTTGAAACCACAGGATCAGCGGCCACAATAGTTGGTTGAGTTTGTGTTCCCACCATCATTTGTAAAGTTGCCATATACGCTCCTAGCGTTTAAGTAAAAATAATCCCGCAGCGGCAGCAGCCCACCATAAAGCGGAATTTTGTTGTTGTGGTGTTGTCTGAACTTTTTTGTTATTTAAAAGCTGAGTTGGTTCTGCCACATAATCTGCGGTTAAATCAAGTTTTGGCATTGGGGTTGTACTATCTAGCGGAATTACCAAACCAGTAGTCTCCATCGGTAGTGAAGTGTTTTCAAAAGAAGCGGGAACATCATTACTTTGATTAATCTGATCGGCAAGAACTTGCGGAATATAATACCCCCAAAGTTCCCAAGGAGAATAACAAAGACTTGATGATTTCCAGGTTTGCCCACCATCTCTTGAAATAACAGTCATCCCATCTACGGGATTATCATTTGCAACGTGCAGGATTAATTTAGGCCATGTTGTCTCAGTATTAATCACAGTATTTAATTGTTGGGCCACGTTATCATAAACAGGGGTTTTTGTAGTTTTTGTTTGAGGAGCTGTGGATTGAATCACCCAAAAATATTTTGAATCAACATCAAGTAATGGCGGCTCATCAAACATAAAATAAGTATGTTCTTGGGTTTCTGGCGTTGCTCCTCTATATATCTTTTTGGTTGACGCTAGTGGTGTTAATTCAGTTGGTCCGACAACACCTTTTGTGCCTTTAAATATCGTCATGGTAAATTCAGGCGGGCTTATTCTCCCAAATCGGTAGTCGTCACTTTCCATCATGACTAAAACATCTTGAGCAGAAGGGGTCATTAAAACTCTGACTCCGGTTAATTTTAAAGGCGAATCGGGAGGAGTGACAAAAGCGTTCCCTCTAATGATGCTTTGAGAATCCATTGCGGTTGACATCACAACGGCGGCTGTTTTTGCGGCAATCTTAGATGATGTTCCGTCCGTTTTTATTGTTCCATCGGCTGTCATTTGAGCAATCCATGACGGGCCGCTAGTCGCTGCAAGAGGATGTGCGTCGATGACAGCAATCACAGCCGTAATAACTGGCGGCGGCGGCTCCGGTGGTGGCGGCGGGAACTCTCCGGTTGAAACATAAGTCTCTACAGTGGGAGCAACATAATTAGAAATATCAATCGTCACTGGTGGCGGCATCACAGCTATAATCGCACTTGGATCAATCGGCGGTGTTGAAACTACAATAGCTACAACATTGGGAGCTGGTTCAACAGGCGGTGGTGGCGCTGGCGGATCTGGCGGTAAAACGGGAACAGGATAAAGAGTGTTTTTATCGCTCACAATCGGAAGGCCAGGCATTGTAACTAATGTTCTTGCTCCAAAACCTCCGCTTTGAACCACATTGTTAAATTGGCCCCACAAAATATTTCCAAAAGAATAGCTGTATTGTTGATCTGTCGGCGGAGGGATCACTCCATCAGTAATCGCTTGAACAAAGAATCCTTGCACAACAACTTGAAAATTATAAATTGATATGATGTTTGCTTGATAAGGAACATCATAGGCCAGAAATTTTGTCCAGAGCGGAACACATACTGAAACGAAAGTTGCTAAATCCGTAATCGCCAAATTAATATCAGAAAAGAAAGGGGAGTTGTCGGTGACAGAGACAATATTTAAAGCATCCCGAATTTCTTTCACAGCCGCAAAACTCAATGCCTTATTCGGATCTAATAGTTTAAATGATGTTGCAACTTTTTGATCTAGCCATTGAATTGCCAAATCATTTTCAATAGAGCCGATTCCGTACTTTGCAAGAAAGGCGGCTTTCCAGACATCTATTTTTCCATAAAGATCGTTGGTCGCTTTTTTAAGATTTAGGTACCCTATATTATCTAACCATGCGGGGACATCGTTGTTTTGCAAAAGAGTGAGATACTGCTGCCCATAAGCCGCATACTGTTGATTGTATTGGTCAAGAGTCATTGCCATTTAAAAGCGCCTTATTTTCTGAGTACAGCTCGATATAAAATCCATGCGCCCAAAATACCGCCCGCCCAGGCTAATTGCATTTTGTGAGCCAGTATCCAGTCAGCTACTTTTTGAGATGCTGATTTTTGAGCAAGTGCTGAAGCTTGTGCTTTAAATTCAGGAGTTTGCATTATCTGAGTTGTCAATCCTTCTTGAATCCCTGCTCCTGCACTTGATAAAATATTTGAGAGGTTAAAGTCTAATCCCATGTGGCTCTGTCGCATATTTTCTCCTTAAAATGACATATATAGTTATGGTCGCATTTTTCGTTCAAATTACAAGAGTTTTATACAGGGAACTCATCACCAGATGCGAACTCGACTTCAAAGCCAATCGGCTTTTCTTTCATAATCGCATCAAGAGCCACCCTGGTTGTTGGTCCTTTACCATTTTTCTCATAATCCACGACATAAATATGGTTGTAAGGACCACCATCATTTCTATATCGCACAGCACCAAAAGAAGGCTGATGGCCGATACTCAACAATAATGATGCGATCAAAAGAGCCATGTCGTCACAGTCGCCTTGAGCTTCGCTATTTTGCATTTGCTTTATCAGATCAAGTGGATCTTGAAGATACTCAATGTTGTCTGGATCTCTTACATAGCGAACACGTTTTTTGACATAATCACCAATCGCTAAAGCCTCGTCAACATAGCGGTTTGACAAAACTCGGTAGTCTTGGAGAATATTGAGGGCGAACTTTCTAATTAAAGGATGGCCCGATCTGAGTCGGGCCACCTCTTTCATGAACTTAATTGTTTCGACGTTACCTAACTGCCCATCAGGGAGTGTTCCCCGCGCTATCTTCGGCAAACTGCCCAGGCGCATTTCTGGTCGGACGTTCCAAATTGGCATTAGACGCAACTCCTCTTTCAATCGTGGTGTAAAAATCTTTAAACCACGGGATAGTTTGTTTGGGCAAACTGAATTGCTCCACTAATCCTATAATATCCTCTAGGCGGAAATTGTCTAATACATCTTTTCGGCTAATTCTTTCTTTAGCCAAAAGTGCCAGACATCTTGTCGCTGATTCAGGGCCAGTTATACCGCTAGAATAATCTTCGGCAAGAACAGGTAAAACTAAAGATTGAATGTGATCTTTAAATTTGCCGTTCATGGTTTCCCGTGGTGGTTGGGGTAAGTCATTGACTTCACTAGGTCCAGTTGCGGCAGGAGTAGCGGGTTTTGCAACAGGAGCTACAGGACGTTGAGCTTCCATAGACTTTCTTCGCTCGGCTTCTTGTCTTTGGGCGAGTTTTTTATTTTCAAGCTGAACTCTTTGATGTTCGGCCCGTCTGCGCTCCAAATTAATCTGCTCAATCTGTTGCGGTGTCGGTTGGGCGGGAGCTGCCAAAGCTCCGCTTGTTACAGCTTGAGAAATCAGAGGCATAAAGCCTTTGATGAGAGTTTTTGTCAGTGACTCATCACCATCGCCTTTACTCTCGGCCATTTCTTCAGCTTTTGCTTCGGCTTTTTTGTCGATCATCTCAGAAATATCTTTCCAGCGAGCATAACCATTCTTTTCAGCATCGCCGAGCATCTTTGCAAGCTCATGAGCTTTTAAAGTGTCATCTTTGGGCTTCTCGGCCATCTTGGTCATTAGTGTAGTCATTAAACCCATCTGAGTTTTCTGGGATTCAAGCATTAAAGCTTGAAGCTGCTTTGAGTTTTCTTGTTGCATGGTGAGCATCATCTTGAACATATCAGATGATGAAGATTCTTTGGCTCTATCGGCTTCTTTAAGGCGGGCTTCAATTTCACGCTGCCGAGATTCAAATTTTGCCTCAACTTCTTGCTGTCTGATACGGTTCTTTTCTTCAAGGTCGTTTTTTAATAGAAAAAACTCCATAAAAGAAGGCTGTTTTGATCCGGCTTCCATGCCCATGCCATTATTTCCATCAAAAGCAAACTGAGGCATGGTTTTATTGTCAACGGCGGGAGCATCTGCAATTTGAATAGTTTGTTGTTTGACAATGCGGCCATTGGTACCGTTTTTCAAATAGATAAGATAGCTTCCAGCACCGTATTCTTTTTGGAGCTGTTCAATGGAGTAGGGGAAAGGTTTTGTGGCAATGTACTCACCATTTTTCTTGATTGTGAACTTGGCAAAGTCGTGTTTAGCAATAATAGTTTTTGCTGCCTCAAAAACATCTGTTGGATCGCCTGATTCTATCTCATCCCCTTCTTCCGCTGGCTGAAAATTAACTTCTAATTCGGGATCAGTCTCAAGAGGTACGGCATCAACGGCCATTTGTGCTATTTCAGCGGCCAATTTTCTAGTTTTCTTACGATCTCTTACAGTCTCAGTGTTTGTGCCCATTATTTTCTCCTTTTTGTATGGAAATTGGTGATTGAGTACAATATGACAGTAAAAAATCGTTTGGCAAGGCCAATTATGGCGTTATGAGCAATTTAGCCCGTAAACATACTTGTTTTGGCCTTGTTTTTGGCTTTTTAAGGGACTGTTTAGCCGCTGGTAGGCCCTGACCTTTTTATTCTAATTTGTCTTGCTCTTTCATTTTTACAGGCTCGGCAAATCCTAAATTTACATACGCCCACTTTATACATTCTTTTGCACCAACCAGTATTTTCTTCTGAATAAGGATGTCCTTTGGGGCAATGGGTTTTTGAAGCGTTCCAGCCAGTTTGTCTGTAAAAAGCCTTCCTGCCTTTATTAGCAGAATCTTCTTGATTTTCTTTATCGGTGCCTAAAAACAAATGATCTGGATTGAGACAACTTGGATTATCACAAGTATGGCAGACACATCTTTTAGTAATGTCTCCTTTATAAAGAAAATATGAAATTCTGTGAACCAGCTCTACTTTTTTGCCAATTCGCATAAAGCCATATTCTTCTTTCTTCGTAGACTTTCTCCCTTTTTGCCATAACCAACAGGAGTCGGTTTTAAGCGTCCCTTTTAAAAGTCTTTTTTCTATTTCTTCCCTATTTGAAATTTCCATAATAAAAAAATACCCTCTACCTGGCGGCCACACCAAATAGAGGGCAAATTGCTTAACGCCAAAGCGTTAAGACTTAATGAGAGTTTCCGTCAATAACACTTACTTCAAATTGGTGGAGAGCTTGAACATAGCCCTCAACTTTTTCTTTGCCCATGTACTTAATAACAACATTGGTTCCGATTCCGGCTGTCTCTAAAATTTTGTAGAGCTGACCAGGGGCACCAACACGAAATTTGTTGTTGTCGACATCTGTGAAACAAGCATAATCACGTTGATCGGCTTCTTTCTCGGCTTTGGTAGTTCTCAAAGCTCGGAGTGTTCCACAAAGCTCCATTCCGATTGTAAATGCTATCATGTGGGCCGAATCTTTCTCAAGGCCAGGCGCGAAATATTCGGTGTCCTTCCATTCGCCACCTGCTGTGAGTGGTGTACGTTTTACATTAGCTGGCACTCTACCTACGTTATTTTGTGCTGCCATTTTGTTCTCCTTTTGGGCATTGCCCCGTTTACTACTCAAGCGACATTGCCTGAGTTTTTCTTAATTCTGTATTATGTCATCCCACTGGATTTCAGACCCGTCCGGCGGAAAAATATTGGCTTTTGCATCTATAATAGCCTCATCAATAGTGGGATAAATATGTTCCGATTCTACGCATGGCGGATTAAAAGATGGATCATTCACATCATTAAACTGAGCAAAAGCCCTAAACTTCTTGTCCCCTTCTTTATTAACGCCCACCCAAATCACAATATTGCTCTCATCACCGATCATATTCCCTATTGACTTAATAACTATTACTTTCTGATTCATTAAATTACCCTTTGTACTTAACATACCCAATTATTAAACACATAATTATCAAAAACCAAACCACCCGAACATCAACAGAAGAAAATATAACTGCTGCATCATAGGTCATAGGGAGTGATGTCCTTGCTGGAATCTTTGCCCTGAACGGCTGTTTGTTCTCCGCTCTCAGGTTGAATCTCAACTTCTATGTTTTTCCCGTTCAAATTGTATTCCACAATTTCTTCTTCAACCCCTTTGGTCATGACATATAGATGATGCCCTTCGGGACAATTTTTATTCTTGCGCCCTATTGCCAAACGACAAGGGCCAACCACAACACCGCCAAGAAAGCTCACAAGCTCAAAATAAGCGAGATTTCCATTTGCATCTTCTTCGGTGTCAGGGAGCCACGCCTTTAAAAATCTGACTCCTTGAGTGTTAAGCTCTGGGAGCAAGTAGCACATGGTTCTTTTAATGTTAATCATTCCGCTGCGGCTTACATCTTCTACCCAAATTTCTTTAACAAGAATTTTGCATTTTAGATAATATGTAAGTTCTGTTGGTTCAATATCTTCGATAGCTTTTGTCATAGTTAGTTGCCCCTTTCATGAAGCAATATATCCATGAAAAAATTATTGTCAATCACCATTTTATATTTATTTACCAATTAGTTAAGGTGCCCCGTTAGCTTCGTTACATTCCATCTTTACGGGGCCAGAAAGATCATGGGACAAGAGATTGTCTTTAGAATCAGGCGGCTGGCAACAATCCCTCACACACGAAGCCTTCATGTCCAATGGAACCAGTCGCAGTTAAAGTATAGTCTGTAATCAGATAGGAAAAAAGCCTGAGTTAGTGATCTATACCACGCTCAAGCTTTCTTATTTGAAAAGAGCTGCAAGGAGCAACCGATGCAGGAATTAGCAAACTACTTGGAAGTTATGGTGTTTGCAAGCATTTTCTTCGCATTTATTGAAGAAAATAAAGCCTCCACCTTAACTCCCACGTTTTTAGCGATCTTTTTCGCCCTATCCACGCTGACAGCTCGCTTCCCCCGTTCAATAGAGCCGTAAGTCGCTGTACTCAGTCCTACTTTTTTGGCTAGGCTTATCTGGTTTATCTGCCTCTCTAAACGTGTGAGTCTGAGTTGCGTTGGCTTAGTCATTGCTTCAAACTTACCAGACATTAGTTTAGCCCGCCATTGACTCCCCCGACTAGCTGCGACCTTGGCATTGGCGTGTTTTGATGCTAAAATTTTGCTTTTCATTTGTATTTCCCGTCCCTTATGCTTAAAGATGAATTATGTTGTGACGATAAGTAGCTAAGTAACTATCACCATGTTCAACTATAAATCAAGAGGTAAAAATGAGCATTAAATATTTTGGTGACTATGACTCAGGTATGCAACTCTCTCCTAAATATACGCTTGCCGATCTCTGTCAAACAAGCACCGGCCTCCCAAATCTCCCCCTTGCCAGCCAAACATCAGAAATTGCCAATTTAAAGTGGCTGGCCCGCACTCTTGAGGCTCTTGAAACTGATATTGGACCGTTCACCATTTTATCGGGTTTTAGAACACCTGAAGTTCAGCAAGCTCTTGCCGATGCAGGAGAGCCGGTGGCGGTTAGAAAATCATTTCACGAAGCTGGCATGGCGGTCGATATTACTCCTACTCTCGCATCTGGGGTAGGGAATCAGGAATTTTACGGGAAACTTGCCGCCGCCGTGGGAACTGATGAACAACCTGGCCCCTGGTATGGAAAGTGGTCAGAGATTGCATATAAACCTTCTCAAAATTCAATTCATCTAGCTCTAGCTACCAATACGAAGCAAAATGTTTTTATGGCCTTAAATTCGGCTGGTACATACGCAAGACTCACGGCTGAAGAAGTGGCTGATTATGCAAAACCATATCTTCAAGCCATAGAAGAGGCCGCTTCAACAGCCATTGCCGCAGTTTCAACCCCTGTTGGTATGGGAACAATCGGCATTGTAATGGCAGGAATCCTGCTTTACTTTTTTGTGTTCAAACCAACTCCTAAAGCGGCAAGAGCATGACAGAACTACTTACTCACGCCTCAATCAACGGACTAAGCATTGTCATTATAGGGTTTTTCCTGAAGCGCCTTATATCCGGCAATGATAGAAAACACTCTGCCTCACTTGCAAAAATTGAAAAAATAGAAACCGATCACTCCGACTACCAGCGAAAAGTGGAAGTGCAGCTTGCAAGTATTAATGCTCAAATCACTATGGCTCTGGCGACTACGGCGCAAATTGAAAGTTTAAAAGAAAAAGTTTGGAACATAAATAGTCGGGTTGATGCGGCTTTTAAAATTTTGGATCATAAGCGTACAAGTGATTTATGAACTCGACCATTCCGTTTTTTGCTATCGTGGGAGTGGTGTTTTGGTGGCTTCTACCCAGAGAACCAAAAAGAAAATCAAACCCGTTTCCATTGTCAAAACACAAATTATCAGATAAAGAAATATCAAATATTGAAAAAGAATTATATGAAGCTGCTCATCACGAAAAGAGAAGGTTTCGTAAAATAATTAAAATAACAGAAAAAGAGCGAAAAGAAATAGCAGAAGAATACGCCAATGGAATATCAACTAAAGAAATTTCTAAACACCATAAAATAGATAAGGCTTCCGCTTATTATATCTTTAGAGAGTATGGGGTGCCTATTCGGGATAGAACCCGCCCTCTTACATTCCCTCCTAATGTTCGCCAACAAATTGCAAAAGATTATAAGGATGGACGAGCTATGGATGAGATTAGAAAACACTATGAAGCAAGTGATTCAACCATACTAAAAATAGCCAAAGAATATCAATTGCCGATGAGAGTTGGATTGTCAAAACTGGCTCCTGAAACAAGAGAAAAAATTATTACGCTTTATAAAAATGGAGCATTTTTCGAGGATATATGTGAAAAATTCAATATATCTGTCGGCCAAGTCCAGCGTGTTCTCACTTCTGCCAATATCCCTGGCAGATTCCAAAAATGGCTTACTCCTGAGATTAAATCCAAAATTTATTATCTACATAAACAAGGGCATAGCAGAAAAGAAATAGCGGCTCAACTATCAATCCCATACGCTGTAATCAGCCAGGCAATTTTCAGAAAAGCCTGGAGCAAAACATGACCATCGAGAGACAAACCTATGAAATTATCCGCAACCAATGGAAGGATTGTAATAAAAAGTTCGTTATTCACCATTGTTCTCAATGTGAATATCCTTGCGGCTACTTTTGGGAAAATAACCAACTCCTGTTTGATGCGGGATGCTTCTGCCTTCTTGAAAAAGAAAAGCCAAGAATTTGCTCAGACGATGAACTCATGGACTGGATTAAGGATAATGGGGCCATTGTTGAAAAAATATTTGCTGAAGAAAAAATATTTGTTAACTAGAGGCGCTAAGGCCGAGCTACGCTCGGCTGAAACGGCCAGCAAAGCTGGCCTATGCGCCTGACGTTAAGTGAACACTACCACAATACTCACACTCATACCAACTCAAAAAATTGCCAAGACGCTGTTCTTGCTGAATAATACTTTGTGCAACACTGATTGTCAGAGGCACCTTGCTAGTACAATGTCTTTCTTTGTCAGGAATTTTTAACTGCTTACTATTATACTGCTTATGTCGTGGTTTATTGTGCCTGTTATGCCTAGCCATGCAATGTCATGCACCTGATACAAATTTCCCGACCAGTATTAATAAATCGCACCTTCTTGCACCCTAAAAATATACAAAGTATTCTTGCCATTAGTCCCCCAATAAGTTTTCTATTCTTGAAGCCAATGTTTGCCATTTTTCTTCTTGTTGGGCCGCAGCCTGACACTCCCTTAGAGTATCTTGATAAATAGCCCTTTCTTTAAGCAATAATGCCACATCCAGGTCTATAAACTCATAAGCATCGGTGCAATAACGCTCATAAATCTTGTGGTCCAAAAGCTTGCACCGTTTTTCAACTATTTTCTTGAACACCGTGGTTTTCATTGCAATCTTCCCCTAGAAATGATTTAACACCACTTTAAAGAGGAAGTGAAGCGCAAAGCGCGAAAAGGTTCAAAATCAGGAGCTAAACAAAGGAGCGAAAAATGTTAAATCATCCATACATTATATTAATCACCATTTTGGTCGTATCAACCCCCTATGCTTACATTAAATTGCAATCAATGGCGGCAAAAAGAAAGCAAGTTGAATTTATTGAAAAGAAAAAAGCCATTGAAGCCAGCTATTTACAATGGAGAATTGAGCTGAAAAATAAAGTGTCAACTAACACAAAAGCTCTAAGAATCCTGCCTACAGGAGAAAAATTAACTGGCAACATAGATTATTATGATGTCACTCACAAAAAATTTCACTTCTCAGCCGATGATACAACCCTAC
>Ga0315273_10008015_pt1 | contig 13304 bp, 15 predicted proteins | sample YL17G02_0_MG_FD_205753 | JGI IMG/M metagenome (GOLD analysis project Ga0315273, IMG submission 205753) | Sediment microbial communities from Yellowstone Lake, YNP, Wyoming, USA - YL17G02_0 | ecosystem: Environmental > Aquatic > Freshwater > Lake > Sediment | place: USA: Wyoming | collected...
CCGCAGGTCCTGACCGGCGTTCCTAACGAGACCTTCCTGGTCGCCGGGCTGACCGACATCGCGCCGGGGGTGATTGGCCCGGACGCGATCCAGATCCGGGACGCGGCCTTGAACCTGGTGGCGGGAACCCGCCACGGACAGGTCACAGTCGCCGCGAACGGGGCGTTCCCGGCGGTCTGGGGTTCTGTCACCGGCCCGGTCAGCGCGGCCGCCGACCGGATCTCGATCCCGAATCCCGGGGGAGTGATGGTGGATTGCCGCGTGTTGTTTACGAAGAGCACTACCGGAATGTGCCCGGTCTATTCGAACGGGGCCGCTGGGTTTACCGTCACCATCACCGGTTACGCCATGAATCCGAACACCGCGATCGGGGCCGGGGCGATCACGGTCGGAGGATTCGCCGCAACTTATCCCGCGACGGCGACCGGGGCTGGGGGGAATTTCGGGCCGACCGTGCTCTCGCTTCCGGCGCTCCAGAACGGGGACCAGCAGGTGATTGTCACCGCGGGATCGGCCTGGTCGTTTCTCGGCCTTCTTCACGTCCGGCGGTCGATCGGCCTTTCCTTCATATGCGGCCCGGGCTCCGTTGGGGATGCGGTTTCTATCACCGGCTCCGGCTTCACCGGCGGATCGTCTGTTAACCCCGTGCAATTTGGCGCGGCCTCGGTCAACCCGGCGCCGATAGCTGTCGGGGCCTCCGGGTCCTTTGGCCCATCGCCGCTGATCCTCCCCGCGCTTGACGCTGGGCCGTACGACGTGACCGCGCAGGAGGTATTCACGCAAGCCTACCGCGTTTACAATCCGCGGGTCGAGATCAGCAAATACAGGGATCCGGCCTTCGCATCAGCCGGGCAGGCAGTGACCTATTCGTTCTCATTCACCAATACCGGGATAGTCGGGGATCCGCGAGCGGCAAGCCTGGTCGTAAGCGACAACATTCCATCCGGCCTGGAATACGAGACCGGGTCTTCGGCCTGCGAACCGACCGCGACTCCTGAGTATTTTCATGCGGGATCGGGATGGTCGCCGTCGGAGGCGCCCGTCACGGATGTCACGGGAATCAAATGGACTCTTTCCTCGCCCCTGCCTTCGGGGGCGAGCGGTTACGCAAGTTTCCGGGTCAGGGTGCAGTAAGGCCCGGATCCGTCATTGCTTCCGGGCCTGATCAGCTCGGGGGTGGTTCGCAACCCGTGCGGATATGATCAGCCGTGCGGTGGAAATTGAGGAGGTCAGTTAAGATGTTGCGCAACAAAACGACTGCTGTCTGTCTAGCAATTGCCGTCGTCGCGGCACTGGGAGCCCTGCTTCCGCGCCCTGCGAACGCGGTCATGACGGTCTGCAACACCCCATACGTTGACTACACGAACGATGGCGGTACTCCGCAGGTCCAGGTCGTAGGTTCGCTTGCCTGCTTCGACAGGAAGTCCAACCCGACCCTGACCATTACCAAGATCATCGACAAGGCCACTCCGGCGATCGGTGAAGTGGTGACCTATACGATCACCGTGCGTTATCCGAAGATTGTTGACGGCGCGGGCCTCTGTGCCGATGACTCGCAGGCCAGGAACATATCGGTGACCGACGTGCTGCCGAACGAGGTTGATTACGTGGCCAACTCCATAACGCTGTCGGAGAACGGTGGCGCACCTGTTGCCGTTCCGGATGGCACGGGATGGAACGCCGGGGCGCGTAAGATCACCGTAACTCCCAGCGCAATGAACGAGGGAGACGGGGACGCGGCCTGCACCGGCGCGAACACCCGGGTCGTCACGTTCCAGGCGACGGTCAACGCTCTGTAATAAAGGGAGCACGCGAGTCGAAAGTTCAAGGCGGGGGGGAGTACGCTCCTTCTGACGGATAACACCGCCTAAAAACCGAAAGCTTGACGTCTTCCTGGCGCAACGCGCGTACACGCGCGGGACCGCGAGAAGACCGGATCGGAGCGGATTGGCTTAACGGCCAGGGTCCGCCGCGGGCGTCGCCTAGGGCGATGCCACGGGATGGACCGGATACTGGTGGCCAAGGGCCGCCGTGGGCGGTGGTATCGCCAAAGGCGATAACCAAGGCAACGGCTCCGCCGTTGCCTCGGGGACAGCCTCCGCCGCCGAGCCGGATGACTTGCGGGATTCCGCCCTGGATCAAGGGGTTTAAAAACCCCGTTCCAGGCCAAGGGGTGAGACTGTTCCTGAAATCCCCTTATTTCTCTGGGACACGTGCTCGCGAACATGCTCCCCATCGGTTTCCCGGCGGCGTACAGAGGTACCAAGCGGACGGGCCGGACCGGAGAAGCGTTGATATACCGGTCGCCGGCATTTCACGGGGAAAAGTGGACTCTTTTCTCGCCCCTGACTTCGGGGGCGAGTGGTTATTTGAGTTTCCGGGTGACGGTGTATTAGGGACCGAACCCGGTTTTTTGCCTCCTTGGCCTGATCAGCCTTGGGGGCGGTCCGCAGCCCGCGCGGCTTGATCGGCCGGGCGGCAGTAAAGAGGAGGTTCTCGAGATGTTGCGCAACAAGGTTGGTGCTTTGGTTGTGTCCGTAGTGGCCGTGGGAATGATGATTCCCCGGACCGCGGGAGCTGTAACACAGGTCTGCAACGAGGGTACGGTGAACTACGCCAACTCAATTGATACGGCGCAGACACCGGTTACGAGCGCCAAGGCGTGCTTCGACCGGGTGTCCAATCCGGTCCTGACCATCGTCAAGACCGTGGACAAGCCGGCCCCGGCGATTGGGGAGACGGTGACCTACACCATCACCGTGCGCTACCCGAAGATCGCAGACGTCGCGAGCATTTGCGGCGACGATTCGATCGCCAAGAACATCGTGATCACTGACGTTCTGCCGGCCGGGATCACGTATGTGGCCAACTCCATCACCCTGAATGAAAACGGCGCAGGGGCCGCACCGGTTGCTGATGCGGTGGCATGGAACGGTGGGACTAACACGGTGACCGTCGGCGCTGCTGCCCCGTTGATCACCAACATGAACGAGGGTGACGGGGACGCGGCTTGCGCTGCGGGCAACACCCGGGTCATCACGTTCCAAGCGACGGTTAACTAACCATAAGGAGATCAACTAAAGCTCAAAGTAATGCCGCGGACCTTCGGGGTTTCATAGCCGGATAAGTCCGCTTGCAAAACCGAAAGCTTGACGTCTTTCTGGCGCAACGCGCGTACACGCGCGGGACCGCGAGGAGACCGGGTAGCATCACCAAAGGTGATGCATCCGGCAACGCTTGGAGCGTTGCCGGCGGCGGTGGCAACGCTTCAAGCGTTGCCCAGGGCAACGGCTTCGCCGTTGCCCCGAGGACAGCCTCCGCCTGTGGCACGAGGACAGCCTCCGCCTATGGCACGAGGGCATCCTCTGCCACCAAGCCGGTCAATTTGCGGGATTCCGCCCTGGATTAAGGGGCTTAAAAACCCCGTTCCAGGCCAAGGGATGAGTCTGTTCCTGAAGCCTCTTCTGGCGACCCTTCTTCTATTCATACTGCCCGGCCGGGCAGTGACCAAGCTTGTTGTTAATACAGCGTCCGTCGCCTTCGATAACGAAACTGGTACTGTTCATTTCACGAGGACCTCCTCAGCCAGCTTCAATTCGACGGTTGGACCGGTGCTGACCCTGATCAAGTCGGCTAGCGCGACGGACCTGTATCCCGGCCGGGAAACCATCTTCACCCTTGAGGTCGCCAACCGGGGCTCGAGTACCGCGCTCGATGTGACCGTGTTCGACACCATGCCCGAATTGCTCGCATACGTTCCGGGTTCGGAGATGCCTCCGCCGGATTCTGTCCTCGCGCCGGTGACCGGCTCCTCCGGTCGCCTGCTTTGGGCCCTTGGCACCCTGGTTCCCGGGGCCAGCCGGTACATGGTATTCAAGGCCCGTGCCCTGGATCCCGGCGCGTCCTCCCGGACGGAGTCCAACGAGGCGATCGCGCATTGGGACGAGCCCACGGGTCGTCCGGGGGGAGCGGTGAAGGCTTCCGTTCCGGTGCTGGTCCGGGCCACGCCGTCTTCGACGCCGACAATCGAGATCCGCCTGGTGGTTCAGATATTCGACGTGACCGGGAAGCTGGTTAAAACCCTCGTTGACATGAAAGTGCCGGCGTCGGTCGGCTTGACCCGGGTGGGCGACGGGAGCGGCGGGGTCAGGCTGGACGGCCTCGCTCCAATGACCATCACGCTGTCCAACGGAACGGTTCTCACATGGGACGGCCGGGACGACAAGGGAATGCGGCTCCCGAGCGGAATATACGTGGTAAAGGCGACCTCGACCCGTTCCGACGGAAGGTGGAGCGCGGATACGTCCTCGTTCACCATGGTCCGGACTCAGGAGAAGCTGATTGAGGAGGCGATCCTGGTGCCCAACCCGGCCACGGAATCCGTCTGGATCTCGCTCCGACTCGCTTCGACCGAATCATACGTGGACGTGAAGGTCTACAATGTCGCGGGTGAGCTGGTGTATCACGGGAGCGTCCCGGGCACGGCCAGATCGTTCAGGTGGGATTTGCGGAACAGGCGGGGCGAGCGCGTTGCCGCCGGACTATACGCCGTGGTGCTGGACGTGGCCGACCGGCTGGGCGGGGGCAATGAGCGGAAGATCATCAAGCTGGCGGTGACCGGCAGATGATGCGACCGGGGGGACTACAATGGACGGGATGAGGCCGGCTTGGCTCCTTCCAATGATTCTGGCGCTCGCGCCGTCCGCAGGCTGGGCCTCGTTCGCGAAGGGCGGATTACTCGACGAAGGCCCCCGGTCCGCCGCGCTGGGCGGGGCGTCGGCCGCGCTGGGCGGCGACGCGATCACCGCACGGTCGAACGCAGCCGGGCTCGCGTTAATGGGCGGACCGCAGCTGATCGCGGGGGGCGGCATTGCGTCGGCCGCGAGCGTAAGCACGCTCGTGGCCGGGGCCGGGGCCATGTGGGAGGGAATGGGCCTGTCTTTACTGGCCGTCAGGACGGCCTCCGGTTCCGCGAACGACACCTCCTGTGCGGTCAGTCTGGGCCTCCCGGTCGAGGATCTGCCCTGGTTTTCGATCGGGACCAGCCTGAAATACCTCGCCTCCGGCATGAAAATCGCCCGGGCCACCGGCGTCGGTTTCGACGCTTCGCTGATGGCGCACTTCGGGCTTCCCTGGCAACCGCTGGAGGTCAACGCCACGGCCGGGATCGAGGACGCCCTGGCCGGGCTTAAATGGGACGACGGGCTGGAGGAGGATCTGGCCCGCCAGGCGCGGATCGGGATCGGGGTTTCGGCCGGCCGGGGAGTGTCGGCGATCTCGGAAATCAGGATGATCCGCGGATCGGGAAGCCCGGAGTCGATCCTGGCCTTCGGTCTGGAGGAATCGTTCGTCGTCAGCGTGGTTCCGGCGGCGATCAGGATCGGGTGGCGGGACGGGAACCGGCGGGAGGCGTCGTTCACTGGGGGGTTCGGGGTGCGGTACGGTCCGGCGGCGCTGGACTATGCCATCGTGGGCCAGTCGCGCAGTCTGGGTTATCTGCACAGCTTTTCCCTGACCTGGGAATTCGGGGAACGGGCCGTGCCGCGAACGGCGGGGGCCCTGTCCGCCTATCCCGTTCCGCTGGGCGACGTCGTGCCGGAGCAAAAAGTGTTCAAGCTGACCAGCCCGTATCAGTCCATGGTTTTCCTCGTCCACGCTCCGCGCATCGGGTCGGCCGCCTCCTGGGCCGTGGTCTTCAGCGACTCGGCGGGTACGGTGGTATGGGCGATCGAGGGAGAGGGCGAGGTTCCCGGGACGGTCGACTGGCACGGGGGGGTAATGGACGGTGGGACCGCGCCCGACGGAGTCTACACCTGCCGGCTCGTCATCAAGGGCCCGAGCATGTACCAGTACCTGTCCCCGGGGACGGAGTTCCGGGTGTTCCGGCCGGGGAACAAGGGCCGTGACGAGGAGGACACCGGTGGACCTGGGGGCTTTTAACCGGGGAATGGCGGCGCGCCTTGGGCGCAACGGCCATCCCTTGCGCCACCACCTGATCGGCGTCGCCCGGCTGTCCGCCCGGCTGGCGGTCAGGGCCGGATGTGATCCGGCGGTCGCCCGGGCGGCCGGGTACCTCCATGACTGGGCGAGACCGCTTCCCGCGCGCCGTTTAAGTCTGGCGTTGCGGCGGTACCGGGTTCGGCTTGATCCCGGGGCGCGCGCCATCCCGGAGCTGTGGCACGGTCCGGTGGCGGCGGAAATGGCCAGAAGGGAGCACGGGATCAGCCATCCGGGCGTTCTCCGGGCCGTGCGGATCCATACCACCGGCTGTCCCCGGGCGTCCACGGCCGAGTTGTGCCTGATCGTGGCCGACTTCTGCGAGCCGGGCCGCCGGTTCCGGGAGGCGCGGGTGGCGCGCCGGCTGGCCCGGCGGAACCTTAAGCTGGCGGCGAACTATGTGGCCTCCTCCCGGATCGCGTATCTTAAAGAGGCCGGGATCGTGCCGCACCCGTCCGCTGTAGCGTTCCTGTCCGGTCTTGCGGCATCGCCGACGAAGTCGGCGAACGCCAAGCTCTGCTTGGCGGCATCGCCGGCGAAGTCGGCGAACGCCAATTCCCGCCTGGCGAGGAGAAACTGATGCCTGACGAAATGTTCGAGTCGCTGTGGCGCATGAAGGGCGGGCCCGAGATCGTGGCACTGCATGCGTTGTTCGCCGGTTCAACGGTTCTCGCGGCCCAGGTCCGTGATTTCCTGCGGCTCAATCCGGAGGGAACCCGGAGAGCGCTTGAGGCGTCCCGCGGGGTCGGCCTTATCGACGTGAGCGACGAGGGGATCACGTTCATCGCCTACCCGGCTGACTCCGGCCAGCGCGCGCGGCTGGACTGGTGCCTGGAGCCGCACCAGGCCGAGTTCGACTCCCTGGTCGACCGGATCAGGAGCCAGCTTCTTCTCCGGTTCCTGGGATCCGCTCCGGGCCAGCTCTCGTGAGCGGACGGACCGCCGATCTGAAGGCGCACCTTGAGCGAAGGATCCGCGAGGCGATCGTAGCCGAGGGCTGGGGTGGGGAAGGGCCGGCGGAGGCTGGGATCGTCCTGGAGCTACCCAAGGAGGCGGCGCACGGGGATATTGCCTGCCCCGCGGCGTTCGCCATGGCAAAAGCGGCGCGCAAACCGCCGCGGGAGGTTGCGGAAAGGCTGGCCGCCCGTCTTGGACCCGATGACGTCGTCGGATCGGTCGCGGTGGCGGGAGGCGGATATCTCAATTTTCTTCTCGGGGATTCCGTGTGGCGCGATATCGTCGCCGAGGTGGCGGAGAGGGGGGAGAGATACGGCACCTCGAACGTCCTTGCCGGGGAAAGGATCCTGGTCGAGTTCGTCAGCGCGAATCCGACCGGGCCGTTGGGGGTTGTGAACGCACGGCAGGCGGCGTTCGGGGACGCCCTGTGCCGCTGCCTGGCCGCGGCGGGAGCCAAGGTGGAAAAGGAATACTACGCCAACGACGCGGGCGCACAGGTCAGGAACCTGGGCCTGTCGGTCATTGCCCGGTTGAAGGAGTCGCGCGGGGAGCCCTTCGAGATTCCCAAGGACGGATACCAGGGGGAATACGTCAAGGACCTGGCTCGGGAGATTGAGGTGCTCGATTCGGGATTGTCGGGCCGTCCGGTCGAACAAGTGGCCGCAGCGGCGGTGGAGGTCATGATCGGGCGGCAGAAGGCCGACCTGGACCGGATGGGGGTTGGATTCGACCGCTGGTTCCGGGAAAGGGACCTGCACTCCGACGGCCGGGTGGACCAGGCGCTGGACTTGCTGAGGGCGAAAGGGGTCATATTCGACAAGGATGGCGCCGTATGGTTCGCCGCCACCCGGTTCGGGGACGAAAAGGACCGGGTTTTACGCAAGACCGACGGCGCCCCAACCTATACGCTTCCGGATATTGCGTACCACCAGGACAAATACGGGCGTGGGTATACCCGGATCGTTGACATCGTGGGGGCTGACCACCAGACCGAGATGGCCACCCTCCGTTCGGCGTTGAAGGTTCTGGGCATGGACACGGACCGGCTGGAGGTTATCATCACCCAGTTCGTGACACTGAAGCGCGGCAGCGAGAAGGTTGTTATGTCCAAGCGGAGCGGCAACGTGATCCCGCTTTCCGAGCTGGTTGACGAGGTCGGGGTGGACGCGGCCCGCTTCTTTTTCCTCCTGCGCGCCCCCTCGAGCCACCTTGATTTCGACCTCGAGCTGGCCAAGTCCACGACCATGGACAATCCCGTTTATTACCTCCAGTATGCGCACGCCCGGCTGTGCAGCCTGATCGAACGCGCGAAGGCGGAGGGATTGCCGGCTCCGTCCCCGGACGCCGCGGATCCCGCCCTGCTTGTCGAGCCGGAGACCAGGCTGGTGCTGAGACGGCTCGTGCGTTACCCGTTCATGGTCGAGAAGGCGGCGACCGGGCGCGCGCCGCACCTCTTGACGCACGAGCTCATGGAACTTGCCCAGGCCATCCACCAGTTTTATACTCATAACCGGGTGGTGGGCGCCCCGACGGCTGAGATCGGTCTGGCGCGGCTGGCCCTCGTGTCGGCCGGACGCCGGGTTCTCGCGAACGGGTTGGGCCTGCTCGGGGTTTCGGCGCCCGAGCGAATGTAGCCGGGCTTTTAAAATCACACGGTACAAGGGAGACATTAATGGCGACCCCTTTCGCGGTGACCGAGAAGGATTTCGAGGAGAAGGTGCTCAAGAACAGCCTGCCCGTCCTGGTGGATTTCTGGGCGACCTGGTGCGGGCCCTGCCGGATGATCGCACCGATCGTGGAGGAGTTGGCCAAGGACCTTGACGGCAAGCTGGCCGTGGGAAAGGTGGACGTGGACATGTCCCCGGGGATCGCCGAGAAATACGGCGTCCAGAGTATTCCAACCCTGCTGGTTTTCAAGGGCGGCGAGATGAAGAAGCAGGTGGTCGGCTATATGCCCAAGCCCGAGATAGTGAAAGCTCTTAACGAGGCCGGAGTCTCTTAAAGTTCAGGGTTCAGGGTCCAGGGTTGCGGATCAAAACGGTCCAGCGTCCAGGGTCTAGGGTCCAGGGTTACGGATCAAAACAGTCCAGCGTTCCGAGTTTGGGGTCCGGAATTTAAAAAATCCCGGGAATTTAACACTGGATGCTGGACTCTGAATCCTGGACGCCTTTTATCCTTTAACCCTGGACACTGGACTCTGGACCCTGGACTGGTTTACAGCCGCGGCAGCGTGATGCTCTTTTGCGCCTGGTACTTCCCCTTCTTGTCGGCGTAGCTGACCTCGCATTCCTCGTCACCCTCGAGGAAGATCACTTGCGCTAGCCCCTCGTTGGCATAGATCTTTGCCGGGCACGGCGTGGTGTTCGATATCTCCAGGGTGGCGTAGCCCTCCCAGCCGGGCTCGAAAGGCGTCACGTTGGTGATGATTCCGCACCGGGCGTAGGAGCTTTTCCCCACGCAAAGGGTGATCACGTTGCGGGGTATTCGGAAGTATTCGACCGTTCTCGCCAGGGCGAACGAGTTGGGGGGGATGAGGCAGGCGTCCCCGGAGAAGTCCACGAGCGATTGCGGATCGAAGTTCTTCGGATCGATTACCGTGGTGTTGATGTTCGTGAATATCTTAAACTCGCCCGCCACCCGGATGTCGTAGCCGTACGAGGAAACACCGTAGGAAATCACGCCCTTCCTGACCTGGGATTCCTCGTAAGGGTTTATCATCCGGTGCTTTTTGCACATCTCCCGGATCCAGCGGTCGGATTTCACGCCCATTACGGCAATAACGGTAACCTTTCGGGAAGGCACGGGTCAAGGGCGGTCCGGCGATCCGGTGCTATGATATGCCCGCGATGGATCAGAACGGGGACGCCTGGGGCCGGGTCGGCCGGATCTCGGCTTTTGGACTCACGGCGGGGATTACGATGCTGGCAGCAGGCTGGCTGGGTGTGACCCTCGACAAGAAGCTGGGAACCATGCCTGTTTTCACCACTTTTCTCTTCCTTTCCGGTGGAGCTACGTCGCTCTGGTATGGTATCGTGAAAATCCTCAAATGACGCCGCCAGTGATTTTCGGCGCCGGTCTCGTGATCGGCACTGCCGCCGGCCTATTGATGGGCCGGGACCTGGCTAAATGCACCGCGCGGATGATGGGCGGCGAAAGTCGGGCGTGGCTCGCTTTCGGGCTTTTCCGGCGGATGGCGATAATGGCCGGCGCGCTCGCCGTCGGGCTGGCCATGGGCAAGCCGGGCATCATCGGGGCCGCGGCCGGGGTCGGGGCCGGCTACCTGGCCGCGATTTCCTTCGCGGTCAGAGGGAGGGCCTGATGGCGGCCGAAGGCGGGCTTCCGGAGAGCGAACTTTTCCTTCCTCCGTTCCATCTGCCCGCCCTGCCGGGCGCGCCGGCGGTGGATTCGTATCCGGTTTCGTACGCCTTGCTGGCCATGGGGATTGTCGTGTTCGTGGCAATCGCCGCCCGGCTGGCCATGCGGATCGCTCCCTCGCCCTTCCAGAACCTTCTGGAATGGCTGGTCGAGACCGTCGAGGAGCAGGCGACCGCGATCATGGGAGAGGCGGCAACCCGGTTCCTCCCGCTTTTCGCGACGTTATTTCTCTTCATCCTTACCAGCAACCTGCTTGGACTATTCCCGTTTTGCATGTCGCCGACCGCCAGTTATCACACGAACATGGCCATGGCCCTCGTCGTGTTCGGGGCGACCCAGTACGCCGGGATCAGGGCCCACGGTGCGCTTGGATACCTGAAGCACTTTCTGCCGCCGCCGGCTCCGTGGCCGATCCGGATTTTACTCCTTAGCTGGCTGTGGCCTTTCATCCATATCCTGGAGCAGTTCGTCCGCCCGGTTTCGCTCACGATGCGGTTGTTCGGAAACATTTTCGCCAAGGAAATCCTGCTCCTGATGCTGGCATTTGTTACCGTGACCTTCTTCACCAGCCCTTCGGCCTTCGTCAAGAGTCTTTCCATCGTGCCCTTCGTGCTCCGACCCCTCATCATCCTGCTCGGGACGCTGGTCTCGATCGTGCAGGCGGCGGTATTCACGATACTGTCCATCGTGTTCGTCGGGATGGCCATGGAAGGCGGGCACGACGAGGGACACGCCGTCGATACTGGCGGCGCGTCGCACGGGGAGGGGCATTGAACGGCATGAATTTCTGATATGCAAGCGAAAACTAACAGGAGGAAGACATGAAAAAGCTGAGTGGTATCTCGTTTCTGCTGGTCGTATTGCCCGGCATCGCTTTTGCCGCGGAAGCCGCCACGGGCTCGGCCAACCCGACCTTCTACGCCGTGACGGTGGCCACCGCGGGCTTCGGGCTCGCGCTCTCGACGCTGTGCGCCGCACTCGGGCAGGGCAACGTGGCCGGACGGGCCATGGAGGCGATCGCGCGCCAGCCGGAGGCGGCCGCCCGGATCCAGACCGCAATGCTGCTGGGGCTGGCGTTCATCGAGTCGCTGGTCATCTACGTGCTGCTGATCGCGTTCATCCTGCTCTTCGCCAACCCGTTCTCCAAGCTGTTCGGCGGCTGAGCCGGGGGGGAAAGGCTGGTATAGGGACATGGAAACACCGGCGTATCACATACTGTTGGTGCAGATGCTCACCTTCGTGCTGGGAGCCGTGGCCCTGTGGTGGATCGCGCTGAAGCCGATCCAGCGGATCCTGAAGGAGCGCAAGGACAGGATCGTGGCGGCTCAGGAGGCGGCGGCGGCGGACCGGCGGAACGCCGAGAACCTCCAGCGGGAGGTGCAGGTGCGGCTGGCCAGGATCGAGGCCGACACCAAGAAGCGCAACGCCCAGGTCGAGGCCGACGCCAAGAAGCTTAAGGAGGAGCTGACCGCCGCCGCCCGGGAGGCCGCTTCCGAGATAATCCGGCAGGGCCGGGTTCAGCTCAAGGCGGAGAGGGCCGGGATGCGCGAGGCGGTCAGGCGCGAGGTGGCGAAGCTGTCCGTGGCCATGGCCAAGAAGGTGGCGGCTTCCTCCATGACGGCCAAGGACCGCAAGCGCCTGATCGGCAAGGTCTTGAAGGACCTTCCCTCCCGGCTGGCGGGAGAGGCATGAGGGGATCCGGCAGGTCGATCCAGCACCGGCTGGCGACATCCGCCTGGCGGCATGCCTCTGGCGACGGGACCGAGGAGGCTACGGGCAGGGCGCTCGAATCCCTCGCACGGGCGGCCAAGGCGTCGCCCCGGTTGCGCCAGATCCTGTTGCATCCCGGGGTGGATTCGGAGCGCAAGGTGGCCCTCGCCAAAAGCGTGGCGGAGTTTGTCCCGGTGGCGGAGTCGGTCCTGCGCGCCGTCATACGTTTACGGGCGGTTGCCGTGCTCGGCGGGGTCAGCCGGGAGTACGCCTCGCTGGCGGGCGCCCGGGCGAAGGAAGTCAGGGTGAGCGTGTGGACCGCGGACGGGCTGGACCGCGCGGATGCGGACACGCTTAAGGCCCAGCTGGAGACCGCGCTGGGCCGGCCGGTCAGGCTGGAGGTGTCGAGACGGAGGGACCTGATCGGCGGTCTGCTCGTCAAGATCGGGGAAAAGACGGTGGACGGGACGGTGAAGGGGGCGCTTGATCGCCTGGAACGGAAACTGCTCGAGGAATCATCCGGGAGGGGGAAAAACTAGATGGCGAAAACGAAAGGCTTCGAAGACATCCTGGAAAGGCAGGTCGCGGAGTTCGATCCGGGGCTGGACGTGTCCGAGGTCGGGCACGTGATTTCGGTCGGCGACTGCGTGGCGCGGCTGTCCGGGCTCATGAACGTGATGGCGTCCGAACTGCTCGAGTTTCCCGGCTCGGTCTATGGCATGGCCATGAACCTGGAGCGGGACGAGATCGGCGCCGTATTGCTCGGCGAGGACGTGCACATCCACGAGGGCGACGAGGTGAAGCGCACGGGACGGATCATCCAGGTCCCGGTTGGGGAGGCGCTCATCGGCCGGGTGGTCGACGCGCTGGGCCGACCGATCGACGGCAAGGGCCCGATCGCGGCGAAGGAGTTCCGGCCGATCGAGGTCCGGGCGCCGGGCGTCGTCGAGCGCCAGCCGGTCAAGGAGCCGCTGCAGACGGGGCTGAAGGCCGTGGACGCGATGACCAACATAGGACGCGGCCAGCGGGAGCTGATCATCGGCGACCGGCAGACCGGAAAGACGGCCATGTGCGTGGACACGATCATCAACCAGAAGGGCGGCGACGTGAAGTGCATCTACGTCGTGATCGGCCAGAAGAACTCGACGGTCGCGGCGCTGGTCCGCACCCTCGAGGAGCACGGGGCGATGGCATTTTCGACCGTCGTGGTCGCCTCCGCCTCCGAGCCCGCCTCGCTTCAGTTCATCGCTCCGTATACCGGGTGC
>Ga0315273_10008016_pt1 | contig 13303 bp, 12 predicted proteins | sample YL17G02_0_MG_FD_205753 | JGI IMG/M metagenome (GOLD analysis project Ga0315273, IMG submission 205753) | Sediment microbial communities from Yellowstone Lake, YNP, Wyoming, USA - YL17G02_0 | ecosystem: Environmental > Aquatic > Freshwater > Lake > Sediment | place: USA: Wyoming | collected...
CGGGACGTACCCCGACGACTGGCCGGCCACCCAGACCTGCTGGTACGTCACCTCGATGAAGATGCGACGGGAGTTGAGGCCGCCACCGATGCGGGCGCCGTAGAGCGGGTTCCGCGCGTAGCCGACGAATCCGGGCGGCGGTGAGGTGTTGCGCACGCCGCCAACGCCGCCGATCAGGCCGTACGGCGCGAGGAAGCCGGGAATCCGCTTCCCGACCAGGATGTCGAAAGTGCCTGTGAGGTCGTAGAAGTTCGCGTCCGTGCTGGTCGCCGACCAGTAGTTTCCCGCACCACCCAGGCGCAGCTGCGTCATGTTGCCGACGCCGGCCGCGTACGCCAGCATGCCGGTGTAGCCGATGTCGGTACCGGTTCCCGTGGCGCCGGTGGGCGCCGAGCCACCGCCACCCACGTACCAGTGGGAGAACTTCGCGGGCTTCTTTTCCGCGTCGCTCTTGCTTGCCGTGGCAGGCTTGGAAGCCAGTGCCTTGGCAGGCGCTGCGGCCGGCGGCGGCTCAAGTCCATCCACGACCGGTGCAGCGACGACCGGCTTTGGAGGGACAACAGCGGACGGAGCAGGAGCGGACACCGCAACCGTGGGCGCTGCCTTCGGAGCGGGTGCCACTGCCGGCGCCGCGGGCGCGGTGGGCGCCTTCACGATGCTGTCGATCCACACGGTCTTGAGCAGGAAGGTGGTACCGGACTTCGCACTCTTGATGCGAACGCCGTTCGGGTCGTTGTCGTTCAGGATCTGGCCCTGGATGACCCCGCCTTCCTTGAGGTAAATGGTGGCCATCGCGGGTGTGCCCTGGGCCGCGAGCGGCGCCGCGCCGCTGATCGCGCTCCACGCGACGACAACCACCGCGAGTCGGGGGATGAAAGCGGGCATGGCGGCGCTCCTCTCGTAGGAATGCCCGAGGACACCGGGCATCGAGTCGAACGCGGCAACGGCAGTGCCAGCGGTGCCCTTCGCCGTCGCGCAAACCATGGACGGTGGCATGATGCGATTCAGGCAACCAAGCGCTTGGGGCTGCTGGGGTTACTGAAACGCGAAGTGCCGCCTGGGAGGAGCGGCACGAGGGACTGCAAAGATGGGTACGGCGGGTGGCTCCGGAGCGCCCGACTGCTCGCGGATTCCGGTGCTACTGGGCGATCTGGCTCAACTCCCAGGTGTTGCCGCGGCGCTCGAGCTGGACCTGCTCGTTCACCACGCGGGTGCTGCCGAAGGCACCGCCCCGAATCTCCGTGGTGGAGCCGCTCAATTGTGCCTCGGCGCGATTCGCGTTGACCCGGAGGCCGGAGACCTTCCAGCGGATGCTGTAGCGTCCCCCGGTAGCGAAGAACCCGCCCAGTTGTTCCTGCCGCGCGCCGGGCATGCGGGGAAAGCGGCGGAGTGCCTCGGCAAAGTCGCCCAGCGTGAGCGCCTGGCCATAGCCCTTGAGTACCCGCTCGATCGCCGAGCGGGTCTCGGGCGCCACCTCGCCGGACGCAGCGACGCGGCCCAGGAGCGCATCGCTGCCGGAGATCTCGCGCTTGGGGGCGCCGGCGTCTGCCGGCTCTTCCATGTCGACCACGGATACGGCCACAACGACCGCCGGCGCGACCGGTTGCGGCGCGTCAGCCGGGGTCGTGGCCGCGGGCGCCACGGTACCGGCGGCGGACCTGGTTTCCTTTTTCAGCGTGCCCGTTGCCGCGGTGCCCGGCCCTTCCGACGGCGTGACGGTCGAGCTTGTCGTGGCGGCGTCACCCTGAGGCTGGGAGCCATCGGATGGCGGGCGGGCTGCGACGTCAACCGGAGCGGTTTTCGCCGGCTCGGGTGCCGGGCGCCGCCAAGGTGCGAAGTAGGTCGCGGCTGCCACGAGGAGCCCCGCCCCGGCGACGGCTGTCACGACTCCACGCCGGCTCTTGCGCGCACCGATCTGGATGGTCTTCGCCTCGGAGAGTCCGAGGCTCGGGCGGGGGAAGGGAATCGGGCTGCGCGGCGTGGTGTAGCGCACGGTGAGCGGGCGCGAACCGGTGGTGGCCAGCGTGATGAGCTGGTTGCGCGTCGGCTCGTCCTGCGACGCGGCAAGCTGCCCCAGGGCGGCGACCGCTTCCTCGATGGACGGCCAGCGCTCATCCGGCTCCTTCGCCAGCATGCGCATCACTGCGGCGGACAGCTCGGGCGGGCACTCGGTGCGCAAGTCCTCGATGGCTGGCACCGGCACATGCACGTGCGCATACATCACCGACATCATCGACGTGCCAGGGAAGGGCAGGCGACCGGTGAGCATCTCGTAGGCGACCACGCCGAGGGCGTACTGGTCGGAAGCACCGCTGATCTCGTTCGCGAGGCACTGCTCCGGGCTCATGTAGGCTGGCGTACCAACCATCATGCCCGACGTGGTCAGTCCCTCTGACTCGGCCACCTTGGCGATGCCGAAGTCGGTGACGACACACCAGCCCTCGTCGTCGATGAGGATGTTGCCCGGCTTGATGTCCCGATGCACGACGCCATGGCGATGGGCGTAGCCGACGGCCCCGGCGACCTGGGCGAGGATGGCCAGCACCGTCGGCAGGGGCAGCGCGCCGGTTTCCCTGAGGATGCTGTCGAGCGGACGCCCATCGACGTGCTTCATGACGAAGTAGAGCAGCCGGTCGGCGTGCCGGACGGAATAAATCGGGATGATGTTGGGATGGCTGAGTGACGCCGCGGTGCGGGCCTCGCGGCGGAACCGCTCGACCAGGGCCGGGCTGGCACCGAGCGACGGGGATATGACCTTGATGGCCACCCGCCGGTCGAGTGCAATATCATGCGCGGCGTAGACCGTCGCCATGCCACCGCGACCAAGCTCACCGAGTATCTCGTACTCGCCCAGCGTCGTTGCGCGGAGGAGTTCGAGTTCGTCGGTGTTGGCGGCGTCCACGGGGGTGGCCATCCGGTCGGTTTCCTGAGCGGAACTCACGGGGGTAACGTGCCCTTTTGCTGGGTGAAGCGCAAGCTGAGTGTAGAGCCGGCAGTCGGCAGTCGTCAGTCAGTCCGCAGAGAATCCTGCGCGGGCGTGGCTTCCGTCGCAAAACGGTTTCGTACCAGACTGGCCACAGCGACAAAAAGCCGCGCGCCTGGTGATCCCGGCCACGGTGCCGGTGGCATCCAGGACGCGCAGGTTACCGCGCAGTTGCACAGGGCCGTCCGGGAGCGGTTCGATGCGCAGCGGGCCGGATGCATCGGCACGATCGGCGTCGAGCTTGCCGGCGGGGAGACGAGTGGTTGCGTCCTGGAAGTGCACCTTGAGGTGTGAGTTGTCGCAGAACGGCTTGCTGGCTGACGCGCCACAGCGACAGAGCGCGATCCGGGTCTCCTGCTTCACCGTGCCATCGGGCTCCACCAGTTCGAGTTGCCCGCGCAGGAACAGCGGACCGTTGCGCGAGACGCGGAGCGCATTCTCGGCGTCGGGCTTTTCCGCGGGGCCGCCATCCTTCCGGATGTAGTGCAGGGCGCCTGAAGGACACTGCTCGACCACGCCGGCCACCTTGTCGGCGGTACTGTTTTCAGGCATGACCCAGGGGCGGCTTCCCGGGTCGAACACGCGAGGCAGGCCGCGGATGCAGGCGCCGACGTGAATGCAGCGCGCCTTGTCGTAGGTGACGTCGATGGCGGTGGTGTCGTAGGCGTGGAGTTTGTCGGTCATTGGAGAGTCAAGAGTCTAGGGTCAAGAGTTGGCAGTCAGACGCGCATGTGATCCGGGCGCCAGACCGTGACCGCCCGCTTGATGTCGCCATCGGTGGCAAACTCGCCGGCAAAGACCCGGCGGGCCAGGTTGGGGAGCTCGGCGTCGCTGGCAAAACGCAGTGCCACCATCTGGCGCTTGTCGAGCTGGTCGAATCGCCCGGCGAGTTCGGGTGCCAGGGCCTGAAGCCGAAGGCGCTCCTCCAAGCGGATGATGCGGTCCTGCACCGTGAGCGAATGCGTTCGCATCAGCCCCACCATGAGCGTCATGCCGAAAGCCAGCACGAGCATCCACGCCGCCGGCCAGGAGGGCTGGCGCAGGAGATGGACTGCGCTCATCACGAAGTTGGCGAGGAAGATCGGCACCAGGATGAAATGGTAGGGCGGATTGAAGCGTCTGTGCGTGGCGTAGGTTTGCATGGGACCCGTGAGAGAGGGAGCGGGGAACAGGCACGTGCCTAGGAGAATATCGCTCCAAGCGCGGCGATGGTGTGCATCAGGGCTTCCTTCGACGGGAGGCTGCCCTGGGCCAATCGGGCCGAGCCGCCGCCGCGGCCGCCGGAAGCAGCGAGCAGTTCCTTGAGGACGGCGCCGGCGTCGATGCCGCTCGACAGTGACGTGGCGAGCAGGATGGATGCGGGATCGTCGAGCGCGCCGACGAAGATGGCGCCGTCCTGGGTGGCGACGGCGAGGGCGAGGGGGCGCAGGGTATCGAGCGAACTCGCGGATATCAGTTCCATGACCACGCGACGACCGGAGCCATTTGGCGCGGTGGCGGCGATGCGGTCCCTGGCATGATAACTCGCGAGTTCCTGGACCAGGCCGTCGTGCGCGGCGTGGGCCTCGCGCACGTCGATTCGCTGGCGGTCGACCAGGGCAGGCGCGTCGTCGAGGGCGGCCGAGAACCCGGTGGCGATGTGCGACAGGGCCAGATAGTCAGCGCGGGCGCGGCGGGCGGCGCGGAGGCCGCAGAGAAAGTCCACCCGCACCCGCTTCTTCACCCGCTCGACTCGGCGGATGAGGATCGACCCGATCTCCGAGGTGGAGCGAACATGGGTGCCGCCGCACGCGCTCTTGTCGAGTTCGGCGATGCTGACGAGTCGAAGCACTCCCGCGCGCTCGGTTGGTTTCCTGAGGCCGGTCGCAGTGGTGGCATCCTCGAAGCTCACGGTGACTGGGCGGTTCTGGGCGGCGATGGCGTTGGCGCGATCCTGCACATCGGCGACCTGGCCGGGCGAGATCTCGCCCGCGTCGAGATCCAGGGTGGACGAGTCGGCGCCGAAGTGCACGCTCACCGTCTCCGCGCTCAGCAGCTCGATGAAGACGGCACTCAGGAGGTGCTGGCCGGTGTGCTGCTGCATGTGATCGAAGCGGCGGGGCCAGTCGACCAGTCCCTCGACGCTGGTCGCCGCGAGCGGAGCGGCGAGGAGGTGGGCGACCCTCCCACCATCGTCAACGACGTCGAGTACCGAAATACCGTCGAGTGTACCGAGATCGTGCGGCTGGCCGCCGGAGGTCGGGTAGAACGCGGACCGATCGAGGTAGACGCGACGGCCGCCGTCAGCGTGTTCGCTGACGGCGGCCGAGAACGAGGCGAGGTAGGCGTCGGTGTAGTAGAGGCGCTCGGTCACCCGGGCAAGTTAACGCTCGCGCTTCTGCATCGCCTCGATGGACGCCTTCACCGCGAGGGCGGAGAGGGTGGCCATAGTGATCTGGACGGTGATGAGATCCTGCCAGATGGCGTGACGGGCGGCGGGATCGACGGCATCGCTGCGGCGGAGCAGGGTGCGGCGGTCGTTCGGCCGGGCGCAGCCGGTGACGATGGCGGCGTTCATCTCGGCGGCGATACGGCGCGCGCGATCCATGAGGCTTTCCGACTTCTCGGCGGCAGTACGGCACTCGAAGACCGGATCACGGCCATAGCGCCAGTCCCACGACCAGAGCAGCCGCACATCCTTGAGGTAGACGTGACCGTCCGCCCCATAGTGTGTGATGCGATAGTTGTGAACGGCGCGACTGGCCACGGGAACCTCGGCTCGGATGACAGCGGCAGAGGTTTGCATATTGTGCGCCGCAGAGTGCGGGAGTTCTGCTTGAGCCTAAGTTATTGAGAGTCAATAGCCTACAGTCGACAGAAAGGGGTGCTGCATATGGCTGCAGCACCCCGTGTCGTTGCGGTGACCAGACAGTGTCGGGCTACTTCACTCGCTCCAAGTACTCACCGGTGGTGGGATTGACCCGCACCTTTTCGCCGCTGCCGACGAACTCCGGGACCTGGATGGTGGCACCGTTCACCAAGGTGGCCGGCTTGCTGCTGGCGGTCTTGGTGGCGGTCTTCATGACCGGCGCGGTATCGGTGATCTCGATATCCAGGGTGGCCGGGAGCTTGATGGAGATGGGGCGGCCGTTGAGCCACTCGGCCTGAAAGACCAGCTCGGGCTGCATCCAGGGGCGCAGGTCGCCCACGACCTCGGAGTCGAAGGTGAACTGCTCGTAGGTGTGCGCATCCATGACATGCACATCGGTTCCGTCGTCGTACATGACCTGCATTTCCTTGGTGTCCAAACGGGCGGTTTCGAGGTCCTCGGTAGAGCTGAAGCGGGTCTCGAAACTGTTGCCATTGGAGAGGTTGCGCATGCGCACCTGGACGAACGCCCTGAGGTTGCCGGGGGTACGGTGCTGGAAGTCCATCACCCGGCAGGGCTGTCCCTCGTGGATGACCACAACGCCCTTCCGGATGTCATTTGCCTTCATCGGTCCGTTCCGCCTTCTCTACCAGTGTTGCGAGGGGCGCTGGTGCGCCGGTTCCGTGAGGCACAAAATACCCTGGGACGGGCTGAACGGAACCCGCGCGGCTCTGTGGCGGCCCGCTGCGACCAAGGGCCGCATGGCGAGCTGGGCCCGCCGAACCCTGCTCGCCAAGCGGCGGCGTCGACGCGGGCGTCCATCGCGACGGTTCAGGCTGAAACTCGCCGGTGCCGGCGACGTATATCAGTGCGCAACACCAACCGCTTCAGCGGAGACGAACGATGTCGAACGAACTTACGACGGTAGCCAAGGGAGAGATCATGTCCACGACCGAGCAGGTCCACACCGAAGAGCACAAGGTGGCCGGTGATCGCCTGGTGGAGCGTATCAAGGAACTGGTCCGCCAGGGGAATATCCGCCGCGTGATCGTCAAGAACGACGAGGGGAAGACGTTGCTCGAGATTCCCCTGACGATCGGGGTGGTGGGCGCCGTACTACTTCCGGTGTGGGTGGCGCTGGGTGCGATCGCGGCGCTGGCAGCGCAGTACACGATCGAGGTGGAGAAGACGGACGAGTAACGCCTCAACAGCGTGAAGAGGAACTGAAAGAGCGTGAGGAGGAACAGCAACGGTGGGAGCTCCTCGGCTGTTTCAGTTCCTCCTTACGCTTTCGCTCTTCCTCCTCACGCTGTTCCCTATCCCTTCCGCTTCACTCCCACCTCTGTAGCCGCCGGGTCGATCTTCAGGCCGATCCATTCCCCCGCGATGGCATGGCCGGGCACGCCGCAGAGCACCCAGAACCAGCCCCCCTCCTCCGCCTCGAACGACGTGTCATCCGTCCGTCCCACGGGCAGGCCGGGCAGCACCGCGCGGGTCATGGCGTTGGTAAACGCCGCCTGTCCTCCCTGCGGCGGCAGTTTTTCGCGCTCGGCGGCGACGACGAGGCTATGGCGGTCGGTCGAGTCCTGGTTGACCCAGTGCCAGCGGATGGTCCATCCACGGGGTACGATGACCTGAATGCCGCCGTCACGCTCCCCACTGATGAGGGCACTCGCGGCACCGTCGGGTGGGGAGACGGTGAGGTCGAGAAGGACCGACTTCGCTGTGGCGTCGGGGTGGATCCAGGGGGGCAGATCGACGGCCTGGGCAGACACGGGGCCTGCGAGAGCGGCGCTCAGGAGGACCCCCAAGGGGCCGAATCCCATGCGAGACAAGACTCTAGGCATTTCGCTCCCGGGCACGCTGCATCTTGACACAGGGCGTACTAACCTGAAATTTGCTACACCTGAAACTCACAATAACCTAACAAAGCAGCGCAGCCAGCCGGATCCGTTGGGGAGCGGGGCCGGGCGGGGGTCGATCCGGATCCACGCGAAAATCACCACTTCATGGGGAGTGCACCACAGATGAATTTTCGTCGATTCAGCTGGTTGCCGGCGCTGTGCCTGATCGCGGGTACCGCGTCCGCACAGAAGCCGACCGGAGATGACTGGACCACCTACGGCGGAAGCCAGTGGAACCAGCGTTATTCCGGCCTGAGCGAAATCAATACCGGCAACGTCGCCCGGATGGTGCCGCGCGGCATGCTGCAGACCGGCATCGCGAAGCTCGGTTCGTTCGAGAACACGCCGGTGATCGTCGGCAACCGTGCCTACGTGACGACCCCGTACAACACGGCGATTGCCTACGACCTCGACACCGGCAAGCAGCTCTGGCGCTACGAGCACAAGCTCGGCACCACGATCGCCTGCTGCGGCCCGAACAACCGCGGCGTCGGTATCCACGGCCCGCACGTGTACATGGGAACCCTCGACGCCCGCCTGGTCGCACTCAATGCATCGACGGGCGAAGTCGCATGGGACATCGAGGTTGCCGACCCGACCTACGGCTACAGCATCACGCACGCGCCGCTCGTGGTCGACAACACCGTCATCGTTGGCGTGTCGGGTGGTGAGTACGGCATCCGCGGTCACGTGACCGCTTACGACGCCGTCACCGGCAAGCAGGTCTGGCGCTGGTACTCCATCCCGGCCCCGAAGGGCGACCCGACGTTCGACGATAAGGCACCGAATGGCTGGTGGGGATCCTGGGTGCCCGCCACCCCCGATGGCGCGAACCTGAATCGCAACATCGCCCAGGAGAAGGCGGACAGCGCGAAGAACGGCGATGCGTGGACGCGCGGCGGCGGCGGTGTCTGGATGACGCCGGCGTACGATCCCGAGACCCGCACGATCTACGTCGCGGTGGGCAACCCGTCCCCGGACCTCTATGGCGCGATCCGTCCCGGCGACAACCTCTACACCGATGCCGTCGTGGCGATCGACGCCACCACGGGCAAGACCAAGTGGTTCTACCAGACCGTTCCGCACGACGTGTGGGACCTCGACGCCGTCTCCCCGCCGGTTGTGGCGACGGTCGGCGGCAAGAAGGTCGTGGTGCACGCGGGCAAGACCGGCTGGGTGTACGTGCTCGATGCCGCGACGGGCAAGCTGGTGCGGCGGTCGGATGCGTTCGTGCCGCAGGAGAACATGTTCGCGCTGCCGACGGGCGGCGAGGGCACCCGGATGCTTCCGGGCGCCAACGGTGGTGCGGAGTGGTCGCCGATCTCGATCGACCCGACGCTGGGCTTTGCCTTCGTCGCCGCGCTGCACCAGCCGATGTGGTACCGCGCGAACTACGCGCCGTGGGAGAAGGGCCGCCTCTGGCTGGGTTCGGCCTTCGTGGCGATCCCGACCGAGGAGCAGTACGGCCTGTTCTCGGCCGTGAACCTGGCCACCGGCAAGATCGCGTGGCAGGTGAAGGTGCCGCAGCCGATGATGGGCGGCGCGCTCTCGACCGCTGGTGGCCTGACGTTCACCGGCGAGGGCAACGGCAACTTCAATGCGTATGACTCGAAGACGGGCAAGCTGCTCTGGACGTTCAACGCGGGCGCTGGCTGCAACTCCGCCCCGATGAGCTTCAAGCGCAAGGGCGAGCAGATGATCGGCGTCGCGTGCGGTGGCAACTACCAGCTGAACTTCCCGCTGGGCAACACCGTCGTCTTCTTCGGGCTTCCGAAGTCGGTGGCGTCGAAGTAACTATCGGCAGGTCGCTTGCTCTGCTGTTGGGCGGGAGTGCCTCTCGAGGCGCTCCCGCCTTCAGTTGTCTATCGGTCATGATGAGGAACCGCAATGATTTACGGTGTGCTTGCCGTTGCTGCTGTGGTGATCGCCACTGTCCCGTCCACAGTCCTCGCACAGGGACAACCGGCCGTCAGGGAGCCGGATCCGGCATGGCTCAAGTGGGATGCCGATACGAAGACGGTGACGTTCCAGCTGATCGCCGGCGTGCCGGCGTCGGCGAGCCCGTTCAACTTCAACGGCTTCACCGACGGCAAGCTGACGCTGGTGGTACCGGCAGGCGCCTACGTGGTGATGCCGTTCGTCAACGAGGATGGCGTGCCGCACAGCGCCGAGGTGATTTCGGGCACGGCGCCGATTCCCAACATGGGTGGTGACGCCGCGATCCCGCGTGCCTACACCATCAAGGTGCTCGAGGGCATGAGCCAGGGCGAGAAGGACGTGATGCGCTTCACCGCTGCGCCTGCGGCCACCTACCGCATCTTCTGTGGCGTGCCGGGGCATGGGCTCTCGGGGATGTACATCGAAATGAAGGTGGACCCGGGCGCGCAGAAGCCGTCGATGGTGCCCACGGTGGCGGCCAAGTGAACTCGAAATCACCGCTCTGGCTGGTGGCGATGCTCGGCATGGTGGCCGGGTCCCTTCTCACCGCTGGATTCATCAGGGCCCGGCAGGACCGGTCGTGGTTCGAGCTCGATGGCCAGGACTGGACCACGATGGAGGCGCCGCAGCGGGTTGCCTGGACGCAGGGGTTCCTGGCGGGGCGCGCGGTGGCGCAGGTGCCTGATTCAGTGGCCCGGGACACGACCGCGTTTGCGCAGGACCTGACCCAGCGGCGGCGCGGGGGCGGACTCGTCTTTCCTTACGCGGCGTCGCTGTACGTCTCCCGCATGGGGGACTACTACTACTGGGAGAACCATCGTCCGCATCCGCTCTGGTGGGCGATGCAGGACGTGAACAACGAGCTGAAGCGGTGAAGGAGAAATCTGATATGGCGGGTATGGCGGGTAGGGCGGGCAGGGCGGGTGCGCTGGCGCTACTGGTGATGACGACGCCATTGATTGCGCAGACGGCACCGACCAAGCCCTCGACGCTGGCGTTCGACAGCGTGAACGCGGTCATCGCGGCGCTGGTTCCGGCGAAGGACCGGGCCAACTATCGAGACATCAAGCTCTCCGCGCAGGGGAAAGAACTCCAGGTGGATGCGGATGTGCGGATGTCGGCTGTGCCGGGGCTGGAAATGTTCGGGGCGATGGGGTTCGCGCACGTGACGGGTATTGGTCCGGTCAATGTGATCCGGCCGGGGCTGGTGGGCTGGCAGATCCGCTCGATCGAGGTGGCGGGGGCGTCGATCTCGCAATCGTTGTGGAGTCCGCTGCTGCGGAAGGGGACAAAGCGAGCCGACAATGTCGTGCCGGTCCCGGTGGGAGCGTGGGTGAAGGGGGTGGAGGTGCAGGAGAAGGGGCTACGGTTGTTCTGAGGTGAGCGGTAAGCGTTGAGCGGGCCGTCAAATCGAGGTCCGCCTGGAGTGCTGAAATCTGCAGTATCTCAAAGAGCTGAAAGCAGTTGACCATCACGCAGTACGCCCTGAATAGCACCGTTTTTGCCTCGGTCAGGGGTCGAGTTTCCCAAGTTATCCAGTGGCAGTGTCTTGGATAGAACCGACCCCGCATCACGAGGTCAGTATGCAAACGTCCCGTGCGTTGTGCGCTGCAATTTCCGTTGTCACGTTCCTGTCGCTCTCCGGGTGTACCGCGGTGTCGGAACCGGACCCCGGCGATGGCGGGACGCCGCCACCGGCGGTCAACGCGAATTGGTCGGACCCGGCGACGTGGGGCGGTACGGTCCCCGCTGCTGGCGCCGACGTGGTGATTCCCGCCGACAAGAACGTGCTCCTCGACATGGACACGCCGGCGCTGGGGAGCCTCACGATCAACGGCTCGCTCACGTTTTCGCCTGCGATGGACCTGGCGCTCACGTCGCGCTGGATCGTGGTGCAGGGCACGCTGCAGGTCGGCACCGAGTCGTCGAAGCGGAGCCGCAGGGCGACCATGACGCTGACCGGTGACGGCGGCGGCGACATCCAGGGTTTCGGCGACAAGATGATCGGCGTGCTGGCCGGCGGCCGGCTGGAGCTGCATGGCGAGTCGCGCCTGGCGTGGAGCAAGCTCGCGTCGACGGCGTCGGTAGGAGCGACGGAGATCAGCCTGCTGCAGGCGCCCAACTGGCGCGCGGGCGACCGGATCGTGCTGGCATCGACCGACTTCGATCCGTTCCAGGCGGAGGAAGCGGTGATCACCGCGGTGAGCGGTACCACCGTGCGGTTCGACACGCCGCTGCGCTACGCGCACTGGGGCGTGATGCAGTCGGTGGGCGGGGTGCCGCTGGATGAGCGGGGCGAAGTGGGGCTGTTGACGCGGGTGGTGACGATCCAGGGCGACAGCGCGTCGCTCACGACCGGCATCGGTGGTCACGTGATGGTGATGCAGGGGGCGACGGCGCACGTGGAGGGCGTCACCTTCACGCGCATGGGCCAGAAGGCGCGCCTGGCGCGCTATCCGATGCACTGGCACATGGCCGGCGCCGTGGACGGGCAGTACTTCCGCAACAACTCGGTGTGGAAGAGCTTCAACCGGTGCCTGACGGTGCACGGCACCGACAACGTCGTCGCCGACGGCAACGTCTGCCACGACCACATCGGGCACGGGTTCTTCCTGGAGGACGGCGCCGAGTCTGGGAACACGTTCACCGGCAACCTGGTGCTGACAACGCGCGCGCCGGCGACGGGCGAGCAGGTGCTGCCGTCCGACACCCGGCCGGCGAGCTACTGGATCACCAATCCGGACAACACGTACCGTGGCAACGTGGCGGCCGGCTCGCGCGGCATCGGCTTCTGGTGCGCGTTCCCCGCATCGCCCACGGGGCTTTCGGTGGGTGCCGCCGACCTGCCGCGGCGCACGGCGCTGCGGGAGTTCAAGGACAACGTGGCGCATTCCAACCGTTCGGTCGGCCTCAACGTCGACGACGGGCCGACGATGGATGGCACCACCGAGACGACCAACTACTCCCCGCGGCAGGACCCGGCGGCCGACTCGCCGGGGGTGATCGCGGACTTCAGCGGGCTCCACGGCTACAAGAACCAGGGGCGCGGCATCTGGCTGCGCGGCAGCAACCTGCGGATCACCAACGCCGTGATGGCCGACAACGGCATCGGCGCGACGTTCGCCGCGAACGAAACGTTCGTGCAGAACTCCAGTTTCATCGGGGAGAGCGACAACGTGGGCGCGGGGATGCCGTTCTACCGCGGCTACGAGTTCTACGACGGGCGGGTGGGCGCCGACAACGTGCGGTTCATCAACTTCACCAAGGTGGGGACGATCCCGTCGAGCGCGCTGGGCCAGAAGCGCAACAACGCCTTCCCGATCAGCACAGGGAACTTCGCGCGGCAGCTGCAGTTCATCAACGCGAACGAGGTGTACTTCGAGGATCCGCATGCCGACAAGGACGGAGACAAGGCGGCGGCCTTCTACGACTCGACGGGCTCGGTGACGGGCACGGCGGGAACGTACGTGGTGGCGAACGTACCATTCATGGTGGACAACACGTGCACGCAGCGGACCGCGTGGAATTCATGGGTGTGCACCGGGCGCCGGGTGAACTTGCGGATCAACAACAACGGCCCGGAGGCGGCGGGCCCGTTCACGCTGCAGCGGGACGACGGCCAGAGCATCA
>Ga0315273_10008017_pt1 | contig 13303 bp, 18 predicted proteins | sample YL17G02_0_MG_FD_205753 | JGI IMG/M metagenome (GOLD analysis project Ga0315273, IMG submission 205753) | Sediment microbial communities from Yellowstone Lake, YNP, Wyoming, USA - YL17G02_0 | ecosystem: Environmental > Aquatic > Freshwater > Lake > Sediment | place: USA: Wyoming | collected...
AGATTACACCGGCCTCGAGGCGATCAAGGAGTCGGCGCCATGACCGACAGCGCCGACACCTACACCTGCGAGTGCGGCGAGGTCCAGAGCCTGGGAACAACCAAGACCGAGATGTACCAACACCAAATCGACCGAGCCGACGTTCATTACCCGACCTTCCCGATTTGCGGCGCGCTCCTACCGGCGAGCCCGGAGACCCGAGGCTGCTACGGCCCCTGGTGCCATACGCCGCCGGGCCCCTACTCCGACGGCCGATGTAAGAGGCACACCACCACGCCGGCGCCGCGGCCAATGGCACACGATCGGCGACGGCCCAAGAACAAGAACACCATCCCGATCGCCGACCTTTGGCGCGACCTGATGGCCGGCGGGAGCGCCGCGGTATGAGCAAGCCCGCCAAGCCCAAGCTCGAGGTCGTACCCGACCCGCCCAAGCGAGGGCGCAAGCCTGCAGCACGGCCGAAGGTAGTGCCCGCCGCCCGCCGAGGCCGAGGGAGACCGAGCAAGCTGACGGCCGACACCACCGACGCGGTCTACCAGGCGCTCAAACTTGGCAACTACGCGCAAATCGCCTGCAAGGTCGCCGGGATCAGCGAGGCGTCCTACCATGCATGGCGCGCGCGCGGACAAACCGAGCTCGACCGCCAAGACCGAGGCGAGAAAGCCCGACCGACCGAGGCGCTATTTCTGGATTTCCTAGAGGCCACAAAAAAGGGCGAGGCCGAGGCAGAGAACCGCGCGGTCCTAATGGTCCAGAATGCGATGCCGACGAATTGGCAAGCGGCGATGACCTACCTAGAGCGGCGCTTCCCCGATCGCTGGGGTCGACGCGACCGCCGAGAGATCACCGGCGCCGAGGGCGGACCGATCAGAGTCGACACCATGACCGACACCGAGCGCGCCGATGCTATGCGGGAAGTACGCGATGAGCTCGACCGCCGGCTCCACCTGGCCGAGGCCGACGGAGCATGAGCTGGCGACGGCCCAGGCGGACCGCGATCCTGACCCTCTTCGACGGCGAGGTTTTCGAGATCGACTACAACCGGCGAGCACCGCGCCGCCGAGGATATACGCGGCTAGTAATCCGGATCGTCGAGGCCGACGGGATCCAAGAGGCAACCGGCGATCAGCCCCTGAACCCGATCGAGCTGGCAAGCCTAGAAGCCGCGGCCCCTACCGGACGCCTCGAGATCGTAGGCCGGCGATGACCGAGGCCGCCTACGTCTCCAAGCGCACCGAGCGAGAGACCGGCCAACGCTGCGAGGTCCACGCGGTATGCCCGCCCGAGGTCGGATACCCGCGGCGACTACGCGGCACCCTGGTCCCGTTTCGGATCGGCGAGGCGCCGGCGCCCGAGGACCTACCGCGCACCGAGGGCGAATGGATGGTGACAGTTTGCCGGCCGGGACTAGCCGCGGTCGAGCGGATCATAGAGGACCTCGCCGCCGGCTACCCCGGACCCGAGGACCCCGAGGCCTACGCCGACAAAGAGATCGAGCTGGCCCGCCGAGCGGTAGCCGCCGGCCGGCTTCCTCGACCTAGGGCCGCCGGCGCTGTAGCATCGAAGGACCCGAGCGAAGGATAGGCAAGCGATGATCGAGCATGGATGCGTCGAACAGGTAAGCGGGCCCGACGTAGCCCGCATCCTTTGCATCTGCGGATTCCGATCGCTCTACCACGCCGGCCGCCGAGACCTAGACGCCGCGCGCCGCGATCACTACCTCGAGGTCGAACAGCGGGCCGAGGCCTTCGTGCCCCAACTCGATGAGCATCACTTCGCGCTGATCCGCGCGCTTGGCGACGATCGGACCGAGGACGAACGGGCCCGCGATGAGATAGCCGACACCGCCGAGCGGATCGCCGAGGCCGACACGATCGAGCTCCGATCGGTAGGCGATGGCCGGGCGATGATCCGATTCGGCTACCGCCGGCGCGCCACGGTCCAGAGCACCGGCGCTATATGGGAGCCCGACGGCCCGCCCCCGGAGATCGACCCGGACCAATGATCGGCGCCGCCAAGCTCGACGGCGACACGCTCCGCGCTTTGGCCGAGGACCTCGCCCGATACCAACCCTGGAAACCGCGCCCGCACCAAGTACCGCCCGCGGGCGACTGGCGGCTTTGGCTTCTACTAGCAGGGCGAGGCGCCGGCAAGACCGACGCGGCCGCCCACTACGTCGACACCTACATGACCGCGCACCCCGGCCACCGCCTAGCGATCATCGCGCCGACCCTAGGCGACGCGGTCGAGTCCTGCGTAAACGGGCCGAGCGGACTACGCGCGCACAACCCGGAGATCGTAATGAGAACCGCCGGCGGCGGGACCTACGTCCGCTGGCCGAACGGATCCGAGGGTAAGCTTTTCGGAGCGCATACGCCCGAGGACGTCGAGCGCCTACGGGCCGGCGGTAACAGGCACCTCGCCTGGCTCGAGGAACTAGCAGCTTGGCGCTACCTCGAACAGGCATTCGAACACATGGAATTCGGGCTACGCCTAGGCACCCGCCCCCACGCGGTAGCGTCGACCACGCCCAAGCCGCGCAAGCGCCTGATCGAACTGACCAAGGACCCGACGGTCGTCGTAACCACGGCGACCACCGATGACAACCCGCACCTGGCGCCGGCCGTTCGCGCGCGGCTATTCGAGCGGTACGGCGGGACCCGGATCGGGCGGCAAGAGCTGCTCGGCGAGATATTGCTAGACGTACCCGGCGCCCTATGGACCGGCGCCAACCTCGACCTTCATCGGGTAGACAAGGCGCCCGACCTATACCGGGTCGCCACCGCGATCGACCCCGCGGTAACAGCCAACGATTCAAGCGACGATACCGGGATCATTGTCGCCGGCATAGGCGTCGACGGGCATGGCTACGTCCTAGCCGATCGGACCTGCAAGATGAGCCCGGACGGATGGGCCCGCCGAGCGGTACAGGCGCACCGCGACTTCCAGGGCGACCGGATAGTTGCCGAGACCAACAACGGCGGCGACATGGTCGAGCACCTAATCCGCACGGTAGATCCGAGCGCGCCCTACACCACGGTCCACGCCAGCCGCGGAAAGCGGGTCCGGGCCGAGCCGGTCGCCGCGCTATACGAGCAAGGGCGGATCCACCACGTCGGCAACTTCCCCGAGCTCGAGGCGCAGCAGGTATCGTTCCTGCCCGAGGGCGGCGCCGAGCACGACGATCGGGTCGACGCCCTGGTTTGGGCGATCACCTGGCTGATGCTTCAGCCCGAGCCCGAGACCTACCTCGTCGAGTATGAGGACCGGGTCCATATTTCCGACTACTAAGGACCGACGATGCGCCACCCGATCAGAGCCGCCCGCCTAGCGATCAAGCGCCGCCGCCTCGAGCGGCTACGCCGGCAAGCCACCGAGCTCCACGCCGCGATGCCTAGCCGCCAACTACGCCGGCAAGCCGAGCGCCGGGCCCACAAGATACTCGGCCGATGACATACGCCGGCAAGATATGGGCCGAGGTCGACGCCGAGGCTTCAAGCGAGGAACAGGCCGATCGGTATGACGCCGGAGCCAACCGCGCGCTCGCGGGCGACCTCGCCGCGGTACGCCAACTGCGCCGCACGATCGCACACCTAATCGCCGAGGCGGATAGCGGGCCGCCCTCGGCCGGCGGGCGAGCGCTCGACCGAGGGCTGCGCCGCCCCTAACAGGGCGCGGATCGCCGGGCACCGCCGGCGTCGTGATCAACCCGAGAAGCCAACTCGGTATCGGCCGGCACCGCTAGGACCGGACGGCGACGCCGCGGTCCAGGGATAAACCCCGAGCCCCTACCTCGAGAATACCGGCGAGGTCGTAACCTAGCGTTAGACTTGAGCGAACAATTCCGAGAGATCCCAAGGAGGATCCGACATGGCCGAGCTTCGCATCCTGATCAACGGCGAGGAAACAACCAAGGCGCCCAAGGCGCACGACTGGATCAACAGCCGGCTCCGGGTAGATAACGACGTCGCGGTCCTTGAACTTTTCACCGCGGCATCGCCGACCGAGGACAGCCCGGTCGTGGTCGACATCCGCGAACCGATCGCCGAGGCGGCCACCGAGCCGATCGCAAGCGAGGACACCGAGGCGCCCGCCGCCGGCTGCCCGACCTGCGGCAAAGATCACAAGCCCGGATCGAAGATCGCGCTGAAGCACGGCCAGGCCTAACCCGACGATGGGCATCCTCGCCGATCTACGCGAAGGCCGCGAGCTTAAGCGCGAGACCAAGCGCCTAACCACGATGGTCGAACAGCGCGAAGAAAGCCTCGAGCTTGTACGCGAACGCCTAGCCGAGCTCGAGCTGGCGGTCGACGATGAGGGATGGAGCCGGCTCGGACGCGACGGCCAACGCGACTTCAGCAACGAAGGACGCCGCAAGATCGTCGCCCTAAGCCGGCTGATGTACCTCAAGAACCCGCTGATCCACCGCGGCGTTTCGGTGCAGACCCATTACGTATTCGGCCAAGGAGTCCAGATCGCCGCGCGCGCGGAAAGCGTAAACGACGTCGTCCAGCGATGGCTCGATGATCCGGCCAACCGCGCCGAGCTGACAAGCCACCAATCCATGACCGGCAAGGAAACCGACCTGCAGGTCGACGGCGAGATTTTCTTTACCTTCTTCACCAACCCGAGCACCGGCGCAGTACGGGTCCGATCGATAACGCCCGACGAGATCACCGCGATCGTAACCAACCCCGACGATGACAAAGAGCCCTGGTATTACCGCCGCGAATGGCAAGCGATCGCGCTCGACACCGAGACCGGCGGCGAGACAGTAGAGGACCGCGTCGCCTACTACCCCGACTGGCGGCACCGACCCGAGGGCGGAAAGCACCCGGCCGCCCTAGGCCCGATCCTGGTCGAGGCCGACATCCCGGTCTATCACGTGAAGGTCGGCGGGCTAGGCGGAATGAAGCGCGGGCTGCCCGACGTATACGCCGCCCTCGATTGGGCCCGAGCGTATAAGGGCTTCCTCGAAGATTGGGCGAGCCTAAGCAAGAGCCTCAGCCGCTACGCCTGGAAATACACCGCGGGCTCCCGCCAATCGGTCGCCGCGATCAAGCAACGGATGGCGACCACGGTCGGCGACCAATCGGGAATGGGCGAGACCAACCCGGCGCCGACTACGGGCTCGGTATTCGTACAGCCGGCCGAGGGCGACATGGCACCGATGCCCAAGACCGGCGCGCAAATCAGCGCCGACGACGGCCGGCAACTCCGCACGATGGTCGCCTCGGCCCTAGACATACCCGACAACATCCTCGCCAACGATCCGCAACAGGGCGCCCTCGCTACGGCCAAGACCCTCGACCGACCGACCGAGCTGGCGATGGAGGATCGACAGCAACTATGGGCTTCGGTCCTACGCGACATGACGCAATTCCTAATCGAGCAATCCGTAACCGCGCCCAACGGCCCGCTGCAGGGAACGATCGAGGTCGTAGACGGGCGGGTCCAGATCACGCTTACCCCGGACCCCGAGACCGGCGAGGAAACCGACACCACGATCGACGTCACCTTTCCGCCGATACTCGAGACCGATAGCGGAGCCGCGGTAGGCGCCATCGTTTCGGCGGCGACGCTAGACGGCAAGACCACGGCCGGCACGATTCCGAGTAAGGATATAAGCCGGATGTTGCTCGAGGCGCTAGGCGAGGAAGATATCGACACGATCCTAGATGAGCTGTTCCCACCGACAGCGGCGGCCACGGCGACCACGGCCGGCGAGGCGATCGCCGAGCTTCGCGTTTCACTACGCGAACTCCTAGCCGCGCGGCAAGAGCCGCCCGCTTGACGATGATCGACCCGGCCGGCCGGGCATTGCTCGAGGCCCTCGACAAGCGGCTCGCCAAGATCCAGAAGATCGATGACCTAGCGCGGATCGAGAAGCAGCTCGAGGACCGCATGGCTTCCTACTTCCGCCGCCAAGGCGAGGCCTTCCTGTCCCGCCTCGAGCGCCGGCGCGCACAATTCCCGGCACCACCACCGCCCAAGGAAAGCATCAACGGCGACGATTGGAACAGGGACCTAAGCGGAGCCTTCGAGGAAAGCCGGCCCGGCTTCCGGGTAGCAGTAACAAGCGCGCATGAGGCGGCGATGCTAAAGGGCGGCGAGCGAGCGGTCGCCAACCTGGGCGCCGATTCGAGCTTCAACCTAAAGAACCCACGCGCGGTCGCCTGGCTCGAGGAACACGCCGCCGAGAAAGTAGCCGCTGACGTCGAGGACACTACGCGCCGCTACATCGCCACGGTCGTAACCAAGGGCGTCGAGGAAGGCTGGTCCTACGATCGGACCGCCGCGGCGATCACCGCGCGCTTTGCCGAATTCGCCGAGGGATCACCGCTGGCGCATATCGAAAGCCGCGCGCACCTTATCGCGGTCACCGAGAACGCCTACGCCTACGAGAAAGGAAACGCGATCGTCGCGGCGACCTTGGCCGAGGCGGGACTACCCATGCAAAAGGCATGGTTGACGGTCGACGATGACAAAGTTGATGAGGCCGACTGCCTACCGAATGAGGGCGAAGGCTGGATCCCCCTAGACCAAACCTTCCAAGACGGATCGGACGAACCGCCCGCGCACCCCGGATGCCGATGCACGATCGCCTACCAACAGGTCCCGCTGCCCGGCACACCGCAGCTGCCTACACCGACCAAGTCGATCGCGCCCGTAGGATAAGACCACACCGATGGATTGGCGATCGATCAACGAGCTGTTCGAGAACCTAGAGCTCGAGACCGACGCGCCGCATGAACGGCAAGCCGAACGGCACCGCCAAGGCGAGGCCGCCCTCGAGGCGGATCGCAAAGCGCAAGAGCGAGCGAAGGAGCCGACAGATGAGCCGAGCAAGAATGAGCCGAGCAAGTAGAGCCGCCGCCGCGGTAGCGATCATGGCCGCGGCGATCGTAGCGCCGAGCACCGCCGGCGCCGAGACCGATGCCCGATGCCCGACGCGCCTGGGCACCGAGGCGGCACCGATCACCTGCAGCCCGGCCGAGGGCGACGGCATCCAAGCCGACCGCCTAGTGCCCGAGCCCAACCTGACCCGGATCACGCGCCGAGGAAAGCACCCGGCCGGCGAGCGGTACACCACGGCGTCCTACTATGAGGGCGCGGTCGGGACCTTCGGCGAGCTCAAGGGAAACTACGCGGCGAGCAAATGGTGGGCCGGCCATACCCGGCTCCTAGTTTGTACCAAGCGAGGCGGCAACAACTGCGTCCACGTTCGGATCCTAGACCGATGCCAATGCGGGCTCGACCTACGGCGGTCGGTTTTCGCGCGGCTATTCGGCGGCACAAGCCAGGGCACCGGCCGAGTATGGATGGAGCGAGCATGAGCCCGCGAACCGGCGGCAACGCCGAGGCGATCAGCAGGCGGACACACCCGGCCGGATCCGACCGACCCCAATCGAAGGAGACCACGATGACCGAGACCACCGATGTATTCGACCAAGCCGCGGAGCCCTTCAAGCGGGACCCGGTACGGGAGCTCCGCGCGATCGACGATGCCGACGTGCGAGTGACCTACCAAGAGCCGACCCCGGACCCCGGCGCCCCGGTCGTACACCTGAGCACCGAGCTCGCCGCGGCGATCGACATCCTAAGCAAAGACCTCGACGCCTTCTTCGTCCACATCGACCCACTACTAACGCCGGCGCAAGAGACCCCGATCGCACCGGCCGAGCCGACACCACCGCGATCGAAGATGGCGACGCAGCTGGCCGGATGGGCGCGGCAGATCACCGACCTATCCACCAAGGTCCGAGAAACCGACGGCCGCCTCGAGCTCTAAAGAAAGAGCGCGGAGCATTGACGATTCGCGCTGGCCTGTCAAACTAGGAACACCGGCAAACTTGGAGGTCCACCACCGATGAAGGAAAGCGCGATCGGCCCGCACAAGACCGCGACAAGCGATGCACCCTGGGACGGCCCGGCCGCCGAGGCCGCCATCCCCGAGGACGCCACCGCCACCGACCTCGCCCACGCCTTCGCCTGGGTAGATGACGCCGGCAATGCGGACACCAAGGCCGCCTACAAATTCATCCACCACGAGATCAGCGCCGACGGCAAGGTCGGGCCCGCCAATATCAAAGCGCTTCAGAGCGCGATCGGAGTCCTAAACGGCGGCATGGGCGGCGCCAAGATACCGGCCGCCGATCGGGCCGGCGTATACAAGCACCTGGCCGCACACCTGAAGGACGCCGGCCTCGAGGCCCCCGGCCTCGCCGGATCAGAGCCGACACCGCCCGCCGATGGCGCCGAGCCCAAGCCCGGAGACACCCCGCCGGCCCCGCAAGCCGAGGCTGCCGACCCGGTAGCCGGCGCCCATGAAGCCATGAACGCCGCCCTCGATACGGCCGACGCCGCCCTCGAGGACCTAGCCGCCGCGATCGGCGACAGCCCCGATGCAGCCGAGGCCCTAGCCGGGATCGCCGAGCACCTGGCCGGCGCCCGAGAGGCAACGGCCGAATGCATCGCGGCATATAAGCCCGCCGACAAGCCCGCCGACAAGCCGGCCGACAAGCCGGCCGATGCCAAGCCCGGAGACCAAGCGCCCGCGGGATCAGGCGAGCCGCCCGCCGGCCACCCGATGCCGATGGCCAACGCGGCCGCCGAGGCCTTCCCCAAGAGCCGCGAAATGCTCGAGACCTTGGGCGCAGCCATGCTGGCTAACCCCGCATTTGCAGCCGAGGTCCACCGGGTAAGCGAGGCCCTAGCGCCGCGCGAGCTTGAGGGCGCCTTCGTTTCGGTACAGGAGCAAGCCCTACGCGCGGACGGATCAGCCGCTATCCGGCTGATAACGCCGGGCTGGGGGTCGAGCGGCTACTACGCGCCGGCCATGCTAGAGCGCGACGGCGGACAGGTATTCAAGGCCGGAACCAAGATGTTCTGGAACCACCCGACCGCGGCCGAGGAAGCCGACCGGCCCGAGGGCGATCTACGCAACCTCGCCGGCGAGCTCCTAACCGATGCGACCTGGCAGGAAAGCGGACCCGACGGCCCCGGCCTCTACGCCGACGCTAAGATTTTCGACCCCTTCAAGGGCCTGGTCGACCAACTCGCGCCCCATATCGGCGTTTCGATCAGGGCGATGGGTAAGGCTTCGACCGGCACGGCCGAGGGCCGGAGCGGCCCGATCATTGACGGATTGACCGCGGCCCACTCGGTCGACTTCGTAACAGCACCCGGCGCGGGCGGCAAGGTCCTGCAGCTTTTCGAGAGCGCCGCACCACCGCGGCCCGATCAAGGAGATGACGAATTGTCCCAAGCAGAGCGCACCGAACTGGCCGAGGCCCGGAGCACGATCGCCGGCCTCGAGGCGAAGGGCACGATCCGCGAACGCCTGGCGGCGACCAAGCTGCCCGAGGCGGCGCAACGCAAGATCAGCGAAGCGATCGCCGCGGAACTGCCGATGACCGAGGACCACAAGCTCGACCCCGAGGCGCTCGAGGCCGAGCTTGATGAGGCGATCAAGAGCGAGACCGCCTACCTCGTAGAAGCCGGCACCGCCGGAAAGATCACCGGGCACGGCTCCACCGAGCCGGGATCCGGATCGGAGCCCGAGAAAGCCCAAGCGAAACTCGCTGCGGCATTCGCGGGCATGGGCCTGGCCGAGAGCACGGCGAAGATCGCCGCTGCAGGACGCTAGGCAACGGGCCCGCAATAGCGGACCCCTGAATAAGGAGCAACGAACATGGCAAAGAATCGCAGCTTTCCGAACGGCCGCCAGCTTTCGCTCGTCGCCGACAACCCCGCCTCGCCGGTAAGCGGCGACCCGGTCCGCGTCGGAACCCTGGTCGGCGTCGCGCTGACCGACGAACGGAGCGACGGCACCACCACGATCGACTTCGGCGGCGTATACGCGCTTTCCGCCAAGGGCATCGACAACGCCGGCAACAGCGCGATCGCGGTCGGCGACAAGCTCTACTACGTCGACGCCACCACGCCCAAGATCAGCAAGAACAACGTCACCGGGACCTTGGCCGGCTACGCGCTCCAGGCGGTCAACGCCGGCGCCACCGCCACGATCCGAGTGAAGATCGACCGCGGCTGAACCTAACCGCGGAGCACCACCCGCACGATCGCACCACGGCCCGATCAGGAACACCGACCAAAGGAGACAAGACACGATGGACTTTCTCGAAGTGATCGAGACCATCAAGACCGAGGAAGCCGGCGTCCGCCAGCTTTTCGGCGGCGAGGGTAACGGCGTTCGGCAGACCCGCAAGAGCCCCGAGTGGCTCGCGAAGGTTTCCGAGGCCGCGACGTTCGTGGCAGAGATCTTCCAGGGCTCCCGCCCTAGCTCGCATTTCCGCGAGGCCATGACCACGTCGGACTTCCCGCTGCTTTTCGGCGACATCATCGACCGGATGCTGCTCGCCGGATACGCCGAGACCCCGACCACCTACCGCGACTATGCGAAGGTGAACACGGTCAAGGACTTCCGCACGGTAAACCGATTTGCAATCGACGGCTCCGAGGCCACCCTCGCGGTCGTACCGCAGCAGTCGGAATACCCCGAGTCGAGCCTTTCGGATTCGCGCTACCAGTACGCGGTCCAGAAGTACGGCCGGCGGATCCCGTTCAGCTGGGAAACGATCATCGACGATGACCTCGGAGCCTTCAAGGACATCGTCGAGCGCATGGGTCGCGCGGCGCGGCGTACAGAGGAACGCTTCGCAACGGACCTGTTCGTAAACAGCACCGGGCCCGACCCCACGCTCTACTCGGTCGGCAACGCCAACATCATCACCGGCAACCCGGCGCTCTCGGTCGCAGGCCTGCAGGCGGGCATGACCACCTTTGGCAATCAGAAGGACGCCGACGGAGAGCCCATCTTCGTCGACGGGATCCATCTGGTCGTACCGCCGGCGCTCGAGATCACGGCGCTCAACATCCTGAACGCGCTCGAGATCCGCGCGCTAACAAGCGGCGGCGGCGACGCGGCGCAGAACGTAGTCGCGGCGAACTGGATGAAGGCCCGCATCACCCTGCACGTGAACTATTACCTGCCGATCATCAACACCACCACACCGAACTCGGCCTGGTACTTGTTCGCCAACCCGAACACCGGGCGCCCCGCGCTCGAGGTCGGATTCTTGCAGGGACACGAACAGCCCGAGGTGTTCATCAAGAGCCCCAACGCGATGCGCGTCGGCGGCGGCGAGGACCCGATGGCTGGCGACTTCGACACCGACTCGATCGAATACAAGGTCCGCCACGTTCTAGGCGGCACCACGATCGACCCGAAGGCGACAGCAGCCTCAACCGGCTAGGTCGGCACCGGGCGGCGCCGAGGGCTTCGGCCTAACGGCGCCGCCTGGCGCTTCGCCAATCGGTGCACAAACACCGAGCGGCAATCAGGTCGCCGGCATTCCACCGGGCGCGGGAGCCGGCGACCTGAGCCTTACCAACGGAGCGCGCCGAGAAAGGACCGGACGATGCACCACCCGCCAGAGGACGTGCCCGACCCGCGGCCCGTTTACGACGAGAGCCTCTACAACCTCGCCGAGCGCCGATGCCCGATGGCTTGCTGTACCTCGATCGTGCTCGAGGACTACAACTGCGACGTCCAGCCCCTAACTTGGTGGCTCGATCAAGAGACAACCAAGGAGCGACGCGCCACGCTAAAGGCGATGCTCATCCCGCTAGGCGTAACCACCACCCGAGGCGTCCCGCGGTACACCTGCGCCAACCTCGATGACACCGACCCGGAGAACATGATCTGCCGGGCATACAGGAATAATCCCGACTTTTGCGCCGGCTTCCCCGATAAGGAATGCGCCGCCGGCGATTGCTACACCTGCGGCCTCGGCGCCTGCACCGATAACCGGATCACCGAGGCGACCTTCGTATCGCCGGAGCCCGCGGTCAATTCACAGCACCTGGCCGGCAACCTACCGATCGGGCTGCTCCCCTTTGCAGAGCAACGGATCGAGGACCGATGACGGCGATCGATTGGGAATTTACCTGGCGGGTAGAGAAGCAAGACCTAGACGGCAACGTGCTCGAGGTAGTCCACGTCGACGGCAACGGCCTAACCGCGCTCGGCAAGCTCCAGGTCCTAGCGATGATTCTGGGCACCGGCACTACCGACTTCGGCACCGACCCCTACCTCGCGGTCGGCGATAGCGCGCTGGCATTCGACCCGGCGCAAACCGCGCTGCAGGGCACCAAGCAACAGGACGCCTCGGCGGCGGTAACAAGCGGCTCGTCGCAAATCACCTGGAACGGCCTAATGGCCGGGCAAACGGGCGGCCTCGATTGGCGGGAATTCGCGGTATTCGATCAGCAGCCGATCGCGGCGACCAACGCTATAACCGACTTCTACTGGGGCGTCCAGAACGGCGACCCGAGCGACCCCGACAGCGGCACGTTCGACATTTTCATTCCGGGCCTCGGCACCTTCAGCTTCCCCTTCGACGCCGCATCCAACGGAGCCCCGGCGCTGCAGGCGCTATGGGACGCCTACCTCGGAGCGGGTAACACCTTCATCGACGCGACCACCGAGGTCGGTTTCTTCACGCTCGAGATGACGGGCGCATACGCGGCCGCCCCCTGGAGCCCGATGACGATCGACACCACCAACCTCGGAGGCCCCGACGCGCCTTACAGCGGGAGCCCCGATGAGATCGCCCCCGGCACCGCCGAGACCGGGCTGATGCTAAACCGGAAGGTCGCCAACCTAGGCAACCAGCCGAACTTTCAGAATTGGCGCCTCTTCGCAACCGCGAAGTTGGTGGGCTGAGATGGGCGGCGGCGTTCAGGTTTTCGCAGACTTCGACGAGATCATCCTCGGCGTAGATGTACCGATGGCGATCACGCGCCGCGCGATCGTAGCGAGCGACGCGATCACCCGACTCGCCCTGGTCCTATACACCGGCGCCGCATCGATACCGGGAATGTTCGCCAACGATGACCTAGCCAAGCGCCCCTCGCTAACGGGCCCGTTCGTAATGACCGGCATGAGCAACATCGGATACACCGGCGAGCCCGGCGAGGTCGACCCGATCACCGAGTTAGGGCCCGGACCTTTCATGGCTTCCGCCTGGTATCGCTTCACCGCCACCACCACGGCGAACCACGATATCCTGACGTCCTACCCGGCAACCGACTTCGACACCACGCTCGGGATCTACGCCGACCCAAGCGGCAACGGCACAATGGCGACCATCATGGCGGCGCTGATCGACAGCGACGATGACAGCGGATCCGGCGCAACTTCCTATATCGCCAACGTCCCGCTGACCGCCGGCGCCATATACGCTATTCGAGTGGATGGCTTCGCGGGCGACCAAGGGAA
>Ga0315273_10008019_pt1 | contig 13302 bp, 10 predicted proteins | sample YL17G02_0_MG_FD_205753 | JGI IMG/M metagenome (GOLD analysis project Ga0315273, IMG submission 205753) | Sediment microbial communities from Yellowstone Lake, YNP, Wyoming, USA - YL17G02_0 | ecosystem: Environmental > Aquatic > Freshwater > Lake > Sediment | place: USA: Wyoming | collected...
AGTAATCACGCAGGTATTGAATTATGGCGATGAGAGGGCGGTGGAGTGGGTAAAAGATAATTATTCCCCGGATGAAATCCGGGAGACAGTAATTCATCCGACGCGGGGCATGTGGTGGAGAGAGAAGTTGGTGAAATGGTTAAATTATTTTGGAGAGTTGGTTGATCCGTTAAAATTTGAGGTGGCAATTATTGATTTGAATAATATGAGGACGACTTTGTGGAAGATGTTTTGGAAGAGGATTGAAAAGGAAAAATATGAAGTTTTATCCTGAAATTCTGAATGTTCAGCAGCAATCACTGTTAACCAAGTTAGGTTTTTTGACTCAAAAGGGATTTTATTTGGCCGGAGAGACAGCATTGGCTTTGCAGCTGGGGCACAGGACTTCGTTAGATTTCGATTTTTATATCAATGAAGAATTTAAATGGGAAGAATTGAAGACGCAATTCGAGGTTGTTGGGGGTAAAGAGACAATAATCGATACCGGTACTTTCCATGGAGTAATAAACCAGGTCAGTGTATCAGGGTTTTATTATCCTTATCCATTGGTGGGGGAGCTAGTGGATTTTGAAACATTGAAACTGGCTGGGGTGGAAGATATTGCGGCGATGAAAGTGATAGCAGTAATCCAGAGAGCCAGACAGCGGGATTTTTTGGATTTGTATTATTTGATTAAGGTATTGGGTTTAGAAAGGATTGTCCAATTGGTCTACGAAAAATATCCGTGGTACAAGGAGAACAATAAGATTATTTTTACGGCCTTAACTTATTTTGAGGAAGCTGAAAACGACGATGATTTATCCAGGGTGAATATTCTGGACAAAAGCGTTACTTGGGAAAAAGTAAAAGTGTTTTTAAAAGGGGAGATAGCGAGGTTGGCTAGAGAAAAACTAGCTCTTTGACTTCTGGAGATGCTGAAGTAAATTTAATTTATTGCCAACTCTATCTTTTCAACCCGATCGGTGAGATTGCTGACGTGATCGGATAGCACAGTTTGTTCTTCGTCAAATTTTTTGACTTGACCGGCAAAATCGACAACGATTTCCATCACCTTATCAAGTTTAGTATTTACCACATCGAATCTTTGGTTTACAGTAGCAAATTTTTTATCTGTATCCCGAGCCAAAGAATCGATTTTTTGGTTGGTTGGTACCAGCTCCTCTTTGATTTGTTGTCTGACGATAGTTTTGATGATTTGTTGAGTTACGGGCATGGAGATAATTTATGCTTTAAAAAACGGGAAGTCAACAACCTGAACATCGACCTATAATGATGGGGGAGTATAATGGGTTTTTGAGATGGGGGTAGAAAAGAAATTAAATAGAAGAGAGTTTTTGAAAGCGGCGGGATGGGAGTTATTGGGAGAAATATGCCGGAAAAACTAGTGGTTTATTCTCTTTACATTTTCAGGTGCGAATAATCATTTAAGTACCATAATTTCCAAACCTTGTGTTCTTCACGGTGTACCATAAGAGAAACACTGGTGTTCTGGATGAATATGGACCTAATAAATGTCCTGAAATACTTTTCATCCGGTTTATTTCCAAAAAGACAGACTGCAATAAAATAACGGATGAATTCGTCATGAGAAAACATTAATAAAGTTTTGTTTGCATAATTATCAATCAGATGTTTTTTAAATTTTTCGGCTCGGTTAGCAACTTCGGTAACTGACTCCTCTTCTTCATCCCATTTCCAATCGGAGTTATTTCCATTTTGCCTGATGTCGATCAAATACTGCTTTGCTAATTGGTTGTTTCGATCTTGGCCGTAAATTTTCCGGGACTGCTTGCGTTCGTTAATATCGTCGAATATTTCAATTTGTTTATTTAATATTTTTGCTACTATTTTGGCTGTTTCTTGAGACCTAGCCCAACGACTGCAAACAATTTTATCCACGTTATTGAACCTGGGAAGACCCGCCAAAGCCGCAGCTTGTTTTTTCCCCATTTCGTTTAAATGAGTGTCAGGGGTTTGCCAATGAGTACCCGAATTTTCTCCCTCTCCATGTCTTACTAGAAAAATTTTCATCCGACGACTATGAATTTTATTGCCTTTTACTGCCAATTGCAATTACTCCAACTACACTCTCTGTCCTACCGTCAATATCTAAGATTTTACAGATGCCGTCATCTTAAGATTGCTGACTCTGTTCTGTCAGACTTTCCAAAGGATATTTCACTTAATCTTGGTCTATGGAAAGAAAAATTTGGCTAATCATTGACCTATAATGATAAGGGAGTATAATAGGGTTTTGAGATGAGGGAATTGGCTTTAGCGGCTTATGGATCGATGGAAGCGGTGCGGAGATTGTATTTAGAAAGTCCGGAGTTGTTTAACCATTATTATCAGCAACTGAATGGATTGCTGATGGATGAGCATCAGGAGGGAAAGAGGCATTTTTTGAAGGTGGGTCTGTTGGCAGTAGGAGCTTTAGTATTAACGGCTTGCGGAGGCGGAACAACAGAAACTCCAGCACCTACAAAACTTCCCAAAAAACCATCAACGGAGCCGATAGTAGTACTTAAGGCTACAGCTACTCCCACTGAGGCTCCAAAACCCACCCCTACGGAACTTTCCATTGGTTTTGCCGAGGGGGGCGAATATTCACAGGAATTAAAAGCCAGAATTGCCGCCGGAGTGTTTGTGGCTGAAGAAGGGAAGCTCGGGGAGGCAGTTGATAAATGGGGAGAAGCGAAAAATAGGCCTTTTTTACCGGGGTCAAACCAGCTGAATTATGTTCATATTGAAGATTTGTTTAATCCGATTAAACCTGAAGACACTCCCGAACAGGTAAATGCCAAAGTGGCGGTGGTTTTACAGGCCAGCGGTTATGATCCGAGTCAGGGAGATTTATTTTATTTACCGGTAAAAAACGGAAAATTTTTACAACCGGAACAGCTTGAGTTAAACAGCGAGGGAGATATTCCTCCTGGTTACGGACCTTTACGATTGACGAGGTCGCAACCCGAGGCCGGCACATATCTAACTAAACGAAAGGATTTACTAATTCAGGCAGAGGCTAAAAACGGAGAAGTTAAGAACCGATTGGATGTAAACGGTAATTGGGAACCGGCGACTTTGGGATTAAACCCACAAAATCTTATTCAGGTGACGGATTGGGATCGGCAGCCGATGACGCCGGAGAGAATGAAGGAGCTGGCGGGGAAAACCGATACAGAACTGTTAGCGGCGGCACCGGTAGTGGAGGCGAAGTTTTTTCACTCCGACCGGCCGGAAATTACGGCTTTGACTCCGGCTGAGGTAACCAGATTGGATGGAGGGGTAACGCTGGTGAGGTATGACACCAATATAGATAAGACTGTGGGCTCAAAGACCATGAAAGAACCAGGACTGTGGTGGCAGGTGGGGGCAGGGACGGTGGCGACGGAAATAAACCCGGGCCTTTTGGCCCCGTTGGTGGAAAAATTCGGTACAATTAAAGACAATCAATATGTATTTTCCGGAAATAATTTTGTCGATTGGCATACTGGGGCAGTTATGGCCAAAAACCAAAACGGCTGGACGGGAACTTCCCCAGAAGAACGGTATACCCACCTGATACAGGAGGAGGAAAAAGCTAAGCCTCGCGATCAAAGTGTGCCTGCAAGCAATACTGCTTGGGTTGTATTTGGATGTTACTCCACAGGCAACAGCCAATGGATTCCGGGGGAATTACGCGGTCCGAATGCCGGAGAGCAGTTATCAGTTGACTATTTAAGGGGTGAGGTAGTATTCAGAGATCCTACTGGGAAGTTTCAATATTTAGAGGTTAATCACACTTTGGTAGTGAACCGGCCTGAAGATCAAGATCCGCAGATAATCTCTCTGAATATCGGGGGGCAAAAGTGTATGGGGTTGAGGTTGTCCCCTTTTGGAATTGGATGTGATGGGCCTAAAAGTATTCGATTATATGGAAGTGGTAATAAGGAATTGTGCCGGGCAATGTATTCTATTCCCGGGCAGTCTATCGGATTGTCGATTTTTACTAGAGTGGGGATAGATCCCTATTATTATCTAAGACAAAACTCCGAGGAGGCACGATACAATACTCCGTATAAAGGTGCTGCGAGTTGTAGTGAATATTTGAAGAACAAAGCAGTAATCGACGAGATGGTGCAGAAATTAAAAAGCGAGAGTGAACTATCCATACCTTTAGGTTTAATTGTGACTCCTTTTGAATCAAGTGTGATGATATCACAAGCGGATTATGAAAAATTGCTGGAGGAACAAAAACAAATTAAGGGATCAGGCGGTTGAAAGTCAGGATCGAAGTTGTTAGTATTAAGAAGTGACTAAAAAAGTGATTGTGGGGATGGTTTTAGCTTTTATAGTGATGATGGTTACCGGGGTAGTTTTGGGGTTGAGATTGGTTTTGCCAGTAAATCCCCCGCAGCTGTATTTTCCTCCAACAGAGGAGCGGTTGGGGATAATCCACTGGGGCATCGGGTATTTCCAGCCGGTGTTTTTGCGGGCTTTTATGACGGACGGCGAGTATTTTCTGAAGGTAGCCTACAGGGACGTTAACAATCGGATAAGGGTAATGGACATATATCTAGGGACTGGAGGGGCACTTGCTCCTGTTAAAAAATCAGACGGGACATGGAAAACACCCTACGTATTGTCTGATTATCAGACGGAGTTTAAGTTGGGACGGCGGATTATTGTCAGTTATTTCCGCAATGTGATTCGCCGCGGAGATGAGGAGATGTATAAAGCCACCATGTCCCCGGATGTTGGGGAGGCGGAGGGTTATTGCCGGGAAAATACCCGGTATTGCGACCTGGCTAAGTATTCCCAGGAAAAGGCCCAAGCTTACTGGGAGTTTAAACTGATGGGAAAGCTGGACCGTCAGGTAGTGTTAAAGGCCCTGCATGTAGGGGTTGAACCAATTAAATAAATGAAAAAAAGGGTAATTCTTAGTTTAACCATATTGGTAATGGGATTGGGATTGTTCGGGAATATTCCCGTAGTCCGGGCGGATTTGGCATGCAATCCTAACAATTGCCCGGATGGGGTGACTTTTGGAGCTACGATGTGGGGTTGTATGAAATGTCCTTTCAGTGAGGTATTCTGCTGCGATTATAAAGATTATGAGTGGGCAGCTACCTGCAGATTGTACAACAGTGGAAATAATTGTGCGTTGAACGGGGGGAATGGGATTGTGGTGGGTGGGTGTACTGATTATGAAGAGAAAGATAACGATGAGTGTACCGGAACAAAAACCAATCATGAAATTATCGGTTGTTGTCCGCAAGATCCTGGTGGAGGTGGGGGTGGGGGAGGCGGGGGATGTACGCCGGGAACAGTTCAACCCATGATGTCCTGTTCGTCGGCGACTGGAGGTTCGGCTACCGGTATCTGGGCCAGGTATTATTATTGGGATTCTGGAACTGGCGGGTGTACTCCCGGAGCTCCGGGGGGATACTTTTGCCATTTGTGGGGCCAGGATAACTTTTCGACTTTTGGGGGTACGGGATTTATTGATGGAAATGTGGAAGGTAAATGGCCGGGGGCTCCCAACTCTTGTACGGGAATAATGGGAATTACTTGGGACGGGTACATATATAAATCGCGAGCTGATTATCCATGGCATGTTTGGATTAAAACCAGTAATGGCACCGATCAGCGGGATTTAGCCTATGGAAGAGTAACCATTAATGGGGTACCGGTGGCGGATAATAATTTTAATCAGACCGGAGAACATGAATACTGGACGCCGAATTGGGGCGTGGGTTGGTATCCGATACATCTAGAGGTAGCCAGAGATGGGATTATCCAATTGCAGATGAGGTTTGGGTATTCAGATTACGGTGTTCCGAGTCCTTTGTGGATTTTTCCCTGGATTGAAACCCGCCCCTGCCCTCTTCCTAATGCTTCCTGCAGTGTGAGTTTATCAGCTAATAGCATTAATGTTGGCCAGAATGTGACCAGTACTCTGACGGGTAATGCCCAGACCAGCGGGGCATCAATGGTGAGGACGATTATTGTGGGCCGCAATGGTTCTCTGCCCATTGCGCCGGTACCGGCAGGGTATACGGAAAATTATTACGCCGGGGGAACCTTGTACAACTATACCAATGCGGCCGCTAACTGTACGTCGACGAATTTTACCCAGTGTTCAGTCAGTAATACCACTTCTTTTGCCACTGCGGGTGAATATTATTACTTTTGTGATTCCGGCAGTTCGGTTCCTAAGTGTTCCGGAAATGTCTTTTGTCCTTATCAGTCTTCGGTAGTACCGGTACCGCTTAAATCGATGAATTGCGACGGGTGGCAAAGTTGTGGAGCCAATGACTGGAAATATCTGCGGGTGAATACTCCGACGCCGAGCCCCAGTAATACCCCCACCCCGACTCCAACAACTATTCCGGCGCAGGTAACTATCCAGGGACATATTGTGGATTGCAATTCGGGATTGGACTCCAATCTGCCGGCAGGTGTGGGGGTATCAATTAGCGGACCAGTAAGTCAGTCTTATTCCGGCGGGTCATTCTGGAGTTTTAGTTCTATACCTGTGGGGAATTATACCGTGATTGCCAACCCGGTAGCGTCTTATGCTGTTACTTATGCCACCTGTGGGGTGAATTGTAATACCGGCCCGATTCCGGCCGGACCGTGGATTTTAGGAAATACGGTGAATGTGTCCTTGCCTGTGAACAGTAATTGGGCGGATATTTATTTTAAGTATTGTGCGATACCAGTCCCTCCTGCGGAAGTGACGATTATGGGTTGGCATAAAGATCCGGCCGGAAATAATTTTTCCGGTGGGCCGGTGACAATTTCCGGTCCGGTAACCCAGTCGAATGTATCCAACCCGTTTGATTTTACCCATATTCCGGCAGGAACTTATTCAGTAGCCACCAGCTACCCGGCAAATTATTCAGTTAGATACAGGGCGTGTATTAACGGAAATGCTCCCAGTTGTGTCAGCCCAATGACCGGAAACACCAGTTCACTGAGCGTAGGTTTGCCCAACAATGGTGATTGGGCGGATGTTTATTTTACCTATATCTCGCCGACACCGACACCGCCGGCGCCGACGATAACATCCAGTCCCACGCCATCGCCGACAGTGACACCTTCACCAACCCCGACACCGGTGGTGATGATCCAGGGAAAGCATGTGAATCCGCTAGTTACGCCTTTTATCGCTCCCGGACAGAATGTAGCTATTTCCGGGCCGGTTAACCGGTCATCCCCGGCTTCTTCTTCCTGGTTTTTCAATCCCTTGCCCGGGGGACAGTATGGTGTAGCGGCGAGTTCGATAGCTAATTACTCGCTCTCGTATGCCTGGTGCAAAAACAGCTCCCTGCCCAGCTGTATTCCGGCGCCAACCTATGCCCCTGGCGGAAATTTGACCGTTAATTTGTTAAATAGCGGCGATTGGGCGGATGTGTATTTCAAGTACACTCCTATTTGTGCGGTGTTGCCCACCCCGGCGAATTTGACGGTAGCGGTCCAGTGCCAGCAAAACGTGTTGACGTGGACGGATATTACGGGGGAGTCAGGCTACACTATCCAGAGAAGTGCTAATGGTGGTGCAACTTGGGCGAATTTAACGACAACTTTTCAGGGAGTGCAAACATATACTGACATCTTTACCACCGGAACATGCAATCAGGATTATTTTTACCGGATTAAAGCCGTGAATACACCTTTGTGTACTCCGGCTTTTGACAGTCTGTATACGGCTGGGGTGGGGCCGCGGGAGTATCAGTGCCCGCCGAGAGCATCGGGGAATATCAATTTATGCCAGGATACCGGAGGTGAAGCGGTATTCACTTGGCCGAATACTACTGATGGTCAGCGGTTTGATATATATCGCGGTGGGGTATTGATAAATAGTATAGGACCTGGGGAGACCTCATATATAGATTTCAGCTGTATGGGTTTGGTGGGGTATGAAATTCGGGCGGTGGATGTAAGTAAATCTCTTATCCCGGCACCAGGTTGTCGAACTAGTTCAGGCTCCGGGCTGTGTGGTTGCAGTATTAATACCGATTCCTGGTGGGCGGCATCGGGGGGCGGGAATCTGGTGGCGGCTGCCGGCCGGATTCAGTCCAAGTTACCGCCTTCTACATACCTCATGCACAACGCCGAAGGTGATTTCCCGGGGATTGCCATTGCTAATAGTTGGGCCGGTTCGGCGGTGACTTCCTCGAATGTCAACAGCCAACACTGGCGGTACACAATCGCTCCTCCGGGCTGGGGAGACGCCGGTAACCGCTTCTTAAGTGAACGGGAAAATTTGTATCTGGGGATGTGGGATCGGATTAAGCCCCGGGTGGAACCTCTGAACGCTTCCGCGACGAATTTGGTCGGACCGGGAATTTTTGGGGTTTTGCTATCCTCCTCCGGGGGGCATAAATTGAATATCGATGCCGGGGTGGATGTGGCAGTGATGCACTGGACGGGGAATTTAACTATTGATGTTGGTGGTTTGGATGTGGGAGCCAATAAAGTGTTACTGCTGGTAGACGGGAATGTAACAATTAACGGGCCAATTACCTGGAGTGACAGCGCCGGTGGATTTATGGCTATTTTAGCCCAAGGAAATATAACTATTGATCCGGCAGTCGGGCAGACGGGTTCGGCCAATGTGATAGATATCCGCAGTCCGGCAGTACCGGCGGATCTCAAAGGAATTTATTACGCCCAGGGAGTGGTGTCTACCGGGCATGGTGTGGGTGAAGACAAATTACTGAAAGTCGAGGGGACGGTTGTGGGGATGGGGGGAGTAAATTTGGAGCGGGTCAATAAGGGAGTAAATCCTGTCGAGTTCTTCCAATTCAGACCGGATTTGAGCGAGTTTTTGGGAAGGATCGGACTGCGGCGGAGAGTGATCAACCAGCTATTGAACCCCTGATGTGATACAATGAGCGGAGTAACCCTAGTTTTTTGCATGACCTTCTGGCGATTTTTCCAGATGGCAGCTTCTGAGACAGGGAATAGCCAGAAGGAGGTGACAAATTAAATGCAGGATCAAAATTTAGTATGTAAGGATTGTGGAAAGCAGTTTGTCTGGACGGCAGGGGAACAGGAATTTTACAAACAAAAAGGATTTGATAATTCTCCCACCCGTTGTCCCGATTGCCGGTCCAAAAAGAAAGCGGAAAAGTTTTCCGGAAGACCAAGTTTTCCCATAACTTGCAGCAGTTGTGGCAAGCAGGATACGGTACCATTCCAGCCGAAAAGCGATAAGGTATTGTGTCGGGATTGCTACAGAAACAACAAATAGGTTCTAGAAGCTAGAAACGAATTCCAGGAGGCTGTCTTTGACGGCCTCCAGGGTTTTTGCCCGGCATTTATCGGCGGTGTCGTCGGCAGTATGCCAGTGTTTATAGTTCCAGCCAATAATCAAAGTCGTGGGGATGCCGGATTGGTTTAAGGCCAGGTGATCGTCGCCGATGGCGTATTTGGCTTGGGTGAAAAATAGTCCTGGGTACTTTTTGGACGCAATATTAAAGAATTTGTTGGTAATATCAGGAGCTAATTGGAGTGAGTTGGCCTCCGGGTAGAAGCCGGGATTGGCAGTGCAGACCATGTCAATGAGAATTCCGGCCTGGGGCAGGGTGGCGGGGTAGATGTCTTTTAGATGTTGGGAAAAGTAGATGGAACCCAAAGGAATCAAGGGTGCGTTGGTCCGGGGTTCGCCTTCTTCGGCGTCAAAGAAGATTAAATCGATACCAATGGGAAGCGATTGAGGAAGCTCTCTAGCCAATTCCAGAAGGATAGCGACACCGGAGGCCGAGTCGTTGGCTCCGGGGATGCCGATTTTATTGTCGTAATGGGCTGCCAGCAGTAACCGCCGGGAGATTTGGGGGTTTAGTTGGGCGATAAGATTGGTAAATTCGTAACCCTGGTGTTGCCAGGTTTGGTTCTTAATGTGGTAAGAGAGGGAAGACAGCCGGGTAGTGATGAGATTGATGGTTTGGGTATGACCGGGGGTGCCGGCATAACGGGGGCCGAAGTTTACCTGCTGGGTAATTAGTTGGATAACCGGAGAAATGGAGGGTGGAGATTTGAGAAGAAAGCCAGTCAGATAATCGGTGGGGGCAAAATCATCCGTCAGCTTGGTATAAGCTACGGGAGAAATATTGTCCAGATTGACGCGGTTAGTAAATTCTTTATCGGGGAAGGGGGAATTGGAACCGGCGAAGATCAGGTTTTGAATTTCATAAGAATAAGGAGATTCTACCGCCAGAATGAGGTTATGGGGGAAGACTGATTGAAAAGTGGTGATTTCGGAAAAGGTCAGCGAAGGAGAGGTAGGGTTGAGGCTGCCGATAAAATTAGCTATAAAAATTCCCTTAGGGGCCAAGCGGGATTTGGCCAGGCGAAAAAATTCGACGGTGGTTAGGTGGGAAGGAACGGAATAAATCGAGGAGTAAGCATCGGCAAAAATCAGGTCATATCGGGCGGCAGAATCGGCCAGTAAGCGACGGCCGTCACCTATATAGTTTGTTAACCGGGGGGAAAGCGGAAGCGAAAAATATTTTTGAGCCAAGGGCAGTAATTTGGGATCGATTTCAGCCACAGTGATGTTTGTTTGTGGATTCTCATTCAGAATGGCTTTGGGAACGGAGTAGGCACCTCCGCCGATAACCAGGACTTGGGATAAGGAATTCCGAAGGAGCTGATAAAGGCGGTAGTATTTGGTGTATTCAAAAACCAATTCCGGATTATCCAGATACATACCGGAACCATAGCTTTTATCCTGGAGGAGAATCCGGGCGGGATGGTTGTTGAGCTGGGTATCGACGACGCGGATTTTTTCGTAAAGTCCGTCGGTCTCGTAGATAGTGTTGGGTAGTTGGGGGGGGAGACGGAGGGATATCCAGGCGAGAAAAATGGCTAAAAAAAAAGAAAATCGGGTAAAAGAGGTCAGGCCGTATAAACCGAGGATGGTCAGACCGATGCCGGTACCGAAAATAATACTGTTGATGCCGTAATGGGGAATGAGGTAGAAGCCGGTAGCCAGGCTGCCGGCAATGCTTCCCAGAGTGGACCAGAAAAAGACTGTCCCGGATGAAGTCCCCACACCCTGTCCGGGGTGGGAACTTTCCTGGAGTTTGACGGCATAGGGAGAGAGAGTACCCAGGATGAGGCTGGGGAGGAAGAACAAGAGGAGGGAAGATAACAAGGGACCAAAATCCAGAGGTAAGCGGAGGCTGAGAGGAGGTAAAAGCATCAGCCCTAAAAAGTGCAGGCCAGCGACCAATACTCCGCTCAGGCTGATTAGGGAGTAGAACCAGGTAAAGGAGGGGAGCCGATCAGCTAATCGGCCGCCGAAATAGTATCCCAGGCTAAGAGCGGCCAAAACTACACTTATGACGCTGCTGACAGTAAAGATAGTGTTGCCGAAATGGGGAGCCAGAATCCGGGTGGCAGTGACCTCCAAAATCAATACTGCCCCGCCGGTGAGAAAAACAACGAAATTAAGGGGAATTTGAGGGAAGCGGCGCATCTGTGGACCCAGCGGGATTCGAACCCGCCGCCTTACGCATGCCATGCGTACGCTCTAGCCAAATGAGCTATGGGCCCGGAAACGAAATTTTAATATCCGGAATAGATAAGGTTTTAATTTTAGCATCATTGGTGAAAAAAATATCAGCCTTAGTTATGATAGCAGTGGCTAACTGGATAGCATCAGGAGTTCTTAAGCGAGGATATGTTCTGCGGAGACGGGCAGCTTCCAGGCTAATTTCCCAACTAACCGGATAGACCATAAGCCCCGGTGTTTCTTGGAAAAAACGGCTGATTTCGGAATTGAGATGGGCGTCTTTTTGGTATTTAGGAGGGGAGAGGGTTTCTATAACTGAGACGGTAGATGTCACCCCGGAGATTTTATGAGTTTCAATTTGATGAAATAAAGGTTTAATTGTGTGGATATAACGATCGTCTTTTTCAAATAAATATATAAAGATCATTGAGTCCAAAGCGATTATTTGTCCCACGCCTGTCTTTCTTTCTCGATATATTCTTCGCCTTTGCCATAGACCCCTTTAGCGATGCCTTCAACCCGGTCAATCCAGCTGGTGGGGGGTTCAATAATGGCGGTAACCATTTGTCCCTGTAGGCTGGGGCGGATTTTGATTTGACTTCCGGGTTTGATACCCAGATATTTACGGATTTGGCTGGGAATGACGATTTGACCTTGGGAAGATACAGTTAAAGTATAAGTCATATTGCATTTATAGTAGCACAAAAACTAAATGTTTGTCAACTTACGCTTTAGGGTTTTGATCTGAGGCCGAAGCGATTGCTGCCGGTTTCACCAAAGCCAGGGAGTAGGGCGAAGAAGTGGACCGTGGGAGGATCGCACTCCCGTATCTGCAATGCGAATGCAGCGCACTACTACTATGCTAACGGCCCGTATAGAATCTAATTTTAGCATCTCTTAATTTACCCCTCATATAATTCCCCCCTATTTTAGGGGGGAATACAAAGGGGGTATTTGGAAAACACCGGGGGAAATGCTAAGGGAACAGTTTAAGGGATTATGATTGAGTAGTGAGAAAGTTTTTATTTAATTCGCCAGGTTTATTGACTAGAAGGAAAGAGTTGAGGAATAAACCGACAATTACGGAAGAAATATTGTGGCGAAAGTTAAGGAAATACCAATTGAAAGTAAAATTCAGGAGGCAATTTAGTGTAGGAAATTATATCTTGGATTTTTATTGTCCTGAAAGGAGACTAGGAATTGAGGTAGAAGGAAAAATTCACTTGGGAAGGAAGGACCAGGATTTATATAGATTAAGAACGTTGGAGAAGGAATTAGGGATTAAGTTGTTAAGATTTCAAAATGAGGAGGTTGAGCAGAATTTGAGTGGGGTAATCGGTTTAATTAAAGAGGAATTGGAGAAAAGATAATACCCCCTTTAAATTCCCCCCTAAAATAGGGGGGAAAAGAAGAGGGGTACTTAAGTTGCTGGTGTTTTAGGATGTTTTTATGAAACTACGGCTGGGTGGGAGCCGGAGTGGGGGCGGGAGTGACGGCCGGAGAAGGTGCAGGGGTGGATTCGGGGCCCAGATCAGCCGGTAACTTGATGGGGGGAGTAATTCTCGGTGAGGGGAGGGGTTTGGGGGCTTCCAGTTGGGTTTGGGCGGGTACCACGGGGGCGGCGGTTTGGGTGGTCTGACCGACTTTCTTTCTCAAATCTTCCAGCTCAGCCGAAGCTTTGGTGTAGTCGGAGGAGTTGGGATCGAGTTTGGAAGTGACTACCTGCATGGCTGCCAAAGCATTCTGCAGTTCGCCTTTTTCGCGGTAAGCGGCAGACAGGTTGTAGTAAGCATTAG
>Ga0315273_10008020_pt1 | contig 13301 bp, 8 predicted proteins | sample YL17G02_0_MG_FD_205753 | JGI IMG/M metagenome (GOLD analysis project Ga0315273, IMG submission 205753) | Sediment microbial communities from Yellowstone Lake, YNP, Wyoming, USA - YL17G02_0 | ecosystem: Environmental > Aquatic > Freshwater > Lake > Sediment | place: USA: Wyoming | collected...
AATCCTCCCCCTTTGACCGCTCCGGCAGTGCCCACGAACCTCCAGGCGACTGCCGCATCGAGCTCCGTCATCAACCTGACCTGGAACGATGCGTCCAACAACGAGGTCGGGTTCAGGGTGTACCGCGGGACGACCCCCACGACCGTGACAACCCTCGTGGCCACCCTCGGAGTTGGGGCCACGAGTTACCAGAATACCGGCCTCGCCGCCGGGACGAACTACTACTACGCGGTCACGGCGTTCAATTCCGCGGGTGAGTCTGCCCTGTCGAACGTCGCCACTGCGACGACAGTGTCCATACCGGCCGCTCCCACGAACCTCCAGGCAGCTGCCGCATCGAGCTCCGCCATCAATTTGGCCTGGACCGATGCCTCCAACAACGAGGACGGGTTCAGGGTGTACCGCGGGACGACCTCCACGACCGTGACGGACTGCGTGGCCACCCTAAGCGCGGGAACCACGAGCTATTCGGATACCGGTCTCGCCGCCTCGACGACCTACTACTACAAGGTCACGGCGTTCAACTCCGCGGGTGAGTCTGCCCCGTCGAACCTCGCCAATGCAACGACCAATCCTCCCCCCTTGACCACTCCTGCAGCGCCCACGAACCTCCAGGCGGCTGCCGCATCGAGTTCCGCCATCAATTTGGCCTGGACCGATGCCTCCAACAACGAGAATGGCTTCAGGGTCTACCGGGGGGCCGGGGCCAGCCCGGCGAGTTTCTCGAAGATCGGCAACGACCTTGGAGCGGATACAACAACGTACACAGACATCACCGCTTCTGCGGGCATAACATACGTGTACCGGGTATCTGCGTTCAATACTGCCGGGGAGTCGTCGCCTGCGGAGTCCGCCGCGGTAACCACCCCGATGCCTTCCCTGGTTCCGACTTCCGTCGATGCCGGCAACCGGCACTCGCTTGCTTTAATGAGCAACGGAACGGTCCGGGCGTGGGGGAGCAACACGGAAGGTGCTCTGGGATTGGGGGCATCCATTGTCAGCAGTCTGATCCCCATCCCGATCGGGGGTTTGACCGGTGTGTCGGCGATTTCCGCCGGTGACGGTTATTCTCTTGCCCTGATGAATGACGTCACCATGAAGGGGTGGGGGGAGAATTCTTATGGCGAAGTTGGTACAGGGAATAACGTCACCCCCCAATACACCGCCACCAATGTCGTAGGTTTAACCGGCGTTAAGGCCATTTCCGCAGGCGGGTTCCAGTCCATTGCATTGAAAAATGACGGAACGGTCTGGGCGTGGGGAAGCGGGCAATACGGCCAGATCGGGGACGGGTCGACCACCGACAGGTTTACACCCGTTCAGGTCAGCGGGCTGACCAACGTGCTGGCGATTTCCGCCGGCGAGAATCACACTCTTGCCCTGAAGAGTGACGGAACGGTATGGGCGTGGGGGTTGAACAATCTTGGTCAGCTCGGTGACGGGTCAACCACCAACAGGTCGACACCCGTCCAGGTCAGCGGGCTGACCAACGTGCTGGCGATTTCCGCCGGAGAATTCCATTCCCTGGCCTTGTTGAATGACGGAACGGTGCGAGGGTGGGGGGACAACCCTTTCGGAGAAGTGGGGGACGGAACATCTGGTAACCAAAGGCTAACACCCGTCCAGGTCAGCGGGCTGACCAACGTGCTGGCGATTTCCGCCGGCGGACATTTTTCCGTTGCACTGAAGAGTGACGGAACGGTCTGGGCATGGGGGAGTGGTCAGAATGGCCAGATCGGGGACGGGGGGTCACCAACCAACCGGTCAACTCCCGTTCAGGTGAAGGGTCCCGGCGGAGTCGGATTTCTCGACAACGTGCTGGCGATTTCCGCCAGTCAGGACCATACCCTTGCCCTGAAGTACAACGGAACGGTCGCGACGGTCTGGGCGTGGGGATACAACGGGTTTGGCCAAATCGGTGACGATACCACTATCGACGCGCTGACCCCTGTTCCAGCCGACGGTTTCTAGGTTTGCCCGGGAACAAGGTTCATTGTGGATACTCGCGGAAGATATCCCCGCTGCCGCTTTCCTGCCAAGAGTATGCTTACAGGGGTTTTGGAGGGATGGAAAGAGTACCATTAAGAAAAGGTGAAGGGAGGTTATGATGAAACGTGGGTTGTCCGCGATAGGGGAAAAACGGTTCTTCGTGATCTTCGTTCTCCTGGGAGTATCGCTTGCGGCATGTGGAGGAGGTGGTGGTGGCGGGGGTAATCCTTTAGCGATACCTGCCGCGCCCTCGAACCTCGTGGCGACTGCCGCATCGAGCTCCGCCATCAACCTGACCTGGACCGATGCCTCCAACAACGAGGACGGGTTCAGGGTGTATCGCGGGGCGACCTCCACGACCGTGACGGACTGCGTGGCCACCCTCGGCGCGGGGGCCACGAGTTACTCGGATAACAGCCTCGCCGCCGCGACGACCTACTACTACCAGGTCAAGGCGTACAACTCCGCGGGGGAGTCTGCCGCATCGAACGTCGCCAGTGCGATAACCAGTCCTCCGGCCGCGCCTACGAACCTCGTGGCAACTGCCGTATCGAGCTCCGCCATCAACCTGACCTGGACCGATGCCTCCAACAACGAGGACGGGTTCAGGGTGTACCGCGGGGCGACCTCCACGACCGTGACGGACTGCGTGGCCACCCTCGGCGCGGGGGCCACGAGTTACCAGAATACCGGCCTCGCCGCCTCGACGACCTACTACTACAAGGTCGCGGCGTTCAACTCCGTGGGGGAGTCTGCCTCGTCGAACGTTGCCAATGCGACGACCAATCCTCCTCCTTTGACTGCTCCTGCAGCGCCCACGACCCTCCAGGCAACTGCCGCATCAGGCGCCATCAACCTGGCCTGGATCGATGCCTCCAACAACGAGGACGGGTTCAGGGTCTATCGCGGGGCGACCTCCACGACCGTGACGGACTGCGTGGTCACCCTCGGCGCGGGGGCTACGGGTTACTTGAATTACGGCCTCGCCGCCGGGACGAACTACTACTACGCGGTCACGGCGTTCAACGCCGCGGGGGAGTCTCCCGCATCGAACGTCGCCAGTGGGACGCCTCTATTGGGTCCGATATCCGTGGATGCTGGCAACCGGCACTCCCTTGCCTTGATGAACAACGGAACGGTTCGGGCGTGGGGGAGCAACACGGATGGTGCACTGGGAGTGGGGGCATCCATTGACAACAGCCTGGTCCCCATCGCGATCGGGGGTCTGACCGGAGTGTCTGCGATTTCCGCCGGCGACGGTTTTTCCCTTGCCCTGATGAATGACGGCACAATGAAGGGGTGGGGAGAGAATTTCTTTGGAGCAACCGGTTCCGGGGACAACGTCACCCCCCAATACACCCCCGTCAATGTCGTGGATTTAACCAACGTCAAGACCATTTCTGCAGGCGGGTACTACTCCATTGCATTAAAGAACGACGGAACGGTCTGGGCGTGGGGGAGCGGCTATTACGGCCAGCTAGGGAACAATACAGTAGATATCCCCAGCTTCACTCCCGTCCAGGTGCAAGGTCCCGGCGGAGTCGGTTTTCTCAACAACGTGCTGACGATTTCCGCCGGTCAGAATAATACCCTTGCCCTGAAGAACGACGGAACGGCCTGGGCGTGGGGGAGAAACGATGCGGGCCAAATCGGCAACGGGACGACCACGGACGCACTAGTTCCCTTCCAGGTGCAAGGTCCCGGTGGAGTCGGTTTTCTCAACAACGTGTCAGCGGTTTCCGTCGGGGAGGTCCATTCCCTGGCCTTGTTGAGTGACGGAACGGTGCGAGCGTGGGGGAATAACGATCATGGTCAACTCGGTGACGGGTCGACTACCACCAGGTTGACCCCCGTCCAGGTCAGCGGGCTGACCAACGTGCTGGCGATTTCCGCCGGCGGACATTTTTCCGTTGCACTGAAGAGTGACGGAACGGTCTGGGCATGGGGGAGTGGGCAGAATGGCCAGATAGGGGACGGGGGGTCACCAGCCGACCGCCTAACCCCCGTCCAGGTCAGCGGGCTGACCAACGTGCTGGCGATTTCCGCCGGTCTGGATCATGCCCTTGCCCTGAAGAACACCGGGACAGTCTGGGCATGGGGATACAACGGGTTTGGCCAGATCGGTGTTGGTACCAACACCGATGCGCTGACCCCCGTTCCGGTGTCCGGCTTCTAGGCCTGTCCGAGAAACGGCAGCGAATGAAAGATCTTTCCGTCATCGCCCCTTTGTACAACGAGGAAGAATGCGTGCGCCTTCTCTATGAAGCCATTGCAAGGGTCGTCGAACCGTTACGTCTCGATCACGAAATCCTGTTCGTGGACGATGGAAGTAGGGACAACACGTTCAAAATCGCCAAGGAACTTGCGGAAAGGGACAAACGACTGCGGGTAATCCGTTTCAGGAAAAATTTCGGGCAGACACCCGCCATGGCGGCAGGAATCGATCATGCCCAAGGGAAAATCCTGATCACCATGGACGGCGATCTGCAAAACGACCCAGAGGACATTCCCCGCTTCATCGAGAAGATCGAGGAGGGATACGACATCGTTTGCGGCTGGAGGGAAAAACGCCAGGACAAACTGATCACGAGAAAGATCCCCTCGAAAGTCGCCAACTGGCTTATCGGGAAGGTCACGGGGGTTGCCATCCGCGATAACGGCTGCTCGCTGAAAGCTTTCCGAACGGATGTCATCAGAGCGATTCCGCTCTATTCGGAAATGCATCGGTTCATCCCTGCGATGGCCTCGATCGCAGGGAGCAGGATCGCGCAGATTCCGGTCCGCCACCACGCGAGGAAATTCGGGAAGTCGAAATACGGCCTCTCGCGGATCTACAAGGTCCTTCTGGATTTGCTCATGATCAAGACCGTCGTGTCTTTTTCGTCGCGCCCGATGCTTTGTTTCGGTAGCATGGCATCATTGGCCGCCTCCGGAAGCCTGCTCACATTCGCCTATACCATTGCCTGGATGAATCGCAACGAGAGGGGATCCCTTGTTGTTTTGATCGGCACCGCAATGCTTCTGGGAGCACTCACGATTTTTTTCCTGTTTGCGGGAGTGCTCGGCGAGCTGGTTTATAAAACGGGGAATTTGAAAATGAACACGCTTGCCGATATCCGGGCGTCCTTTACGGGCTTCGAGACGCTGCGAAAAGAGGGGTGAAACGATGGAGTCGGTGATCGAACTATCGGTCATTATCCCGGTTGTCGAGCGATACGATGACATTGCGGAATTGTACGGCCTCTATAAAAAAGGCCTCGAAGATTCCAGGCATTCCCATGAATTCATCTTTGTGCTCGACGGGGATTTCGGGGAGGTATTGGCGGTTCTCAAGCGCCTCATTGCAGAGGGGGAAAAGATCAAGGTCATTCAACTTGCCCGGGGGTTCGGAGAGGCGACTGCGTTGACCATCGGTATACAACACTCCTCGGGAAACGTTATTCTTACAATGCCGGCATATCAACAGATAGAAGCCTATGAAATTCCGCGACTGGTCGAATCCTTGAAGGACTGCGACATGGTGATCGCCCGGAGATGGCCCCGAAAGGACTCCCTGCTCAACCGGATTCAGTCCCGGGTTTTTCACATGTTCCTGAATCCCGTTTCGGAATTCAAATTTCATGATATCGGATGCGGTGTGCGGGTTTTCAGGAAACAGGTAGCCCAGGAAGTACACATCTACGGCGACCAACACCGGTTCCTACCGATCCTGGCGTACAAGTACGGCTTCCGGGTTCTGGAAGTTGACGCTGTGCAATCGCAGAAGGACACCTTGCAGCGGGTATATTCTCCAGGGATTTACGTTCGTCGGATCCTGGATATTTTTTCGATCTTCTTTCTGGTGAAGTTTACCAAGAAGCCGCTTCGGTTCTTCGGGATCCTCGGCTCCTCCATATTTGCCGTCGGGTTTCTCATACTTCTTTCCCTTCTGTTCGCAAAGGTGTTCCAAGGGGTCGCGTTGGCGAACCGCCCGATTCTGCTGTTGGGAACTCTCCTGGTCGTACTCGGAGCGCAGATTTTCGCGATCGGATTGCTCGGCGAGATCATCATATTTACGCACGCAAAAGACATCAAGGAATATACGATCGACAAGATCATCAACTGACGCTTCTCGCCATACCCTCTCCGGTCCTCGAATGACTCCATTTCGTACATCCTCACAGGCACTTCAAGCGGAATATAACGCAATCTATCTCACGGTAGATGTCGAAGAGTATTATCATGCGGAGGCGTTCTCGGGGATCATCGGTCGGGCCGAACAGAAGAAGTACCCTCGGCATGTCGAGAGAAACACGATGGAACTGATACAAATGTTCGACGATTGCAAAGTGCACGGTACCTTCTTTTTCCTTGGGATCGTGGCGAAAAAATACCGCGGTTTGGTTCGGGCTATTTTGGAATCCGGTCACGAGGTCGCCTCACACGGAAACGAGCACCGCATGATCACGAAGATGTCCTGTACGGAATTCCGAGAGGACGTGAGGAGATCCAAGCAAATTCTCGAGGACATCTCCGGAGCAGCGGTTCTTGGTTACCGCGCTCCGACGTTCTCCATCCTCGAACGGACCGAATGGGCCTACGAAATCCTTTTGAACGAGGGGTTTCGCTACAGCTCCAGTGTATATCCCATACGGCACGATCGGTACGGGTGGCCGGAATTCGGGATCTTACCCCGGGAAATGGCAGTCAGCGGCGACCGGTATATCTGGGAGATCCCCCTGTCCGTAGAGCGAGTAGGTGGAATCAATGTTCCCTTCGGAGGTGGGGGGTATCTGCGGTTGTACCCACTCTTCCTGACGAAATACCTCTTCCGGAGATTGTTGCAATCCGGTCGTCCCGCCGTCGTATACGTTCATCCATGGGAAATCGATCGGCAGCATCCCCGAATCGCGATGCCACTTCTCAAGCGCATCCGCCACTACGTGGGGATATCGGGGACGGAAGAGAAGATGCGGGTTCTGTTCCGTTCTTACCCTTTCGGGAGGATGGATCAATTCCTACAAAGTGCGCAAGCCGTATCCCACCTTGGACCTAAGCATAAATCGGTCGGCTGCTGAGCGGGGAAAAATGACGAACGGCGAGAAAAAAGGGATCGGATGGAGGGGGAAATACCCGATTCTTCTGGATGATCCGACGATTCGCAGAATCGAAGAGGAGTTACGGTTCGAACAGGAAGGGGAGAGGGCTGCGCGGAGTCGATTCCCTGTAATGTTTCCGCGGATCTCTGCTGTCCCGGTTGTCGGGACCGTTGCAAGGGTATGCTATTCCCTCGGGTTTGCCCCTCTCCTGGCCCTGTTTGCCATCCTGGTCCTGTTTACCGCGATCAAGGCCCCTTACTTCGGTTTGCCTTTCACGGGCGAGCACTCGATGAAATACAACACGTATGTCGAACCTGCCATGCACATGGTGAAAAAAAACGATATTACGTGGTATCAGTTGAAATACCAAAGCGACCCGGTCCGAAACCACGGGGGGATCTTCAGGGAATTCGGTCATATCCCTCTATATGAATGGGGACTTTTCGCCGTCTACAAGATCCTGCCGGCCGGGAATATCGAAACAAACACCAGGATCTTCGCGCACGGGGTCGGGATACTGATCCTGTTGTCCGGTTATTTTTTCTTCCGCCGTTGGGTTCCGACGAAGCTCGCGTTGCTCACCGTATTCCTGATGGCGATCAATCCGATCATCTCCTTCGCAACATTTGTCACGGTGCTCGACAGCCTCGCGATCCTTTTCATGTTCGTTTCCCTGATCCTGCTCAACGGTTACCTGGAATCGGGAAACATGTCCAGGCTGTTTTGGGCGGGCGTCCTGTTCGGTATCGGAAATTGCGTGAAATACTCGATGTTTCTCTGGGTAGCGCCCATCGGCTTCCTGTTGTTGTATTACCGGAGGGAGAATCGTGTCGGATTCCTGAGGGACTTCGGTATCTACCTTTTCCTTGGAGTCTCCTGCATTGTTGCACACCTAACCTCTGTGTCGAAACTTCCGGGAGCACCCGGGAAAGCGGTCATTTTGTCGATCGTTTGGGTATTGGCATTTTTCCTGATTTACGAAGGGATCAGGAAGTACCGGTCGTGGTTGGACGGGATCATCAAGAGGATAACGGACTCGAAAGTCCTCCTGCTCCTTTCCCTATTGGTATTGCTCGCGGCGGGAATCGGAATGCTAATGCTTACGAGACTGAGTACATTCATTGACACCTTTCTGACCGATGCTTCGTTATTTTTCAATCCCCGCGTATATGCACATATGTTCAGGATCCAGTTCAAAGCCTATTCGACCCACACCATCTTCTGGTTGGGGATTGCAGGGCTTGGCATCTTGTTTTCCACGAGGGGAGGGGATCTGAAGAAAGTGGCCAGTGCTTTTCTCCTCGGCTCGGTCGTGTATTGGATTGTCGCCTCCAAGGCTATGTTCATCCACAACTATTACACGATCATCATCATGATTGCGTTCAGTTTGCTTGCCGCTACCACGATTTATTATCTGCTCATGCAAATTTTGTCCGTAAGGATCAAGTGGATTCTGATCCTGTTGTTCCTCGTCCTGATATTCCCGCGCGCCTATGAAGCAAACACCAACAGGCTCGGCCAGAAACAGGACATTTCAGAGGCTATTCAATTCATCATGGAACATACGGACGAGAACGACCTGATCCTGAATGAGAGCGTACTCTCGCCGATCACGATCTATACCGGGCGGGGCCTCATCTTTCCAAGGGTGCTCCGGAACCGGACGATACGGGAGGATATCCATAAGATCGGTTTCGCAGAAACGATGAAAAAGTATCGCATCAAATACCTTTTCACCCCGAATGAGAAACCTTTGTACATCGACTTCGCCCCGATATTCACCGAAACCTCTATCCGGGAACCCCGGTTCGACCGAAAACATTATATTTACAATGAGATCGGTGAAAGGAACCCCGATATGGAAAGGGGGTATCAGGAGCTCGAGGATATCGTGAAGCGTTATAGAATCGACGAAAAATTCAAAGAAGAAGCCAAGACGGGGAAATTCCGTTTTTATTCCTTCGTCAATTAAACAATCCTTTGGTATCCAGATGAAAACTCCGATGGTCCCTTTCCGTAAATCCCCCCCCCTTGAAGGGGTAGAACCGTGAATCGGGGGAAGGCTTTTCAGAACACGGTGATTCGTCCCGACACCGTAAGGGTGATCACTCCCTCCAAGGGATGGCGCTCACTGAATCTCCGGGAATTGCTGGCCTACCGGGAATTGCTGGGACTGCTCGTATGGAGGGACGTATCCGTCCGATACAAGCAGAGTATCGTCGGCATCGGCTGGGCGATCGTCCAGCCGATCATGACGATGATCCTCTTCACCATTATCTTCGGAAGGTTCGCTAATCTTCCCTCCGACGGGATTCCGTACCCGATCTTTACTTACTGCGCCCTGCTTCCCTGGAATTACTTCGCCCGATCCCTGGGGGATTCCAGCGATAGTCTGGTGGGATCCTCGCATCTCATCACCAAGGTATATTTTCCGAGACTTGTTCTTCCTATAAGCAAGGCGTTCTCCGGTCTGATCGATTTCTCCATTGCCTTCATCTTTCTCCTGGGCATGATGATCTGGTATCGGATCCCTCCCACGCTAGGGATTTTCCTCCTTCCGTTTTTCATCGGGATCGCTCTCCTCGCCGCTCTGGGCGCAGGGTTCTGGTTCACGGCGCTCAACGTGAAGTACCGGGATATAAAATTCGTGGTCCCGTTCATCGTTCAGTTCTGGATGTATGCCTCTCCGGTGGCCTACTCGACGAGCATCATTCCGGAAAGATGGCGACTGCTTTACGGGCTCAATCCCATGGTCGGCGTCATCGAGGGGTTTCGGTGGGCCCTTCTGGGAAAGGAACCCCCCAAGATCGAAATGATCCTGATCCCTCTGATCATCATCATGTGCGTGTTCGTCAGCGGTCTCTATTACTTCAAGAAAATGGAGCGGACATTCGCCGACATCATTTAAGCCCGGCTGGGAAGGCTCGATACCGATGACCTCTGTGGTCACACTGGAAAATCTGGGAAAGAAATACCGACTCGGTCAGACCCATAACGACCTGTTAAGCGAGAAGATCGGAAACGGGGTTCGTGCGCTCTACCAGTCGCTTTCCGGGACGAAACCCCTTCCAGGTGGGGAGGTGCAAGCGGAAAAAGGGAAGGAAAAGGAGTTTTGGGCGCTCAAGGACGTGAACCTTTCCGTTCAGAAAGGGGAAGTTGTCGGAATCATCGGCCGGAACGGTGCGGGCAAATCGACCCTCCTCAAAATCTTGTCCCGTATCACGGAACCGACGACGGGAAAGATCACCATCGTCGGGAGAGTTGGGAGCCTGCTGGAAGTGGGGACCGGTTTCCATCCTGAGTTGACCGGCAGAGAGAACATCTTCCTCAACGGGGCAATTCTCGGGATGAGCAAGGCCGAAATCAGGGGAAAGTTCGACGAGATCGTCGCTTTCTCGGAAATCGGGAAGTTTCTCGACACCCCTGTGAAACGGTACTCTTCCGGAATGTTCGTCCGGCTTGCCTTTGCGGTTGCGGCCCACCTGGAATCGGAAATATTGATCGTGGACGAGGTGCTTGCGGTGGGCGATTCCACATTTCAGAAGAAATGCCTCGGGAAGATGCAGGATGTCAGCAAAGGAGGAAGGACGGTTCTGTTCGTCAGTCATAATATGACGGCGATCCGCGAGTTGTGTGAAAGGACCGTATGGCTGAATTCCGGTCAGATCGTCTGTATGGGAAAGACCAGGGAGATCGTTTCCCGATATCTGCAGGAAAATACCCGATCTGTCAAGGAGCAGATTTGGCTGGATGCGCGAACCGCCCCCGGAAATGAAAAGGTTCGCCTTCGACTTGCACGGCTCGTCGCGAGGGGGGAGGATTCAACTATCAACGTGCACACGCCGTTGGACGTGGAGCTTGAATACTGGAACCTCGTCCCCGGCACGGAATTGAACTTGAGCCTCCACCTCTACAATCTCGAGGGCACCTGCGTGTTCAATTCGAACTCCTCTCCCCACGTCTATCCTGCGGGCCTTATCCGCGATGTGTGCCACATCCCCGGCGACCTGCTGAACGACGGGGTTTACAGAGTCATGGTCATGGTCGATCAGGATAAGTCGTTCGGGATCTACACCCACGATGATGTACTGGTATTCGATGTCCTGGATGCCGAGCGGGAGATCAACTGGTACGGGAAGTGGCCGGGCCTTGTCCGCCCGAACCTGAAATGGACCACGGAATACGTGGATAGACCAGAGACGGTGTGAGACTTGCGGAGCCCCTACCTCTATCGATCAGATCCGGCCCAAGAGATCATAATCCGGGTAAAACGCACGGGAGATTCCAGTTTATGCGCGAATCATTTCTGATATTTGGATCACCGAAAATTGAAGAACCCGAAATCAAGGAAGTTGTTTCCTGCCTGGAATCCGGATGGTTGGGGACGGGGCCCAAAGTTGCCCGATTCGAGGAGGATTTCAAGATATACAAGAAAGCCGGTCACGCGATCGCTGTTAGTTCCTGCACGGCGGCACTCCATTTAAGTTTGCTTGCATCTGGAATAAAACCAGGAGAAGAGATCATCACCACGCCGATGACCTTTTGCGCGACGGTCAACGCAATCATTCATGCCGGCGCAACACCGGTCCTTGCAGACGTGGATCCAGGAACAATGAATATTGACCCGTCGGCCATCGAGGCAAGAATTTCCCCGAAGACCCGCGCGATCCTTCCCGTCCATTTTGCAGGGCGTCCGTGCGAGATGGATGCTCTGTGTGATATTTCGAGACGATATGGGTTGAAGTTGATCGAGGACTGTGCCCATGCCATCGAGTCGGAATACAGAACGGAGAAAGCGGGAACCTTCGGCGATTTCGGATGCTTCAGTTTCTACGTCACGAAAAACGTGGTCACCGGGGAAGGCGGAATGATCCTTGCGAAGAAGGAGGAGGATGCCGCTCGATTGAAGGTGCTGGCGCTACATGGATTGAGCAAAGATGCATGGAAACGCTTTGGGGACGATGGTTACAAGCATTACAGCGTCGTCGAATGCGGCTTCAAGTATAACATGATGGATTTGCAGGCGGCGATCGGCATCCACCAGCTCCAAAGAATCGAGCAGTATTGGCAGAGACGCCGGGAAATATGGGAACGATACAACAAAGCGTTTGCAGATCTTCCTGTTGCGCTTCCCGCCGATCCAGACCCGAAAACAAGGCATGCTTATCACCTGTACACGATCATGGTAGATGAGGAAAAAGCCGGCATCGGAAGGGACGGTTTTCTCAACGCAATGACCGCCAGGAAGATCGGTGTCGGAGTGCATTATCTGAGTCTTCCGGAACACCTATATTACCGACAAGCTTTCGGTTGGAAACCGGAAGATTATCCGAACGCAATGCGAATCGGAAGACAGACCGTTAGTCTTCCTATTTCGGCGAAACTGACGGACAAAGACATCGAAGACGTAATCGACGCTGTTAGAAGCATACTGCTCCGGAAAAATCCCTAGTTTATTTTCCTGTTCCATCGATTCTTTCCTCTTTTCCCCCAATTTCGATCCGAATGAAAATATTTTTATAAAGTGAGAGAATTCCATGGAAGTAAGTATATTGATGATAACGTACAATCACGAAAGATATATTGCCCACGCGCTGGAAAGTATTCTGTCGCAACATGTTGGTTTTGAATATGAAATTGTCATTGGAGAGGATTGTTCGAAGGATAACACAAGAAAAATAATCCTTGAATACCGGGAAAAATATCCTGGAAAGATTCGCTTGTTGTCTCGAGAAACAAATATAGGAATGTTGCGAAATTATGCAAGGACTTTCAAGGAATGTAAAGGGAAATATATAGCAGTCCTTGACGGCGACGATTACTGGATATCGCTTGATAAATTACAGAAACAGGTAGATTATCTGGAAAGACACCCTGAATGTTCCATTTGCTTCCATAATGTAAATATTTTATACGAAGACAGTGGTGAAGTTGTCGTAATGAAACCTCCTCACAGAAAAGAAAAATATGTATTGGAAGATTTGTTGGACACGAATTTCATTGCGAACAGTTCGGTATTGTATCGAGCGGGAATAATCGATGACTTCCCTGCATGGTGGTATTCCGTCGAAATGACCGATTGGACAACCCATATAATGCATGCACAACAGGGGGAAGCCGGCTATCTTGACGAAACGATGGCGGTATACAGGGTCCATTCAAAAGGTGTCTGGTCGATGCAGAGCGATATCGAAAAGATCCTGGAGGATATCAAAGCATATAGACTGATCAATA
>Ga0315273_10008021_pt1 | contig 13301 bp, 9 predicted proteins | sample YL17G02_0_MG_FD_205753 | JGI IMG/M metagenome (GOLD analysis project Ga0315273, IMG submission 205753) | Sediment microbial communities from Yellowstone Lake, YNP, Wyoming, USA - YL17G02_0 | ecosystem: Environmental > Aquatic > Freshwater > Lake > Sediment | place: USA: Wyoming | collected...
GGAAGTAAGGCTGTTAGAAGCGGCACGAAGGGCTTCATTTGTGGGTGCGCGGCCTCCTCGACCGCCCGTCTATTCTCCCCGGAATCGGGGTTTCTTTCAAGGGGTTCGCAAGTAGTATACCCGCGTCAGATCCAGTCGGCGTTCGGGGGTTCCTTGCCCAGAAGGCGGAGCATCGCTTGAAGCTGCCCCTGATGGCGGAGTTCGTGGGTGAAGACGTGGGTCAGGATCTGCTCCACGGTGAAGTCGACGATACTTCCGTGGACGTCCTTCCCCTGACGGGATTCCTGGAGCCGCGTCGGCACGAACTCGGCCAGCGTCCCGCGTGTCTGCTCGGCCACCTCCTGGCCCCGGACGCGGGCGGCTTCCGGCGTCGCGTAGAGGCGCTCGATCTCGGAATCGCCCGCCCACGCGTACTTCCCGCGCAGGATGTCCTCCACGATCCAGGAGCGCTCGACCTCGATGATGTGCGCGAAGAGCCGCTGGAGCGACCGCCAGGAGATGTCGAACTCCCGTCTCCACTCCTCGCGCGTGAGTTTGCCCGCTGCCTCCAGCAGGCGGCCGCGCGCTGTCCAGGTGGCCTCGAAGTAGTCCCGTAAATCCATCGCTCCTCCGGAGGTGTATACTGGCCGTCACATCCGGCGGATACGCGCCGGGACAGATCGAAAGGTAGCAGACAAGGGGCTAGGCGATATTCCGAGACAGCGGGATTCCGCTGACCGGTGTAGGCAGTCTCCCTCCACAGGAGCCAAGGTAATGAGCAGCGAAGACAAGAAGCACCGTTCACATCTCCCCATGCCGAACACGGAGCGTCCCAAGTTCATCGCCTATGACGCGAAAGATCCGGACAGCAAGTTCCCGCCGATCGAGCAATTGCGTCCGCCCAAGGGTGCGCCCAACGTGCTGGTCATCCTCATCGACGACGCCGGGTTCGGGTCGTCCAGCGCCTTCGGCGGGCCCTGTCAGACGCCGAACGCAGAGAAGCTGGCGGCGGGCGGCCTGAAGTTCAACCGCTTCCACACCACCGCGCTGTGCTCGCCGACGCGGCAGGCGTTGCTGACCGGGCGCAACCACCACTCCACCGGCATGGGCGGGATCACCGAGATCGCCACCGGCGCCCCGGGCTATTGCTCGGTGCTGCCGAATTCCATGGCGCCCCTGGCCAAGACGCTGAAGCTCAACGGCTACAACACCGCGCAGTTCGGCAAGTGCCACGAAGTGCCGGTCTGGCAGACCAGCCCGGTCGGCCCGTTCGACGCCTGGCCCACGGGCGGCGGCGGCTTCGAGTACTTCTACGGCTTCATCGGCGGCGAGGCCAACCAGTGGTACCCGACGCTGTTTGAGGGCACCACACCCGTGGAGGTCAAGAAGACGCCCGAACAGGGCTACCACTTGATGGACGACATGACCGAGAAAGCGATGGGGTGGATTTCGCAGCAGAAAGCGCTGGCGCCCGACAAGCCGTTCTTCGTCTACTTCGCTCCCGGCGCGACGCACGCACCCCACCACGTGCCCAAGGAATGGGCCGACAAGTACAAGGGCAAGTTCGACGGCGGCTGGGACAAGCAGCGTGAGGAGACGTTCGCGCGGCAGAAGAAGCTCGGAATCATCCCGGCCGACGCCCAGCTCACGGCGCGCCCGAAGGAGATCCCGTCCTGGGACGAGATGCCGGAGCCGTTCAAGCCCTTCCTGCGCCGCGAGATGGAGGTCTACGCCGGCTACCTCGAATACACGGACCACCACGTGGGCCGGATGCTCGACGGGCTCAAGAAGCTCGGCGTGTTCGAGGACACGCTCATCTACTTCATCATCGGAGACAACGGCGCCTCAGCCGAGGGCGGCATCAACGGCTGCTTCAACGAGATGAGCTACTTCAACGGCCTGCAATCGTTCGAGACGCCCGAGTACCTCTCGGCGCGCATCGACAAGCTTGGCGGGACGGAGTCGTACAACCACTACGCCGTGGGCTGGGCGTACGCGATGAACACGCCGTACCAGTGGACCAAGCAGGTCGCTTCGCACTGGGGCGGCACCCGCAACGGCACGATCGTGTCGTGGCCGAAGGGGTTCAAGGCCAAGGGCGAGATCCGCTCGCAGTTCTCTCACGTGATCGACCTGGCGCCGACCGTGCTCGAGGCGGCGGGGCTTCCCCAGCCGGTTTCGGTGGACGGCATCCAGCAGGACCCCATCGAAGGCACCAGCATGCTCTACGCCTTCAACGACGCGAAGGCTGCCGAGCAGCACGAGACGCAGTACTTCGAGATGTTCGGCAACCGCGGCATCTACCACAAGGGCTGGACCGCAGTGACCAAGCACCGGACGCCGTGGGCGGCGCTGGACGCGAAGGTGCCGGCCTTCGACGACGACGTGTGGGAACTCTACGACACCACCAAGGACTGGAGCCAGGCGAAGGACCTCTCCAAGGCGAACCCGAAGAAGCTCCACGAGCTGCAGCGGCTGTGGCTGATCGAAGCGACGCGCTACAAGGTGCTTCCGCTCGACGACCGAATGGTCGAGAAGATGAACCCGGATACCGCCGGCCGACCGATCCTGATCTCGGGCAAGACCCAGTTGCTGTTCGGCGGCATGGGGCGCCTGTCGGAGAACTGCGTCCTCAGCATCAAGAACAAGTCGCACTCCGTCACCGCCGAGATCGTCGTGCCCAAGGACGGCGCCGAGGGCGTGATCATCTCGCAGGGTGCGAACATCGGCGGCTGGTCGCTCTACGCCAAGGCCGGCAAGCTCAAGTACTGCTACAACTGGGGCGGTCTCAAGCACTTCATGGTCGAATCCGCGGACCGCATCCCGGCTGGTGATCACCAGGTGCGCATGGAGTTCGCCTACGCCGGCGGCGGTCTCGGCAAGGGCGGCAAGGCGACGCTCTACATCGACGGCAAGAAGGCCGGTGAGGGCGACATCGGCGCCACGCTGGCGATCGTCTTCTCCTGCGACGACGGCTGCGACGTGGGCGAGGACAGCGGCTCGGCCATCTCCCCGGACTACAAGCCCGGCGACAACCACTTCAACGGGCGTGTGAAGGGCGTGATGCTGTCGATCGCGGAAGACGACGGCAAGCACGTGATCGACCCGGCCGACGCGATCCGCGTCGCGATGGCGCGGCAGTAGACGATCCGGGCAAGATGACGAGCGGCGCAACGGTTCACCCGATCCCGGCGGATCGCGTATAGTCGGCGGGTGAGCGCCACCGTTCGTCCCGGAGCCGCGATCCAATGCGCGCGATCGTAATCCACAAGAAGGGGCAGCCCCGCACGCTTCGCGTCGAGGAGGTCCCAGACCCCGTCGCCGGGCGCGGCGAGGTTCTGATCCAGGTCAGCGCCGTCGGCGTGAATTTCGCGGACGTGCTGGCGCGACAGGGGCTCTATCCCGATGCGCCGCCGTGTCCGTTCATTCCCGGCTACGAGACGGGCGGCGAGATCCTCGCGCTCGGCGAAGGGATCACGGGCCTTTCGGTCGGCCAGCGCGTGCTGGCGTTTCACACGAGCGGCGGCTACGCCGAGCGCGTGGCCGTGCCGGCCGCGCAGGTGTTCGCGATCCCCGATTCGCTCTCCACGCAATCCGCGGTCGTGCTACCGCTCAACTACGGGACCGCGTACATCTCGCTCCACCACACCGGGCGCGTGGAGCCGGGGATGCGGCTTTACCTGTACGCGGCGGCGGGAGGCGTGGGCATGGCCGTCGTCGATCTCGCCAAGCGCGCGGGGCTCGAGGTCATCGGCGCGGCAAGCTCCCACTACAAGCGGGAACGGCTCCAGGCGGAGGGCGTGAAGTACGTCATGGATTCGCGGAAGGCCAAGGTCGACCGCGTGGCGCGCCAGCTCTACGGCGACAGCGGCTTCGACATCGTCATCGATTCGGTGGGCGGCAGGACGATCGCGAGAGGGATGCGCGCGCTGCGCGCCGGCGGGCGGGTCGTGAGCATCGGCGTCGGAAGCATCTCCGGTCGGGGGATCCTGGGCGCGCTCGCGCTGGTGCTGCGAACGCCGCGCCTGAACGCGCTTCGCCTGTTGCAGGAGAGCCGAGGGTTCTACGGCGTGAACCTGGCGAAGCTGATCCGCGAGCCGAAGCGAGTGCGCGGCCTGATCGAGGAGCTGATCCGGCTCTCCGCCGCTGGAGAGATCCATCCCGAGCCCGGTCGCGTCCTCGCGCTCGACGAGGCGGCGCACGCCCACCGTCTGCTCGAGACGCGCCGAAACGTGGGCAAGATCGTCCTGCGCCCCTAGAATACCGCCCGGCCCGCCTCGGGCTTACCCGGTGTCTAGCGTGCCGCGACCGGCGCCAAGAGCCGCTTCAGATCTCCCAGCACCTCGGGCCAGGCCAACGCGTAGTTGCGCCGCACGTCGGCGCTCTTCTCGGGCGCGATGCGGTCGAATCCCGCGTGCGCAATCACGATCCTCGTGCCGGTTGGCTCCGGCTCGAGCGCGAACGTGACTTCGGTGGGGTTTCCCCATCCCTCCCCGATCCACTCCCAGGATAGGCGGATCCGGGATTCCGGAACGACCTCCTCGATCCGTCCCTGCTCGATCACGTCCTGCCCCCTGTAGCGCGACCGGAAGCGGAAGGCGCCGCCCGCCCGCCCGTCGAACTCCTCGACGTTCGCGACCCACTTGGAGAGGCCCGACCGCGACGCGATCATCTGCCACAGATCGGCCGGGGTGCGGTGGAACACGGCGCGCGCAATGACGGGAATTCCGCTGCCCCACTCCGGCGCGGACTCGTGCTGGTCCACGATTCGATGCAGGGCATCGAACGATTGCTTCCACGTCAGCCGCGCGTGATCGCGCTCCTCCTTGGCGCGCAGGTTGTCCTGCGTCACCGTGAGTCTCGATCCGGGCCCATCTCCCCGGAGCTCCCATACGACATGGCTGTCCGGCTCGAAGTCGAACAGGCGCCACATGAATTCGAGCCGCACCGGAGGAGCGGCGGCCACGACGCGGCCGCGCACGATGTCGCCGTTCCACATCTTGACGCCGGCGGCTCCGTCGCGCGCCAGCTCGATGTCGACCGCCCCCAGCCAGCCGGCGAGGAGCTCCGGGCGCGTGAGGTGCTGCCAGACCTCGCCGACGGTGGCGCGGAACGAACGGTAGTAGGCGAAGGAGGTCGCTTGCATGGGAGCATCGTATCCCACGCGGCCCCGGCGCGGTAGTTGGAGATTGACTTTCACCTTTTATTCACCTATTCTTGGTGCGTTCTCAGGGTGTCAGTCGCGCCGCCGGGAGATGCCACCGTGCTCACGCCTCGCCAGCAGACCGCGTACGAGTTCATCGGCGATTTCCTCGCGCGGCGCGGATTCGCGCCGTCGTACGAGGAGATCCGCCGCCACCTGGGCGTGAAATCGCTCAACGCGGTCGCCAAGCTGGTGGCGCAGCTCAAGCGCCGCGGCGCCCTCGCCCCCGCTCCGGCCAACTCCAAGCGAAGCCTCGCGCCGGTCTCGCGCGGGGAAGCGCGGGCTACGACGCTGCCGCTCCTCGGTGTCGTGGCGGCGGGCCGGCCGATCGAGCCGATCGAGAACCCCGAGCCGGTGGAGGTCCCCGCGTCGCTCCTGGGGTCGGGCGAACGCTACGTTCTCCGCGTGCGCGGGGACTCCATGATCGAGGACGGCATCCGGGACGGCGATCTGATCGTCGTGCGCCGGACGGCCCGGGCCGCGGACGGCGAGACGGCGGTGGCGGTCGTGGACGGGGAGGTCACGCTGAAGCGGCTTTACCGCCGGGGCAAGAGCGTCGAACTCCGTCCCGCGAACGCAGAGCTCCGCGCCATCCACGTCCGCGCCGACCGCGTCGAGGTCCGCGGCGTTCTCGTCGGCCTCATCCGCCGCTACTCGTAGCACCGGGCGAGCCGCCATGGAACGCACGATCCTGCACGTCGCCATCGATTCGTTTCACATCCAGGCCGAGCGCTTCCGCTGTCCCAAACTGGCCGGCCGGCCCGTGGCGCTGGCGCCGGAGGATTCGCCGCGCCCGCGCGTGGTCGCCGCCTCGCGCGAGGCCCGGGCCGCAGGGGTTTACCCCGGCACACCGCTCGTGGTCGCGCGCCGTCTCTGCCGCGACTTGATCGCACTCCCTCCCGACCGCGGATTCTACGCCGGCCTCGGAGAGGCGATCCTCGAGCGCCTGGCGCCCTTCGCGCCGGTCGTGGAGCCGGGGGGCGCCGGCGGGGGCGCCAGCACCAGCGCCGGCGCCTCCGCCTCCGGCCGATTCTTCCTCGATCTGACGGGCGTGGCGCGCACCCCCGCCGCGTTCCGCGACCGCGCCGGGCTCGTGGGACGCGAGGTCGAGGCCGGCTTCCGGCTCCACCCGACACTGGGTCTCGCCGCGAACAAGCTCGTGAGCCGTGTCGCGGCGGGCGTCGTCGCGCCGGACGGCGATCTGCTCGATGTCCCGTGCGGAAGCGAGGAGGCGTTCTTAGCACCTCTTCCCGTGCGCGTGCTCCCCGCGGCGCGGGGAGCGGAGGAAGCGGCGCGCCTCGCACTCCTGAACGTGCGGTGGGTGCGCGAGCTCGTGGACCTTCCGCTCGCGCAGCTCCTGCGCGTGTTCGGAGAGCCGGGTCTCCTCCTCTGGCGGCAGGCCCGGGGCGTCGACTCCACGCCGGTACGCCCGCCCGAGCGCGCCCCCCGCATCGTGGCCGACGAGACCCTGGCACGCGAGACGAACGACGCCCGCGAGCTGGGCTCGCGCGTGGCACGGCTGGCACTCGAAATCGGCGCGGGGCTTCGCGCGCGCCGCGAAGCGGTGCGGTCGCTCGCGCTCTCGGTGGAGCATGCGGATGGGCGGGCCGTTCGCGCGCAGCGCTCGTTCGCGCCGGCGCTCTCGGCGGACGCCGAGCTTCGCGCGGCCGCCGCGGAACTCCTCGCCCGCGCGCTCACGCGGCGCGTGCGCGTGCGGAGGCTTCGGCTCGAGGGGTGGGGGATCGAGACTTCGGCGCGGCAGCTTGGACTGTGGGAAGAGGAGTCGGCGCTCGGGCGCGTCCCAGTCGAGCGCGTCCCAGTCGGGCGCGCCGCCGCGCTGGAATCGGCGCTCGATCGTGTCCGCGCCCGCTTCGGCGCGGAGGCGCTCCTTCCCGCTTCGTGGATACTCCATGGCCTCGCCGTTCGCCCATCTTCACGTCCATAGCCACTACTCGCTGATGCGCGGCGCCGACTCCCTGGAGGCGCTGGCGCAGGCGGTGCGCGAGGGTGGTATGGACCGCTTCGCGCTCACCGACACGAACGCGCTCTACGGCTTCGTCTTCTATCGCCAGATCTGCGAGGAGACCGGCCTCACGCCGATCGCGGGCGCGGAGATCGTGGCGGAGGCCGACCGCGTGGCGGAGCCCGATCGCGCCGCGCGTGCCGACCGCGCTGCGGAGGCCGACCGCGCGGTCCTCCTCGCGCGCGGCCGCGATGGGTATCGCTCGCTCTGCCGCGTGATCACCGCGCGACACCTCGATCCCTCCTTCGCGCTGGCCGCCGCGGTGCGGGCGAACGCACCGGGGTTGGTCCTGCTGAGCGAGCAGCGGCCGCTCCTCCTCGCGCTGCGCGATGCCCTCCCGGTGCACGCCGAGCTCGTGGCGGGGCGCGGCGACCGGGCACTCCGGCAATGGGCGCGGGCGCAGGAGATCCCCTGCGTCGCGACCAACGACGTCCACTTCGTCCGGCGCGAGGGGCACAGGCTCCACCACACGCTGCGCGCGATCGCGCGGAACACGACGCTCGACCGCGTTCCGCGCGAGGACCTGGCCGAACCCGAGCGCTCTCTGCTGAGCGAGGCGGGGATGATGGCCCGGTTTCCGCACGCACCGGAGGCGATCGAGAACGCAGGGCGCCTCGCGGAGGAGTGCGCTGTCGATTGGCCGATGGGGAAGACGGTCTTTCCCTCGTACCCGCTCGAGCACGGCGACGCCTTCGAAATCCTCCGTACGCGATGCGAGGCGGGGATCCTGCACCGCTACGGCCGGAACGCATCCGCCGAGGTCCACACGCGGCTGGCCCGCGAGTTGGCCGTCATCCGCGAGAAGGGCTTTGCGGACTACTTCCTGATCGTGGAGACGATCACATCGCGCACGCCGCGGATCTGCGGCCGCGGCTCCGGGGCCGCGAGCATCGTCGCCTACCTCCTCGGGATCACACACGTCGATCCCGTTCGCCACAATCTCTTCTTCGAGCGCTTCCTCTCTCCCGCGCGGAAGGATCCGCCCGACATCGACGTGGACTTCGCGTGGGACGAGCGCGACGCGATCCAGCTCGCGGTCCTCGAGGAGAACGGTGCGCCCATCCGCGCGGCGATGGTCGCGAATCACGTCGGCTTCCGCGCCAAGGGCGCGATCCACGAGATCGCCAAGGTCTACGGACTGACCGAGGCCGAGATCATGAACGTGACCAAGCGCCTCGCCCAGTACTGGGGGCTGGAGAATCCCGTGGAGCGGCTCGACGGGCATCCGCGCTTTCGCGACGTGGATTTCGAGCCGCCGTGGCCCGAGATCCTGGCGCAGGCGGTCGCGCTGGAGGGGCATCCGCGGCACCTGTCCGTGCACAGCGGCGGCATCGTGCTGGTGCCCGACGCGCTCACCGACCACGTTCCGGTGGAGATGGCGCCGAAGGGCGTTCCGATCGTCCAGTGGGAGAAGGACCAGGTGGAGGACTACGGGCTGGTGAAGATGGACCTCCTGGGAAACCGCTCGCTGGCCGTGATCCGCGACGCGATCGCGGCGGTGAAGCGGAACACCGGCATCGAGATCGACGAGCGCCTATGGAACCCGATCGACGACCCCGAGACGCAGCGGCTCATGGCCGCCGGCGAGACGCTCGGCTGCTTCTACGTGGAATCGCCCTCGATGCGGCAGCTCCAGCGGAAGGCGGGCGTGGGCGACTTCGAGCACCTCGTGATCCACTCCTCGATGATCCGTCCCGCCGCGAACCGCTACATCCGGGAGTACGTCCGGCGGCTGAAGGGAGGCGCCTACGATCCGCTTCATCCCGCGCTGCTTCACACGCTCTCCGAAACCTACGGGATCATGTGCTACCAGGAGGACGTGACCAAGGTCTCGATGGAGCTGGCGGGATTCAGCCTGGCGGAAGGGGAAGGGTTGCGGAAGGCGCTGAGCTGGAAGCGTCCCGTGAAACCTCTCCGCGCCTACCAGCGCGAATTCCAGGAGGGGGCGCGGGCGCGCGGCGTTACGCCCGGCGTCATCGAAAAGGTCTGGGACATGATCCTTTCATTCGCGGGGTACTCCTTCTGCAAGCCGCACAGCGCCTCCTACGCCATGGTTTCGTTCCGCTCGGCCTGGCTCCGCGCGCACCACCCCGCCGAGTTCATCGCGGCGGTGATCTCGAATCGGGGCGGCTACTACTCCACGTTCGCGTATCTCTCCGAGGCGCGGCGCATGGGACTCACGATCCTGCCGCCCGACGTGAACGCGAGCGGGCGCATGTACGTGGGGCGCGAGCGCGAGGTGCGCGTGGGGCTCATGCAGGTGAAGGAGCTCCACGAGGAGGCGCTCGACGCGATCGTGCGCGAGCGGGACCGCGGGGGACCGTTCCGGTCGCTGGCGGACCTCTCGGCTCGCGTTCCACTCCATCTCAAGGACATGGAGCTTCTGATCAAGGCGGGGTGCCTCGACTCGATCACGGGTGGAAAGACGCGGCCCGAGCTTCTGTGGGAGCTATATCTGGGCCGGGCCGATGCCTCGCCGGGGGCGCTCCGCGCCCGCGCGACGGGCGACCTCTTTCCCCCCGAGCGCGTCCAGGCGCCGCGCGCGCCCGCGTACGACCGCGCGACGGTACTCCGAAACGAGGTGGAGACCCTGGGGTTCCTCTTGAGCGCGCATCCGCTCGATCCCTACGCGGGGGCGCTCACGGCACGCGGCGTCATCCTGGCGCGCGACCTCGGCCGGCACGTGGGCCGGCGCGTCGCGGTCGCGGGGTGGTACGTGACCTCGAAGCTCGTCCACACCAAGGACGATGAGCCGATGGAGTTCCTCTCCTTCGAGGACACCACCGCGCTCTACGACGCCACGATCTTTCCCGACGCCTACCGCCGCTTCTGCCACCTGCTCACCACGACGCGTCCCTTCATCCTGGGAGGCCGCGTGGAGGAGGATCACGGCGTCCACACGCTCACGGTGGATCGGGTGGAGCGGCTGTGATGATACCAAAGTACCATGCCGGCCCAGCCCCCAAGGGGTTGACGGGCCGGAAGGCCGCCGTTATTGTCCCCGGTCTGTATCGAGGTATCATGTGGGTGTGTCGTCCCTGGCGCGCCGCGATGGATCCACTGCAGGGAGGCTGATGGAACCGCTTCCGCGACGAAAATTCCTGAGCACCTTCTTGGGCCTATCGGCAGGCTCTCTGGCCGCGGCCGTGCTGTTTCCCGTGCTCAAGTTCCTGAGCCCGCCGCACATCGCCGAGGACGTAGGCTCTCGGGTCCTGGCGGGCAAGGTGTCCGAACTCGCCAAGGACGGGTGGAAGATCTTTCCATTCGGTTCGGAGCCTGGGATCCTGATCCAGAAGGCGCCGGGAGAGTACAAGGCGCTGACCGCGACCTGTACCCACCTCGAATGCACCGTTCAATACGACAAGCCTGCGGGCCGGATCTGGTGCGCCTGCCATAATGGATTCTACGATCTCGATGGAAAGAACGTGGCCGGCCCACCCCCGAGACCTCTCAAACAATTCATAGTCCAGGTGAGCGGGGACGACATTTTCGTAAGCCGCGCTTGAGCCCGGAGAGGTGCGAATGAAGATCCAAGAGATCGCCCAGTGGTTGGACGATCGGATCGGCCTGGCGGGGCTCCGCCATGTCGCCGAGAAGAAGACGGTCCCGGTCCATCGGCACACGCCGTGGTACTACCTCGGCGGCATGACCTTGTTCTTCTTCATCATCCAGGTCATGACCGGGATTCTCCTCATGCTCTACTACCGGCCGTCCGCCCAGGAAGCGTACGAGTCGGTCCAGTTCATCCTCACGCAGGTTTCCTTCGGCTGGCTCATCCGCTCGATTCATTCCTGGTCGGCAAATCTCATGGTCGCCGCCGCGCTCGCGCATTTGTTCACGGTTCTCTTTCTGAAGGCCTACCGGCCGCCGCGCGAGCTCACCTGGATGACCGGATTCGCGCTGCTCATTCTCACGATGGGCTTTGGCTTCTCGGGCTACCTGCTTCCATGGAACAAGCTGGCCTATTTCGCGACGCGCGTGGGAACCGACATCGCGGCGCAGGTGCCCTTCGTCGGCCACTTCACGCAGCGCTTCCTCCGCGGCGGGGACTACGTCACTGGAAGCACCCTCTCGCGCTTCTACGGCTGGCACGTGGCGATCCTTCCCGCGATCACCACCTTCCTGCTCCTTCTGCACCTCATCCTGGTCCAACGCCACGGAATGAGCGTGCCGCCTTCCGTGGAGAGAGAGGGCCCGACGCGCACGATGCGCTTCATGCCCGACTTTCTGCTGCGGGACCTCTTCGGGTGGATGCTGGCGCTCGCGGCGCTCGCGGCGCTCGCGGCGCTCTATCCGTGGGAGCTGGGAGAGAAGGCCGATCCGTTCGCGTCGGCGCCGGCGAATATTCGCCCCGAGTGGTATTTCATGGCGATGTTCCAGGCCCTGAAGTTCGTGCCCGGCGGCGAAATCCTGGGCCTCGAATACGAAGCGCTCCTGATCCTCGGATTCGGCGCCATCGGCGCGCTCGCCTTCGTGCTGCCCTTCCTCGATCGCGCGGTGGTGGAGCGCGGCAAGAGCCCGTTGTTCACGCTCATCGGCGTGATCGCGCTGGCGTTCATGGTCGGGATGACGGCGATCGGATACAAGGCGTGGTGGCCTGTAGGCGCGGCGATCATCGTCGCGGGCACGGGTTGGATCGCGGGTCGCGGCATGTCCGCAAAGCGGGCGGGGGAGCGATGAAGACGATCGAACGAGCGGCCGCGATCGCCGGATTCTGCATCGCGCTTCTGCTGGCGGCGAGCGCCGGCCGCGCGCAGGCGCCCGCGCCGAACCAGGCGAAAGCGCCCGCGCCGAACCAGGCGAAGGCGCCCACGGCGGCGAAAGCGCCCGCCAAGGCCGATGCCAGCGGATGCGTCAGCTGCCACAAGAACTCCGACGAGGACTACCTCCGCGCGCCGGCCGCGGCCTGGCCTGCGGACGTGCACGCCGCCGCCGGGCTGGGTTGCGAGTCCTGCCACGGAGGCGATTCGAAGATTCGCAAGGCCGATCCCGACGAGTGGTCCGAGGCGGCGATGGACGCCGCGAAGGGGTTCAATCCGGCGCCCGATCGGAAGAGCATTCCCAAGTTCTGCGCCCGCTGCCACGCCGACGCCGCGTACATGAAGCGGTTCAACCCTTCGGCGCGCGTGGACCAGTACGCGGAATACCTCACCAGCGTCCACGGAAAGCTGAACGCCAAGGGCGATCCCAATCCCGCGACGTGCGTCGATTGCCACGGGACTCACGGTATCCGGCCCGTCTCCTCGCCGCAGTCGCCGGCCTATTCGACCAACGTGTCCAAGACCTGTGCCAAGTGCCACGCCGACGTCGCGAAGATGGCGCCTTACAAGATTCCCACGACGCAGTACGACGGCTGGAGCCGCAGCGTGCACGCCAGCGCGCTTCTCGAGCGCGGGGATCTCTCGGCTCCCGCCTGCAACGATTGCCACGGAAACCACGGCGCCGCGCCGCCCGAGGTCAAGTCGGTCGTGTACGTGTGCGGCCACTGTCATGGGCGGGAGGCGGGTCTTTACCGGAGTTCGATCAAGCAGCCGATCTTCGACAAGCTCAAGTTGCCGGAGTGCATCGTCTGTCACAGCAATCACCACGTCGTCCATCCGACCCCGGAGCTCTTCCATACGGCTTCGGGACCGGAACTGTCGGTGGGCAAGATTGTGTCCAAGGATCCATTCACCGCCGATGTGGGGGATCTCGCCGCGGGTCAGAAGGTGGTGGCCACGTGGCGTACGGTGCTCGCCCTGCACATCCCGGCCGAGGACCGGCGCTTCGTTCACACGATCGAGATCGCGACCGCTGCCGACAGCAGCGGCAAGCCGTTGGTTCTGGACGCGACGATTCGGCCCGGTTCGCCCACGGCGCCGGTAACGACGCATGCGACCACGCCCTCGGGGCTCTCGGCGGCGCTGACCATCGCCCCGCAGGCAGGCTTCCCGGTGGAGGCGGGGGACGCCATCCTGTATCGGCTGGAACTCGCCGCGGGACCATCCGTTACGGCGAAGGGTGTGCGAATCAAGGATGCCCCGGGGAAGGCGGTGGACCCGCTGGCCGGTTCCGTGTGTATTACCTGTCATAAGCAGGGCGACTCCTGCGATGTGG
>Ga0315273_10008022_pt1 | contig 13300 bp, 8 predicted proteins | sample YL17G02_0_MG_FD_205753 | JGI IMG/M metagenome (GOLD analysis project Ga0315273, IMG submission 205753) | Sediment microbial communities from Yellowstone Lake, YNP, Wyoming, USA - YL17G02_0 | ecosystem: Environmental > Aquatic > Freshwater > Lake > Sediment | place: USA: Wyoming | collected...
GAACATGCACGTTTTTCGCGAGGATACGGTCTGCAACATCTGTGGGGTCTGTAAATTGGCGTGTTTGCATTTCCGGGGTTCGTGGCCTTGTCGGCCGCGGCTTCGCCGCCTTGGGGGCGGAGCTTGCCTCCGCCCGTCGTGGCGGGTGGGGCGCGAATCCGGCGCTGCGAGATGACGGGAGCAGGCAAGCTGCTCCCCTACGCAAGACACCGCCATGCCCGATCGGCGCCCTGCTGGCTTGGCGCAGGGGCGGAGCTTGCCTCCGCCCTCCTCCGGCTTGGAGCTTTCAACCTTTGGCTGAGAGTTTTTCGGCGAGGGCGCGGAAGGCGAGCGCGCGGTGCGAACGCGAGTTCTTCTCCTTGGGCTGCATTTCGGCGTAGGTGCGGCCGGCGCCCCAGTCGGGGACGAACACCACGTCCCAGCCGAACCCCGAGCGGCCGCGCGGCTCGCGCGCAATCTCGCCGTCCGCCACGCCGATGCCGATGATCTCGCGCACGCCGTCCCACGTCAGCGCCACGCACCGGGCCCGCGCGGCCCGCGTGGGGAAGGCGTCGAGCATGCGCGGGATCGCGGCGACGCCGGCGGACTCCAGCAGCCAGCGGATGAGCGGCCCGGGAAAGCCGCCGAGCGCCGCCAGCTCCAGCGAGGTGTCCTCGACGAGCACGGGACGGCGGAGTATTTCGTAGGCGAGGTGCGCCTTCGTGCGTGCCACCGCCACGACGTCGAGCCCCTGCGGCTCGGTCAGGTCGAGCGCCACCCGCTCGAGGTCCAGCCCGAGAATCGCCTGCGCCTCGCGGTGCTTGTTCTCGCTCGAGGTGACGAACGCGAGGGTTGAAAGCACTCCTATTCTTTCGCCTTCGCAGGCTTATCCTGCTCGGTCATCTCCTCGACGGCGATGCGGTAGACCGGGATCTTCCCCTGCAGCCCGCGGAGGGCGACATCGCCGAGGTGCTCGGTGGGGAACATGTTCTGCACCGCCTTGTAGGTCGCCGGGCCGATCACGATTTGATTCGGCTTGGCCACGAGCTCCTCGAGGCGGGCGGTGACGTTCACGGTGTTGCCGAGGATCGTGTAGTCGACGCGGGTGGCGGAGCCGATGTCGCCGACGACGACGAGCCCCGAGTTGATCGCGGTGCGCACCGAGACCGCGTCGAGGCCGTTGGTCTGCCGCTGCCGGTTCCACTCGCTCAGCCGCTTGCGCAACATCAGGGCCGCCCTGACGGCACGCTCCGCATGGTCCTCCTGGGCGATCGGTGCGCCGAAGAACACCATCGCGGCGTCGCCGATGAACTTGTCGAGGGTGCCGCCGAACTCGAACACGGCGTCCGAGGCGAGCGAGAAGAACTCGTTGAGGAAGTGCGCCACCTCGGTCGGGTCCATGCCCTCGCAGCGGGTCGTGAAGCCGACGATGTCGGTGAACAGCACGGTGACGTCGCGAGTCTCGTGCTTGCCCGTATCGCTGGCGAGGTGCTTGCCGACGATCGCGTCGACCACTGCCGGCGAGTGGTAGCGGGCGAAACGCTCGCGCACACGCCGCTCCTCGCGAATGTTGTCGTTGAGGCGAGCGCGGTCGATGGCGACGGCGGCGTAGCCGGCGAGCGCGGTCAGCAGGTCGAGGTTCTCGGACAGGAAGCACCCGGTCGCCAGGGGCGTGTCGACGAAGAGCACGCCGATCACCTTGTCGCGGTGCCACAGCGGCGCACACATCGCCGAGCGGATCTGGTGCAGCCGCACGCTCATCCCGGCCGAGAAGCGCTCGTCGGACTGGGCGTCCGAGGTCAGCACCGCCACCCTCTGGCGGGTCACCAGGTCGAGGATGGTCTGGGAGATCGGCGCCTCGGCCAACGCGGCGCCGGTGCGCGAGCGTGCCATGCGCAGCTCGGCCTTGGCGTCGGGCGTGAACAGGAGGATGTAGGCGCGCTCGGCCGGGAGCTGCTGGAAGATCGCCTCCATCACCTTCTCGAGGACGGGCTCGAGCTCCTCGACCTCGAGCAGCACGTGGGCGACCTGCGCGAGCCCCTCGAGGACACGCTCGCGAGCGCTGGCGGCGGAGGATTTCTCCGGCTTTGCCGCCGAGTCGCGCTCGAGGCGGAAATCCTCGCGGAACTGGTCGAGCGGGCGCAGAAACGTCGCCGACCCGATCGACGCGGCCTGGGGCTCGGCGCTGCGGTAATAGGTGAGGGTGTAGTTGCCGACCTGGACCTGGTCGCCGTCGACGAGCGGCCCTTCCTTGACGTAATTGCCGTTGACCTTGACGCCATTGGTCGAGCCGGTGTCGAGCACCCACCACGCGTCGCCGCGCTGCTCGAACTTGGCGTGACGCCGGGACACCGAGAAGTCCTTGAGCATCACCTGGCAGTCCGACGCCCGCCCGATCACCATGGGCGAGGTGCTGAGGATGACCATGCGAATGTCGCCGCCTTCTGTCCAGCGTACCTCGGGCATGCTCTCATTGTAATCGGTCTCGGTCGCGGCGGCACGGCGAGGAAAAGCCGGGGACCGGGGACCGGGGTCCGGGGTCCGTTCCCCCGCCCACCCAAGGGCGGGAAGAGGCCGGAAGAGAAGACGGCCCGCCACGAGGGCGGGCCGTCGAAATGCCGGAGGGAAGAGCTCTAGAACTCGATGCGGAAACCCACCTCGAAGCGGCGGGGGTTTTGCCAGTCGTTCGCCTGCCCCCACTCCTTGCCGCCGCAGCCGTCGGCGTCCTGGCAGATGCTGCTGACCTGCTCGGTGTTGAGGACGTTGAGCACGGAGCCGATGATCTCGGTGTGGAGCGGCCCGAGCTTGAGCCGGTACGTGAGCGAGAGGTCGAGCTGCGAGTTGGAGCTGGCGCGGTAGTTGCCGCGCGGCTCGAGGAACTCGGTGCCGTAGAAGAACTCCTGGGTGTCCCGGGTCTTGCTGTAGGCGAACGCCGAGGACCAGAAGGCGTCGACGCCGAGCGTGAGGTTGGCCGGCAGGTTGAAGTAGCCGTTCACCTTCACGCGGTGACGCCGGTCGTCCGACAGGTACCCGTAGCGGTTGACGCACTGCTCCGGGCAGAAGTCGAACGCGGCCGAGCCACCATAGGTGGACTCGACATTGCCCTTCGACGTGGCGTACGTATATGAGGCCAGTAGCCACATCCAGTCGGTGGCGCGAGTCTCGAACTTGACGATGGCGCCCTTGTAGTCGCGCTTGAGGTCGAAGACGTTGCCGATGATGTAGTACGCGCAGTAGTTGTCGTCCTCGACCGTCCCGCCGCTGAGGTTTCCCTGGCAAGTGTCGTCGATGATGCGCTTCGTCTTCTTGTCGACGTACGAGACCTCGATCGAGGTCTTGTTGAACAGCTCGCGCTCGAAGCCGACAATCAGCTCGTCGGCGTACGCCGGCTTGATGTTGTCCTGGACGCGACTGGGCTCCGAGCCGGTGACGTCGCCCGGCGTCGTGATCCAGCCGTTGGGGTCCCAGTTGTCGGGACCGGCGGTCCACCGCCACCCTTGCGAGAGGGCGAACTGCTCGCACTCATCCGGCGTGCTCGCGCCAAGCTGCGAGGAGCACGAGTACCACTGGTAGCTGGTCGAAAGGTGAGTGTTGGTGTAGTTGGGAAGCGTCGTGGCACTGGGGTGCATGAATCGGCCCCACGATGCTTTGACGACGTTCTTCGCGTCGCCGGTGACGTCCCAGGCGAAGCCGAGGCGCGGTTGCACCATGTCGAGCTTGGCGATCTCGACGTTGGCGTCGTTCGAGTAGGCAGCCTGATCGTAGCGGACGCCGAGCTTGAGGGTGACGTTCGGGGTGACCTTCCACGCATCCTGCAGGTACGCGGTCTGCACCTTGCCGGACGTCGGCGCCGGACCCGGATCGGTGGTCTGGACCAGGTTCCACGGTGCCGGTACGTCCGAGTCTCCACCGTACACGTAGCCCTCGGTAACGTCGCGGTAGTCATAGCCGCCGGCCGGGGTGAAGCTGTGCCACCAGAAGTCGAGCTTCGAGTACTCCAGGCCACCCTTGAACTCGTGGGAGCCGGCGAGGTTGTCGGCGAACCAGGTGAGGTTGGTCTTGTACTCGTCGCGGTCGCGCTTCGAGTACTGCGCGTTGGTGTAGTTGCCGGTCGACATGCCGGTGAGGTAGTTGTAGTGCCCGGCGGTGTCGAGGTCGCCGTTCTGCGGGTAGGCGTCGAGAACACTGCGGTACACGCCCACGCCGATGTTCCACAGCAGGTTGGCGCCGAGCACGCCGCTGGCGTCGCCCTGGTAGACGTCGGCACCCTGGGTCTGGAAGGCAGTTGCCTCGGGGGCAACCAAGGCGTCTGCGTTGGCGTTGTCGATATCGGCCGGGTCGCCGCTGTACTTAGCGGTCAGACGCCAGCCCGGTGTCGCCTGCCAGGTCAGCTTGCCGAGGTAATAGTTGCTCTTGAACTTCCGGGTCGTCGGCGACTCGTTGGGGGTAGCCTGCGAATCGGCGAACTCGTACGCCGCGAAGAACCACAGCTTGTCGCGCAGGATCGGTCCGCCGAGGGTGGCGCCCGGGTTGAGGAATTTCGTCTTGTTGTCGTCGCGGTTGAAGTGATCGCCGTTCTGGTAGAACGAGGTCGAGTTGTAGCGGATATCGAGGCTGCCGGAGAAGTCGTTGCCGCCCGACTTGGTGACGACGTTCACCACGCCGCCGATCGCCTGCCCGTACTCGGCCTCGTAGCCGCCGGTCTGGAACGAGATCTCCTGGATGGCGTCGAACGTGAAGTTGGTGCCAAACGTCGCCGTCACCGGGTCGGTGGTGTTAAGCCCGTCGATGAGGTAGACGTTCTCGCTGTCTGACGAACCGTAGACATGGGGGTTGCCGCCGTCGTCGACCGTGCCAGGCGCCATGTCGAGCACGCTCTGGTACTGGCGACGGCCGCTGACCACCGCCACGCCCTTGAGGAAATCGGGCGTGAACGTCTGCGAGGTCGAGACCTGCGTCGGGTCGACCACCGGGGTCTCCGCGACCACCGTCACCTCCTCGGCGAACTTGGCGAGGGGCATCGTCACGTTCAGCTCGGTGGTGCGGTCGAGGCGCACCTGCACCTCGTTACGCTCCTGGTCGACGAACCCGGACAGCTCGATCTTGACCGAGTAGTAACCAGGGCCGAGCGCCTGGAACGCGAAGTTGCCGTCGGCATCGGCGACTTCCACCTTGGCGCCGCCAATTTCGGTCGGCGACGAGATCGTCACGGTTGCGCCGGGCAGGGGCTGTCCCTGATCGTCGTGAACGGTGCCGGTGAGCCGGCCGGTCGTGCCCGCCGTGCCCAACGACGCCACAGTCAGTGCCAGTACGAAGAGAACCACGTAGCGCTTCATCACTTCCCTCCCTTTCCTCGTGGTGGTGTCGAAGCGGAAGCCCAACGGCGCTGAGCACCCGCCCACCTGCCACATCGTGTCGCTGCCTATTGGGGGAACCCGCTCCGCTGCGGGTCCTGATCGGCGCGACGAGCGTACGTCCACCTGTCTGGAACAGCAAACGGCGTGCCCGATCCAGACTGCTATCGCTAGCCTACGCAGCGAGCGGTTGTTCGGTTTCTCGTTGCGACGTCCAGCGTGTCGGATCGCTCATGGCGCCGTTGTGGTGCAGTCGCCACCCTCGGAGAGTGCGGCGTAGAGCGCGGCCTCGGCCTCGGCGAGCACCTCTTCGGCGCCGGAGTGCCGGCCCGGCCGGTACTGAACCACGCCGGCGGTTGTGCGCGTCCGCACCTGCGAGCCCTGCAGGCTCTCGGCGACCGTGTGTCGCAGGCGCTCCAGCGTCACGATGGCGCCGCGCTCCTCGGTCTCCGCGAGCAGGACGGCCAGCGTGTCGGGATCGTAGCGTGCCAGGAGATCGATCTGCCGCAGCGCCCGGCGCAGCGCCTCGATCGCGACGAGGCGGGTCTGGTCGCGCTCCCGCGTGCGCTCGGGCACCTCGATGCGCAGCAGCGCCACCGCGGCCGGCGATCCGGTGCGCCGCGAGCGGGTCAGCTCATCGCGCAATCGGGCGAGAAAGCGGTCGCGGGAGATCAGCCCGGTGGCAAGGTCCATCGGCTCTCCCCAGCGCCGCTCGACCCAGGTGTACCCCAGGGCGAGGGAGAACAGCAGGGCGAACGGCACCAACCCCAGGGGCGTGAACAGCTCGCCGACCGCTACGCTGGGGCGCGGCAGCACCCCGACATCGACGAGGATGTCGACGAGAACGGCGACGAGGAGCGTAATCGTGGCGCAGAGCAGCCGGCGCGCCCAGGGGTGACGTTGCCGGGCGAGGCCGCCCAGGATTCCGAGCATCAGAGGCGCGACGGCGACAACCGCGGCCTCGCCGAGGTAGACCAAGAAGTAGAGGTCGCCCTCGTCGCGCCAGACGACGGCGAAGACCGCTCCAAGGGCGAGGACGGTCTGAAATGCCATCATCGACAGCGGCACGTGGCGATGGGCGATGCGGTACAGCGTCGGAGGGAACAACGCCGCGGCCGCCAGCAGCGAGACGACGTTGAGACGGAAGTTCGCCGAGTTACCGATGAGGTGGGCCGGTCCCCACGTCGCGAAGGTCAGGAAGTGGAGACCCGTCGCGAAGAGGAATGACGCGAATGCCAAGTGCTCCAAGGCGTCGCGCTGGGTGAGGAAAAGCCCGATGTGGAAAAGGGCCAGCGTCCAGAGGAGGGTGGCGAAGCTGAAGTCCAGGAGGTCGCGCAGTACCATGAAACGGAGGAGCCGATCCCAGCGGTCGATCCGGGGCGCAGGACCCAGCAGGCCGCCGAAGCGCGAGCCGTTGTAGACGTGGATCGCCAGCTCGTTGTACTCGCCGAAACGGATCGCCTCGCGCGGCAACGGGTAGAAGCGCCGCACCAGCGTCCCCTTGTCGAAGCGTGGTGGCGCCGCACCGGTGGCGCCGATCCTGCGCCCGTTGAGAAACACCTCGTCGGCGTCGCCGATCATGCCGAGGTCGATCCCCATCTCCCCGGTCGTGAGCTGCGAGGAGATGTGGAGTCGGAGGCAGTACCAGGCGTGGCCGTTGTACCCCGGGTAGCCGTTGCGCTCCCAGGCACCCGGCGCATGGATCCGATACCAGTTGCGCCGCTCGCGGAATGGGCTCGCCCACGCCGGATCGTGTCCGGTGCGGAACAGCCAGTCGCCGGCCAGGGTCGTCGGCAACCGATCGATCTCGACCGGCGGGACCTCCTGGGCGAGCCCGGTGGCCGCCGCGGCGAGCGCCAGGAGCGCCGTTGCCAGTCTCCTCACGACCACCCCCCGCACGGCACGGCGGCCGCCCCGGGGTACTCGCCGGCGAGCCGCCGTGTCGCGTCGAGAGCGCGTTGACGGTTGCCGACACCGGTGGCGCGTACCCGCGTCAGGCCGCCGCCTGCCGGCGCCAGGCGCACCGAGAAACCCTTGCCTTCCAGGTTCGCCCGGGCACGCTCGGCGTTCTCCTCCTTCGCGAAGGCGCCGACCTGGACCTCCCAGCACGGCGCCGAGAGCATCCCGTCGCCCTGACGAACGACCTCGAGTCGCACCGGGACGACGCCCGGGCCGACGCTGCCGAGCGCCTCGGCGCCCGCCCGCGACAGGTCGATGATCCGGCCGGCGACGAACGGGCCGCGGTCGTTGATCAACACGGTGGCCCGCTTGCCGTTGTCGAGGTTGGTCACGCGGACCAGCGTCCCGAACGGGAGGGTGCGATGTGCCGCGGTCATCTCGTTCATATCGTACCGCGGCCCCGACGCGGTCGGGCGCCCGTGGTAGGGCTCGCCGTACCACGACGCCAGCCCCTCCTCGGAATACCCCGAGGCCACCGGCCCGCGCGCCGGCGTGCTGCTGGCGCATGCTGCCGTGACAAGTACGAACGCGACCAGAACGGCGTGGCCGACCATTCGACGAGGGTCGAGAGTCGAGAGTCGAGAGTTGAGAGTGCCAGCGAGAAACCCATCGACTCCGCGGGGGGGTGGCCAGGAAGCTCTCGACTCTGAACTCTCGACTCTCGACCGGGTGGGTGGGTGGGCGTGCCGCATCACACCTGCGGCTCCTCATGCTCGGCGACGGCCGGGTGCGCGGCGAGCCACGGGTCGACAACCTCGCCGAGGAACTCGTCGACCTGCTCCGGCGCGCGGCCGACGAAGCTCGTGGCCGCCAAAAGCCCGGAGAGCGCCGCCCGGTCGAGGCCGAACGCATCGTCGGCGGCGATCATGTCGAGCAGCGGATTTGTCTCCCCGCATTCCTTGACGCGGCGGCCGGCCTCGCGCGAGAGCACGCGCAGTCTTTCGTGGAGGAGCTGGCGGTCGCCGCCCCGGGCGGCAGCCGCGAGGAGCACGGTCTCGGTCGCCATGAACGGCAGCTCCTCGTCGAGGTTGCGCCGCACCATCGCCGGGTACACCGTCAGACCGCCGGCAACCGAGGCCCACAGGAGTAGGATCGCGTCGGTCGCGAGGTACGCCTCGGGCAGGACCAGGCGGCGGTTCGCCGAGTCGTCGAGCGTGCGCTCGAGCCACTGCGATGCCGCGGTCCAAGCCGCATTGGGCTCGAGGCCGATGACGTAGCGGCCGAGCGAGCAGATGCGCTCGCACCGCATCGGGTTGCGCTTGTACGGCATCGCCGAGGAGCCGACCTGGCCGCTCTCCGCCGGCTCGTCGAGCTCCTTGAGGCGCGACAGCAGGCGGATGTCGGAGGCGAACTTGTACGCCGACTGCGCTACGCCGGACAGGCAGCCGAGCAGGTACGACTCGGGCTTGCGCGGCGACGTTTGTCCGGTCACCGGGTAGGTCCCCGGGAACCCCATCTCCGCGGCAATACGACGATCCAGCTCGCGCACCTTGGCGTGGTCGCCGAGGATCTGGAGGAACGACGCCTGGGTCCCGGTGGTGCCCTTGGCGCCGCGCAGAAGCAGGCGCGCGCACTCGAACTCGAGCCGCTGGAGATCGAGCAGCAGGTCGGCGATCCACAGCGTGGCGCGCTTGCCGACGGTGGTGGGTTGGGCAGGCTGAAAGTGCGTGTGGCCGAGACACGCGAGATTTCGGTGCCGGCGCGCGAAGTCGGCGAGCGCCCGCACGACGCCGCCCGCGCGGTCGACCACGAGCGCGCTCGCGGCGCGCAGCGTGATCAGGTCGGCGTTGTCGGTGACGTAGCACGAGGTGGCGCCGAGGTGCAGCCAAGGCCCGGCCGCCGGCGCGATCTCGGCGAGCGCCCGCACGTGCGCCATCACGTCGTGCCGGGTCTCACGCTCGAGCGCGTCGGCGCGGGCCAGCTCGTCGGCGGTGGGTTCGACGTGGGCCGCGAGCTGGGCAATCGCCTCGGCCGGAATCGCCACGCCGAGATCGCGCTCGGCGCGCATCAACGCCAGCCACAGCCGGCGCCAGAGGCCGAACTTCTCGCGCGGCGACCACAGCCGCTGCATCGCGTCCGACGCGTAGCGCCCGGTGAGGGGATGTACGAAGCGGTCCATGACGACATTGTGCCACGCGGCAAGCCCTGGCGTGCATCTGCGGGGCTCGGGGCTCGGGGTTCGGGGTCCGGAGAAGCAGCGGGGATTGCGGTCCGTTGCTGTGGTCTCGCTCTGCGCGCGCCCCGAGCCCCGCGCCCCGAGCCCCGGTTTCCTTGACTTACTTGTGCCTCGGCGACACAATCCTTTCCCCGCTGGGCACTCCCTGGCGGACCGGAGGAAACAGTGAGCGGCATGGAGAAGCACCTGCCGGTGGCGGTCATCGCCTTCGGGGGCAATGCCTTGCTGCGCCCGCAGGACCACGGCACGCAGGAGGAGCAGTACACCCTGGCGTGGAAGGCGACGCGCTGGCTGGTGGAGATCATTCACCGCGGCTTCGAGCTGGTGATCGTCCACGGCAACGGCCCGCAGGTGGGCAACATCATGATCCAGGTCGAGGAGGCGATCACCAAGATCCCGCCGCAGAGCCTCGACGTGTGCGTCGCGCAGACGATGGGCTCGATGGGGTTCATGCTGGAGAACCAGTTGCGCAACCGCCTCAACGAGGAGCAGCTCGCGAAGCCGGTCGTCACCGTGCTCTCCGAGGTCGAAGTCGCCCGTGACGATCCGGCGTTCGAAAATCCCTCCAAGCCGGTCGGCCCGTACTTCACCGCGTACCGCGCCAACCTGCTGATGCAGGAGCAGGGGTGGCAGATGGTCGAGGACGCCGGCCGCGGCTGGCGCAAGGTGGTCGCCTCGCCGCCGCCGAAGCGCATCCTCGACATCGAGGCGGTGAAGCAGCTCGTGGCCTCGGGGGCGCTGGTGATCGCCGCCGGCGGCGGCGGCATCCCGGTGTACCAGGACGTCGGCGGCTACTTCCGCGGCGTCGAGGCGGTGATCGACAAGGACTACACCGCGTCGCTGCTGGCGCAGGAGCTCGACGCCGACCTGTTCATCATCCTCACCCAGGTGCCGCAGGTGGCCGAGAACTACGGCCGCCCCAACCAGCGCTGGTTGCCGGAGATCACCGCGACCAGGGCCAAGGAAATGCTCGAGCACAACCAGTTCCCACCGGGCTCGATGGGTCCGAAGATCCGCGCGGCGCTCGCCTTCGTCGAGAAGACCGGCAAGGAGGTTCTGATCACCGACGCCGAGCACCTCAAGGACGCACTGGCGCGCACCGGTGGCACCTACCTTGTTGCGGACGGCAAGGAGGCGTAGTAGATGTTCAAGAACCCCTGGCAGCGGCACAAGGACCTGATCTCCATTCACGACCTCTCGGTCGAGGACGTGGAAGCCCTGTTCCAACTCGCCGCCAACGTCAAGGCGCGGCCGGACCGTTACCGCAACGCACTCGCCGGACAGACGCTCGCGATGATCTTCGAGAAGTCGTCGACGCGCACCCGCGTGTCGTTCGAGGTCGGCATGTACCAGCTCGGCGGCCTGGCGACGTTCCTGTCGTCGCGCGACATCCAGATCGGCCGCGGCGAGCCGATCTCCGACACCGCCAGGGTGCTGTCACGCTACGTCAGCGGGATCATGGCGCGCACCTTCGCCCACGCGACGGTCACCGACCTCGCGAAGTACGCCTCGATCCCGGTGATCAACGGGCTGACCGATCTCCTGCACCCGTGCCAGGCGCTCGCCGACTACTTCACTGCCCGCGAGCATTTCGGCCACACCAAGGGGCTGACGCTGGCGTACATCGGCGACGGCAACAACATGTGCCATTCGCTGATGTTCGGCGGCGCCAAGGTCGGCATGAACGTGCGCGTCGCCACGCCTGAGGGGTACCGCCCGAAGCCGGAGATCGTCGAGCTGGCGAAAGCCGACCATCAGGCGGCCGGGACGACCCTCGAGATCGTCGCCGCGCCGCAGGACGCCGTGAAGGGCGCCAGCGTCGTCTACACCGATGTCTTCGCCTCGATGGGACAGGAGGCCGAAGCGGCAGTGCGCCTGAAGGCGTTCGACGGCTATCAGGTGAGCCCCGAGCTGATGCGCCTGGCCGATGCCGACGCGGTGTTCATGCACTGCCTGCCGTGCCATCGCGGCGAGGAGGTGCACGCCGACGTGGTCGACGGCAAGCGGTCGGTGGTCTTCGACGAGGCGGAGAACCGCCTGCACGTGCAGAAGGCCATCATGCTGATGCTGATGCACCGCTGACGACCGTGGTTCGTGGATCGTGGCTCGTGAAACTCAGACAGACTGAGCCGCCTTTCTGATTTTCTCGTCTTTCGGACCCCGGACCCCGGACCCCGAGCCCCGACTTACGCCGGGACCAGCCAGACGCGGAAGAACCCCTCGGCGGTGGCGCAGACGAGACGGCGGCCTTTGTCTGCGAGACAGAGGCTGGTGAAGCTCTCCTCCGCGGCGCCCGCGAGCGCCTGCGGCAGCCCCGGGTCCTCCATGTCCCAGATCACCACAGCGTTGTCCACCGCGACGCTCGCCACGCTGCGGCTGCCGGGAAGGAAAAGGAGATCGGCCACGGCGCGGCCGTGCTCCTGATGGGATGCGAGCTGCGTCCGGGTGTCGATGTCGTGGATCCGCACCCAGCCGTCCCTGGCGCCGCTCGCCAGCAGGTCTCCCGCGGCAGACACGGCGAGCGCCGACGGCGGCGCCCGGTGGCCGTGGAACGTCGCCGCCAGCCGGCGGTTCGCGCTGTCGTGGGCGCGCAGGGTGCGGTTCGTATGGCCGGTGATCACGAGCCGCCCGTGCTTCGCCAGCGCGAGGCAGGTGACCGCATCGGGTTGGCGGCGCAGCTCCCGCCGCGCATCGCCGGCCAGCAGCGCGGGCAGGTCCCAGAACTTCAGCGTCGCGTCGGCGCCGGCCGAGACCAGGTTGAGGCCGCCGGGAGGGAACGCCAGCCCGCCGACCGCGCCTTCGTGGCCGAGCCGGACGTCGAGCTCGAGCCCGGTCGCGACCTCCCAGAGGTAGATGGCGCCGTCGAGATGTCCGGAGGCAAGGATGGCGCCGTCAGGCGAGCAGGCGAGGCTCGTGGTGAGGGCGCCGTGCCCGGTGCGCAGGTGCAAACGGTTGCGCAGCGTCGCGAGCTTCATCCGCGTCTCGAGGCTCCAGAGGCGGATCGAGCCGTCGGTGCCCCCGGCCGCCAGCGTCGTGCCGTCAGGCATGAGCAGCACGACCTGGAGGCGCCGCGCCTCGCCGAACGAACCGTCCTCGATGAACGGTGGGTGTCGCGGCGTCGGCGTCGCGTTACCCGCTGCGCGGCGAGAGACGACCGTGTACCCGTCGCGACCGTCCTCCGCCGTCTCCGGCGGCTGGAGTGGGGGAACATGCAGGCGAGCCGCCGGCGCCCAGCTTCCGCCGGCTCCCGCGACGGCGGCAGGAACGGGCTCGAAGACGGAGCCGGGGTCGACCGCGCGCAGCTCTTCGGCCATGGCCGCGAGATCGGGAAACCGCCGGCTCGGGTCCTTCGCGAGGGCGCACTCGACGATCCGCACCAGCAGATCGGGGACCCGGGAGAAAGAGGGGTCGATCGGGGGGAGTGGGGTGTGGACGATCTGGTAGATCAGCGAAGGCACCGTCCCCCCCGCGAACGGGCGCCGTCCGGTGAGTAGCTCGTAGAGGATCACTCCCACCGCCCAGATGTCGACGCGGAAGTCGGTGGCTGCGCCCTCGAACTGCTCCGGCGCCATGTAGCTCGGCGTGCCGAGCAGGTGGCCGGTGCGGGTGGCGACCGTACTGCCTTCCAGCCAGGCGACGCCGAAGTCGACGATCTTCACGGTCCCGTCGGGGAGGATCGTGACGTTCGAGGGTTTGACGTCGCGGTGGACGACTCCGTGCCGGTGCGCGAAGGCGAGGCCGTCGCACAGTTGCGCAACGACGGCGAGCCGGCTGGCGACGTCTCTCAGGCGGCCGCGATCGACGGCATCGCCGAGGTTGTCGCCGTCGAGCA
>Ga0315273_10008023_pt1 | contig 13300 bp, 12 predicted proteins | sample YL17G02_0_MG_FD_205753 | JGI IMG/M metagenome (GOLD analysis project Ga0315273, IMG submission 205753) | Sediment microbial communities from Yellowstone Lake, YNP, Wyoming, USA - YL17G02_0 | ecosystem: Environmental > Aquatic > Freshwater > Lake > Sediment | place: USA: Wyoming | collected...
CCCCGAGCAGGCATGTGCAATCGGGGATTGCACTCTACGGGAAAATTATGGATAATTATAACAAAGCAGTAGAGCTGATGCATGAGTTTGTGAAGAATGAAAACCTCCGCAAGCATATGTATTGCACTGCCGAGGCTATGCGGCAATATGCCCGCAAATACGGCGAGGATGAAGATAAATGGTCGGCGGTCGGAATACTTCATGACTTCGATTGGGAAATACATCCCAATGCGGAAGAGCATCCTGTTAAGGGCGAGTTAATTCTCAAAGAACGCGGATGGAGCGATGAAATACGACGCGCTGTGCTATCACATGCGGATTATACAGGCGTAACACGTGAATCACTGATGGAAAAAACCCTATTTGCATGCGATGAGCTCTCAGGCTTCATAGTAGCATGCGCGCTTGTTCAGCCGGCAAAAAAGCTGGAAGACGTTAAGGTTGAATCAGTAATCAAAAAAATCAAGAAAAAGGAATTCGCGCGCAATGTGAACCGTGATGATATTACCGGCGGCGCGGCATTGCTCGGCATTCCGCTTGAAGAACATATTGAGTTTGTGCTGAATGCATTAAAAGGGATTAATGAGAAGTTAGGGTTATAGCCCCTCCCGTCCTCAGGTGTTAAAAGCTTGTCATTCCCGCGCAGGCGGGAATCCAATCATATATTAAGTTATTTTGTATGAATCAAACAGATCATCAAATATTACAGGCTAGATCAGATAAAATCAGAGGGTTTCTTTCGTGGACAACCGAACCGTTTGATGATTGGGAATATGATGGAGATGAATTATTGATAATTTACAAGAATAAAGTAATTGAAAAGTATTTGAATCATGATTTAGAAGAAATAATAAGGGATTTTTCATGATATCGAAGTTTCTATCACCTTGGGATATTCGTTTTTGGAATTTGGTCAAATCTTCTAGGAAAAAGATCAAAATTGCCTCACCATATGTAAAAAATGGGGTGGTGGATAAATTGATAAGCATAAAAAATCCCGATACCAATATTATGCTAATTACATCCTGTAAGTTAATGAATTTCTACAGAAAAGCATCAGACGTTGAAGCATTAAGAAAAGTTCAAAATTCTGGTGGTAAAGTTTACATTAACCAAAATTTACACTCGAAAATTTATCTATTCGATAATAATAAGGCAATAGTAACATCTTCTAATTTAACACATGGAGGCTTGGTAAAAATTTTTGAATACGGTATATATCTGGAAAATGAAGATATTATTGAAGAGATTAATAATGATTTTATATTATTATCAAAAAACGAAAACACTGGTTTATTAAGAAAAACCGAATTAGATAAGATAGACGATATTATTACTGCTTTACCAAAAGAGACATATGTGAAGTTACCTAGAATAAGTGAGGAAGAAGATTTACAAGAATCAGAACTTTTTACTGGGGATATTGAAATCGTTAAATCTGAGTTAAATACATGGCAAAAAGACGTATTCGAGTGTTTAAATAAAATTCCTAAATCCATTTTTACCTCAAATGAAATATACGGTTTTGAAAAGTTATTAAAAATAAAACACCCATATAATAATTTTATTAAAGATAAAATTCGTCAGCAACTTCAGGAATTAAGAGATATTGGCTTGGTTCAGTTTTTAGGTAAACGCAAATACAAAAAATTATGGATTTGAAACATTATATTTTCATTACTACAGAAGGCTACACTTTCAAACCAGAAAGCGATTTAGCGGAACCGGATGTTGAAAATTGTCAGGTTTTGGGGTTTTCAAGCGGAAGAAACGAAAAAGAAGCTTTTGCGAACTTTATTAATGAGAATAGTTTTTATAATAAATTAAGTTTCGATGAAACATCTTGTTATGAGATAATAAATAAAAGTCCGTCAGCAAGTTTTTCTCTTAAAGATTATAATAGTCATTAAATTTTTGAAACTAAAAATAATGATAAATGATATATACTCAAGAACTAATTAACAAATTGACCCACAATAAGGGTTGGTGTTTTGAAGAAAGTTTAATTTATAGTTATTTTAATTCAACAACAATATATCATAACTAAAATTATTTAAATGCTTAGTTACAATCAAGTTTGCAATACAGATAACTTTTTTTATATCGATAATGATTTTATATATTTTTTAGGGAATAATTTAAAATCCAAAAGGATTATGCTTAATAATAAAATTGTTTCTATTTTAAAAGAGCTGGATTTTTTTATGTGGAAGATTTTTTTGAATTTAACGATGACACAACCTGGAAAGTTTACACGCGAATCTATAAACGTTTTCCTGAATTTAAAAGATAATTTATGAGTTTTAGAATAAAGAAAGAAATGATATCAACTCAAGATTTAATAAACCAAATGGTAAATAAAAAAGACTGGTATTTTGAAGCCAGTTTAAATGATGGTTATTTTAACGCAACCCATTTTTTGTGTTTTCGGGGAAAAAGGATATATGATACGGGAATTGATAGCCAAGACGTAAAATGGAAAATCGGGGAATTTTTGGAGCTTTACCCACTTGCAAAATGGAAAATTGATCAAATTGTATAATAACTTTGTCCGAATCAATAACAATAGATAAATCGCTATCCAAAGCGGATAAATATAACCGGCTATTGCCGCAAATTGAGGCATTGGTGAAAGATGAAACGGATATTACAGCAAATCTTGGACAGATATGCGCTGCGCTGAAGTATTCAATGGTGGGTTTCTTCTGGGTGGGATTTTATATGCGGCAAGGCAATGAGCTTGTTTTAGGCCCGTTCCAGGGTCCCGTTGCATGTTCGCGCATAAAAATACCAAACGGAGTTTGCGGCACGGCAGCCCAGCATAAACAGACAATTATTGTTGATGATGTTGATAAATTTCCGCTCCACATTGTATGCAGCAGTGAATCAAAAAGTGAAATAGTTGTCCCTGTATTTTATAATGACATTGTCATTGCAGTTCTTGATGTTGACAGCGATTCATATGCAAACTTCGATGCAACCGATAAGAAATATCTTGAAGAATTGTGCAAGCTGGTTTCATATTTGATGGGACGGATTGCATAAAGAATAGAACGCAGATATGTAAGATTACCGCGGATTTTTTCAGCGGGTTTCCGCTGTTCCGTGTATTCAGCGTTCTGAATTTAAAAAGTTATTGAAAAAATTTTACTATTTAATATTAGTTTTCTTATTTTCTCCTCAAATTTTTGGGCAGGATCTTGCCGATTCCGTTATCTATGTCCCTATTAAAGATTCACTGTTAAGCAAAGATACCAATAAACCGAAAAGCGATATTGATGCTATTATTGATTATTCCGCAAAAGACTCCGCAATATTCGACCTAAAAGGCAACAGGCTGTATCTGTATAACGAGGGCGATTTAAAGTTTAAAGAATTCGAGCTGAAAGCCGCGCGCATTATCCTTTACCGTGAAACATCAATCATGGAAGCAAACGGAGTTCCCGATACGTTAAAAGCAGGTAAATTCATGGGCACGCCAGTTTTCATGGAGGGCACAAAAAAATATGATGCATTCCGGCTGAAATATAATTTTAAAACACGGCAGGGCAATATTGAAATGGGTTCAACCGAGCTTGAAGGCGGCTACTATCTCGGCGAAAAAATAAAAAAAGTTACTGAAGATATTTTTTTCATTCAGAACGGGAGATATACCACATGTGATAAAAAAGACCCCGATTATTATTTTTCCAGCCCTAAGATGAAAATCATACAGGGTGATAAAATCATTGCCGAGCCGGTTTATTTATGCATTGATGACGTCCCTATTTTTGCCATACCGTTTGGAATTTTTCCCAATCACTCCGGGCGCTCAAGCGGTATCATCCCCCCTGCTTACGGCGAAGACGCTACTTACGGCAGGTATCTTGCGCATCTTGGATATTTCTGGGCTATTAATGATTTCATTGACCTGGCGCTGCAGGGCAATTATTATACCAAGGGCAGAGTTGACCTAAGCTCACGATTCAGGTATGCAATCAGGTATAAGCTTTCGGGTTCGGTTGAGCTTGGCAGCTCAAGGATACGATTAGGCGAGGGAAATGATTTTGACCGTGTTTTCAGCGATGAATGGCAGATTGCAGTTAACCACAACCATTCAATTGATCCCACAACCAACCTGACAGCAAATGTAAATTTTTTAAGCAGTAAAAATTATTATACAACTTCCACAAATAGTTTACCCGATCTGCTGCTCCAAAACGCAATATCAAACGTTTCATTGAGTAAATACTGGGAAGGCACATCGAACTCGGCATCGGTAAATTATTCACGCGACCAAAACCTGACAACGGGCGAAGTTAAGCAGACTATTCCCAATGTTTCGTTTACGCATACACAAACATATCCTTTCCGCAGCAAAAATACATCTCTGCTTGATCTTAAATGGTATGAACAGCTATCATACAGTTATAATGCAAACCTGCTATACCGCACCAGTAAAATACTAAAGAATGCCTCGCAAAATAACGGAGATTTTAATTTTGTTTCCCGCGGCGGTCTAACTCAGTCGGTCAGTACAAATGCTCCGGTAAAGCTTTCGGAGTTTAGCATTTCACCTTTTTTCAATTACAATGAAGTGTGGTATAATAAATCGATAACAAAAACATTTAATCCCGCCGATAGCACCGTAACCACAAATGAAGTTAAGGGTTTTAAGACATTCAGAACGTTTAACACCGGAATTTCATTAAACTCAAAGCTGATAGGATTATTTAAGACTAATTTCCTGGGGGTAAAGGGTTTTAGGCACATTTTAACCCCAACAGTTAGGTATTCATACACACCTGATTTTTCGAAATCATCATGGAATTATTACGGTTCATATATTGACCAGTACGGTAATACAGTTAAATATTCATTTTTCGAAAAAGAAGTATTCGGCTCACCCGGCTCGGGAGAGCAGCAGGTTCTTATTTTTTCACTTGACAATGTTTTTGAAATGAAGATTAAAGATACTGATTCGACAGATAAAAAATTTCAGCTTCTGAACTTATCGGCAGGCATCAATTACAATTTTGCTGCCGATAGCATCAGGTTTTCAGAGCTTGGCTTAAGTTACAGGACTGAAATAGGAAATTTACTGAATATCGGCGGCGGTGCTTCGTTTAACCTGTATAAATATGCTGATGGAATCGGCAGGATAAATAAATTTTTATGGAAAGAAGAAGGCAGGCTTGCCCAGCTTACAAGTTTTAACATAAACTTATCAACAACTCTTCAGGGCGGCGAAACCCAAACAACGGCGATTGATACGATTGACAGCACAAATGACGAAAACGAATACATTGGAATGTATGGTGATAAACCGGTGGATTATTCGATACCGTGGTCAATAAACATAAACTATAATTATTATATAAACCGGAGTGTGCCGAGCATTATTACAAAATCATCCAATATATCCACAAACCTAAGCTTTAGCCTTACAAAATACTGGAAATTCACATTTTCTACGGCATATGATATTTTTACGAAACAATTTGCTACGCCTTATGTTACTATATACCGGGACCTGCATTGCTGGGAGTTTAGCTTCAACTGGGTACCGTTTGGTATATACCGTAGCTATAAATTTGAGCTGCGAATTAAAGCGTCCCAGCTTCAGGATATTAAAATAAACAAGCAAACCAATTACAGAGGGGTTTATTAAATAATGGAATACAGGATTTACAGCGGCGCCGGAAATGATTTTGTAATGATAAATAATCTTGGCGGCATTGTTCCGCTAAATGAGGAAGCTGATCTTACGGTAAAAATTTGCGAACATGATTTTAAGAACATCGATGGGGTGATATTTATCGATAAACCACTGGGCAAAGAAGCTGCTATCCGCATGAGCTATTATAACCGTGACGGCAGCTTTGGCGCAATGTGCGGAAACGGCGCAAGATGTACAGCTATTTATGCGGCGGATAATAAAATTATTACCGAAAAACAGTTTTATATTGAAGCAGTCGATAAAATTTATGCGGCGGAAATTATGTCGGGTAAAATTGTTAAGGTCGGCTTTCCAGACGTAAGCGAATACAAGCTGAATGTTCATATTGAGCTTGGAAATGTGCCTGCAATAGGCAGGCTGCACTGGATGAACGTGGGCTCTGAGCATATTATTGTATTCATTGATGATATTATTAGCCCGAAAATATCTGCTGCCGGTGAGGTTAAAGTTAATGAATGGGGAAGCCTGTTAAGGTTCCATGAGGCTTTCCTGCCGAAAGGGGCTAATGTTAATTTTGCGAATAAAACAGGAGAAAACACATTAAGGCTGAGAACTTATGAACGCGGCGTTGAGCGCGAAACACTTGCATGCGGCACAGGAATAATTTCCAGCGCTATAACTGCCGGCTTGCTTGGTATTGTGAAATCACCTGTGAGCGTAATTGTACAAAGCGGCGAGACCCTAAAGGTTGAATTTACCATAAACGGCGCTATTGTTGAAAATGTAAGCCTTGAAGGCTCTGCCAGAAAAATAGGTGAAGGGGAAATAATATAAACCCTGAGCGAAACGAATGTGTTAAGGTTTCGTCTTTTAGCCGTGCCACGAATTATAACTGCATTAATTTTAACCGGATTTAAAGATTTATCTACGGCATTTTGATTTAAGGCTTACTCTATTCGCGGCACGGATATTATGCTGTATTTTTATGATCTGCCAATTTATTTTGAAGCAGTCAGCATCTCTTTTATGATGCCAAAATCATTATCGGTGTTAACGTTATAATCCCAGTCAATATACTGTACCTTGCCCTCTTTATTAATCAAAAAAACTGTTCGGTTATTATATCCCAGCATATTGAAGCTGTTATATTTCATTGATATCGAGCCGTCGTTATCATTAACCAGCTTCAAGTTATCAAGCCCCATGTCACTTTTCCATTTAGAAAGAATATAATTATTTGATACGCTGACCATTAAAAGCTCAACATCATCATTACCGGAGTTCTTAACCCTTTGCATAAGCTGTTCTTCGGCATATGTATCAAATTTATTAACCTCGTATGCACAGCTATAGCTGAACGGAGCCGGGTAGAAAGCAAGCAGTACGTTTTTCTTCCCGTAATAATCCGATAGGTTAAACTCTTTCGTCTCGCCTGAACCGGAAACGGTGAACTCAAAGTCGCGCGCATCATCACCCTGTATAAGCAAAGAAAAAGAATTATCTGAAGCAATATTTTCCTTAAGATCAAAACACGCATACAATTCAGATTGAATATTTTTCAGCTTTTCGCCTTCTCCTTTATAATCATCCCTCGAATATATTATCTTATTATTTTTATCAGCTATGTAAATGAATGACGCATCTGAAAACGAGTTCCATTTGTTTATACCAAGTGAATTTGATATATCAAGGTTTTCATCGCTGATTACTTCAAAGTCTAATTCATATTTAGAAATAAATTTAGCTGTTAAATCTTCGGGATTTGCTGTTACAATTAATACTTTAAGATCAGGGTTTGTATAACGGAATTCATCAAATGACCTGAATGATAATCCTTCAGCGAAATATGCATCAATGCCTGTTAATATAATTTTTGCTGAGGGATTTGATTCTGATAAATCGGGCATAACCGCAACAAGCATGTATGAATCTTTCTTATAATCATATAAGCCTAGCGGTTTTTCTTTAATCCTGAGGTTATTAAAATAAATAATTTCTGGATTTGGGAGAACGTCCCCTATTTGCAGCCCGCTGTTTTGAGAAAATACAGAAACGGTAAAAATTATCAATAAAAGGCTTAAAATCTTTAAATTTTGCATATTTTTTTGGATTTAATTAATGATAATAAAGGTTTTACGGCTGTTTACAGAGTTTTGTTCCTGTTAATTTATTCCCCCTCACAGAGGGGGTTAGGGGGAGGGGTAATCAAAATGGTAATATCCCTGCCCAATAGATACATTTATTTGTGGTACGAATGGAATTAACTGCAGAAAAAAAGTAATTAATTAATCTGAATAATAGATTCCCGCCTACGCGGGAATGACAAAAGCTTAAAAATAAGTGAAAACAATGTCCAGCATATGGTCGCCCTGGTAGCGGTTTAAAAATGGAAGCATAAACCCGTTGCGGATAATTACGCGCGACATATCGGAAGATTTCTTCATGATTGACTGATAATTCACATTTGGAAACATTGCAATTACTTTGCCAAGCGGGTAGTACGGGTTTCTTAAAAACCGTTCACGGTGTTCCTTCATCTTTTTGCTGACATTAGCTGTATCTTTTAAAGTTGAGTCTTTCTCTGATGAATATTCCGGAATGTGAAGGTAAACACTATCACCCCTGTAAACAGGAAGCTCGGTTTGGCTGATTGCATCAATAACCGATAGGCGAAGGTCATATATTCCGCTTTCAAACGGAGAAGATTTATATTTGACCGAATAATTCAGCATTGCAAAAGGTTTTATTATCATTATGTTCTTTATTACTTCCGTGTCGAAGAATTCTTCAACATTGCGGTCTGAAAAAATATTTGAAAAAGTATTAAACGAAACCGAATCCATATCTGAAGGCGTAAGCTCAAGTTTTATTCTGTACCTGCCGAATTCATCTTCATCAGTAGCAAGGCTGTCAAGAAGCGATATATCGGCAATTTCCCATTTTAACGTAACCGTTTGGGGGTTCATGCCGAAATTGGAATTATCTATTTCATATTCCTTAAGTATCAGTTTTTTGGCAAACGATATCTCGTTGCTTTTCAGCTTATGGTTATTGTTAATAACCTGCACTGTATCCTGTGGTTTTTGCCCTCGCTTGTAATTTATTTTGCTTTCCGAAATGTAGAAAATATGATAATCGCCTATTTGCTCACTTTTATAACTGAGCTTTTTAAGTTTATCAATTAAAAGATCGCTGCGGACAATAAACAGCTTAATTTTTTTTTGCTCAATGTATTTTCTAAGTTCAAGTATATTAAGCTTAAGCTGTTCTTCATCGCGTTTCTTTTTTGATATTTTTTTTGATGCAGGAAGCTCTGATGCAAAATAAGATGGAATTGTATCGCTTGTGAACATTGCAGGCTTGTTTGATATTACCTGGAGAGGGTAAATATCAAAATAACCCTGGTCAGGCTCGAAATATATTTTATCTTCCGGTTCTAAATATTTGCTCTCAATAAGTTTTCGGGTGAGGTTAGCTACTTCATAAGTATCTTCACGGTAAGCAGGCTGGTAGTAAAAGCTCCATACAATATTAACAACTATGAATACAGCTGAGCCTGTTACAATAATATATTTTCGGAATTCGAAGAGCTGCCACACTGCAAACGGGAAGAAGAATATCGAGTTAAGCACTATATAACGCGATATCATATTAGTGCCGCCTGAGCCTACAATGCCCGAAAACATAAGTATCATAAGTTCAAGCAGGTTGAAGAGCAAAAATATTTTCAGAAGCTGAAAGTTGCCTTTATAGTAACCGGGTTTCAGACGGATGGTCTGGATTATTTTCCACAGCCCCATTATAGTGGTTACCGGTGCAATATAGATTATAAAAAAAGGGTACTGCACAAAACGCTGGAAAAACCCTGCATTGCTTAAACCTGAATATATCCTGTTGGTTTCATTTATAAAGAATAAAGGGTCACCGTAATCGGCATTGTTCTGGTACAGCCACCATTCAGCAGAAATAAAAGCTGCAAAAGAAAGTGCCGTATTAATATAAAACTGTTTGGTGAAACGGAATTTCCTGTAAGATATCAGCGCACCAAGGAAAACAAAAGCGAGGGTAAAGAACCAGCCCTCATATCTAAGCAGGTTGGCAATATTCAGCGATACAATACTGATTACAATGTAAACATAAGGCGGCTTTGGTTCGGAGGCTTTTTCATACCATTTTAAGAATCCGTAAACTGAAAGCGTTATAAAGAAAAAGAATATTGGTTCCGGCATCCCTGAAACACTTAACCATACCTGGAAAGGGAACACACAGTAAATTAAGGTTGAAATAACAGCCACAGCCCTTCCAAACATACGTTCGAACATTACATATAGAACAACGAGGGTTAGAACCGAAAACAATGTGTTTGCAATCATTGGCGCCAGGGTAAGATCACGAAATAACCAGATAAATATCCCGTTTATCCAGAAATGCAGAGTGAGCCAAACCCCGGAATAGATACGGGGATTCTGCAGCCAGTCCCATGATATAACCGTCCTGCTGTAATCATCAGCTGTCAGCCACCGGAGCCCTCCTGCCTGAAGGAGGAATTGGAACAGCAGCTTGAACAGAATTAACGATACCAGAACCGCAATCCGGCCGGAATAAATCTTTTTTATGTATTCTGTTATTTTATTGAGCAACGATGCTGCGTATTCCCGCGAAAGCGGGGATCTATTATTTCAATTTACTAAAATTGCTAATGGTTATTCTTTAATGAGTTTAAGTAAATTATTGAGAATTTATGATTTGTGTTCCTTGAAATATTTGTAGATTTGGCAAATCTTTTATATTATCATGCCTATATGATTGGATTCTTCTGAATGAGTCCTACGAACAAATCCCTGCCTGCGACGAAGTTAGTTAACCATAAAAGTGCTTTGTAAGACAGGCTTCGGCAGGAAGGCACAATCCGCAATCATTCACACAGGGTATTTTTGTTTCAGTTCGCGGTTTTCCTTGTACAGCTTTTCAAGCTTCTGCCCGAAGAAATCAAGGAAGCGCAGCAGTATTTTATTGCTTAACTTGGGTTTTATCTTTATCAGGTCTTCAAAATCAGGCTTGGCAAGTACAATTGCCCTTGTTACTTCCTTTGCAGCGCATGTTATGGAGTGATATGTTTCACTGAACAGGTGCACTTCAGAAAAATATGCCCCTTCGCTGTATTCCTTAAAAGCTGTTTGTTTGCCGTCCGATTCCGTATAAAGTATTACGCTGCCCTTAACTATTAAATAAAAACACAGCCCTATTGTTCCTTCGGCAAATAATTTTTCCTCTGCCGAGTAATCTCTTACGTGCGAAATGCTCATTACTTCCTTCAGCTCTGATGCTGAAAGCCCAACGAAGAGCGGGCAGTTTTTTAATGCCGAATGTAGCCGGTCATTTTCTGTATCTTTTCTTTTGAACATAGCTATGTAGTTTTATTGAGCCTGATACGGAACGTTGTTCCCTTTCCCGGCTCTGATTCTTTTATAAATAACCTGCCTTTATGGTATGTTTCAACGATTCTTTTCGAGAGGCTTAAGCCAAGTCCCCAGCCGCGAATCTTTGTGCTGTAACCCGGGCGGAAGATATCTTTCTTAAAGCGCAGGTCAATTCCTTTTCCCGTATCCGTTACATCTATAAAAATATGGCTGCCTTTTTCATTGATATCAAACTTTATGGTGCCCGATGCGTTTTCTATTGCATCAAGCGCATTCTTTGTAAGGTTTTCAAGCACCCACTCGAACAGATCGCTGTTTAACTGCGCCGTGGCTTCGCGTGAGCCGGAAATAATAAGATCGACTTTCCGCTTTTCATTGCTATCATACTTTCCTTTGTTTAACCTTGGAATCCTGATCTCAAAATAACGGACAACTTTTTCAATAATACAATATATATTAGCGGCCTTAAGATCAGGCTTTGAGCCAATCTTGGAAAACCTGTTTGCTATCTTATTCAGCCTGTCAAGGTCATCGGTCATTTCCACAGCAAGACTGTGTACTTTATCGGGTTTGTTCACATTTGCCTTGATAAGCTCGTTCCATCCCATCAGGCTGGATAATGGCGTGCCAAGCTGGTGTGCCGTTTCTTTTGATAGTCCCACCCAGAGATTGCTCTGTTCCGTGCGCTTTATATAATTAAAACCGAAATAACCGAGTAAAATAAAAATTCCCGCAACAAAGAACTGGATAATAGGAAGCGTTTTTAATTTTGTAACAAGTTCCGATTGACCGTAATGAACATAGCTTAAAACCAAATTTTCCTGGTAAGATACTTTAATGGGCGGATTTTCCTTATCCATATTTTCAAGCGTTTCGCGCAGGAATTCCTTTTGCTTATCCTTCGGCCGGGTTGAATCGATTTCGAGGTTCTTTATGAAGGTAGGTTCATTTGACTTTGCATCCGTAACAACGATAGGGAAATTTATTGTGTTTGAATTGATTATCGTATTAAAAACAAAATTATATTCTCCCGAGAGGTTCTCGTCATTGGCAATGAACTCGATTGATTTTGCGTATAAATTAGCAACATCGCGTTCCCGCTGTAAAATTTCAGTAACCAGTATCTGTGTATAAACAAGCGTTGCTATAATTATCAGTATACCTGTAATGAGAAGCGCAATTTTAATATTTGCCGAGCCGTAATTTTTCATGATATGAACCTGAAAAATAACAGTTAAGGTCAATAATAAAAACATAAAACAAATGGCAGAAAATGATCAAGTTTATAGTACAAAAACCCTTGAAAAAACGAATAAAATCAAATAATTCAATTTCGATTGTAGCCTAATAGAAAATCCGGAAAAAACAGGGTTTATTTGCCGGGTAAATCGGTAATTATTCAGTTAAATGGGACGGTACAGGATATACCTCGGGAGTGTATTATTACAGGCTGGAGGTTATAGAGACAACCCGCCGGTTTGTCTTTACGGATATTAAAAAGAAGGTTTTAATGAGTTAACTACTCATCAAAATTCAGTTCTGGTACAAGTGCGCGGATGCGGGCATGGTGTGTTTGTGATGGAAGCGAAGAAAACCTCCTCCGCTCACCTTTACTTATAAGATATGAACCAGTCATGCGAATCTTGCCCATTGTGCTTACGTAGCGGCGCTGGGAATATATATCGTAATTATGTTTTTCTATTTCGTTCAATATACCTGAATATATCTTATACATCAGCACAGCCGTTGTACGTGAGCCGTCATTTGTCAGGTAGGGTATGCCATTTGAGCCAAGCTCGTAAAATGCGCGGTTACGGCCTATGTTGAATTTCATCATATCAAAAAACCGGCTATCCATAACCTTGTTCCTAATATCATCACCTGTATATTCAAAACATTTCAGCTCATCGTCGGGAAGATAAATCCTGTCCATCATGTAATCTTCATGAATATCCCTTAAAATATTTGTAAGCTGCATAGCTTTACCCAGATAAACCGCATATGGCAGGGCTGACTTGCTTGAATAACCGAATATTTCAGACATCATAAGTCCCACAACCGAGGCAACCTTATAGCAGTATGTATCAAGCTCCATAAACGTAGCAAAACGGTTCTTAGTAATATCCATCATTACACCATCGATAAGCTCGGTGAAGTAATGCCTGGGTATCTTAAACTTTTTAACCGTATTCGCAAAAGCGTTATCAGGTATACCGCCCGA
>Ga0315273_10008024_pt1 | contig 13298 bp, 12 predicted proteins | sample YL17G02_0_MG_FD_205753 | JGI IMG/M metagenome (GOLD analysis project Ga0315273, IMG submission 205753) | Sediment microbial communities from Yellowstone Lake, YNP, Wyoming, USA - YL17G02_0 | ecosystem: Environmental > Aquatic > Freshwater > Lake > Sediment | place: USA: Wyoming | collected...
TGCACGGCACCGACATCGCTGCCCATGCCCTGGATGCGCTCCGCCAGAGCCGGGTGCGCAACATCTACATGATCGGCCGGCGGGGCCCGGTGCAGGCCGCATTTACCAATCCCGAGCTCAAGGAGCTGGGAGAGATGGCGGACGCCGACGTCGTGGTGCACGCGGGGGAACTCGAACTCGATCCCGCGAGCGCGGCGATCCTCGCCAGCGGCGCGGACAAGGTCGCGGAGAAGAACCTGCGGACCCTGCGTGCGTTCACAGCCAAGCCGGCGTCCGGGAAGTCGCGGACAATCCACATTCGGTTCCGGCTCTCCCCGGTCGAGTTGATTGGGACGGGGCGAGTCGAACGCCTGGTGCTCGGCAGAAACCGCCTGGTCGCGGGCAAGCCGGGCGAGATCCGGGCCGAGCCGACCGGGGAGACGGAATCCCTGCCCGTGGGACTCCTCTTCCGCTCCGTGGGATATCTGGGGACTGGCGTGCCCGGTGCGCCATTCGACGCGAAGCGCGGCATCATTCCCAACGAGCGCGGCCGCGTTCTCGCGAGACCAGGGACGGTCGCCCGTGGGGAATACGCGGTGGGATGGATCAAGCGCGGCCCCAGCGGGGTCATCGGCACCAACAAGCCGGACGCGGTCGAGAGCGCCGACTTGCTGCTGGAGGACGCCGCGGCCGGGGCGCTGAATCTGCCGGCGGAACCGAGTCGCGGCGCGGTGGAGCAGCAGCTCCGCGCGCGACAGGTGCGCGTGGTCTCCTGGGCCGATTGGCAGCGCTTGGACGAACTCGAGAAGGCGCGGGGGGCGGCCCAGGGCCGCCCGCGGCTCAAGTTCACCCGCGTGGCAGAAATGCTGGCGGCGCTGGGCGGCTGAAGCCGCGGTGTCCCCGAAGCCTTCACAGCGAGCGAAGCGACGATGCGGCAGCGTCCCCTGAGAGTCGGTGTCGGGCTGGCTGTCGCGCTTTGGGGCTGCGCCACGATCGGCAACATCATCGACGAGCTTGCCACCGAGCGCCCCCCGGCGCCGCTGGATCAAGCGACGGTCTCGAGCGATGCCCGGCTGGATTCCGCCGGCGCGATCGCCGGCAGCTTCGTCGGCGAGGGCACCATCCGCCAGGTGCACCTCCTCTCCAGCGACACGGCGCTGATCGGAGAGCTGGCCCGGCGCTACCGCCCCGAGCGGGATCGCCGGGGCGACATCTGGCAGTGGCTCTCTCTGCGGGGCACGTTCGCGATCAATCTCGATTGGCGGAGGGACACGGCCATCGCCGCGCAGGGCATCCTGGTTGGCTCCCCCGAGGGCCACACGCCCGGCCGGCTTCGGACGATCCTGCTGCACGGGTCGGCGTGCGGCTGGCGGGGAACTCAGGCCGAGTTCATCGTGGAACCGATCCGGAGCGGCGGACCCTCGCTGCGCGGACCCGTCATCGGGGCGTTGTTCGCACCCGAGGATTGGCTGAAAGAGGTCGATCGCGCGTACCGCGACTCCCTCACCCCACCCTCCCCGGAACTGACGGACAGTCTCCTCGAATGGACGTCCCACACCATGGATTCGCTGCTGGAGCGGCGGTTCACCGCGCGCGATCTCCCGCTGGCCCGCATCGCGGGCGGGCGGCTTTCCCTGAACGGCCTCGCCGACGAGGACGCCGCCGACGTGCTGCCGTTCCGTCTGGATGACGGCCGGGTGCGCTATGCCGTCTCCCTGCGGGAGGGCCGGCGCACGGCCCGGGGGCACGATGTGCTGGCGGCGATCGTCATGGTCTGGGATGGCTCCGGCGCGTGGCGGCAGGTAGTGTTCCGCCCTACCCTTCTCGAGTACCGTCGCCATCGACTCGCGCGCGCGTACGCGGGAACCACCCCACCGCTGTTCTGGCGCCGGCTGGAGGGGGTGAGCGGCTTCGCATTCGGGCGCGACTACCTGTGGATGGAGCAGGTGGACGTCGAGAGCGGCAGCGTCCTCTGGGTGATTCTCGAGCCGCGCGGGAATACAGTCGTGGCGGCCGCAGAGATGGAGGGCGCGTGCTGAAAGTCGAGACGGCGCGGCTGATCCTAGTACCCTTCGAGGCAGAGGCCATCGACGCCTTGCTTCGAGGCGACGAGGCTCGCCTGACCCAGCTCACCGGCTTCTCCTTCCCGCGACCGCTGCGGCCACCGCCACTCATGGCGGAGGTGCTGCCGCTGGTTCGGGACCGCCTGCGCGACGACCCCGGAAGCCTCGGCTGGTGGACCTGGCTGACCGCCGACCGGAACACCCAGCGGGTGACCGGCGCGCTCGGCTTCGGCGGCCCCCCGGACGCCGAGGGTGCGGTGATGATTGGATACGCCACCTACCCGGGGGCCGATCACCGGGGCTTCGCCACCGAGGCAACCGACGCGCTGGTAAAGTGGGCGCTGGCCCAACCAGGCGTCGACCGGGTCTGCGCCAGCATCCCCCCGGACAACGTGCCCGCGCGACGGGTTGCGGAGAAGGTTGGCATGCGGGTCGCCGGGACCGTCTGGGAAGAGGACATCGACGACGTGTTGTTGTATGAGAAGCGGCGAGAGGGACGGTAGCGTTTCGTCCTCGCTCGCCTCTTCCGCCCCTTCGGCGCATCCGCTTCCTTATACCCCCATGAAGATCTACACCAGAACGGGAGACGCCGGCGAAACCGGGCTCTTCGGGGGCGGCCGGGTGCCCAAGGACCACGCCCGGGTCCAGGCCTACGGCGACGTCGACGAGCTCAACTCTGCCATCGGGGTGGTACGATCCACCCAGCCGGTGCACTTCTTCGATGAGCTGCTGGAGACCATCCAGCGGGACCTGTTCGCCCTGGGTGGGCAACTGGCGACACCCGACCCGGAGAAGGTGCGCGCCGCCCTCGAGAAGGCGGAACTCTCCGATGCCCGCGTGCGACGCTTCGAGACGGTCATGGATGAGGCGGAACGCGAGCTTCCCGAGCTCCGGGCCTTCGTCCTCCCGGCCGGCACCCCCAAGGCTGCCGCCCTGCACCTCGCCCGGACGGTCTGCCGGCGGGCCGAGCGGAACGTGGTGACGCTGTCGCACGATGCGCAAATCCCGGAGCTGTTCATTATCTACCTGAACCGGCTCTCGGACCTGCTGTTCACCCTGGCCCGCCTCGCGAACCACCGTGACGGCGCGGGAGATGTGACGTGGTAAACGGGGAGCGATAGCGGGGGGCCCGCAGCGGCCCGCTTACCGCTCATCCAAGACGTTCTTACCTTAAGTGTCATGCCCGTCGTCCCCGTCCATCATTCCCTCGGTCAGTACGACGTCCATGTTGAGCCCGGCATCCTGCTCTCACTGCCCGAGCTGCTCACGGAATCGCTGGATCGTCGGAAGCTGGTGCTGATCACCGACGACATCGTCGGCCGCTACTATGACGAGTGGACCCGGGCGACCGCGGAGGCCCGCGCCCTCGGCGCCCACCTCAGCGCTGCCGGCATCCGGCTCCACTGTGAGGCGCGGCTCAGCTTCGCGGCGGGCGAATCGAGCAAGACGCGGGAAACCTGGATCCGGCTCTCCGACGAGATGCTGAGCCTGGGGCTCGACCGGCAGGCCGCAGTGGTGGCCCTCGGCGGGGGCGTGGTCGGGGATCTCGCCGGCTTCGTCGCGGCGACCTTCCTGCGTGGCGTGCCCTATGCTCAGATCCCCACCACCCTCCTTGCCATGCTCGATGCTTCGGTCGGTGGCAAGGTCGGTGTGGACACCCCGCTGGGGAAGAACTTGATCGGCGCGTTCCATCCACCCGCCGTTGTCCTAGCCGACCCGCTGACCCTGCTTTCCCTGCCCGACCGGATCTTCCGGGCGGGCCTGGCGGAGGCGATCAAGCACGGGCTGATCGCCGACCAGGCCTACTTCGAGTGGATCGAGGCGAACGCCCCCCGGATCCTGGCCCGTGATCTCGAGGCTCTCACCCATTTGGTCCATCGGAGCGTCGAGATCAAGGCGGCGGTGGTCAGCGAGGACGAGCGGGAGGGCGGCAAGCGGGCCATCCTCAACGCGGGGCACACCATCGCGCACGGGCTGGAACAGGAGTCCCATTACCGCCTGCCGCATGGCGAGGCGGTGGCACTCGGGCTGATCGCCGAGTGCCGGATTGCAGAACGTCTGGCGCTCGCCCCGAGCGGCCTGGCGGAGCGACTGCTCGGGGTAACGCGGGCGCTCGGACTCCCCACCCGAAGCGGGGCGGTGCAAATCCCGCGGGTACTCGAGGCCACCAGGCACGACAAGAAGAACCAGGACGGCCAGGTCCGGCTGGCGCTGCCCACCAGCCTCGGCACGATGTACCAAGCCAAGGGAAAGTGGACCGTCCCGGTCACCGACGATCTGCTTGCCTCGGCGTTGGCCGGCCTGGCCTGATCCACATATCCCACCGGGTTTTCCCCCTCTCTTCAACATCTACACAGCCACTAACCAGTTATTTGACAATGACTTACAACTCACCTTCCAACAGGTAGGCCGGGCCGCTGCTGCTATTGGCGTGGACAAACGCCGCAACGGCCTGTCAATGAATGATTTGTGATGTGGAAATCAGAATCTGCTTGACCAGTTTTTGGGCGCGTCCTATATTCGCACACCCTCTCCGCGGCCACCCCCCACTCGGCCGCGTTTCTTTGAAAAACCTGCAGGCGTCTCTCGCGGAGCTTTCATGCCTTCGCCGTACCAGAGCCGTTCCAAGGCCTTCTTTCGTCCTGTGGCAACTGGGGCTTTCGACCAGTACCTGCAGGACATCCAGAAGCTCCCGATGATCACCGACCCGGCCGAGGAAAAGCGTCTGGCCCGGCTGGCGCAGAAGGGCGACGAAAAAGCGGCGGAACGCCTGGTGACGGCGAACCTCCGTTTCGTCATTTCCTACGTGAAGAAGTACCAGGGACACGGCCTCGACCTCTCCGAACTGGTCGCGATCGGCAATGAGGGACTCCTTAAGGCGGTCCGCAAGTTCGACCCTGAACACGGCGTGAAGTTCATCTCCTACGCCGTCTGGTGGGTGCGCCAGGCGGTGCTCAAGGCGCTCGCCGAGCAGACCCGCAGCGTCCGAATCCCCCTGAATCAGAACTCGGCGCTGATCAAGATGTCGCGGGCGGAGGTCTTCCTCTCCCAGGAGCTCGGCCGTGAGCCGACCGATGCGGAGATCGCCACCGCCCTCAACGACACGGTCGATAACATCCGCTCCGCCCGGCGGATGACCTCCCCTGAGCTCTCCCTCGACGCCCCCGTCGAACGCAGTGACAAGACCAGCGGCACCTTAGGGGAGCGCTTCGCCGGCAGCGAGGGGGGCGACATCGAGGAGCGGACCGACGCGCGCCTCATGCGCGAGTTCATCGACCGGATCTTCGAACGCTACCTGACCCCCCGGGAGCGCAAGATCCTCTACCTCTACTACGGGCTGGAGGAGGGTAGCGAGGCGCTCACCCTCGAGAAGATCGGGGAGCTGCTCGGCGTTACCCGGGAGCGTATCCGCCAGATCCGCGAGCGTGCCTTCGAGAAGCTGCGCGAGTCCCCGGATGTGAAGGGACTCAAGGGGTTCTGGGTGGCGGCCTAGGACTGGAGGGAGCCGGGAAACCGAGAACGGGGAAAGGGAACGCGGTTCCTTTTCCCCGTTCCCTTTTCCCGCTTCCCCGAGTGTCCCTACATTTCTGACCATGCCCTCCCGCCTGCCGCTCTTCCCACTCGACGTCGTGCTCTTCCCCGGTGAGCTGCTGCCCCTCCATATCTTCGAGCCGCGCTACCGCCGCATGCTCGCCGACTGCCTCGAAGGCGACCAGCAGTTCGGCCTCACGGCCGCCTCGGCTCCCGGTCCGGGCAGCATCGGCTGCGTTGCCCGGATTCGCGCGGCCGAGCCGCTGGCCGATGGCCGCTCGAACATCGTCGTCGCGGGTGGACGGCGTTTCGGGGTGCGGGCGCTGCTCGCTGAGGATACCCCCTACCTGGTGGCCGCCATCGAGGAGTTCGGCGACGAGCCAGGGACGGCGCCGCTCCCCGGGGAGCTGGCGGACCTCCACCGCCTCGGCGTGGAATTGCGGGAGACCCTCGCCATCCTCGCCGACCGGCCAGGGGAGGGCCCCGATTGGGCGGGCGACCCGGAGCTGCTCTCCTTCCAAGTCGCCGCCCTCGCCGAATCCGACCTCGAGATCCGCAAGCGCCTGCTCGCCGGGCGCTCGACCCGCGAACGGACCCGGACCCTCATCGCCCTGCTTCCGGCGCTCGTCACCGGGGTGCGGGGCCGAGCCGAAGTGCACATTCGCGCTCGGTTCAATGGCAAGGGCCATTCGGGCTCCGACGTCGTCCCTGGCTGATGACGGCGGCCTTGGTCGCGGCGCTGGAGCGCCTCGTCGGATCACGCTGGGTTCGACACCGCCGGGCGGAGCTGGCCACCTACGCGGCCGATGGGCTCCCGACCCACGAGTCGTTCCCCGGCATCGTCGTCCTGCCCGAGTCGAAGGAAGAAGTCGCGGCGGTTCTCCGACTGCTGCACCTGCTGGAAGTCCCGTTCGTCGCCCGCGGCGCGGGGACGGGCCTCTCCGGCGGGGCGCTCGCCGAGCGCGAATCGGTGCTCGTCACCCTCACCCGGATGAACCGAATCCTCGAGATCCGGCCGGCGCAAAGGCGCGCGATCGTCCAGCCGGGCGTCATCAACGCCAGGCTTTCGGAGGCAGTAGCCTCCCACGGTCTCCATTACGTCCCCGATCCCTCCAGCCAGAGCGCCTGCACCATTGGCGGCAACGTGGCGGAGAACGCTGGCGGTCCGCACTGCCTCAAGTACGGGGTGACCACCAATCATGTCACCGCGCTCGAACTGGTTCTGCCGGACGGGACGTCGGCGCGGCTGGGCTCAGCCCACGGAGAGCCGTGGGGCCCCGATCTCGCCGGGCTCTTCATCGGCAGCGAAGGGATGTTCGGCATCGCGGTGGAGATCACGGTGCGGCTGGAGCCGATTCCACGGCAGGTCCGTACGATCCACGCCGACTTCATGGCGCTGAGGGATGCGAGCGAGGCCGTCTCCGCGATCATCGCTTCGGGCATCGTGCCCGCGGCCCTCGAGATGATGGACCAGTCGTGCGTGAGAGCCGTGGAAGCATCGATCTATGCCACTGGCGCCCGAACCGATGCTGCAGCGGTGCTCCTGGTCGAACTCGATGGCTCGCCGGAGGCGGTGGCGGCCGACGGCACGGTGGTCGACCGGTTGCTCCGGGAGCACGGCGCCCGCGAAGTGGCAGTGGCGACATCGGCCCCCGACCGCGCTCGGCTCTGGCAGGGACGGAAGAAGGCGTTCGGCGCCCTCGGCCGCATTGCTCCGGATCTGGCGGTGCAGGATGCCGTCGTCCCCCGTTCCGTGCTGCCGGAAATCCTCGACCGCATCGCCGCGATTCGAGATCGGCTCGGCCTCCAGATCAGCAACGTCTTCCACGCCGGGGATGGCAACCTGCATCCCTGCATCAGCTTCGATCGGCGTGACGCCGACCAGGCGCGGCGGGTGCAGCTGGCCAGCCGCGAGATCATGGAGGCGTGTCTCGCGGCGGGCGGCAGCATCACCGGCGAGCACGGGGTCGGCAGCGACAAGATGGAATACATGCCCAAAGCGTTCGACGCCGCGTCGCTCGACCTGATGTGTGAGGTCCGGCGCGCCTTTGATCCGGCGGGACGAGCCAATCCCGGCAAGGTGTTCCCGCTGCATACCTGCCGTGAATGGCGTCAAGGAGGGGTGGTATGAGCGACCGCGCCTTCGAGCGACTCCGCAACTTGTTGGGTCCCGAGGGCGTCGAGCGCGACCCACGTGGATTGCCCCGCGCCGTGCCCGAGAGCGATGACGCCCTCGCCCTGGTCTGCCAGACGGCGCAGTTCGAAGGCTGGAAGGCGCGCGTCGAGGGCCAGGGCAGCTGGCTGCCGCCCGATGGCCCGGCGGACTTCGCCCTGAGTACCCGCGGCATGGCCCGGATCGTCCGGGTGAGTGCCGCCGACCTGGTGGCCACTGTGCAGGCGGGGACGACCCTGGAATCCATCCGGGCCGAACTCCAGAAGCACCGGCTATGGCTGGCGCTCGACCCGCCGGGGCGCCCCGACCGCACCATCGGCTCCATCGTCGCATCCGGGACCTCCGGGCCGCTCCGCCATGGATTCGGTCCGGTGCGTGACCACGTGCTCGGCTGCACCGTGGCCACCGGCGATGGCCGGCTGGTGGATGCGGGCGGTCAGGTCGTCAAGAATGTGGCCGGGTACGACCTGACCAAGCTCCATGTCGGCGGGTTCGGTGGCTTCGGCGTCCTCACGGAGCTGCATCTCCGGCTTCGGGCCCAACCAGCGATGGATGCCACCTACCTGGCGCGCGGCGGGCGGCAGGCGCTGGCCGGGGCCGGTCAGAGTGCGGTCGAAAGTCAGGTTGGTCTCGTCGCGCTGGAGCTGCTCGCTCCCGCTATCGCAGCGGTGCCAGAATGGACGCTGGCCGCGCGACTCGGCGGTACCGTCGACGGGGCGCACGCCGAGGCCGCACGCCTGGCGGCGGTCACAGGGCTGACCTGGGAGCAGTTGCCTGTTGAGCGGGCTGCGGCGTTCTGGAGTCTGGTGGCGCGGGCGCCACTCAGCGGCGAGGTGGCGCTCCGGCTCGGCGGCTTGTTGGATGGGCTGCCGGATCTCACGGATCTGGTCATCGAAATGCTAGGCGAAGGCCTGCTGGCAGCGGGTCTGGGAACGGGTGCTCTGCGCTGGGCCGGTGACGCCGAGGCGGAGGCGCTGAAGGCTCTCCGGCATCGCGCCGCCGAGCGGGAGGTCCCGCTGACCCTCGAACGGGCACCCTGGCCGATACGCAGGGTGGTCGGCCACTTCGGGGCCTATCGCGAGGGGGTCGGACTGCTGGTGGACAGACTCCGGGCGACCTTTGACCCGAACGGGGTGATCGCGGTGGCTTTGGAGGGGCGGGAATGAGCGGCGGAAGAGGCGGGAGCGGCGGGAAAGGCGGGAATCTCCTGGAGGGAGTCGTTCCCGCCTCTCCCGCCCCTTCCGGCTTCTCGTCCCTCACCCCCTGCGTCCATTGTGGCTTCTGCCTCCCGGCCTGTCCCACCTACCTGGCCACGGGAGACGAGGCCGACAGCCCACGTGGGCGCATCGTGCTGATGCGCGCGCTCGAGCGCGGCGAGATCGCGCCGACGGATGCAGCGCTGCTTCACCACCTCGACGCCTGTTTGGGCTGTCGGGGCTGCGAACCGGTCTGTCCATCAGGGGTCGGCTACGGACGGGGCCTCGAAACCGCCCGGGTGATGCTGGCCAGCACTCGGGGCTTCCGGCCGCTGGCGCGGACCATCCTCACGGTGTTCGGGCGGAACTGGCTGTGGCGGACCGTCTTCGCCGGCGCCAGATGGCTCCGCGATCTGGGCATCGCGGGCGCACTCGCGGGCCGGGGACGTCAGGGATTCGGGATGGCGATGATCGCGGCCACCAAACCGGCCCGTCGAGTGGGGTGGGGCGAGGCAGCCCGGTCCAACGAGGCTGACCTGCCGCGTCCCGGCTCGCCTGCGGCCCCCACCGTCGCGCTGTTTCGGGGTTGTGTCATGGACACGCTGTTCACCCATGTCCATGAGGCGACCCGCCGCACCTTGCTTGCGAACGGCTACCGAGTGATCGACATCGGCGGTCAGGTCTGCTGTGGAGCGTTGCATGACCATGCGGGCGACCGGGAGGGGGCGATCACCCTCGCCCGCGTGAATCTCCGCGCCTTCGCGAATCACGCGGATTACGTCGTCGTGAACAGCGCGGGCTGCGGTGCGCTCCTCAAGGACTACGGCCATCTCCTCGGCAGCGGCGAGGCCGAGGCCTTCGGCACCAAGGTCCGCGACGTGGCCGAACTGCTCGCCGACCGGGGCCCACGCACAGGCGGCGTTCTCGATATGGACGTGGCGTACGACGCGCCCTGCCACCTGCAACATGCCCAGCGCGTACACGACGCCCCCCTCGCGGTGCTTCGCGCCATCCCCGGACTCCGGCTCCAGCTCCTTCCGGGATTCGATCGCTGCTGCGGCAGTGCGGGGATCTACTCGCTGCTGGAGCCCGCGATGTCGCGGGCGGTGCTTGATGCCAAGATCCGGACCTTCGTCGAGGCGTCGCCACCGCCCGCGCTCGTGGTGACCGGCAACCCCGGCTGCCTGATGCAGATCGGCGGAGGGCTCCGAGCGGAGGGGCTACCGATCCAGGTGGCCCACCCCGTGGAGCTGCTGGACTGGTCGTACCAGGAGGGAGGAGTGTACCGGAGTGGGGACTGAGGGGTGAGGTGGGGTCAGGCAGCAGCCGCATCTCCCTTTGTCCCCTCGCCCTTCTCCTCTTTTCTCCTTGCTCCCCCTCTCCCTCGCTATCTTTCTCCGGTATGCTCAGAGCCATCCTGTTCGATTTCAACGGCGTCATCGTGAACGACGAGCCACAACACTGCGAGGCCCTGATCGCCACCCTTGCAACCTATGGCTACACCCTGGACCAGGAGGGGTATTACCGCGACTATCTCGGTTTCGATGACCGCGCGTGCTTTCGATTCACTTTTCAGCGCATGGGGCGGACAGTCGACGAGGCCGAGATCAACGATGCGATCGAGCGCAAGGCGGTGCGCTACGCCGGGGCGATCCGCGCCTCGCTCGAACTGGTGCCCGGCTCGGCGGAGTTCATCCGGGCCGCGGCGGACGAGGGCCACCGCCTGGCGGTGGTTTCGGGCGCCCTCCGGCGGGAGATTGACCTGGTACTCGGTACCTCCGGACTCCACCGGTACTTTGACGTCATCGTCGCCGCGGAGGACGTCTCGCACTGCAAGCCCGACCCGCAGGGCTACCGCGCTGCACGCAAGGCACTGGGCATTCCGGCGCTGGGGTGCATTGTGATCGAGGACTCCCTCCCCGGCCTCGAGGCCGCCCGGGCCGCCGGCATTCGCTGCGCGATGCTGACGACCTCGCACCCAGCCGGACAGCTCAGCGGGGCCGATCTGGTGTGGCAGGACTTCCGCGGCCGGCATCCCCGCGAGCTGCCTTGGGCCGCGTGATACAGCCATCCGCGAAGCTCAACGCCGAACGCCTGAGCCAGCTTCGCGACGGGGCGGTCATGGTGCGGACACCCGCTTCGATCATCGAAGTCCAGGGTGCGGGCGCCCTGCAATGCCTGCAAGGCCTCCTGACGAACGACCTGGCCGGACCTGGCGACGGCAGCGTCGTCTACACCGCACTGCTGACTCAGAAGGGCATGATCACGGCAGACATGTGGGTGCTCCGGCTGCGAGCGCAGCGCCTCGTCATGGTCGGCGACCCGCAGGCGCGGCGTCCCATGACCATGACCTTCGGCCATTCGCTCCCCCCGCGGCTGGCCCAGGCGACGGACCTCTCCGATACGCGGGAGGTGCTCTGGCTGATGGGTGACCTGGCCATCGCCGCCCTCGCGGCGGCCGGGTTCAGGGTGCCCGACGGCGAGAGCCGGGTGATCGCCACCGGCCAGGGAGCGAAGGAATTGCTGGTTTCACGTCCGCAGACCCTGGCCCACTTCCGGGCCCTGCTGGTGGCCGCCCCCGATGTGCTGGAGCGGTCCGAGCAGGCGCTGGCCCAGGCGGGCGTAATTCCGGGCAGCGCGGAGGATCTCGAGGCCAGCAGAATTCTCGCAGGCTGGCCACGCCTCGGCGCGGAGATCCGCGACAAGACGCTGCCCCAGGAAGTCCGGTACGACGAAATCCAAGGCCTCTCCTACACCAAGGGCTGCTACCTGGGGCAGGAAACGGTGGCCCGACTCCATTTCCGAGGCCACACCAACCGGGAATTGAGAGGTCTCATCTGGCACGGCGCGCCCGAATTGGAGAACGAAACCGTGCTCGGACCGGAAGGGCAGATCCTCGGCACGGTCGGCTCGCTACTCGTACTGCCTAACGTGACCGTGGGGCTGGCCATTCTCCGGCGTGAAGCGAATCCTGGAACGGTCGTCTCCACGGGCGGGCACTACGCTCGCGTCGTCCCGCTCCCCTTCGCTTCGCTCACGTCGTACGCATGATCGTCCCGCTCCGTGCGACGGGTCTCCTCGGCTTCCACATCCTCGACGGACTCCGGCGGGGCCAGCCAGCACCCTGAAACCGTGGAGGGCCACCCGCGAAGCAGGCGGCCCTCCATTTCCACCCCAGTGCCGTCTATCGGCTTACATCTTCTGCGTGGTGTCCCGCGCCATCGTGGAATCCGTGGCGGCCGGGGCCGCGGCGGTGCTGTCGGCGGCCGGAGTGGCCCCTTCCTTCTTGCCACACGCGGCGATCGCAAGGACCGCGGCCAGGGCGAGGTACTTCTTCATGATGTGCCTCAACGGAAATAAGAGAGTGAGTGACCAACCAGTCTACCCGGGTCCTGCGCCGAGACCCGAAAAAACCGCGCGCAAGTTAGCTATGGCCTAACCATTGTCAAGCATCCGCTCGACTTCCCAGCGCGCGAGGTCGGAGACCTGAGCACCCCGGGTAGCCCCCAAGGCGGCCTTGCCCCGTCTTCTGTCCCTGTTCCCTGTTGCCCGTTCCTCCTCCCGGATATTCTCCAGCATGCCCCGTCTCCCCCAGACTCTCGGCGATCTGAAGCGCTCTCCCTGGGTTGAGCCACCGCTGCGTGGTCGCTCGGTCCGCGACGAGCTTCGCGGTAACCTCCTCGTGAAGCTCGAATGTGGAGAGGCGTTATTTCCCGGCATCGTGGGCTACGAAGACACGATCCTGCCACAACTCACTAATGCGCTCCTCGCCCGGCACCATTTCATTCTGTTGGGGCTCCGTGGTCAGGCGAAAAGCCGCATCCTCCGGCAGCTCACCCGTTTCCTCGACGAGGCCATCCCGATCGTCGCCGGCAGTGAAGTGAACGATGATCCCTTCGCGCCGATCTCCAAGTACGCGCGGGAACGCACCGGGGAATGCGGTGAGGCTACCGCCATCGCGTGGTTGCCACGGGAGCAGCGATACGTCGAGAAGCTCGCGACACCCGACGTCACCGTCGCGGACCTGATCGGCGATGTCGACCCGATCAAGGCGGCGCGGGGTGGCCATCTGCTCTCCGACGAGCTGACCATGCACTTTGGGCTCCTACCCCGCGCCAATCGCGGCATCTTCGCGATCAACGAGCTTCCCGATCTCTCGGGCAAGGTGCAGGTGGGGCTCTTCAACATCATGCAGGAGGGTGACGTTCAGATCAAAGGCTACCCGGTGCGGCTGCCGCTGGACGTCCTGCTCGCCTTCACCGCCAACCCCGAGGACTACACCGCCCGGGGCAAGATCATCACCCCGCTCAAGGACCGGATCGGGTCCGAGATCCTGACCCATTATCCCCGCGAGGT
>Ga0315273_10008026_pt1 | contig 13296 bp, 13 predicted proteins | sample YL17G02_0_MG_FD_205753 | JGI IMG/M metagenome (GOLD analysis project Ga0315273, IMG submission 205753) | Sediment microbial communities from Yellowstone Lake, YNP, Wyoming, USA - YL17G02_0 | ecosystem: Environmental > Aquatic > Freshwater > Lake > Sediment | place: USA: Wyoming | collected...
CGCGGCGTCCGGGAACAGCGCGAATACGCCATCCTTACCGCCGAGATCTCCCAGGCCACCTTCGGTCTCACTCCCAGCCAATACGCCGAGTTCAAGCGGCTCAAGCGCGAGAATCTTCGCGACCACATGACCGACCTTGAACTCATCTTCTCCATGCTCGGTGAAGCCGCGACGACCGAAATCACGCGCACCCGAGACGCCCAGGGGTTCCCGCAGAGCAAACAGGCTGCCCATGCAGGCGGCACAGTCGCGGGCAACGCCCGGCGTGAGCTAGAAAAGAAGAGTGGGCGCAAGGTAGTCACCAGCGAGAATTACCTGGCTTTGACGCAGTCTGCCAGGAAGGCCCAATTGCCGCGCAGTTCCTCCACGCGGCTGAAGCGTGCCAAGTCCTGAATACCGCAACTCGCAGTTGCCGTTAGCACCCCCTGCCGCTTAGGCCGCTTCGACTTGCCTTAGCCGCCCGCCCACTCCGCAGCCAGGCCGTTGCATCAGCCCAGCTTATGCTCGGCCCCCTCCCTGGCAGCCCCCAAGCTGGAGGCTTGTTGGTGGCTTACTGTTAGCTTACCGTTGGCTTACCGGTCGGGGGTCCCTCTTGACCCCAAAGTGTGCCATTTTGGCACACCTGTGCTACCCCTGTCACACCGCCAAACATAAGCCCGCCTAATCATCCGCCGCCCCCTCTCCCCTTCCCCCGCGGCCTTTCCTGCCTTGGGCTTTGACAGCCCGGGCCAAACCCCTATTCTTGGCTCGTGCGCATCGTTAGGGTACCACTCGGCCAACGCAGCTACGACATCCAGATCGGCACGGGCCTGCTCGCCCGCCTGGGTGGCGCCTGCGCGCGGCTCGGGCTGGGCCGCCGTTGCGCTATCATCGCCGACCGCAACGTCGCGCGCCATTTCGGCAGCGCCGCCCACAAGGCGTTGGCGAAAGCCGGCTTCGCCGCCGAACTGATCACCATTCCTACCGGCGAGACCGCCAAGAGCCTCCATACGGTCGAGGCGTGCTACAACCAACTGGCCGCGCAGCGGCTCGAGCGCAAGTCCTTCATCGTCGCCCTCGGCGGCGGCGTGACGGGTGATCTGGCGGGGTTTGTCGCCGCCACCTACCTGCGCGGCCTCCCGTTCGTGCAGGTGCCCACCACCCTGCTGGCGCAGGTGGACAGTTCCGTCGGTGGCAAGGTCGGCGTGAACCTGGCCGCGGGCAAGAACCTCGTGGGCGCGTTTCACCAGCCGCGGCTGGTGTTGTGCGACCTGCACACGCTCGCCTCCCTGCCCCTGCGCGAATACCGGGCGGGCCTGGCCGAGGTCATAAAATACGGCATTATCTGCGACGCCGGCCTCTTCCGGCTGCTGGAGCGCGACCTGCCAAGGCTGCTGCGGCGTGAACCGCGCTCCCTGGCGGCAGTCGTGGCGCGGTGCTGCGAGATCAAGGCCGATGTGGTCAGGCAAGACGAGACGGAGAGCGGCCTGCGCGCCATCCTGAACTTCGGCCACACGATCGGCCACGCGCTCGAAGCCATTTCCCGCTACGGCAAATACTTGCACGGCGAAGCGATTGCCATCGGCCAGGTCGCCGCGGCGAAGCTTTCCGCCCAGGTGCTTGGGTTGCCCGGAGCCGACGTGGCGCGCATCGAACGGCTCTTCGAGCGGGCCGGCCTCCCCACCCGGGTGACGCTCAACGCCCCGCAACGGCGCCAGCTCCTTGCCGCCATGCGCCTGGACAAGAAAGTCAGCCAGGGCGAGGTCAAGTTTGTGCTCGCGCGCCGCATTGGCGCGGTCGAGTTCGGTCACCCGGTTCCCGCTGCGCTTCTTGCCGGGACTATCAACCATTAACCATCAACTATCCACAAGCACATGTCTGCTGTCAGCGAAACCATCGTCCGGGAGTACTTCGAGCTGCACGAATTCCTCGTGCGCCAGCACCGCAAATACATCAGCCAGACGCGCCGTGAGGACGACGATATTGACTTCTTCGTGCTCAACCCGCATCCGCAAACCCCGCCAGGGGTGCTGCCGTTTGTGCTCGGTTCCGGCGACCTGCCGTTCATCGCGCGCGCGATTGTGGTCGTCAAAGGCTGGCATACCGATGTTTTCAGCACTTCACGGCTCGAGGCCTCGCCGGCGATCTTTCGCTTCGTGGAGCCCAAAGTCTTCCAGCAGGCCGCGCGCGCCTTTGGCAAGGAGGGCACGTTGCTCAAGGTGCTGGTGGTGCCGAGCCTGCCGCAAACCGCCGCCGCCCGCGAGGAGAGCATCGCCCTGCTCCGCTCCAAGGGCATTGATGCGGTGATTCCCTTCCACACCATGCTGGCAACTCTGGTCAGCCAGACTCAGATCAACCGCAACTACCAGAAGTCCGACCTGCTGCAGATCATTCGCATCCTCAAGAACTACGACTTCTTCAAGGAGCCGCAGATGGAACTCTTTAAGACCCGGGCCGCGAAGGCCAGGAAGGGCTGACCCGGATATTTCGCACGGTCGCACGTAGCGCAGACCTCCGAGTCTGCCGTATCGCCGACTTCCCAGTCGGCTGGCCGTGCCTCGGTTCGAACCGCTGGCGGGTTTGGAAACCCGCGATACAGCAGACTCGGAGGTCTGCGCTACGATCTGCGGCTTGCCAAGCAGGCGGGCAGGCTGTTTAATGCGGGCGTGGTACAGCAGCAAACACTGAATGGCTCCGCGAGTTATTCCGGGGTCGGCTTGCACAGCGGCAACCGGGTAACGATGACCTTCCTCCCCGCCCCGCCCAACTCGGGCATCCGCTTCCGCCGCGTGGACCTGGAAGGCAAACCGGAAATCGAGGCGCGCGCGGAGAACATCGTCGAGAACAACCGCTCGACCACGCTGGCCAAGGGAAACACGCGCGTGCATACGGTCGAGCACGTGCTGGCGACCTTTGCCGGCTACGGCATTGACAACGCGATTGTGGAACTGGACTCCAATGAGCCGCCGATTGCCGACGGCAGCGCGCGGGAGTATTGCAAGCTGGTCCAAAGCGCGGGGATCGTGCCCCAGGACGAGCGCCGGGAACCGTATATGGTCACGGCCCCCATCCAACTGGAGATGGGTGAATCGGTGATGACGATCTTCCCGGACGAGACTTTCCGCATTTCCTGCACCAGCGCGGACAAGCAGGGGCGCTTTACGCAGTTCTACAGCGTCGAGTTGTCACCCACCACGTGGGAGCGCGATCTGGCGCACGCCCGCACGTTCTGCTTCTACGAGGAGCTCGAATACCTGTTCAACAACGGCCTGATCAAGGGCGGCAGCCTCGAGAACGCCGTGGTGATCCGCGACGACGCAGTGCTGACGACCGAGCCGCTGCGGTATCCCGACGAGTTTGTCCGGCACAAGATCCTGGACATCGTAGGCGACCTGTCCTTGCTGGGCCGGCCGCTGCGCGGGCATGTGATCGCGGTCAGGCCGGGCCACGCGGCGAATTGCGAACTGGTGCGGCGCATCCTGGCGCAAATGCGCAAGCCGCTGGTGTCCGCGCAGGCATTTTCCCCGCCGCCCACCTCGCCGAAGCCCACGGTGCCGGCGGAAGGCGCCGACGACGAAACGCAGGCGCAGGACGGCGCCATAGACATCCAGGGCGTGATGAAGCTGCTGCCGCATCGCTATCCGTTTCTGCTGGTGGATCGGGTGGCGAAGCTCGAAGGCACCCACATTATCGGCATCAAGAACGTCACCATCAACGAGCCTTTTTTCCAGGGGCACTTCCCGGGGCACCCGGTGATGCCGGGCGTGTTGCAGCTCGAGGCCATAGCGCAGGTGGCCGGCATTGTCATGCTCAAGAACGCCGAGAACATCGGCAAGCTCGCCTACTTCATGTCCGCCGAGGACGTGAAGTGGCGCAAGCCGGTCCACCCGGGGGACGTGCTGGTGATTGATGTGGAGATGACCAAGATGCGCGGCAAGATCGGCAAGGCCAAGGGCGTGTGCAAGGTGCGGGGCGAAGTCGTCAGCGAAGCCGCCGTCACCTTCATGCTGGTCTAGGGGTAGGCGACATGATTCATCCCACGGCGATCATCCATCCCAAGGCGCAAATCGGCGCCGACTGCGACATCGGGCCGTATTGCGTCATCGGCGAGCACGTCGAGCTGGGTCCGGGGTGCCGATTGCTCTCGCATGTGGTGATTGACGGCCACACGCGCCTGGGCCGCGAGAACGAGATTTATCCCTTCGCCAGCATCGGCCTCAAGACGCAGGATTTGAAGTGGAAGGGAGGCGTGACGCGCACGGAGATCGGCGATCACAACACCTTCCGCGAGTATGTGACCATCCACAGCGCCACGGGCGAGGGCGAGGTGACGACGGTGGGGTCGAACAATCACCTCCTGGCCTACTGTCACATTGCGCATAACGTGCGGCTGGGCGACCACATTATCATGTCCAACGTGGCGACGCTGGCGGGGCACGTGACGGTGGAAGATTCCGCGGTGGTGGGCGGCCTGTCGGCGGTGCACCAGTTCTCCCGCATCGGCAAGATGGCTATGGTGGGCGGGGGCTCCGCGATACGGCAGGATGTCGCGCCGTTCATGCTGGTCGAGGGCAATCCGGCCGAGACGCGCACGCTCAACAAGGTCGGGCTGGAGCGCAACGGGGTGTCGGCCGAGGCCCAAACCGCCCTTAAGCACGCCTACAAGATTCTGTTCCGGGAGGGCCTGACCACTGCCAACGCGCTGGCGCGCATCGAGCAGGAAGTGCCGCCCCTGCCGGAGATTCAATACCTCGTGCAGTTCGTTCGGGCGAGTCAAAGGGGCATCACCAAGTAGGAAGGCCAAAGGCCAATTTGGGAATCAGGAACTCAGGAAAGCGGGAACTTTCAAACTGGCACACTCCTGGTTTCCTGACTTCCAAGTACTAGACGGGAGCATGAACGAAACCTTGCCGCCGCTCACGCCGGGCACGCTTTACCTGGTGGCCACGCCCATCGGGAACCTGGAGGACATCACGCTGCGGGCGCTGCGCACGCTCAAGGAGTGCGATGTGGTGGCGGCGGAGGACACGCGGCGGACAGGGCAGTTGCTGAAGCATTTCGGCATCGCCAAACCGCTGCTGAGCTACTTCCAGTTCAATGAAGCGAAGCGGAGCGAGGAGATCATCGCACGCTTGCAGCGCGGGGAGAAGGTGGCGCTGGTGACGGATGCGGGCAGCCCGGGCATCAGCGATCCCGGAGAGCGGGTGGTGCGGGCGGCGGTTGGGGCGGGGTTGCGAGTGGAATCGGTGCCGGGGCCATGCGCGCTGGTGGCAGGGCTGACAGCCAGCGGATTGCCCACGGAGGAGTTCCACTTCATCGGTTTCCTCCCGCACAAGGCGGGCCAGCGCCGGCGCGAGCTGGAGCGCCTGAAGGGAATTGCGGGGACGCTCGTGCTCTATGAGTCGCCTTACCGCGTCGTGAAGCTGCTGGGCGAGCTGAACGAGGTGTTCACCGGCCGGCAGGTGGTGCTGGCGCGGGAACTGACCAAGAAGTTCGAGGAGTATTTACGGGGCACACCCGCCGAGCTGCTCGCGCAGGTCCAGCAACGCTCGCTCAAGGGCGAGTTTGTCGTCCTGGTGGCGGCCGGCGAACCGGGCGCTCGCCCTCCGGACGCGGTTACGCGCGGTTGAGCGCGGCGTTCCGTCCCCCCAGTTCTGCGCCCGCCCGAACGCCGAAGCGAGCCCCGAGTTGGGGAAATTGCCGCCGGAGCTGGCATCGTCCGCGCGGGCTTTTTGGGCTTGCGGCTTGGTCGCGGGTCGCTTATTACCGGGGCCGGACAAACGGAGCTTGTCGTAACAATGCTGTTAGGCGGCCTCGCGCGTCCTTAACAATTGGAACCAACGGAAACGAATATGAAGCAAAACATCATCAACGCGTTAATGGCGGCGTCGCTCACGCTGCTCGTCGGTTGCGCTACTCAACAACAGTGCGCGCACAATGGGAACGCCAAGTGGGTGCGCTGGGAGAAATCCGCCGGCGGCAACGGCCATTGCTACAAAGCCGTGGCGGTAACCAATGGCATCACCTGGACACAAGCCGAGAAGCTGGCGCGCGCCGAGGGCGGTTACCTGGCCTGCATCACCTCGAAAGAAGAAAACGCCTTCGTTTTCAAACTCATAGATTCTCCCAAGTTTTTCCCAAGCCAGTGGGGGCCGGCGATTGGAGGATTCCAGCTAGACCGGTCCACAGAGCCAAATGGAGGCTGGCTTTGGGTCAGCGGCGAACCATGGAACTACAGCAATTGGAATTCAATAAACCCCTCCGATACCGATGGTGTCGAAGACAGGCTGCATTTCTGCAGGCTTTCCGGGACGCCCGCAGCAACTTGGAACGACCTTCCCAGGAACGCCATGAACACGGGAGGATACGTAATCGAGCGAGACCATTGACGAGGGTTGACGGCGCCCACCGGCGGCCCAGCCCACCGCCAGCGGGCATCGCACGCCAGCCCGGAGCGCCAACTTCAGTCGGCTTAAGATGCTCGCGCGCAGTGGCGGCCCACCTGAGCTTCGGCCATCCTAAGCCGACTGAAGTCGGCGCTCCGGCAGTAGTGGCTGGCGGCTGCGCCTGAGCTGGGGCGGCACCGTCCCCCCAATTCCCGCCAAAAACTGCGGTTTTTGGGCCAAAATGCGCTTTTTGGCCTAAAATGACGGCTTTCCGTCAGTTGACGGCGGCTTGGCGTCAATTGACGGCGGGCTTCCGTCAATGGACGGGAGGGTTCCGTCAGTTGCCGGCGGGCTTCCATCAATGGACGGCAGGGCTCCGGCAATGGACGGCGGGCGGGCGTCGGTGGACGGCGAGGTTTCGTCAATGGACGGCTGGCCGGCGGCAATGGACGGCGAGGGGAAGTTTCTTGAAAAAAGGGCTTGCGGCACCCGGCCCGAGGCGTAGGCTCGGGCTGGTCGGAGCCGTTTAACGGAAACAAATTGCCAGATGCGGTTTTATGATGATCCCAGCGGTAACACGAGGTATGACTCCTCGCCGCCGATCTATTACGACGGCTTCGAGCCACCCATAGAAAGGAAACATAAAATGTCGGAAATCCAATTGGACCTGTCGCGGTTGACGTTGCTGGAGTTGTATGTCTGCGGACATAATTTGCACACGCGTTTTTCGGGCAACCCGGATGCGCCGGCGCCGGTGCCGACGGCGGCGGCGTTCCTGACGATGGTCACGGAGGCCGAGTCCGCCAATAACGGTTACGAGGCGGAGAAGGATGTGCTGGCGCAGAAGAAAACGTTGCGCGATGACAAGGCGGAGGTGCTGCGCACGGGCATCCGCAATTGGATCAACTACGGCCAGAGCGTGACGCAGGGGGACGCGGCGAAGTTGCAGGGGCTGGGCTTCGCGCTGCGCAAGCCGGCGTCGCCGGTGGGGGCGATGCCCAAGGTGGAGAACCTCAAGCTGACGATCAGCGACCACGCAGGGGAGATGGATTGGATGTGCAAGCCGGTGAAGGGCGTGACGCTGTATGTGTTGCAGGCGAACCGCGTGAACCCGGATACGGAGAGCGAATGGAAATACGCGGACTCGGCGGTGAAGTCCAGCGGGACGCTCAAGGGATTGGCGGCGGGGAAGATTTGGGTGCGCGTGTGCGCCAAGGGCGCGGACGAGCAGCCGGGGGCGTGGAGCGACCCGGCGGAGGATTTGGTGCGCTAGGGCTAAAATCCGAAAGCCGAAATCCGAGATCCGACTTCGGGCTTCGGACTTCCGCCGCACTCATCCTGAAAGGATGAGATCACTCAGCCCAGGGTTGCGCGCCGAGCGCTACCCTGGGTACGTGCGTCCAAACAAACCGCCAACCCTGTAAGGGTTGTATCAGCCGTGAAGGGGACAAACGATACAACCCTTACAGGGTTGAGGACCCAATCCATCGCCCACCCAGGGTAGCTCGTGCCTCGCAACCCTGGGCTGATTGATACAATCCCTTCGGGATAGCCCTCTTTTTCAGACGAACTTCCCGGGATTTAGAATCCCGCGCGGGTCGAGGGCGCGCTTGATGGTGCGGTGGAGGGCGCGGACTTCCTTCGAGACGGCGAGGGGCCACCAGCGTTGTTTGGCGAGGCCGATGCCGTGCTCGCCGGTGATGGCGCCGCCCCAGGAGATGACCTGGGCGAAGAGTTCATCGAGGGCGGCCTGGCTGCGGCGTTTGGCGCCGGGCTGGGTGAAGTCCACCATGACGTTGGTGTGGATGTTGCCGTCGCCGGCGTGGCCGAAGCAGGCGACGGCGAGGCCGTGCTTGCGCTGGAGGCGGGCGGCGAACGCAAAGAGGTCTTCGAGGCGGCCGCGAGGGACGACGACGTCTTCGTTGAGCTTGGTCAGGCCGGTGTCCCGGAGGGCGTAGGAGAATTCGCGGCGGATCTGCCAGACGGCTTCGCATTGCCTGGCGCCGAGGCCGATTTCGACGAAGAGAGGTTTCTGCGGGGCGAGCAGGGCGCGGAGCCGGCGGATCTCGCCCTGCACGGAGCGGCGCTGGCCGTCGATCTCGACGATGAGGTGGGCGCGGCAGCCGCGGAGGCGCTCGCTGCCGGTGCGTTTGTAAGCGGCGGCCAGAGTAAAGGAATCGGCGAGTTCGAGGGCGGCCGGGAGGAAGCCGGCGGCGAGGATGGCGTGGAGGGAGCGAACGGCGGCGCGCATGGAGCCGAAGCCGACGGCGAGGCAGGCGCGGTACGGCGGCAAGGGGAGGAGTTTCAGAGTGGCTTCGGTGACGACGCCGAGGAGGCCCTCGGAGCCGACGAAGAGGCGGTGGAGCTCGAAGCCGGTCTTGTTCTTGTGGGTGCGGCCGCCGAGGCGGAGGACGGTGCCGTCGGCCAGGACGACTTCGAGGCCGAGGACGTAATCGCGGGTGACGCCGTATTTGAGGCAGCGGGGGCCGCCGGCGTTGGTGACGATGTTGCCGCCGATGGCGTTGTCAGCGCGGCTGGCGGGATCGGGCGGGTAGAAGAGGCCCTGTTTCTCGACCGCCTGCTGGAGCTTGCTGGTATTGACGCCGGGCTGGACGACGGCGACAAAGTCGGCGGCGTTGATCTCCTTGATGCGGTTCATGCGGCCCAGGGAGAGGACGATGCCGCCGCGCACGGGCACGCAGCCGCCAACATAGCCGTGGCCGGCGCCGCGCGGGGTGACGGGGATGCGATGGCGGTTGGCGAAGCGCAGGACGGCGGCGACAGAGCGGGTGCTGCGGGCGAAGACAACGGCGTCAGGCTGGTGCGCGGCGAACCATTTGTCGCCGGCATGTTCCTTGAGGACGGAGGGAGCAAAGCTGACTTCGCCGGCGGGCAGGATGCGTTTGAGTTGGGCGAGGAGCTTAATCTGGTTGGGATTCATCAGGAGGAGGAGGCGAGGCAAGGAATTCCCTGGCGTCGGCGGCTTCTTCGTCGGGCACCTGGACGAGGATGCCGCCGGCGGCGAGGGCGTAGCCGTCCAGGCTCAGGGCGGAGAGCTCATGGGCGACGACGGCATAGAAGCCGGCGGCTTCGAGGCGGGAGCGGGTGAGCTGGGCGTCGGCGGGGTTGAAGGCGCTGGAGACGGTGACGAGGGCCATAAGATGGGGAGCCAAGAGAGGGCCTAGCCGGGCTGGGCAGGCGGGGGCTGTTTCAGGTCGGCGAAGATGATGACGCCGGCGCCGGTCTGGACGAGGTTCTGGACCTGGGCCTCGACCTGCTGGCCGATGGCGCTGTGGGCGTTGTTGACGACGACCATGGTGCCGTCGGGCAGGTAGCCGACGCCCTGGCCCTTGTCCTTGCCTTCGCGGGCGATGCGCAGGGAGATGACCTCGCCGGGCAACAGGACGGTGCGGAGGGATTTGGCGAGGTCATGGAGGTTGACGAAGCTGACCTTCTGGAGCTCGGCGATCTTGCCCAGGTTGTAGTCGTTGGTGTAGAGCTTGGCGCGGAGGTTGCGGGCGAGGCGGATGAGCTTGGCGTCCACTTCCGGCTCGTCGGGGAAGTCGCCGTCGTGGATTTTGACTTCGTTGCGGTTGTTGCGCTGGATGCGGTTGAGGACTTCGAGGCCGCGGCGACCGCGGGCGCGCTTGATGCCGTCCGCGGAATCGGCAAGCTGCTGGAGTTCGCGCAAGATAAAACGCGGCACGACGATGAGGCCCTCGACGAAATTGGCCTCGATGAGGTCGGCGATGCGGCCATCCACGATGGCGCTGGTGTCGAGGAGGAGGAGGTTGTCCGGCTTGTTCTGGGGCGCGAAGCGGATGTAGGGGATGATGAGGGAGAAGTCCTCCTTGTTGCTGCGCATGGCGAGGACCATGCCGATATAGCCGAAGCCGACAAAGAGGGCCAAGCGGACGATGAGCCGATGGGGGGCGGGATCGTTGGGTTCGCCGAAAAGACCGGAGTGATCAATGAGGAGGGCGACCAGAGTGCCCAGCAGGAGGCCGAACGTGGTGGCCGAGAAGGCACGCAGCGAGAAGCCTTTGAGCATTTCGTCAATGGCAATCAAGAGCCAGCCGAAACCGAAGCCGGCAACCAGGAACAGGACAGGCTGGCCGAGCCATTCCGGCCGGACCTGGCTGATGGCATAGCCGCCGCCGGTGCAGAGGCCCAAGAACAAGATGCGAATTACCCAGAGCGCCATAACGTGATCAGTTAAACGGATTCTTGGGGGAAGTCAAAGGTTCACGAGCGGCGGCCGGGGCGTTGGTGCGGGGGGGCTTTGGTTTCCAGAGGATGCCCCAGAGGCCCCGCTGGTTGAGGTTGCTGGTGGTGACGCTGAGGTGGGCGGTGGTGACGCTCACGTTGCTGACAATCTGGGACACGTTGGCCGCAATCCCATCATCCACGAGCAGTCTGCCGGCCAATCCCCTGCCCTGCTCGGCGCCTGCCAGCAGATGTTTCAACGATGCGGAGGAGGATCGAATGTCCTTCAAGGCGGCGTCAATGTCAGGCGAGTTGGTGGCCAGCAAGCCGTCCAGCCGGCCGGCGAGCTGACTGGCCTGTTCGAGGAAGGCGTTGAGGTTGCTGACGGCGGCAGTGAGGGAAGAGCGATTGGACTCAACGAGCGAGTGGACGTTTTCCACGACCGTCACGGAGCGATCAGAAATACGGCTGAGGTTGGAGAAGGTGGCAGCGAGGTTCGTGAAGGACCGCTCGTTGAGCACGGTGTTCTGGGCGTTGGTCAGGGTGGTGTTGATCCGGGTGGCAGTGTTGCCGATCTGCCCGAGCAAGTCGGTGACCTTGCGCGCCACTTCCTGGAGGTCGAGGGGCGAGCTCACGTTGGCCTGCTCACCAGGCCGGAAGACTTCTCCCTCGTTCCTGGTGGGCAGGATGGCGATGTATTGATCGCCGAGGAAGCCAGCCTGCTCGATGGCAAAGGTGGCGTCCTTGAAGATTTTGTACTGCTGGAAGATCCGAAGAGTGATGACGACGCTCCGGCCGTCGGCGTCGAGCCGCAGGTGAGAGACGCTGCCGACCTGGATGCCGGACATGAGGACCTGGGCGCGGGCCTTCAAGCCGCCGACCGTCTGGGCCCGCAGCGAAATGTTGTAGGTGGGGCGGAAGAAGGTGGTGCCCTTGCTGAATTGCAGCAGCAGAACGGCCAGCAGCACCAGGCCAATGCAAACAAACAAGCCGACCTTCCATTCAAGCCGTGATTTGTCCATATCAGAAGTAGAGTTCTTTGGGATCGGAAACGCCTTCAATAAACCGCCGCACGACCGGGTCCCGCGAGTTGAAGATCTCGTCGGGCGTCCCGGTGGCGTGGATCTTCTGGTCGTGCAACATCAGGATGCGCTGGCCCACGCGGCGGGTGCTGCGCATGTCGTGGGTGACCACGACGGTGGTGACGTCGAGCCGGTCGCGGACGCGCAGGATGAGCCGATCAATGCTGTCGGACACAATGGGGTCGAGGCCGGTCGTCGGCTCGTCGTAGAGGACGATCTGGGGCCGGTAGATAATGGCGCGGGCCAGGCCGACGCGCTTGCGCATGCCGCCGGACAACTCGGAGGGCTTCTTGTCCTGGGTGCCCGGCAAGTCCACCACTTCCAGCACTTCGGCCACCTTCCGCCGGATTTCCGCCTCGGGCAGCGAGCGGTCGCGGCGGAAGGCAAAGGCAACGTTCTCGGCCACGGTGAGGGAGTCGAACAGGGCGGCGCTCTGAAACAACATGCCGAACTTGCGGCGGACGCGGAGCAACTCGCGCTCGTTCATCGGGACGATGTCCTCGCCGTCAATGAGCACCTGGCCGGCGTCGGGTTTGAGGAGGCCGATGAGGTGCTTGAGCAAGACGCTCTTGCCGCCGCCGCTGCGCCCGATGATCACGACGGACTCGCCCTTCTCAATGCGGAAGGTGACGCCGTCCAGGATGGGGCTGGCGCCGAATCGCTTCTTGAGATCGCGGACCTCGATCATAGGGTATGGAAGATCTGGCCGAGGGTGAGCGTGAGGAAGAAGTTGGCGATGAGGATGGCGATGGAGGAATAGACGACCGCCTCGGTCGTGGCCCGGCCCACGCCCTCAGCGCCCTCGCCGCAGTAGATTCCCTTGTAGCAGCCGACCAAGGCGACAATCCCGCCGAAGCCAACCGCCTTGATCAGGCCGATGACGACGTCGGCAGTGTTGGTGTAACGGAGCATGTTGTACCAGGAGTAAACGGGGTCAATGCCCAGCAGGAACACCCCGACGAAATAGCCGGCGCCGATGCCGACCGCGATGGCCTCCGCGGTCAGGAGCGGCAGGGCGATATGCAAAGCCAGCAGCCGGGGCACGACCAGATAGTCCACCGGGTGGGTGGCCAGGGTGCGGAGCGCGTCAATTTGCTCGGTGACGCGCATGGTGCCGATCTCGGCGGCAATGGCGGCGCCGACGCGGCCAGCGACCATCAAGCCGGTCAACACGGGCCCGAGCTCGCTGCACATGGAGACGCTGACCACCGCCAGCGTGGCCGTATCCATCTTGACTCGGTGGAACTGGAAGTAGGTCTGAGCGCCCAGGACCATGCCGGTGAAGGCGCCGGTGATCAGGACCACCGACTGCGACTTCACGCCGGTGAAGTAAACCTGGTAGAGCAGGTCGCGCCACGCCACCTTGAAGGTGAAGAGCGACTCGACGGACTCCTTGGCCAGTAGAGTGATCCGACCCAAGCCTTCCAGCCATTCGGCAGCCCATTGCTTGCCCTTGGAATTCATAGCCGCAACCAAACTAGCAGGTGGCCGGCGCTATAGCCAGAACTTGATTCGGGGCACGGCTCATACCAGTTCCAGATCGGAACTGCATCAGGGCAAGGGCGTGCCCACCGTCTTCCATGAACCTGGCTCGGGCAGAGACCGCCCGCTGCTTCCTCCGCAACAGCTCCAAGGCGAAGGGC
>Ga0315273_10008027_pt1 | contig 13294 bp, 12 predicted proteins | sample YL17G02_0_MG_FD_205753 | JGI IMG/M metagenome (GOLD analysis project Ga0315273, IMG submission 205753) | Sediment microbial communities from Yellowstone Lake, YNP, Wyoming, USA - YL17G02_0 | ecosystem: Environmental > Aquatic > Freshwater > Lake > Sediment | place: USA: Wyoming | collected...
ACACGCTGCTCAAGCCGGAGGCGACCAAGGCGGACGTCGAAAAACTGTGCGACGAGGCCAGGCGATTCGGCTTCTACTCGGTGTGCGTCAACCCGACCTACGTGCGCGTTGCGAAGACGCTGCTGCGGGGCACGCAGATCAAGGTGTGCTGCGTCGTGGGCTTTCCGCTCGGCGCGCAGCCGCCAGAGAGCAAGGCGCTCGAGGCGCGACGCGCAATCCGCGAAGGCGCCGGCGAAATCGACATGGTGATCAACATCGGCGCGCTCAAGAGCCGGGATGACGGGCTGGTTCTACGCGATATCCGCGCCGTCGTCGAATCGTGCAAGGACGGGCGCGCGCTCTGCAAGGTGATTTTCGAGAACGCGCTGCTCACCGACGACGAGAAGGTCCGCGCCTGCGAGTTGAGCATGAAGGCCGGCGCCGGCTACGTGAAGACCTCCACCGGCTTTTCGAGCGGCGGCGCCACAGTCGAAGACATCCAACTGATGGCGAAGACGGTCGCGCCGAAGAAGCTTGGCGTGAAAGCCGCGGGCGGGATCCGCACGTATGACGATGCGGTCAAGATGATTGCAGCGGGCGCGACGCGGATTGGCGCGAGCGCCAGCGTGAAGATCGTGGAAGAAGCGCAGGCGCGTGCGGCGCGGAAGGGGTAGTCAGATGGCCGAACTTCGCTGCTACGTGTTCCTCGACAGCCTGCAGCCGCAGTACGCGTCGTTTCTAGGCACCGTCGCGCAGGGATTCCTGCCGACGCCTGGCGAGGCGTCGCTGTTTGTCGAGATCGCGCCGGGCATGGACATCATGCGGGTGACAGATGTGGCGCTGAAGGCAACGCATGTCAAGCCCGGGATGCTGATTATCGAGCGGTTGTACGGCATGCTCGAACTGCACTCGGAATCCCAGGCGGATGTCCGGGCCGCCGGACGCGCCATCCTCGAGATGCTGGATTTGAAAGAGGAAGACCGCATCAAGCCCGAGCTATTCTCGAGTCAGGTGATTCGCAACATCTCTCCCTATCACGCGCAGCTCATCAACCGGACCCGACACGGCGACATGATCATGCCCGGTCAGTCGCTGTACGTGATGGAGGTGGCGCCGGCCGGGTACGCCGCGCTGGCGGCCAACGAAGCCGAGAAGGCCGCGGCGATCAACATCCTCGAAGTGCGGGCGTTTGGCAGCTTCGGGCGCGTGTACCTGGGCGGCGAAGAGCGCGACATCGACGTGGCGTATCGCGCGGCGGAGAAGGCCATCGAGGGCGTGAGTGGAAGAGCGGGCAAATCGTAGGGGCGGGCGCACTTGGCACGCCGTAGCGGCAGGCGGCTGTGCCCGCCCTGACACCGGGGCAACCACAGGGGGTTGCCCCTACCGAGAGGTTGTTTCCGCAATGGTAGGGGCGCGATTGATCGCGCCCGGCCAGAGGCCAGAAGCAAGAAGGGATGCGTAGGGGCACGGCATGCCGTGCCAGCCCGCGTCTGCGCCTGCAAGGGCGCAATGAATTGCGCCCCTACGGGACGGCAGACAGCGGCAGGCGACGGCAGACAGCGGCAGGCAGCGGCGGGTAACCCGGATCGGGGATCGTGGATCCCGGATCCCGATTTCGTGGAGCACAGCAATGACAGACGCTCTTGGCATGATTGAGTGCCGGTCGTTTCCGGCGGTGGTGGAAGCGGCCGACGCGGCGGTGAAGGCCGCGAAGGTGGAACTGGTCTCCTACGAGAAGACCGGTGGCGGGTACGTCTCCATCATCGTGCGCGGCGATGTCGCGGCGGTGAAGGCGGCCGTGGACGCCGGGCAGGTTGCCGCCGCCCGCGTGGGCGAAGTGGTGACGGTCCATACAATCGCGCGGCCCCACGTCAGCGTGGATGTCGTGATGCCGCTCGGCCGGGCCGACCAGGCCAAGGAGTAGGCGTCCGCCTGGGGATGAGGGGTTGGGTACTTGGGACTGGCGGAGTCCTCGGCCCACCGCCGCCCATCGCCCCGACGACGCCCTTGGGATTCTCGAGCGGTGTAGCCCCGGGTCTTCAGACCCGGGGTCGCCGAAGGCAGACCCGCCGGGTGTTCCGCGTGCCTTTCTCGCGTCCTGGTCGCTTTCGCGGACGCGGCCGATCGCGCTGGTCGTGACATGGAGTCAGGGCACTTCTTCGGATCTTCGGGTGAAGAAATGTCCCGACCCAATGTCTTCGGGTGGGCGGGCTATCGAAGCGTGAGGCCAATATGCAACTCTGCAAGGTTGTAGGAACCGTCGTCGCGACGCGCAAGGAACCGACGCTCGATGGGCTGAAGATGCTGCTCGTGCGCCAAGTCGACACCGAAGGCCAGGAGGCCGGCGGGTTCCTGGTGGCGGCCGACGCGGTTGGCGCCGGCCCCGGCGAGTACGTGCTGGTCGCCTCGGGCAGCTCCGCGCGCCAGACGCAGGCGACCAATAACCGGCCCGTCGACGCGGTCATCATGGCCATTGTCGACACGTGGGAGATTGGCCGCGAGACGAAATACAAGAAGTAGCGGCGCGAAGCCATGACACGACTGAGCGACCAGGACATCGAGACGATCGCGCAGACGATTGCGGCGGGCCTTCCGCCTTCGCTCGGGGGACGAGCTTCGGCGGACCAGGGTTCGCCTTCGCTCGGGGGACAAGCTTCGGCGGACGAGGGTTCGCCTTCGCTCGCGGAGCGAACTGCAGCGGAACAAGCCTCACCCTCGCGCGCGGCGGGGCGTCTCGGAATTTTCGCGACGGTCGACGAGGCGGCACGCGCCGCCCATGCCGCCCAGCCCCTGTTTGCCGCCTTGCCGCTGACGACGCGGGCCGCCATCATCGCCGCCATCCGCGAGACGATGCGGGTCAATGGCGACGCCCTGGCAAAATCCGCGCACGAAGAAACCGGCCTTGGGCGTTACGAAGACAAGGTCGTCAAGAACCGCCTCGTCACCGAGCGCACGCCCGGGATCGAGGATCTCGCGCCAGCCGCCGTCACCGGCGATCACGGCCTGACGCTGGTCGAACCGGCGCCGTTTGGCGTCGTTGGTGCCATCACACCATCCACCAATCCCACCTCCACCATCATCTGCAACGCGATTGGCATGCTGGCCGCCGGCAACGGCGTCGTGTTCTGCGTCCATCCGCTGGCAAAGCGATGCTCAATGGAGACCGTCGCTCTCCTCAACGAGGCCATCACGAGCGCCGGCGGGCCGCCCAACGTGGTCACCTGCCTGTCGAACCCGTCGATCGAGACGGCCCAGGAGGTCATGCAGCATCCCCTGATCCGCCTGCTCGTCGTCACCGGCGGGGGAGCTGTGGTGAAGGCCGCGATGGCGAGCGGCAAGCGCGCCATCTGCGCGGGTCCCGGCAACCCGCCCGCGATCGTCGACGAGACCGCACACATCGACAAGGCCGGGCGCGACATCGTGCTGGGCGCGTCAACCGACAACAACATCATCTGCGTTGACGAGAAAGAAGTCGTGGTCGTCGACCGCGTCGCCGACGCGCTCATCAAGGCGATGCAGGCCGCAGGCGCTTTCGTCATCGAACGGAGTCGCCTGACGGCGCTCGAGAACCTCATCTTCGCGCAGCACCCGGGACCACGCGGTCACGGAGTGATGAATCACGACCTGGTTGGGAAGAACGCGTCGGTGATTCTGTCGCGGATCGGGATGAATGTTCCCGAGTCCACGCGGCTCGGGATCGTCGAGGTGGACGAAGACCACCCGCTGCTCTGGACCGAGCAGATGATGCCAATCCTGCCTGTGTGCCGCGTGCCCGACGCCGATCGTGCCATCTCGATGGCGATCGAGATGGAAGGCGGCAACCGGCATACGGCGGTGATGCACTCGACCCACCTCGACCGCCTGAGCCGTATGGCCAGGGCGTGCGACTGCAGCATCTTCGTCAAGAACGGGCGCTCGCAGGCGGGCCTCGGCCTCGATGGCGAAGGGTACTGCTCGTTCACCATCGCGAGCCCCACCGGCGAAGGGCTTACCGGGCCGCGATCGTTCTCGCGCTGGCGCCGGTGCGTGCTGGTCGATCACTTCAGGATTACGTGATGAAGAAACACCCTGCGATTGCCATTGTCGAGTTCAGCGATATTCCCACCGGGATGTTCGCCACCGACGCGATGTTGAAAGTCGCGCCGATCGCGTTCATCAAATGCGGGACCATCAGCCACGGCCGGTACCTCACGCTGGTGGGCGGCACGACGGCGTCGGTGGAGGAGTCGCTTCGAGAAGGGCTGTTCCACGGCGGGCCGAGCGTGCTCGATCACCTGTTGCTCGCCGACATCCACCCGCGGGTCTACGAAGCCATGCTCGGGTGGAGGAAGCCGGGCACGACAGGCGCCTTGGCCATCATCGAAACCGATACGGTGGCCACTAATGTCCGCGCCGCTGAGGCCGCGCTCAAGGGCACTCCGGTCGACCTGCTCGAGATCCGGCTGGCCGATACGGGGCTCTCCGGCAAGGGCATCAGCATCTACCAGGGATCGCTGCCTGACATCGAGGCGGCCATCGAATTGGCAACCCGGTATCTCGGCGAGGCGGGCAACCAGTTGCGCCACCGCATCATTTCGTCGCCGCACGAGGCGCTGGTCAAGCAGATCGAAAGCAGCACCTGGTTTGGATCGCAGACCAAGCTGGATCTCGAGGGAGAGACGGCGTCGTAGACAGGGATTGGGGATTAGGGATTGGGGATTCGCGCCTTCGCCGGCCGGTGGCGACACCGGCTTCGGCGCGGCAGGCAGGACTCGGGGTTCGGGACTCGGGGTTCGGGACTCGGGGTTCGGGAGGAATGCGTAGGGGCGGGCCCCCGTGCCCGCCCGAATCACGTGGGCCAACCACGGGAGGTTGCCCCTGCACGACCACAAGGACGCCGTAGGGGTGCGATTCATCGCGCCCTGGCTGGAGACAACAGCCGGAAGCCACGCGTAGAGAGCGAAGGTGAAGACGATATGCTGCTTGGACGGGTGATTGGGACGGTTGTCACGTGCGTCGTGTACGACGGGCTCGCCGGTGTGCCATTGCTCGTTGTCCAACCGCTCGACAAGCGGGGCGCGCCGAAGGGCGCGCCCGTGGTCGCCGCTGATGCCACGCGGATGGCGGGTCCCGACGAAATGGTCTACTACGAGGGCGGCCGCGAAGCCGCGCTCGCGCTTGATCCCTGGTTCGTCCCCGTCGACCACACGATTGTGGGCATTGTGGATCACCTGCACGTGACGCCCGGGAGCGCGACATGATCCTCGGTCGTGTTATTGGCGATATCACGTCGACCATCAATCATCCGTTCTACGACGCGAAGAAGATCCTTCTTGTCGAGCGCACCGACCCGTCCGGCGCCGCCCTGCCGGACTATCTGATCGCGATCGACACGGTGGGGGCGGGCCCGGGCCAGCGCGTGCTCGTACTCGATGAGGGCAACGGTGCCCGGCAGATCGTCGTCTCCAAAGACGCCCCCATTCGATCCGTCATCGTCGGCATCATCGACGCCGTGGAACGCAGCTGACGTCACCGAACGGCCCGGTCACGAGACGCCCGTCCGGCGCCGCCCTGCCGGACTATCTGATCGCGATCGACACGGTGGGGGCCGGCCCGGGCCAGCGCGTGCTCGTGCTCGACGAGGGCAACGGGGCCCGGCAGATCGTCGTCTCCAAAGACGCCCCCATTCGATCTGTCATCGTCGGCATCATCGACGCCGTGGAACGCAGCTGACGTCACCGAACGGCCCGGTCACGAGACGCTTCGCTTCGTGGCCCCGCTCACGCAAGCCGGCAAAACGAGCCTTACCGGGACCCGTCGCCGGTCTCACGTTTGCGCTATTCGCGCAGCCCGTCCTGGCCCTCTCGGCACGTTTTGCAGACTTCGCCCTTCGACTTCGCTCAGGGCTGGCTGTCGGCTTGGTTCGAGGGGCCGCTTCGCGAATCGCCTCGTGATCTCCGCGGCCGACTGGCGCTAACCTCTTGAGGCCCAGAACCTCAGCGACTCGCACCCGACTCCGACGTATGATTGGCCTCGTGCATACCAAACTTGCCCGATATGCCTGGCTGGTTCTCACCTACAACATGGCGGTCGTCGCCTGGGGCGCGTACGTGCGCGCCACCGGGTCTGGCGCTGGCTGCGGCGCCCACTGGCCGCTCTGCAATGGCGAGGTCATTCCCCGCGCGCCGACCACCGAGATGCTCGTCGAGTTCTCGCACCGCGCATCGAGCGGCGTGGCGCTCATCGCGGTCGTCGTCCTGCTCGTCTGGGCGTTTCGCGCGTGCGAAGCCAATCACCCGGCGCGGCGCGGCGCCGTGCTCGCCATGATCTTCATGCTGACCGAGGCGGCCCTTGGCGCGGGCCTCGTGCTCTTTCAACTCGTCGCCTTCAACCCGAGCATGGCGCGCGCGATGGCGATGGTGGCGCATCTGGCCAACACGTTCCTGCTGCTGGCTTCGCTGGCCCTGACGGCGCACTGGGCTTCTGGCGGTGCTGATATCAGTCTCGCTGTCGCGAAACGCGGGCGGCTGATTGGCATGCTGGCAGTCGGGCTGATCGGCCTGATTGCCGTGGGAAAGACCGGCGCCGCCACCGCGCTCGGCGACACGTTGTACCCGGTGCGGTCGATGGCCGAAGGCCTGACGGCCGACCTCTCAGCCACCTCACACCTATTTGTCCGCCTGCGGGTCCTGCATCCGGCGCTGGCGATGCTCGTTGGCGGGCTGCTGGTCTTCGGCGTGTCGCGAGTGCCGCTGACTGCCGGGACGGGCATCGGCCGGCTGGCCAGCCGAGCCGTGGTCGTCGTCGCGATCGCCGAGGTGCTCGCCGGTTTCCTGAACTTGTGGCTACTCGCGCCAGTCTGGATGCAGATGGTCCATCTGCTGATGGCCGATCTACTGTGGATCGCGCTCGTTCTGCTGGCGGCGTCGGCCCTGGCGTCTGAGCGATCCCCGGGGTCGGCACCGAATACCGACAGAGTCTCGATCCAGTCGTGACGGAGCCGGGAAGAGGGGTTCCACCTCTTTTCCCGGACGTCGCACAGCCTAATCCCCAACCCCTAATCCCTGGCCCCCAAATGCCTGATCGTCGCTATCCCGGTGATCGTCCGGCCGTCAACCTCCACCGTCACCCGGTAGTTACCCGCAGGCTGATCGCGGCCCGCCTGGTTCCTCATGTTCCACAGCACCGTCGTCAGGCCCTGCCGCGACGTGGCGGTCAGCGTCCGCACGGGTTGGCCTGACAGATCGGTGATCGTGATCGCGATCGCCCGGTCCTTCTTCTCCCGCAGGTAGTAGGTGATCGCAATCGCATTGGGCTCGTTGTCGGTCGGGGTGTACCGGTCGCCGTAGAAGTCGTAGCCGCCCCAGCCGCTCGTATGAAATCTCGCGCGCGGCCGGATGTTGAAGACGCGCACGTCTTCGCCGAGCTGCGCCTCATCGAGTTGCTCCAGGATCGAGATGTCCGTGATCCACATCGCCCGCCCGAACGTGCCGGCGACCAGATCGCGCTCGCGCGGATGGATCACCAGATCGTGCACGGGCACATTCGGCATGTTGCCTTTCAGCCGCACCCACCGCCCTCCGCCGTCGATGGTCGCGAATACTCCCGTGTCGGTGCCCACAAACAGCAGTTTCGTATTGGTCGCGTCCTCGACCACCACGTTGATTCCCTTGTCCGGGAGGTTCGCGGCGATCGACGTCCACGTGGCGCCGCAGTCGGTCGTCTTGAGAAGATACGGCTTGCCATCATCGTGCCGGTAGCCGCTTTTCGCGACGTAGGCCGTTCCGGCATCCTGGCCCGACGCGACGACGCGCGTGACCCAGCGGTCAGCCGGCCCGCCCGCGTTCGCGATGGCCGGCGTGGCATCAGTCCACGTCGCGCCGTGTGTCTTCGTCACCTGCACCCGGCCGTCATCGGTGCCCACCCAGATCACGCCCGGCGTGACGGGCGATTCCGAGACCGTCGTGATCGTGCAGTGCTGGATGTTGCCGCGCCCGAACACCTTCTCAGGATCGAAGCGCAGGGGCGCGATTCATCGCGCCCGCGCCCCAGTCAGTGCACCGTCACCGTCAAACCAAAGTACGCGCGGCTTGGGAACCACTCGGTGCGCAGCGATTGTGAGTAGTTGAACGAGCCCGCAACATCCAGATGGCCGCCCGGCGGGAGCGCCAGTGTCACCCCGAGGTTCAGATCGCTCCAGGCGGAACCCGCGACCCACTGGTGGTTGTTGTACCCGAGCGTCACCGCCGGCGTGGCCGACCATTTCGACCCGCCGAGCGGAAACGCCTGGCTCACACCGACGCCGACGTACGTGCCGTGGCCCACTCTGATGTCGTGGTAGACCCTGACAGACGGGTTCAACGGGCCAGAGAACACCGCGCCAACATAGAACTCGTGCGAGACACGCCCGGTGTCCACCGTCGCGAAGTAGTAGTTCGTGTACCCCAACGACAGTGTCCAGGCGCCGGCCTCGCGCGTGTAGTCGATGACAAAGTCATGTTCGGACCATCCGCGCGATGTTCCGTTGGCGATCACGTTGACCCAGGATGCCGCCGTGACGTTGCCGATCTTCACCGAGGCTGTGGGCTGAACGCAGGGCGCATCAGCCAGGATAAAGCCCCTCCACACGAACGCCGATGTAACGGTCGCCCCGGCGCTCCAGGTTACCGCAGGTTCGGCAGTTGTCGCGTGTGTCGACGGCGGTGCCTGTGCCGGCAGTTGTGCCGCTGTCCCCGTCGGCTGGGTCCAGGCCGCTTGCCCGGCTCCCAGGATCATGACGGTCGTGAGGGCGACCACCAACAGATCGCGATGCATGATCGCCTCCCTTTGTCCCTGCCCTCAGACCCGAGTCGTGTTGCGCATCACACGGTCTTCGGAGCGAAGTGAAATGTGGACCCACCGTCGCGCCGTCGCGCTCTCGTCGGCAACAGCATTCGTCTTTGCGACATCTTCCTTCAAGCCCGAGATCGAGTCACGCACTTTCGACGCGCGGTCGCTGACAATCCTGGCGTCGGGGCTCTACATCTCAACTGCCCTCGGTGACATGGCATTCACGAAGCTGTGGTCGGCAGGCGGTGGGTGACGGACAGACGCCAGAAGCTGATCGACGCCGCCGGTGCGAGCGGTAAGGTCGGCTTGGGCGCGCAAAGAACGGAGACGGTTGCAGGGGCGCGATTCATCGCGCCCGGATACCAGCAAGGGAGGGGTCACCCCGCAGCCAGCCGTTCACCGCCGCCCGGCCCGCAGTACAATCACCGGATGACCACAGAGGGCCCCGTCGACTTCATCCGCGCCATCGTGGCCGACGACCAGGCGGCGGGGCGGAACGGCAGCCGCGTCCGGACCCGCTTTCCCCCCGAACCCAACGGCTACCTGCACATCGGTCACGCAAAATCGATCTGCCTCAATTTCGGCGTGGCGCAGCAATTCGGTGGCACCTGCAACCTGCGTTTCGACGATACGAATCCAGCCAAGGAAGACGTCGAGTACGTCGACGCGATCAAGGAGGACGTGCGCTGGCTCGGCTTCGACTGGGAGGATCGCGAGTTCTACGCGTCCGACTATTTCGAGCAACTCTACCGGTGGGCCGTAGAACTCATCGGCAAGGGCCTGGCCTACGTCGACAACCTGACGCCAGACGAAGTTCGTGAGCATCGCGGCACGCTGACCGAGCCTGGGCGCGAGTCTCCGCACCGGAACCGGCCGATCGCGGAATGTCTCGATCTGTTTCGCCGCATGCGGGCCGGCGAATTCGCCGACGGGGCCTACACGCTGCGCGCGAAAATCGACATGGCCTCGCCCAATATCAACCTGCGCGATCCGGCGCTGTACCGCATCCGCCGGGCCACGCACCACCGCACCGGTGACGACTGGTGCATCTACCCGATGTACGACTACGCGCATGCGCTGTCGGACGCCATCGAGGGCATCACGCACTCGCTCTGCACGCTGGAGTTCGAGGACCATCGCCCGCTCTACGACTGGTGCGTCGAGCACTGCTCGGTACCGAGCCGGCCCCGGCAGATCGAGTTCGCGAGGCTCAATCTCACCTATACCGTGATGAGCAAGCGGCGCCTGCTTACGCTGGTGCAGGAAGGCGTGGTCCGGGGATGGGACGACCCGCGCATGCCGACGTTGAGCGGGATTCGAAGGCGGGGCTACCCGCCCGAGGCCATCCGGGAATTTGCCGCCCGCATTGGTGTCGCCAAGCGCGAGAACCTCGTGGACGTGGCGCTGCTCGAGGACGCGGTGCGCGACGATCTCAACAGGCGCTCGCCGCGGGCGATGGCTGTGCTGCGGCCGCTCAAAGTGGTGATCGACAATTTCCCCGAAGGCCATGTTGACGAGATCGCCATCCCGGTCAATCCGGAAGACCCGGCTGCCGGGACGCGGCAGGTGCCGTTCTCGCGAGAACTCTATATCGAGCGCGACGACTTTATGGAGGAACCGCCGAAGAAGTTCTTCCGGCTCGCGCCCGGCCGCGAAGTGCGCCTGCGCGGCACGTATTTTCTGACATGCGACCGCGCCGAGAGAAACGCGGCTGGTGACGTGACCACGCTGCACTGCACGTACGATCCCGCGACGCGCGGCGGCAACGCTCCCGATGGCCGCAAACCGAAAGCGACCATCCACTGGGTGTCGGCCGCACACGCGCTCACCGCCGAAGTCCGGTTGTACGACCGGCTGTTCACCAGCCTCACGCCGGGTGATGAACTCGATGGCGGCGACTGGCGGACGTCGCTCAATCCGGCCTCACTCGAAGTCCTGTCTTGCCCGGTCGAACCGACGCTTGCGGCGGCGAGATCCGGCGATCGGTATCAGTTCGAGCGGCTTGGCTATTTCGCTACAGATCCCGACTCGCAACCGGGGAAACTCGTGTTCAATCGCACCGTGACGCTTAAGGACACTTGGGCGCGTATTACCCAGAGGACCGGCCGTTGACGAGGTTGGGCAACCACGGGGGGTTGCCCCTACGAGATGGCCGTTTCGGCAATGGTAGGGGCACGGCATGCCGTGCCCGGCGGGACAGTTGATCCCGATGAATCCGACGTAGGGGCGGGCCCCCTTGGCACGCGGTAGCCGCTGGCTGAGGCGGGCGTGCCCGCCCGAACAAGAGAAGGACTGTCTGACATGGTTTTGAAACCGAATCGTTTGACGAAGATCACGCGCGCCCTCTGTGCTGGAGGTCTGCTCACCGCCCTGGTCGTCGCGGCCAGCGCCCAGCAGCCTGTCAAGCCGTCGCTCGACCTCGCCAACGAGGCGTGGGACCGCGGCGACTACGTCACGGCGCTTGCCGCCTACAAAAGCCTGCTGACGGCCACGGGAGAGGAGGCCTTCCTCGAGCCGATTGCCTTGCAGACCGGCGAGCTTTACAAGACGGTTGAGGTCACCACCAACGGGCTCAATCCGCGATTCAGCCCGGACGGGAGATTGGTGGCCTACGAGACCGGAACGGGTCCCGCCCGCAGGACCAGACTCGTCCAGGCGTCTGCACAGCCAGCGATCGTTGCCGACGTCAGCGGTCACAGCCTGTCGTTCGCGCCGACTGGCGGCCGGTTCGTGTACCTCCGGCCGCGGCCGTCAGATGAAGTGTCGAAGGCCGTCGCGGACGCCGGCCAGGCGGCCGGGCAGGGCGGGGGTCGCGGAGGCGGAGGGCAGTTGTTGAATTTTCTCCAGGCCAAGTTCACGGACATCGTCGTCTCGGAGTCTGGCCAGGATCGGGTCTGTCCGACTGATGGCCTGTTGAAGCAGGCACCGGCCTTCAGCGTTGATGGCCAGACCATCTACTTCCTTGGCGCGCGCGAAGACGACGCGTCGCGCAACGACGTGTACGCCATGCCGGCGACGTGCGGGCAGTCGAACGCCGTCACGAGCGATCCGGGCTACAAGCAGAACTTCCAGGTCGTGCCGGGCAGCGGGTCGATCGTGTACCTCCCCGCGCAGGCGAACCCGTTTGCCCGTCCGGCAGCGCAGGCAGGCCCTTCGACAGGCTCAGGACAGGCGGGAGGCGCCGCGCAAGGAGCAGGGCGGGGCGGTGCGGGTGGACGAGGCGCTGCTGCGGGTGGACGCGGTGCCGCGGGGGCAGGTGGAACCGAGACCGGGGCGGCGGCGCAGCCCGCTCCAGGCGGTCAGGGAGCTGGCCCTTCGACAGGCTCAGGACAGGCGGCTGGGGGCCGTGGCGGTCAGGGCGCGACCCGTTTCGCGCTGGTTGATGTGAAGACGGGGGCCACGACAGCAGTCAACGGCACCGGGCTTGCGATCTCGGCCGATGGTTCGACATGGGCGTACCTGGTGCGCGCGGGCGAAGAGACGACGTTGATGGCGGGGCTTGTTGGCGGAGAAGCGAAACCCATCAAGAAGACGCGCGAGCGGCTGGCCAACCCGGCTGTGGCGCCCGATGGCAGCCGTGTGGCCCTGCAGGTGATGTCGAAGGACGACTGGGAGATCTACGTCCTGAACCGCGATGGCTCAAACGAAACACGCGTGACGCGCGAAATCCAGCACGATACGCTTCCACGATTTGTCACCAGCACGATTGTCCTGGCCGCGACCGGCGAGGGGCGCCACATGCGCTCATCGCTCTACGACCTGACCTCACTCGGGCGTGTGAGGCTGTTCCACAACAACACGATTCGCACGATCGCTCCTGAGTACGCGTGGGTGGTCAGCCCCGATGGCCGGCAGATCCTTGTCACTGCTGAGCGCGACGGCGACACCGTCTCGCCCGAGCGCGGCATCTACCTGGTACCCCTCGATCGCAAGGTCACCAAAGCCGACGTCGTCGCCCGCCTGGATGCCAACCTCATTGCGGAGAAGACGCTCCGCGCCGAGGGGCAGCGGATGTTCGCCCCCATCGCCGCCGCGGTCAAGCAAGTGCTGGCCGACGTGTCGATCGCGCGCATCGACGACTACGAGAAGAAGCTCTTCGAGTTCGATTCGAAGCACATCTCGAAGCCGGGCAACAAGCTTGCCGGCGACTATCTCTTCAATCTGTACCGTTCGTTTGGCTACGAGCCCGAGTACCAGTGGTTTGAGCCCAGAGGAGCGCTCGACGGCAAGTCCGCCAACATCGTCGCCACGCTCAAGGGCACCGAGAACCCCGAACTCATCTACGTCGTCAGCAGCCACTACGATTCGAATGTCGTAAGCCCGGGTGCAGACGATGACAGTTCGGCCACGGCAGCGCTGGTCGAGGCCGCGAGGGTGCTGGCCGGGCGGCCCATGCCGGCGACAATCGTGTTTGCCTCGTTTACGGGCGAAGAAGCCGGCCTGCTCGGGAGCCGCGAGTTCGTGCGGCGGGCGAAGGCGGCGGGATTGAAGATCGTCGGGGCGCTCA
>Ga0315273_10008029_pt1 | contig 13293 bp, 11 predicted proteins | sample YL17G02_0_MG_FD_205753 | JGI IMG/M metagenome (GOLD analysis project Ga0315273, IMG submission 205753) | Sediment microbial communities from Yellowstone Lake, YNP, Wyoming, USA - YL17G02_0 | ecosystem: Environmental > Aquatic > Freshwater > Lake > Sediment | place: USA: Wyoming | collected...
CTGCCAAGTCGAACGCGTGTAATTTCCCGAGTTTCAAAGCGCTGCCGCGGACGAGGGAAACAGTGGTGTGCCTGTGCCTTGCCAATGCCCCGTCCACCTTCAAAACATTTGCGTTCTGTTCTCGCGTCGGAAGGGATTTGCCCTGTATTGGACATGGCTTTCGAGACGCAATCCGATTGGCCGTCCAGGAGCCAGCAGAGCGATCAGGGAGTTGATCCCGAAGATTGCCTCGGCGAATTCCACCTACGAATTATTCTCAAAAGAAATCTGAGCTGCTATCACCGGGCCAGAACACATTTGGCCTTGGAGAAGAACGCGCCGGAACCTCGTCCGGTCCAAACACCCGAACATGGTCACGTGATAGAGATTCCCGGGATTGGCGGCCTTCACCACCGGTACGAGAGGCGTGCGGCGTAGCACCGATGCTTCCCATCTGTCCTTTCGTGACATCAGTCGTACGACTTCGCCACACGCCATTGGCCCTTGTGAGCACGCAGTGAGGATCGTGCAGGCGTGTCATGCCTCGAAACGCGAGGTTGGGTTCACGAGTAGTCCGGTGCGCCGTTGTTCGGGGCAAGATAATAAAAGAATATTCGCTGCCGAGCGCGCACGGCAACCCCTCGGAAGCGACCCGCCCAGTTTTTGGCTAACGACAGTCACCGCACGATCTTCCGCAGGGCTTCGAGGGCCGCGTCGATCGAGCCTTCGTTCAACCGGGTGATCGTGTCATTGATCAATGCCGCGAATGTGTGGCCGCGAGCCCACTGCCTCAGGCCGGCGATGAGCTTGTCCTTGGACGTCGAACTGGATTGGGCCTCTTCCAACCGGCGGATCAACTCGCGGGCGGTCTCCAGTCTTGCTTTCCGGTTGTCGCGAAGTTGAGCGACCTTTTCGGGCGTGCCGGCGGAACTGCCGTCGGCGTACAACGCGGCTTGCACCTTCACATAGTCCGGCGTAGCGCCGACGAGCATGCTGCTCACGGGAAATTTGCGTTCGGCCTTCGGAGGGAGGTGCTCGGCGAGCAAATCTTCCCGATAGCCCCAAGAACTTCCGGGATAATCCGCCAGCTCCAACGAGAATCCGGTGAGCGGTTGCGTGTGGACGTTCTTGACGAAGATCACCGAACCGGCTTCCGCGGATTCGACGCGCAGTTCCGGCAGAGGCGTCTGGGCGGCGATGGCGCATAATGCCGAATCGGAACTTCTGTGCCTGGCCCGTGAGCAGAGTACCCGTCGTTGCAGCAGCTAACCGATCCCTGAGCAGGCGGCGTGCATCGTTCTTATTCTTCGACCCTGAGGACTAGCGCATTTCACGCCCATGGTCATAGTAGGCTATCCACCAGGTCTCGGTGCGTCGCCACTCTCCCCCTTTGTTCTTATACATGGGCTGAAAGACTCGGCCATCCCTCTCTCTGCCATGACTTCCCTCCCCTATACAGACTTCGAGGTCATGCCTTTCATCCCGCATTGGCCGGTTAATTGGCCGTGAACCGGCAAGCGCATTTGCAGTGGCGCGGTGCCGAGCGGATTTGACGCGAAGCATTTTTCTTTCCCGCCCGTGGGTATGTTGGTGTAAGACTTCAGCCTGGTTGTTCTCGGCCGGTCCGATGCATCACCGGCGGGAAGACTTCACGGTGGGCAGCTGCATAGCTTCGGAGTCGATCGGAATCGAGTAAGGAAGTAACCTGCTTCCAGAATTCGCGGGCAGTCGTTTCCTCTCCTCATTGGATGCAGCTGATTGCAGGCAGGAGCGCTGATCTTATGTTCAAGGATCTCAACGTCGACACGATGAAAGCCTTTGCCCGCAAACTGGATCTTCCTCGAACCCTCACGCGCAAATCTGAGCTGGAGACCGCTCTCGAAAAAGAACTGAGATTGAACCTTGGCCGCATCGTAACTCGATTATCTGAGACCGAACGCAAGGTTCTGGCACAGGCGGTCCACAACTGCGGTGCAGTCACCCGCGATAGTTTCGAGGCCATGCACGGAATTGCGATGCCGAACCTCGCTCCCTGGAAATACCGCAGTAAGGACCCATCCCTTCTGCTCCTGCTTGGCGAAGGTTTATCAGCACGTTTCGATGTGTTCGATCCGCTGCTCGATTCCTTACAGCACCTCGTCCCGGAGCCCCCAAAACCGGCTATTTTTGCGCTGGACACAATTCCCGAAATTCACCATCCGGGGAAAAAGCACTGGACAGAAACCTCGCCGAGACCGGTGCATATCTTCAACAGTTGTGAAATCGCGCCGCTCGAACTCCGCTCAGTTCTCCAGCTGGTTCGGTCGGGCAGGCTCTCCGTGACGGACAAGAGCTTGCGACCCACCGAGGCAACCACACGCCTGATAGCGCAATCCCTCATTGCCCCCGACTTCGATGCTGAAGATCCCCAGGCGACTTCCAGATCGTCTCGAGTCGAGGCGGCAGGAAGCATCCGGGCGCACGCCTGGGGCGTTGTGATCCAGCAATGTGGCTGGGCAAAACCACGCCGCGGCGCCTTGGTCCTGACTGAAAGCGGACAACGGCTACTGCAGGGCTGGACTCCCGACGGCTTCAGAGAAGGCATTGACGGCCTTCATAACGACGATCACTTCGATGAATTCAACCGTGTGAATCACATCCACGGTCAGTCCGGCCGAGGCAAGCGTTATCTTACCGATCTGCCGGAAAGGCGATATGCAATTCTGAAGTCCATTGCTCAATGGCCAGTCGACCGGTGGATCGCATTCGATGAAGCATGGCGATTCCTCCTGGCGTCAGGAAATAGCTTTCTCATCACAACGAACGCCGTAACACTATTTTTTGCCGAGCAGCAATATGGCCATCTCGGAGGGCAGGAACATATTTTGCCGCGGGTTTATTTGCGCGTTTTTCTGATGGAGACTCTCGCGACTTTGGGCATCATCGACATCGCCTATTCATCTCCGCACCATCTCTGGCCGGACTTTGAAGGGGGATGGGGAACCGATGAGCTAAGTTTCTGCAGTCGCTATGACGGCCTGCTCTATGTCCGGCTCAACACCCTGGGCGCTTACTGTTTGAATGTCACTCCCCAATATGAATCCACTCCTGCCAAAACAATCGCCCCTTGGGAAGTTCTTGGTAATGGCGAAATCATTCCGTCAGAAAATCTCTCATTGCCGGACACCCACCTGCTGGATGCGTGGGCAGTTCGCGACAGCGGGGGAGCGTGGTGGCTCGATGCCGGCAGAGTGCTCGATTATGTAATATCGGGGGGCTCAATCGCGGATATTTCCCGATTTCTGGAGGATAAATGCCTGAATGCCCTTCCCGAAACCCTACAAGGGTGGCTATCCGGAATAGCTACCAAGGCGTCCTCAGTGCAAGTCATCGAGCATGCGCTATTGATCGAAATGCGCGAGGCTGTTTCCGCCGAGGCAATTGCCCAAGACTCCGACACCGGCATGCTTTGTCGTCGCGCCGGCGAGAAGCATCTGGTGGTGGCAAAGAAAAACCTTCGTGCATTTCGTAACGCGCTGAAGAAGCTGGGATATGCGCTTCCGGAGAGTGAAATTCAGCCGTGACCGATTTTTGCCGGGCCGCGGTTAGCGCGGTCACCTCAGCTATGATAGGAGTGCTATATGCCGGCCGGATTCGGCGTTGTGGATTTGGTGGCGTTCATTCCCATGCAAGCCGTTGAGCAATCGAGGAGAGCACTCCGCCGGACCGCGAAATCACACAGAATACCAGGCATCTGTGAGTGGCCCGAATTGGATCCCTGAGACCTCTGGACGTCTTTCCAACCAAGACCTGACAATCTCCCGGTCGCTTTGCGTTGCTGTGCCTCGTTGATTGCGAGTGACAAACACATTCCAAGCCAAGCCGCACCCGCCACCGCACATCAGTCCGTTCTTCTCGATGGCCTCTTGAATAAAGGAGTCGAAAAAAGCGTTCTGCTGCTCCTGATCGGCATGGGATGGCAGATTGAACTGCACCTCGAAGCCCATTTCCTGGAATTCGCCCTTGCGCAGCTTCTTTCTGAGCCGTTTCCTCATTCGCCTCCAATCCGATTCATGCCTGCCGCAGCGCATAAGCCGCGACCGGCGCCAGGCCCAACCTCATCCTGCACGCCCCGCGTCGACCGGGGGCTTACTGCGCGTGTTAGGCCCAGTACACATGAACTTGTGACGCTAACAACGCCGCAACACCCGCTGAGCCGAGGTTAAGCCACTCCCAGACCTTCGCGGGGCGGGGGACATGTTGTGACCAGAGCCCGGCAAATTGCGGTTACACTCGAACGGATAGCATATACCTTCATTTGGTATCAATAGCGCTGTATTTCTTCCCCCGGCGCCTCGTCTTGATATGCTCAATCGGAAACGAAGCTGACTGCAAGGTTCGTGCCTCATTGTCCCTTTGCCTCTTGACCCCTGAGCCGATTAACCCCTAAAGCTGACCAGCAAAGCGAGCCAAGCTCACTGATCTTGAGAGGATTTGAGACTGTGGTATTACATCCAAGGCGGTTGGGGGATCCGTTTGTAGCAAGGTGGGTCCTGAAACGAATCCAGTATGCCCGCGAGGTTGGCGACCAGGGTCAGGCGGACGAACTGGAAGCTCTGTTTGACGAGCTGACTCTCAGACGGATCATCGAGACCGGAACGCAGGACCTGGTTGCCGATATCTTTATTAATCTCAGGACAAATCTGTTCATTCCCGTCCAGGAATACATGCTCGACAATTGGCAGTCCTGGAAAGGTGTCAGGGCCTGCTGGTCCGCAGTCAAGCTCGCCGAGTTGGCGCCTCAGGACTTCCGCCGCATCCTGAGCCGGTTCGTGGAGCTGCCGAACATCCTTCGCGACAAAAACAAGCTACGCGGAGCGTGCAGGGCCGCGGCACAGATGGGGAAGGACGCGACGGATATTGCCAAGGCTCTTGTAGCCAAGGTTGAAGAACGAGGGGACAAAGGGGAATGGTGGCGCCTCTTGGCCGATATGGTTCGGGCGGCGACAAACAGCGACATCGACACAGCCGTTGCCTTGCTCGTCCGAGGATTTGAGGGAGCGGAAGAGGAGCATGAGATGCGATATCTGGAGGCCTCTCTGTCTGCCGCCTATGAGGTAATCACCTCCGCTCTCCCCTATCTCGATCATGTCCAGGATATCTCGGAGAAGCAGGGTAAACAGGGCTTTCGCCAACTTGCTGAGCTCTTCGGAAGCGGCGCACCGTTGGAATCGATCGATGTCGCGGCGCGCGCCAAAGGACGCAAGAGGTTGTCAGCCGCACTGGAGCTTCTTCCAGAGGAAAGCCAATCTTCGAAGGCGGCTGGGTTTGCTCGTAGTCTAGCCGGCGCGGCGCCGAATTTGCCCGACAAGCAGGAGTGCGAATTGTTGGCCTCCTTTCTCCTTGCGGCCACAGCTGCGCACCATGCCCGGAAGAGTTTCGCCTTCGAAGGTTACAAGATGTCATCCCTGATCAGCATTGCCTCATATGACATCGCCGACCTTCCCTGCTACCCGGCAGTTGTGGATTCCCTGCAACGCTTCCACATCGGAGAGGTTGCGCCGGCCATGATAATCGCCATGAAAAAGGAGTGTAATCATTTCGGCGGAGTTCACCTGACGCGGATGATGGGGGATCTCAGACACCCCGGATTTGTCGATCCGCTGATCCAGTGCATCAGCGAAAGTTCGGGAGACTTCATTTCCCAATCCGCTATGGTAGCTCTGGCGAAAATCGGCGCCGAAGCCCGGCAAACCATTATCAGCCGGTGGAGTGAGTTTGATTCCTCACAGAAGATCTATAGCTACGGCGTTCTTGAGCGTGTCGGTGGAGATGATAGAACCGTGCAGTTTTTGGTGGGACGCTTCGCTGAGGCTCGGTCTGAGCCCAACATTTTGGAATGCTGGTGCTCAGCGGCTGAGGCAGTCCCGGATCGAAGGTTACTTGATGTCCTGGAAGGTGACCTGCACCGCGAGCTTTATGCGGTGGATGATACCTACAGCACCCTTTGCGCGGTCCTGGATGTTGAAAGACCGCGGCTGAAAGAGGCAAGAAAACGGGCCGAGCAGCAGGACGACCAAGTATTGAACAAATCGCTCGACGAGTTAACGGTCGAAGATGTGATGGACAAACCGGCAAAAATGGAGCTGCGCTGCGAGTCGTGCGGTGAAACCAACCAATTTGAAATGCCCGGCATCTTTATTAGCCTGAAGCATCCCAAAGACGGTTTTTGTATCGGGGGGGGATATTACCTGTCCCTCCTGTGGTTCCTATGGTCCATTCGAGCCCGGCAAAATGGGCATTTTGGCCGTCACGGCCGAGCTTTTGAAGTTGACCATGGCGGCCAGTTCACATGCGGAAATAGAAAGGTTCTTCAAAACGTCGATCGAGCGATTGCGGAATAGATTCATCACTGTCGAATCGTTCAGAAACGAAGCCGCCAGAGCGTTGATGCACATTCTGGGGCATCCTGAGAGCCGGAATTGCGTGATCGCGCTGCCTCCGAGCGGGCTCATGGGTCGTTATCTCCGTGTTCTGAAAAGAGCAGGAGGGACGATCATTGTTCTAAACGGACAAGCCCGAGAACATTCTGAATCGGATTACGTTTTACGACATAGGCTCGCGCCCAATTGAGAAGCAACTCACAGCAAAAGAGAAGCTGCTCCACTTGCGAGAAATCAAAAAGGACATCACCTATTATCGAAAGAGCTATGCTCGGGCTGGTTTCCGGGTTGATATATCCGGCTTGGCGCCTGAGGCAGCAGCGGAGAGGGTGCAGCAATCGTTGGAGATCTTCCTGAGTAATGAATCAAAGCCGGCCGTCGAATGAGGAAGCGCTGGCTTCAAGAGCGGCGGCCTAAGTCCTGAGCAGCGACCTACGGCTTCAGTTTGTAGGCGCGTTCGATAACCGCAGCGATATCCGGCCCCTTCCAATACGGCTCAATCCAACGCATGCGCTGGTCTTTCCACCCGGCGGCGGGACGACGCCAGTGGCCGCGAACCATGAATCGATGGAGGATCTGCCTCCCGCTTGGCAACCGCTCCAACTCCTGATACCTGCGCAGCAGGGAGATTTCAATGGCGCCCGGCAGGAAGAACACATTCTCGGAGCTGAAAACAAGAGGCTCCAATTCGGGTTTGGTTTCAATCCTCAGTCTTTGCGTTGGGCTGCGCCGGAGTGCCGGCGCGACACCCGCACTCGTCGCATGCAGGATGGCACTTAACACGATGTGCAGAAGTCCCCAAAGAGGGTACAAGTCCGGCACTTCCAGGTCAGCGACCGATTGCGGCGCAAGACTTTCAATGTATCGCCCCACGATGGCATCCTCTGCCAGGGGGATCTCGTGCATATCCACGTGCGGTGCATCGGCCCCGAGCGTGTCGAATGCAAAGCGGATGCGCAGGACGCGACTCGAGACTCGGTGCTCCTCCGTCACGTACACCGCAGCTACCCGCAACATGTACCCTGCCAGAGGGCACTGCCGATCCGCGGAGAGCATACGTTTGGCAAGCGAGAGCACATGGCGGTCCGTGAAGACGAGAGCGAAACAAGGAAACGGCATGCGCAAATCGCTCCACGGCACGTCCAGATCCGCCTTGGCGACTATCTCCGGAAAGGCGCGCACCGCATTCCGGTCATTTGAATTTCATGGCAGGAGTCTCCCCTTTTTCTGTTCGAGCAGCCAGCGCCATGCGGGTTGGGCTTGAGACAGAGCGGACCTCAAAGCGGGGGCGAACTCGTGGTAGAGCAGGACTCCCTTCGCCTGCTTGGAGAGCGACTGCCCCAGCAGCATGGATCGCTGTTCCCGTCCCGCGGTGTCAGGGTCGCTCAGGCTCCAGCAGGTGTTCCAAAATGCCGTGCCATCCTCGTCGCATAGGTCCACTTCGCCGCCGTTCACGTAATAATACAGTGCCCGGCCCTGGCGGCGGAGGTGCAGAAAGACGGTGGTTTCCAATTTGCGGCCGACGTCCCGATCCGGATTTCCCTGGAACGCCGCCACAAGGCCCGGATCAATGACGTGCAGCTTTTTCGGGTTGTGCGCCTGTTTCCGCAAGGAACGCTCCCGTTTGGGAAGCAGGAAAAGGAGGAAACTATCCTCCAAATATCCCAGGTATGTGAAGAGGGTGTTTTTCGAAACGCTGAAGCCGAGCGAGGCGAAGTCGCGATGGAGCTTGCTCACGTTGACCAGTGACGCCGTATTCCGGAACGCGAACCGCAGCAACTCGCGGATCAGAGCCTCGTTGCGCACTCCGTAGCGCTCGACCACGTCGCGGTAGAGCATGAGTGATGCGTATTCGCCGAGGATCAACGGACGCAAGGCCTCCTCAGCCAGCACCACTTCCGGGAATCCGCCCCAGCGCAGATAATTCTCGAGTGCGCCGCGCACCACGCTCTCGCTATCCGGGTGCTCCGGCTGCCAGATGATGCCCCGAAAATCCAGCACCTCGGCGAAGCTGAGCGGGAACACCTCCAGCGTGAGGCTGCGGCCCCGCAACGCGGCGGAGAGGTCGCGGGTCAGAAGCTGCGAGGAAGACCCGGTCACAAAGACTTCGACATCCTCGGTGTCGTGAAGGCGGCGGACCCACCTTTCCCAGCCGAGAACATTTTGCACCTCGTCAAGGAAGAGATAGCAGCGCTGGCCGATAGTTTCGGGGAATAGCTCGTGGTGGCAGCGCAGAACCAGATCGAGATCTTCGCCTCGCAGAGGTTGAAGGCGATCATCTTCGAAGTTCAGGTAGATGAGACGGGAACGCTCAATCCCCTGCGCAATCAGTCGATGCATTGAATCGAAGAAAAGGAACGTCTTTCCGGAGCGCCGCACACCGGCGAGGCCGATTACCTTTCCTGAGGCGATGGGCAGCACCAATTCCCGCGCCCGGCACCTTGGCAGCGGCCGGGAGACGAACTGCTGCAGTACGCCTTTCAGATTGTCACTATTCATGGAGTCAGTATCTTACATATTGTCCCTCCATGCAAGCATAACATCAAGTGCTTTGCGGCATCGGCGTCCTGCACGACGACTAATTGCAGCAGGGGAAGGAGGTTGCACGGACGGGAGTGCGCGGATAGAAATGAGAAATAAGTCAAGATCGGTTGGCAAAAATCGGCTTTACGCTGTTTTGTTGCTCCGTTCCATGAGAAGCCCAGAATCGTCAAGACGGATGTGGCGGGCTTCCATCTGGAAGAAACGGCGATGGTTGCCGAGGAATGGCTCTCCATAATCGCCGTCACCCAGAATCTCCTCCAGATCGGCGCGATCCGAGAGACGCGAAAACTTGGCATCGAGACCGACCTTTTCAGCGATGACGATTTCATCGGGATGATCGCGGAAGAGATCGAGGAAGTAAGGGTTGTGCGTCGTGGCGATAACCTGAACGGGGGTCCGCATCTCCTTGCGAGGATTTGAGCGGACCCGAAAAGCGCAAGGCTACGGACGCCAAATCCAAGGATGGTCTCGCGGCTTTGTTCCAAGGTTTTAAGTATTTCGTCGCGTCCCATAAATACAGTGCTCCGGATGGCTTGAATCGGGGGGATACTTCAACAAACAAGAGTCTGTCCTTATCACTCCGAGCCAGGAAATACGAACTTTCCTGTCCGGAGAACCATAGAAAGGCGGCATTTGATTCCAGTCAGGCTTGGCGAAAGAGCGCGTTCCGCCGCTCACGAGCACGCTGCCGCATGCACGACCGGCGAGCCATTAAAGCCGCACTTCTGTGATCGGAGTCATCAGAGGAGAGGCAACGTGTCAAAGCTGATCAGAGCCGACGGCTTCCTGCTGCCCTGTGGCTCGAAAGGCGGCTGGGAGTAATCCCGGGAACAGAAAGACGCCGAGGCAGTCCGCGCCGGCAATGAAAGATTGCCTTCGCGCCGCCAGAGAGAATATCCTCAGTCTGTCATGCCCACAAAAAAAGAGATTCCCAAACAGGGTGGAAAACTCCGCATTGGCGACGATTGGAACGCAATCACCATCATTGCCCAGTCGCAGCAGAGCCCGCTCAAGGCTGTGGCAGAACTCGTCGAGAACAGCATCGACGCCGGCGCCGCGAAGGTGACCATCTTCCGCGGAAAGGAAAAGGGAGAGCCCTTCCTGCGCGTCGTCGATGATGGCGCCGGAATTCCGTGCGATGCCGATGGAGCGCCGGACTTTCAGTATGTGGCCACGCACATTTGCGACTCGCTCAAACGCCAGCTCAAGCAGGAGGATCGTGGCGGGGTTCAGGGGGAGTTCGGCATAGGGCTCCTCAGTTTCTGGACGCTGGGGGAAGAGCTCACGCTGGTTTCGGCGGGATCGGATGGCCGAAGCTACGAAATGCACATGCGCAGGGGCGATCCGCGCTACTCCATCTACGAGCGGCGCCGGCTCTTCGCGTCGCAGGGGACCGAAGTGACCATCCGCCCGCTGCTCCCCGGCATCCGCCACTTTAGCGGTGAGAAGATTCAATGGTACCTGGCCGCCGAGCTGCGCGACCGGATCAAGAAATCGGGAGTGCAGATTCAGGTCATTGACCGCCAGGCTCGTACCCAACACCAGGTGGTGCCGCGCGAGTTCGGCGGACAGCTGCTACACCAGTTGCCCACGGCAGAGACGCCAAGCGGTGAAGTCTATCTCGAGTTGTATCTGAATGATTCTCATCCCGCAAACCATGTGGGCCTGTATCGGCATGGGACGCGCGTGCTGGAGGATTTTTCCGGCTTGGATTTATTTCAGCGCGGCCCCTGGACTGCAGGCTGCCTGCAGGGGATCATCGATGCGCCTTTTCTCAACCTGACCCCCGGCACGCGCTCCGGGATCCTTCTGGACGAGCGGTTTTCCGCATTCTGCACCGCGCTCGAGCCGGTGGAGAGATTCCTTTCCGAAGCGATCGATGAGCAGAGGCGCGCGGCCGAGGAACGGGCCAGCCGGGAGATCCTGCGCGCGATCCACCGGGCATTTCGGGAAGCCCTGCTTAGCCTGCCGGCCGAGGAATATGACTGGTTTCAAATTCCCGACGGGAGGGGAGGCACCAGGCCTGGTCCGCAGAGGCCTGCGATTCCCGCGGGAGATGCAGGAGAAACTACCGAGACGGCCGGCGCCGGGGATGCCGGCGCGAGCGCCCATCAGAAGGAGTTCTTCGACTTCCCGGGTCCCCTGTATAGCGTGGTGATTTCCCCCGCCTCCTGCACCGTGCCCGTAGGCCAAACCAAAAGCCTCCGGGCAGTTCCCCGCGATCGGGAGCGCCGGCGGGTGGAAGAGAATCTGACCACCACATGGACCATCATCGAGGGAGGCGGCGAACTGCGCACTGCCGACCAGGAGATCGTGACTTTTGTCGCCCTGCAGGAGCCGGGATTGACGCGTCTGCGTGTTTGCGTGCGTCAGGCCGACACTGAGTGCCAGGCAGAGGGATTGATCACGGTGACGGACGCTCTGCTGCCGGAGATCCCGAAAGCTTCCGGAAGCAGGCAGGGGCTGCCGGCTTACACCTTCCAGCGGGCGCCCGGGGAGCTGTGGCGCTCACGGTACGAAGAATCCAGGAATCTGATCATCATCAACAATGCCCATCGCGATTTCATTTACTCGTCGCGCAACAAGGCGCTCAAGCTGCGCTACATTTGCCGCCTGTATATCAAGGAGCTGGTGCAGCAGAATTTCCCCGGCCTGTCTGCCGACCGCCTGCTCGAACGAATGGTGGAACTGTCGCTTTACACCGAAGAGCATCTCCGCTGAGCAGAGGGCTGCCAAAAAGAGCGATTAAGATCTGGTGACACAACGAATTAAGGATTCTTGTTGCGCTTGCCGCGACAAGAATCCTTAATTCGTCAGTGGCGGCAGCACCCCGTGGAAAATGCTCCGTGCCCTGGCAGTCGAAGAGGTCCCATGGGAGGGCATACGATTGGCCCGCTAACCGGCCAAGGCCCCATAGAAGGCCTGCACGTCCGGGCGGCCGACGGGACTCTGCCAACGCTTCGCCTGGACGTACACCTTCTCGAGACCGAGACGGTCCAGGGAGATAACGCCGTCGATGCCGCCATCGCCGGCTCGCCCCACTCGAAGCAGGTCGGCCCGGCCGATGCCGTAGCCCAACTTGTGCAGCAGGTCCAAGACGACCGTCTCGAAGTATGCGGGCGACACCTGGGCGAGCAGTTCAAGCAGTTCGGCCGCCACGCCCTCCCGCAATTCTGCCAGCGCGTGTTCAAGTCGATCGTCCGGGCTGATCGTTGCCCTCTCGGGCACGGCCTCCTGGTTGCCCGCCCCTTCGGTGTGGGGCGCCACAAGTGACGGGCGCAGGCGAACATCGTTGTACTGCGTCAGGAGTGCTTCGAGCGCCTGGACCGGAAGCGGTGACGGCTGTTCCTGCGCGAACTTCACGCCCGCCTCAGTCAACTGCCAGTAGCCTCGGCGACGACTTGTGGAGAGACCCGCCCGCTTCAATCGGTCGTGGGCCCAGCCCGCCCGGTTCTTGTAAACGAGCTGAACGCCGCTGGGAAGGATCTCTGCTCGATCCGTCTAGCGCCTTTGGCCAAATTCGGCCCGTCCGGAACATAAGATTGGCACATGAGTACGGTCGGCGGTTAGATCCTATGTGGAATGTCATACGCAGGGAGTCTATCGGCCGCGAAACGCCCAGGATACCGCGCTGTATCACCTGGTCGAGGACCACTTCGACGAACTCGAGCGCGTCTGGGATGAGCGCTACGAACGCGAGCACGGTTTCTGGCGCCCCGTCTTCCGGCAGGTCGTCGAACAGTTCCTAGACTGCGGCGATCTCCGGTGTGGCTTTGCGCGCCTTTGGTGCCCGACCTGCCGCAAAGAGCTCTTGTTACCATATAGTTGCCGACGCAGGTGTTTCTGCCCTTCATGCCATCAGAAGCGCGCCCCGCTGTTTGCCGAGCATGTTGATATGGAGCGCAGGAGTTTGGGGATGGTGAAGACGTATTGGGCGTGGCTGACCTGCTCCAGGATGTGCGTATCGAGCCACTCGGCGAAAAGCAGGACGCGCTTCTGTTGGCAAGAGGGACAGAAGAGTCTGCATTTACAGGAATAGGCGAGGATCGTCTGGTAGCGGCAGCCGCCGCAGGCAAGACGGGCGAAACCTCGATGCAAGTCTCCACACTCGAGATACTTGTGCATCACCTCGCCGATGACCTTGCGCCAGGGGCCGTACTGCTGCGGGTAGCGCTCGTCGTAAACGCGCTCGAACTCCTCGTAATAGTCTTCGACCAGCGCATAGAGAGAACTGGCGCGCGGGTTGCGCGACTCGTAAACGGCAGCAGGTGCGGTCTCCACTCCCTACATAACAGCCAGGGGTGGAGATTGAGCGAGAAAATCGAGCAGTCGGCCGGAGCTTTCGGAT